>Ga0164241_10006535_pt1 | contig 10612 bp, 7 predicted proteins | sample OricomyardsoilBY_FD_108780 | JGI IMG/M metagenome (GOLD analysis project Ga0164241, IMG submission 108780) | Backyard soil microbial communities from Emeryville, California, USA - Original compost - Back yard soil (BY) | ecosystem: Environmental > Terrestrial > Soil > Unclassified | place: USA... | reverse complement strand
GCCTGGTTGAAGGTGGTGTGGACGCGGCCGGTCTCGGGGTCGATCAGGTCCGGCAGCGAGTCGAGATAGGTGTTCTTCAGCTTGGTCAGCTCGCGCCAGGACTCGATCTTCTCGACGATCGGATGCTCGTCGCGGATCTGCTGGAGCACCCGCGCGTCGGTCGAGAAGCCGGTTTTGCCGCGCCGCTTGCGCGAGAGCTCGAGCTTCTCGAAGAGGATGCGGCCGACCTGCTGCGGCGAGCCGATCGTGAACTCCTCGTCGGCGAGCTCGTAGATGTCCTTCTCCAGCTGGTCGATCCGCTCGCCGAAGCCGGCGCCGACCTCGGCCAGGCGCTTCGCATCGAGCCGCAGGCCCTCGCGTTCCATCGCCGCGAGGACACCGATCAGCGGCAGCTCGACCTCCCGCATCAGCGGCTCCAGGCCGAGCGCCTGGACGCGCGGCAGCTGGTCCTCGGCGAGGGCGGCGACGAGGCGCGCCTCCTCGGCCGGATCGAGTCCCGCCTCGACATCCTCGCCGAGCGATAGCTGCCCGTCGTCCTCCTTGCCATTCTCGGCGGCGGCGCCCTCGGCGATGCCGATCCCGGCGTCGGCTGAGAGCTCGACCAGGTCGTAGGTGCGCCGCTGCGGCTCCAGCAGGTAGGCGGCGAGCATCGTGTCGTGCTCCAGCCCCAGCTCGACGCCCTCGCGGGCGGCGGCGGCGAGCAGGCCGTGGCGGCCGCCGCCGAGCGACTTCAGGTCGTGGCCGGCGAGCGGCTTGTCGGCGAGGGCGACGGCGAGCTCGTCGTGGGAGCTCTCGCCGGTGAGGGTGCGCTCGCCTTCGGCGGCGGCCCAGCGCACGCCGTCGAGGGCCACCGCGACGCGAGGCGCGTCGCCGATGTCGGCCGGGGTCCCCTCCACCGTCTCCACCTCGATCTCGGTCTCCACCTTGCGGCCAGGGACGGCGTCGCCCTCGGGCAGCGCTTCTTCGAGCCGATCCAGTACGGCGCGGAGCTCGAACTCACGCATGAAGTCCCGCAGCGCGGTGCGGTCAGGCTCGGAGTCCAGCGCCGCCTGGAGGTCGACGCCGCTGTCGATGTCGTACTGGAGCGTCGCCAGCGCCCGCGACATCCGCGCGTCCTCGGCGTGGTTCGTGAGATTTTCCTTGCGTTTGGCGCCGGAGATCTCGTCGACGCTTTCCAGCACCTTGTCCAGCGAGCCGAATTTCTGCAGCAGTTGGGTAGCGGTTTTCTCGCCGATGCCGGGGACGCCGGGGATGTTGTCGGAGGTGTCGCCGCGCAGCCCCATCAGGTCGGTGATCAGCGTCGGCGGGACGCCGTAGCGCTCCTCGACCGCGGCCGAGTCGTAGATCTTCGTCTCGGTGATCCCGCGCGAGGTGCTCATCACCCGGATCCCGTCGCCGACCAGCTGGTAGGCGTCACGGTCGCCGGTCACCACCATCACCTCGATCCCCTGCTCGCGGGCCTGGCGGGCGAGCGAGGCGATCACGTCGTCGGCCTCGAAGCCTTCGACCTTCACGTTGGTGTAGCCGAAGGCCTCGACCAGCGGCATCAGGTGTGGCCACTGCTCCTTCAGCAGGTCGGGACGCGGTTTGCGCTGCGCCTTGTAGAGGTCGTAGGTCTTCTCGCGCCCGCTCCAGCCGGCGTCCCAGGCGACGATGACCCCCTGCGGATGGTGCTCGTCGATGATTTTCACCAGCATCGAGGCGAGCCCGAAGATCGCGTTGGTCGGCCGCCCGTCGCTGGTCCCAATCGACTCGGGCAGAGCGAAGAACGCGCGGTAGGCAAGGCTGTTGCCGTCGATCAGGAAGAGCTCGGGTGCGTCGGCCATCGGCGCAACTCTACGAGGCGCGGCAGCTTGGTCGTGGTGCCGATGTCGGCACGGACCGTGGTAAGGACGCGCAGGCGGAGCGGGCGCGAATGAAGGAGGCGCCGCGCGGACGGCCGCAGGGCGCAGCGAAGCGAGACGGGGCCGGCGGCATGCTCGGCGGCCGGAATCGAGCAGGCGAGGTGACTGCGTCCACCGACGACGTAGGTGGCGCGCTGGGAGACAGTGCCCGGGGTGCCCAGGGTCAGCGTGGTGCCGAGCACGGCGCCCCGCTTGCGAAGCCGGCCGAAGTGTGGGGCGGGAACGTGGCCAGGCGGCGCCCCAGTCGCGCCGCCGCCCGTGGTCGACGCGGTCGGCGAACCGCTCGACTGACCCTGGGACTGCGGACCCTGACGTTCGTCGCCGCCTCCCGCTTCTTCACCGCCGCCGGTTTCTTCTCCGCCGCTCCCCGGTTCTTCCGGCGGTTCATGGCCGGCCAACCAAGTTTCCGCCTCGCCGGGGCGCGTCGTCGCGAATTCGCTGGTTTCCACGGCGGCGGCGTGGGCTTGGGCGCGGGTGAAGTGGAACCGTCCGTCGCCCTGTTCCGCTTCCTGCCAGGGAGCGAGCATCGTGTCGAGCGCGGTCGCCCGTGATGCCAGGCCGAGGCCCTTCGCGGCCGCCGTCACGGCGCTCAAGGAGTGCCAATACAGCGCCGCGCAGGTGGCGTCTGCGATGCATTTGTCGAACATCACCCCGGCGGACCCGTCGAAGGCGAGGTGGTGTTCCTCCATGAACGCTTCGTCCATGCCCCAGGGCAGCATCTGGAAGACGCCGTGGGTGTCGTCGTAGAGGTAGTAGTTGTTCGGCTGGAAATCGCCGATCTGCCCGGAGTAGCCGTCCCACTGGCCGACGTACTTCTCCATCGCCCACATCCGCGTCATCTCGGTCAGGTCGGCGAGGGGCGCCACCCGGGTCGCCCACGGTTCGACACCGCCGCCGTCGACCGCGGTGATCAGCGCTTCGAGATCGGCGATGTTCGCTTCTTCGCCTTCGTCGACTTCAAAGGCGGTCGCGTCGCCGGGGATCACGTCGGTGCCGTCTTCGCCCTCGTAGAGGTGCTGAAGCGCGGCTTCGAAGTGCGTGGCGAAGATCCGTTCCAGCGCCTGGTCGTCCATCGTTTCGAGGTCAAGATGCATGCCGTAGTCGCGGCCGTTCAAGTAGACGTAGGCGAAACCGGTCCGCGGCGCCGGCACCCCGGCTTCGCGCGCCACCTCATAGGCGAGCGTCTCGTGGGTCATCGAGGTGTCCTCGATCATGTTGTTCAGGGTCAGCTTCTTCAGCCCGAAGGGCCGTTCGCCCTTCTTGAATTTCAGCTTGAAGGCCGACTTCCCTGACAGGTCTTCGAACGAGGCGCTCCCCTTGAGCCGCACTTCGGTCTTGACCGGGGCGGAGAAAGCCGCTTCCGAGCCCGGGGCCCCGGTGGTCGCCGCGATCGAGAATTCACCCGGCTGGTAGGCGCCCTCCGGTTCGGCTTCGAGGTGTTCTTCAGACGTTCTGGGCAAGGTCAGGTGGATGACCCAGACCGTGCTCGGGTCGTAGAGCGCGGCGGCTTCGTCGGCGGCCTGCGCCGGTGGGGCACCGACCATCGCCACGGCCAACAGCGCGCCGAGCACCAGCGCGAGCGATCGAGCTCCCCGGCTAGCTGCCGCTCTCGACCGCGAAGCGGTGGTCGGCGAAGGAGAAGTCGACGAGCAGCCCATGGACACGATGGTTTATCAACGTGCGTAAGACACATGTCTTGCGCAAATCGGTGCGGAGATCGGCAGGAGGTCAGTGCCGCGGAAGCCGGATCGACCGCCGCAGGCTCGCGGCGGTGTCACCGGTCGGCTGAAAGCGGAGGTCGATCCGCACCCGCCGCCAGCGACGGTGGAGCAGCGCCGCGAACCGATCGGTGAGTCGGCAGACGACGGTCGTCCGGCCGGCCGCGGTGGCGGTGGACGTCCCCGCGCAGGCGGCCTTCGGCGGGCGGCCGAATCGACCGGCGACCGTGACGCGGCCCGGCCCCGGAACCTCGAGGGCGACCGAGATCGCCTTCCCGGCGAGGCGCCGGCCCTCGAGCTTGACGCGCCCCGGCCTCGGCGCCGCGGCGATCGAGGTCGCCGTGGACCCCGAAGGCGATGACGATCCGGTCCCGAGTCCGGATGCCGGCGGGCCCGCGGGCGGTTCTTCGGACGGAGGAGGCGCCGGGAAGCCACCGATCGGACGCAGCGGCGGGCACGGCGCTTCCTCGGAGCCATCCCAGGTCGGCGCGGGTTCCCCAAGGTAGGTCGCCAGCTCCGCCGGGCGCCGTTCGATGAATGCCCGGGCAGCGTTGACTTCGCCTTCCGCCCGTTCCAGGTTTTCTTCTCCGTCGATCCGGGGTTCGGGGAGCTTTTCCCGTTCCGAGGTCACCACTTCGAATTCCTGCCACGGCCTCAGGTCCGCGGCGGCGCAGCGGGCGACGGCATCCAGGCTCGGGGCGCTCAGGGCGGTCAAGGCTTCGCGCCCCGCGGCGAGGTACTGCTGCCGACAGCCAGCGGTGTCCGCCAGGCAGTCGCTGAAGAGGACGCCGCCACCGTTTCCGAAGTTGAGGTGCTGGGTCCACTGCCAGGTCTGATCGGTGCCCCACGGCATCATCTGGAAGCGGCCGGCGATGTCGCTGTAGAGGTAGTAATTGTTCGGGTGGAGGGAGTCGACCGCCTGGCCGGCGTACCCGTCCCAGTTGCCGACGTACTTTTCGACCAGCCAGTCCTTCGTCATCTCGCCCAGGTCGGCGACCGCCGCGACCCGCTGGGAGAAGCTCGGCGAGGGCGCTTCCACGGCGGCAACGAACGCTTCGAGGTCGGCTTTGTCGCCCGGGTTCTTCTTCTTGCCTTCGGAGACTTCGAGCGCTTCCCAGTGTCGACTGGACACGTCGGCGCCATATTCCCCCGCGTAGAGGTGCTGCGGCGGCGCCGTGAACGGAGTCCCGAAGGCGTTTTCCAGCGACTGCGCGTCCTGGGTTTCGATGTTCAGGTGGATGCCGTAGCTCTTGCCGTTGACGGTCAGGTAGGTGAACCCGGTGTGCGGCGCCGGCACCCCCATGTCGTGGAACGCCTGGTAGGTGACCGTCTCGTGGATCATCGACGGGTCTTGGACCATGTTGTTCAGGGTCATCTTTTCCAGCCCGAGGAAGGTCTGGCCTTTGACGAACTTGTCGAACTTGATCTTGAAGGCCGCCTTTTCGCTGAGCCGGCGCAGCGAGCCGAGGTTGCCCTTCAACTCGATCCCCACCGTCAGCGGCGTCGAGAACGGCCCGGCGCTCCCCGGGATCCCGTCGGTTTCGGCCAGTGAGAATTCCCCTTCGACGTATTCCTTCGGTTCGGCTTCGAGTGCGGTGATCGACGCCGGCGGCAGCGTCAGGTGGATTTCCGTGAAGCTCGTCGGTTCGTACATCCAGTTCGCGGGGCCACCCGCGGCCTGGGCGACCGCGCCGCAGATCGCGCCCGCGACCAGCGCCACACAGGCCGCCCCGATCAGCCTCGCCCCTCTCATCGGCTCAACCTAGGCCGTTTTCGCTTCGGTCACAAGGACTCGTGGCGGCGTCATGGCGGCCCGGAGATCGGCGGCGATCTCCTCGGGGGCGGTTTCCAGCTGGTCGCCGGTGTAACGACGCGTGGTGATCCCGTGGGCCCGCAGCTCGAGGTCGCGGCCGTGATCGTCCTCGAAGGCGACCGAGCCGCGGTGGTACTCCCAGCTATCGGTCTCCACCACGAGCCGCTGCTCGGGCCAGAAGAAGTCGACGCGGTGGCCGTGGACGCGGCGGTTGACGAGCGGCCGCGACAGCCCGTGCTCGTCACAGAAGGCGAGGAAGAGCAGCTCGAGATCGGAGCGCGTGCGTTTGACGCGGCCGAGGTGCGGGACGCGATGCCCGACGAGCTCCGCCTGTCGGAGCGCGCGACGGAAGAGGTAGGGCTCAACTTCGTCGCGGATGTCCTCGATGGTCCGGGCCGGAGTGGTGACGGCGATGCCGTGGCGGTAGGTGATGTCCCCGCGAGCCAGCGACCGTGAGCGATGAATTCGCAGCCCCGGCCGTGGCTTGCGACGAACGGCGGCCCCGACGGTGACATGGACAGGTCCCGGAAGCGGCCGCAGGAACCGCCAAAGCGCCGCCGCGCTCGAATGGCTCAACACGGCCCCGTGCCCCGCCGCTAGGACCGCCGCCAACCACCGTCCCCGCCAACTGAGACTCCGGTGCCCCACCGCATACACCCCTCGATGCAATCGATGCAGCCGCCCCCTCCCGACCCGCCACCTCACACCATCCTTGTCGATCCCCGCCTGAGCGAGCTGCGTGACGGTCACGACGCCGTGCTGCCGTGCCGCGATCCTCGCGATCGCCGCATCGGCCGTGGAGCGTAACTCGGACATAGACCGAGTAAGGCTCCACGGCCCTCGGTTTCTCCCCCCTGCCCGGTGGGTCAGCCGCGAGATTCGGTGCGTTTTGCGTGGACGATCGAGGCTTTGAAGCCCGAGCCGGTGAGGCGGACGGCGCGGCGGCCGGGGAAATCGACCGTGCGGATGGCTCGCACGTCGCCCTCATTCTCACTCAGATGGGCCCAGTAGTAGACCGCCGCGCCCGCGTGGTTCTGGGCGATGACCAGGGAAGGTCCGCCCTTCTTTGCGACCTTCAGCATCGCACCGGGATGCGATCCTCCCGACGTATTCGGATCCAGGGACGGTGGTCGGCTTGCCGCAGTCGGAGCCCACCCTTTCGGTCCGCCCCGTCTGTTCCGCGCTCACTTCACCATGGGCGACGTAGGTGACGCCGCTGTCCTTCGGCAGCGCTTGCCACCGGCACGAGGACGAGGGCGATAAGGACGAGAAGACCGATCAAGGCTCACTTGAGCACTCGGCGGACCTTAGGGCACTGGCACGCCTCCGTGCCTGCGCGCGGAATCTGATTCGATTGCGGGCATGGCGGTCTCAGCGCAATACAGCGTCACCATCCGTGTCGAGCTCGATGCGCGGCAGGAGCCGCTCGGGAAACTGACCGCGGCGATCGCCGAGGCGGGCGGGCAGCTGCAGGGCGTGGACCTGGTGCCGGGCGCCGGGCCGGAGGGCAAGCGGGTCCGCGAGTTCACGATCGACGCGTCGGACCGCGACCACTGGGAGAAGATCCTGCGGGCGATCGGCTCGACCCGGGGGGCGCGCGTCCTCGACTACGTCGATCGCACGATGCAGATGCACCGCGGCGGCAAGATCGACATGCACAACAAGTACCCGGTGAAAACGCGCGACGACCTCTCGATGGCCTACACGCCCGGCGTCGCCCGCGTCTGCATGGACATCCACGCCGACCGCGCCAAAGCCTTCGAGTACACGATCAAGAAGAACACCGTGGCGGTCGTCTCCGACGGCTCGGCGGTGCTCGGGCTCGGCAACATCGGCCCCGAGGCGGCGATGCCGGTGATGGAGGGCAAGTGCATGCTCTTCAAAGAGTTCGCCGGGGTCGACGCCTTCCCGATCTGCCTCGACACCCAGGACGCCGACGAGATCGTCCGCGCGGTCGAACTGATGGCGCCGACCTTCGGCGGGGTGAACCTCGAGGACATCTCCGCCCCGCGCTGCTTCGAGATCGAGGACCGACTGAAGGAAAAGCTCGACATCCCGGTCTTCCACGACGACCAGCACGGCACCGCGGTGGTGACGATGGCGGCGCTCTTCAACGCGCTGAAGATCACCGGCAAGCCGGTCGAGGACGTCCGCGCCCTCGTCGTCGGAATGGGCGCCGCGGGCGTCGCGGTGACGAAAATGATGCTCGGGGCGGGCATCACGCAGATCATCGGCGCCGACCGCAAGGGCGCCCTCTCGACCGAGCGCGAGGACTACGCCAGCGGCGAGATGAACTCGACCAAGCGCTGGTACGCGGAGAACTCCAACCCCGAACACATCCACGGCCAGCCCGACGACGTGATCGAGGGCATGGACCTCTTCATCGGCCTCTCCGGCCCCGGCATCATCCAGGCCGACTCGCTGGCCAAGATGAACAGCGACGCGATGGTCTTCGCGATGGCCAACCCGACGCCCGAGGTGATGCCCGAGGAAGCCGCCCCGCACGTCCGGATCATGGCGACCGGGCGCTCCGACTATCCGAACCAGATCAACAACGTCCTCGCCTTCCCCGGCATCTTCCGTGGCGCCCTCGACGCGGGCGCGCCGCAGATCACCGAGGCGATGAAGCTCGCCGCCGCCCGCGGCATCGCCGATGCAGTCGCCGACGACGATCTCGCCGAGGACTACATCATCCCCAGCGTCTTCAACCGCGAAGTCGCCCCGAAGGTCGCCGAAGCGGTGATCGAGGAGGCCAAACGCGACGGGATCGCGCGGCTGAATGAGGAGACCGGCACCTTCGCGGCGGTGGAGACGACCTGATGCGGGTACAGACAGGCTTATGAGAGTCCTCGTCACGGGCGCCAGCGGCAGGATCGGCAAGGCCCTCTGTGACGAGCTTCTGAACCGTGGCGACGAGGTCGTCGGCCTCACTCGCGACCCCGACAAAGCGGGCGCCGCGCAACCGCAGGTCACCTGGCACGCCTGGGAGCCGACGCTCGAACGTCCGACCGAGGCCGCCTTCGAGGGGGTCGACGGGGTGGTCAACCTGATCGGCGAGAAGATCAACCAGCGCTGGTCCGACGAGGCGAAGCGCAAGATCATGGACTCGCGCAGGATCTCCACCCACAACCTGGTGGGGACGATCGAGGGGCTGACGGCCAGGCCGAAGGCGATGGTGAGCCAGTCGGCGGTCGGCTACTACGGGGACCGAGGCGACGAGGTGCTGGACGAGTCGAGCGCGCCCGGCGAGGGCTTCGACTCCAGCGTCTGCGTCGAATGGGAGAAGGCCGCACGCGAGGTCGAGCCGACGGGCGTGCGCCTGGTGATCGTCCGCACCGGCCAGGTGATGGAGACCGGCGGCGGGATCCTCGGCGAGCTCCTCCTCCCCTTCAAGCTGGGACTTGGCGGCCCACTCGCCGGCGGGAAGCAGTGGGTGCCCTGGATCCACCTCGCCGACGAGATCGGCGTGTTGATGTGGGCGCTCGACACGGACACGGTCAGCGGCGTCGTGAACGGCACCGCCCCGAACCCGGTGACGAACAAGGACTGGTCGAAGGCGCTCGGCAAGGCCCTGGGACGCCCGGCGGTGCTGCCCATCCCCGGCCTCGCGGTCGAGGTGAAATTCGGGAAGGAGTTCGGCAAGGTGGCGCAGGGTGGCCAGCGGGTGCTGCCGAGGCGCACCGAGGAGCTCGGCTACGCCTTCAAGTTCCCGGAGATAGACGGGGCGCTGCGGAATCTCGTCGGGTAGGGCTGCGAGGGACGGAGCTCTGGGGGAGGCCTTTTGGGTGACCCTCCGGAACAACAGCGGGGAGGTTCCTGCGGGTCACCCCAAAAGGCCTCTACTCAGGCCGGTTCCAGGGCTTCCTGCACGGAGCCGCGGACGGAGGATGAACCGGCGCCTTCAATGGCAGTGAGGATTTGCTTCATGCCTTTGCGGGCGGACGGGGAGGTGACCAATGGGATTTCGGCGGATTCGAGGATCGCGCGGGTGAATTTTGCGCCGGGGCCCGGGGGTTCGAGAGTGGCGACGGCGCTGCTGTCGGCGGTCGCACGGCGAGAGTTCGAGCCGTCGGTAGCAAGGTCGACCCCTCCCCCAGCCTTCGCACTCGGCGCCAGACAGCGCACCGCAACCGTAAAGTGCCCAGCGGTGGCGCCGTGCGACGCAAGCTCCTGCTTCGCCCCCGCACAGAGCGGAGCCGCCACATAGACGCTCACAGTCGCCCCCGAAGCATCGCCCCCGCCACAGCCGGCGACGACCGCGCCCAGCAACGCTGCCACGAGGAGCATGGCCCCGGGCGGGAGGCCCCGCGTATGACTCAAAGGAACCTCCCGCTGTTGTTCCGGCGAGTCATGCGCGGGGCCTCCCCCACCAGCGCCGCGGATCTTCATCCGAAGAACACCTCCCCTTCGGCGTAAAACGACGCCGGCACCGTCTTCAGCTCGCCCGTTGCCTCGGTCAGCTCGACCAGCTTGATGTCGGTCCCCCGCAGCGCCGCCATCGTGCCCCAACTCCCCTCGTGCACCGCGTCGATCGCGTGCAGCCCGAAACGGGTCGCGAGCACCCGGTCGAAGGCGGTCGGGGTGCCGCCACGCTGGACGTGGCCGAGGACCGTGGCCCGCGTCTCTTTGCCGGTGCGCCGCTCGATCTCGCCCTCCAGCCAGTGGCCGATGCCGCCGAGCCGCACGTGGCCGAAGGAGTCGGTCGGCGCGTCGTCGGCGTCCGGAATCCCGCCGATCGGCTGGGCGCCCTCGGCGACCACGATGATCGGGGCGAAGTGGCTGGCGAAACGACGCCCGACCAGCTCGCAGACCGCGTCGATGTCGAACTCGCGCTCCGGGATGAGGATCGCGTTGGCGCCGCCCGCGAGGCCCGCGTGGAGGGCGATCCAGCCCGCGTGGCGACCCATCACCTCGACGATCAGCACCCGATGGTGGCTGTCGGCGGTGGTGTGCAGGCGGTCGATCGCCTCCATCGCGACATTGACCGCGGTGTCGAAGCCGAAGGTGTAGTCGGTGGCCGAGAGGTCGTTGTCGATCGTCTTCGGCACGCCGACCACGTTGAGGCCCTGCTCGGAGTGGAGTCGGGACGCCGCACCGAGCGTGTCCTCGCCGCCGATCGCGATCAGCCCGTCGACCCTCGCCCTCTCCATGGTGGCGGCGATCCGCTCCGGCCCGTC
>Ga0164241_10006533_pt1 | contig 10615 bp, 9 predicted proteins | sample OricomyardsoilBY_FD_108780 | JGI IMG/M metagenome (GOLD analysis project Ga0164241, IMG submission 108780) | Backyard soil microbial communities from Emeryville, California, USA - Original compost - Back yard soil (BY) | ecosystem: Environmental > Terrestrial > Soil > Unclassified | place: USA... | reverse complement strand
GCCAGGTGTACACGGGCCGCGCGTACACGACGAGCTGGGGGCTCGCGGTGCCGGCGGCCTACCTGTCCGTGCGCAACAACGGCACCCTCCCGCCGTCCGGCCAGGCGTACACGATCACCCGCATCGGCCTGTCCGGCACGTTCACGGCGACGGCGTGCGTCGGGGCAGCGTGGACCTCCTCGGGCACCTGCCCCACGAACAAGACGGACGTCCTCGACACCACCGCCGACCACGAACCCATGCGAACACGGACGCCGCGTGTCCTCCACTCGAGCCACACGAACGGGTGAGAAATCCCGTCGCGCGCCACTGAGACCGCGAGCAGGATGGCGGCATGGCCACCGAACGGATCAGCCCGCCACTGCTGGGCGGGGAACGGGACATGCTGCGCGCGTTCCTGGATTTCCACCGCGCCACCCTCGCCATGAAGTGCGACGGCCTGTCCGACGACGAGCTCCGCGAGCGGTCGATGCCACCGTCCACATTGACCCTGCTCGGCCTGGTCCGGCACATGGCCGAGGTCGAGCGGACGTGGTTCCGCAAGGTGATCAACGGCGAGGACATTCCGCTGGTGTGGTCGGCGGAAGGCGACTACCAGGTCGCGTACGACCCCGACGGCTGTACGGGCGAGGAGGCGTTCGCCGCCTGGCAGCACGAGGTCGAGCACGCCCGGCGCATCGAGCGGGAGGCGGAGTCGCTCGACGTGGTCGTGCACAACGCGCGCTGGGGCGAGGACGTGTCCGTGCGCCTGATCATGCTGCACCTGATCCACGAGTACGCGAGGCACAACGGCCACGCCGACCTGTTGCGCGAGGGCGTCGACGGCACGACCGGGGTGTGAAACCTAGGCGGGACAGGGTTCCTGGAAGTCCACGCCCGGGAAGTACTGGTTCCACCGGTCCCGCGTCATCGGCACCTGTCGCGAGCAGATGTCGGCTGTCAGGCGACGGAAGTCCGTCTCCCACAACAACAACCGCTGGCCCTTGGCGGCCGCGGTCGTCGCGACCGTGTGCCCGTCGGGCGCGAACGTCGCGCGGTGCGGCACGTCGAGGTCGGCGCTCAGCTGCTCCATCAGCCGCGGCGCGTTCGGGCGCCGCAGGTCCCACAGCTCGGTGGTCTGGTCGGCGCTCGCGGTCGCCAGCTTGCTGCCGTCCGGGCTGAACGCCACCGACGACACGGACTCGTCGTGGCGGCCGAGCGAGCGGACGAACCGCGGCCGGCGCGGATCGGACACGTCGTAGAGCACCGCGTCGTTGTGCTGGCCCGCGGTCGCGATCAGCCTGCCGCCCGGGCTGAACGAGATCCACGACCCGTTCAGGGCATAGGTCACCGAACCGGTCTGCACGTGGCCGAGCACCGCCGGGTGGGCAGGGTCGGCCACGTTCCACAGCATGATCCGGCCGCCCTCCTCGGCCGTGGCCAGCAGGTCGCCGTCCGGGCTGAACGCGACACCGCGCAGGCTGACCCCGGTCAGCGGCACGTGTCCCAGCTGGACCGCCGGCCCGCCGCCGATCCGCCACAGCGACGCACCGCCCTTGCTGCTCGCCAGCGCCAGCGTGCGCCCGGTCTTGTCGATCGCCAGCTGCGAGCAGCCCGGCTGGCACAGGTCGTTCGGCGCCTTGAAGGACGCGATCGGCGTGTGGTCGGGCATCGCGGTGAGATCCCATGCCTGCACCCGTCGGTCGAAGGTGACCATCGCGAGTGTCCGGCCGTCCGGGGAGAACGCCGTCGCGTCAACGGTTCTGTTGCCGTCGTCGTCCGTCCTCGGGGGCGTCAGCGGCTCGCCGTCGCCCGCCGTGCCGCGGTCGGACTCGGTGATGTCGTCCACGGAGATGACGGCGTCGCCGACCCGCACGCCCCAGATCCGTCCGTCCGCTTCGAAGCCGACCTGGTCGACCTGGCGCACGCCGGTCGACGCGACGATGCGCATCAGGCTGTCCTTGTTCTCCGGCGTCGGCGCGAGCCGGTACGCGGCGAGCCCCAGCTGCTCGGCGAGCGCGGCGTCGGTCCGGGTCAGCAGCGTCGCCTGGGTGATCACCCGCTGCGCGGCGGCGGCGTTGCGCTGCTCGCTCGCGTCGTGCTGGGCCAGCACGGCGGAGACCGTGGTGATCGAGGCCAGCACCAGCAGCACGACCAGCACGGCGACGAGGCGGCGCTGCCGCCGGGTGCGCAGCCGCTCGGTCCGCTGCTCGGCCACCAGCGCGGAGCGGCTGGCGTGCAGGAACTCCCGCTCCAGCGGGGAAAGCGCGGTCTCCGCGCCCGACGCCCAGTCCTGCGCGCGGCTCAGCCGCGTACCGCGGTACAGCGCGCCGGTGTCGCGGTGCAGCGACTTCCACACCTGCGCCGCGTCGGTCAGCTGGCGGTGGGTGCGCAGCCCGTCGCGGTCCTCGGTGAGCCACTCGTGCAGCCGCGGCCAGTGGCGGATCAGCGCCTCGTGTGCCAGCTCGACGTTGTCCCGATCGAGCGTGACGAGCCGGACCGCGGCCAGCCGCTCGAGCAGCTCCGGCGCGCCCGGCAGGTCCGCCAGCTCGTCGCGGCTCACCCGCCGCTTGGCGTCCGCGGTGCCGTCGCCGAGCGCGCACAGGCGGAGGAAGAGCTGCTTGGCGACGGCCTGCCCGGCGGGGTCCAGCCCGGCGACGACGTTCTCCGCGGTCCGGGTCAGTGCGTGGCGCAGCCCGCCCGCGGACTCGTAGCCGCCGAGGGTCAGCGTCGTGCCGCGCCTGCGCCGCCAGGTCTCCAGCAGCACGTGGGACAGCAGCGGCAGCGCGCCCGGCTCGTTCGCGGTGACCGCGATCAGCTTGGCGACGAGCGCGGTCTCCACCCGCAGGCCGGCCTGCTCGGCCGGCTTGGTGATGACGTCGCGCAGCTCCTCCTCGTCGAGCGAGCCGACGAGGACCTGCGAGTCCCGCAGCGCGGCGACGAGCTCGGGGTGGCCCGCGCAGTGACCGTAGAAGTCTGCCCGCACGCCGATCACGACGCGGGTCCGGCTGGTCTCCGCCCGCGCGGCGATCACCAGCGCGTCGATCAGCCAGGTGCGTTCGGCGGGGTCCGCGCAGAGGGTGAAGACCTCCTCGAACTGATCGACGACGAGCACCAGCTCGTCGTCGTCATCCCCGCTGTCGGCCATCTCCTGGCGGATGCGTAAGTGCAGGTTCGCCGGGTCGGCCGCGAACTCGGCGCGCAGCACGGCCGCCGACTCGCCCAGCTGTGCCGCGAGCCGGACCGCGAACTCCTCGATCGGGTGCGCGCCCGGCGTGAGCACCGCGACCGGGTCCGGCTCCAGCCGCGCGACGAGCCCGGCCCGCAGCACCGACGACTTGCCGTACCCGGAGGGCCCGAACACGCCGAGGAACCGCGTCGTGCGCACCCGCGCCACGAGCTCGTCGACGAGCCGGTCGCGGCCGAAGAACCGAGCGGCGTCGGCGGGCTGGAATGCGGCCAGCCCGGCATAGGGCGGCTCGGCGGTGTCCGCGACGCCGTCCGGGGCGGCGGGCTCGGCCTGTTCGTCGGCCAGCTCGGCCGCGGTCTGCCGCCAGCGCGCCAGCCAGCCCGCGGTGTCGCCGCCGCACGCGGAGACGTAGGCCAGGGTGACCGCGAGCGTGGGCAACTTCCGCCCGCCCGCCGCCTCCGACAGCGCCGCGGGCGAGTAGTGCGCACGGGTGGCGAGCTCGCGATAGGTCGGGCTGCCGGCGCGCTCGCGCAGCCGCCGCAGATCACCGGCGAAGCGCAGCAGTACGTCGACTCCAGGCCCGAGCGGCCTCTCGCCACGAGGCACCGTGCCACCTCCTCTCCGCGCATTGTTCACATCCCGTTGTTCAGCGTCCAGCACCGGACACTGAACAACCCCGGTGGCCTAAAACCTCTGGCAGAGGAAAGGAGCACCGTGATGATGACCGACCCGTACGTGACCGACAGCAACTTTCTCGCCGACCGCTGAACAAGCCGGACGACACCATGAACACGACGAAGGGGCGGGCCCAGCGGGCCCGCCCCTTCGTGTGTCTTGCGTCAGTACGTCAGGCGCGGCTGCGGCGGCGCACGACGAACAGCAGGACGCCGCCACCGACCAGCAGGACGGCACCGATGCCCAGCGGCAGCGCGATGCTCGCGCCGGTCTCGGCCAGCGGCGGGGCCGGCGCAGGCTGCGGGGCCGGGGTCGTGGTGGGCGCCTCGGACGTCGGCGGCACCGGCGGCGCCTCGGAGGACGTCGGCGGGGCCTCGGTCGTCGTGGTGGGCGGCGGGGTCACGCAGGCCGCGGCGTCGGCGGTCAGGACCTTGGTGAAGCCCTTCGAGCCGTCGACGTCGTCGTGGGCCTTCACATCGGCGGTGAAGTGGTGGTCGACCGTCGCGTCGAGACCGTCGAAGGCCTGCTCGAAGTTCTGCCCGAACTGCGTGGTGTCGAGCAGGACCGTGTCGCCGTCCATGATCTTGACGGTGTTCATGCCGCCGTCGTTGTACTTCACGAGCTTCACCGCGACGACGGTGCCCTTGTCGGTGCACTGTGCGGCGATCTGCGGCTCATGGGCGCTGGCCGTGCCGGCCATGCCGACGAGCACGGCAGCGGCAGCGACGCCGACGCCGACAGCGGAAAGAGCGGCGCCGAACCGCCGGCGCGCGGTCGAGGGGTGTGCCATGAATGCCTCCGGCCTAAAGCAAAGTTGACCAAGAACCTGTCGATCACCCGGCGCGATCAACAGCCACGATGAGGTGACAGGTTATCCACCCTCCGGAGACAACTTTCACTGGGCTACCTCTAACGGCGTGTCCTCCGCATAAAACGGACTAACCCGTTCGAGTGCCAAGACTCCTTTCGGTAGTCGTACGGACACGAAAGGGCCGGTCACGACAGCGCCGGGGGTTGAGCGCTTGATCGTGACCGGCCCTCGGGCCCCGACCTACCGGGTCGGTGACTGGTCTTCGTGGATGTTCGTGATCACGGGCTGCTGGTGGCGCACGGTCGGTTCGGCCGCATGCTTGCCCTCGACCGGCTTGCCGGAGGCGTCGACAACCGGCTGCTCGCCGGTCGTCGCGGGCATGGCGACGGTCTCCTGATCGGCGCGGTGCTCCTCTTCCTTGCGCACGCGTTCGGCCAGGTCATCGCGTTCCTTCGCGGCGGCCCGGGCCTCCTTGCGCGCCTCGCGGTAGCGGGCGCGATGCTCGCGGGACCGGCGTCCGGCGGAGACGATCATCCACAGGCCCAGCAGGAAAACCAGGGCGACGACGATCCCGGCGACGAACGCCTGCATCAACGTGACGTCGGCGATGTCGCGCCCGAACGCGGACACGGTTTCCGCAGCGCCTGCGCTGTTGTACGCGATCAACACGGCCGCCGCGGCACCACTCACGACCACCAGTAGCAAGCCGAGGATCAGCATGCTTCCTGCACCTCCAAGTTCGGCACTCCTGACCCAGGCATACCCACTTCTCCGCGTTGTCAACCCCCCGAATTTCGCCGCACCACAGCCTTTTCACGAGCAACGCCTTCGGCGAGTTGCTCCGGTCGTCCCAACGTGATCGGCCCGGCGGCCCAGCAGCGGCTCAGTCGTTCGGCCTTTTTAAGAGAACGACGGTCTCTTGTTAGTTCAACACCGTTGTGTTAACTTCGGCGGCATGGTCGAAGTGCGTCTGAACGTCAACGGGACCGCCGCGGTGGTCGACGTCGAGCCGCGGGTCAGCCTGCTCGACGCCCTGCGCGAGCGGCTCGAGCTGACCGGCACGAAGAAGGGGTGCAACCAGGGCGCCTGCGGCGCGTGCACGGTGCTCGCCGACGGGCGGCGGATCGTGTCGTGCCTCGCGCTCGCGGTGCAGTACGACGGCCGGGAGATCACGACGATCGAGGGCGTGACGCACCCGCTGCAGCGGGCCTTCGCCCGGCACGACGGATTCCAGTGCGGTTACTGCACATCGGGGCAGATCTGCTCGGCGATCGGCATGCTGGCCGAGCACAAGGAGGGCACCGCGAGCGCGGTGACCGACCACGTCGAAGAGTCCCCCGAGCTGTCCGAGGACGAGATCCGCGAGCGGATGAGCGGCAACCTGTGCCGCTGCGGCGCGTACAACGGGATCGTCGACGCCATCGACGAGGTCGCACACGGCGCTTCTCACGGCGCATCTCACGGCGAGAAGGAGCCGGCGGCATGAGGGACTTCGGCTACCTGGCCGCCCCGGACGTGGCCACCGCGGTGCGCGAGATCCGGCCCGGCGCCAAGTTCCTCGGCGGCGGCACGAACCTCGTCGACCTGATGCGCGAGGGCATCGAGACACCGGACACCGTGATCGACATCAGCGGGCTGCCGCTGACCGGGATCGACGAACTGCCGGACGGCACCGTGCGGATCGGCGCGCTCGTGCGCAACAGCGACCTGGCCGCGCATCCCGTGCTCCGCGCCCGGTTCCCCGTGCTCGCCCAGGCGGTGCTGATGGGCGCGTCGGGGCAGCTGCGCAACATGGCCACCGTCGGCGGGAACCTGCTGCAGCGCACCCGGTGCCCGTACTTCTACGACGGCACGCTGCCGTGCAACAAGCGCGAACCGGGCAGCGGCTGCGCGGCGCTCGGCGGGTTCAACCGCATGCACGCGATCCTCGGCGCGAGCGAGCACTGCATCGCCACGCACCCGTCCGACCTGTGCGTGGCGCTCGCCGCACTCGACGCCGTCGTGGTGGTGGAGAGCGTGCGCGGTGTGCGGCGGATCCCGCTGACCGGGTTCCACCGGCTGCCCGGCGACACCCCGCACGTCGAGACGGTCCTCGAGGCCGACGAGCTGATCACCGCGGTCGAGGTCCCGCCGGCCCCGGTGGCAGTGAACTCCCGCTACCGCAAGGTGCGCGACCGCGCCTCCTACGCGTTCGCGCTCGTGTCCGTGGCCGCCGCGCTGCGGGTAACCGGCGGCCGGGTCGAGGAAGTACGGCTCGCGCTCGGTGGGGTCGCGGCCCGGCCGTGGCGGGCGACCGCGGCCGAACGGGCGCTCACCGGCGCACCGGCCACCGAGGCGGAGTTCCGCCGCGCGGCCGACGAAGAGCTCGCTGCCGCGACACCGCGGCGCGACAACGGTTTCAAGGTCGAGCTGGCAGCGCGGACGATCACCGCGACGCTCCTGCGGCTGGCCACCGAAGGGAGTCCGGCATGAGCGTCCTCGGCCTGCCGCTCGACCGGGTCGACGCGCCCGCCAAGACCACCGGCGCGGCCCGCTACCCCGGCGAGTTCGCCTACCCCGGCCTCGTGCACGCCGCGCTCGTGTGCGCGACCGTCACCCGCGCGCGGATCACCGACATCGACACGGAAGCGGCGCAGGCGCTGCCCGGCGTCGTGGCCGTGCTGACCCACCGCAACGCGCCCGCGATGCGGCCCGCGCAGAAGGAGAGCCTGCTGAACCTCGCGACGCTCGCGCCCGGCACGACGGTCAACTACCTCAACACCGACGAGGTGGGCTGGAACGGCCAGCCGGTCGCGGTCTGCGTGGCCGAGACGCTGGACACCGCGCTCGCCGCGGCCGAGCTGGTGCGCGTCAGCTACGCCGAGCTGCCGTCCACGACGGACTTCGCGGCGTCGGAACCTTCTGCCACGCCGCAGAAGGGCAACGCGCTGATCCCCGCGGGCGGCCGCAAGGGCGACGCCGAGGCGGCGCTGGCCGTCGCGCCGGTGTCGGTGGATCTGCGCTTCACCACACCGATGCACCACCACAACGCGCTCGAACCGCACGCCACCACCGCGGTCTGGGACGGCGACCGGCTGACCGTCCACGACGGATCGCAGAACATCGACTGGACACGCAGGCACCTCGCGCACCGGTTCGGGGTGCCGCTGGGCAACGTGCGGGTGGTCGCGCCGTACGTCGGCGGCGCGTTCGGCGGCAAGACGCGGGTGTGGCCGGGCACGATCCTCGCCGTGCTCGCGGCGCGCGTCACCGGCCGCCCGGTCCGGCTGGCGCTGACCCGCGAGGCGGTCTACCGCACGGTCGGTGGCCGCACGCCGTCCACGCAGCGGGTCGCGCTCGGCGCAACCCGCGACGGACGGCTCACGTCGCTGGTGCACACGAGCGTCACGCTCATGGGCCGGGTCGGCGGCGCCGAGGAGCAGGTCGTGTCGGCGTCGCGGCACCTCTACGACGCGAAGAACATTTACCTGCAGCAGCACGAGGTGCTGCTGGACGTGTTGTCCAACACCGCGATGCGCGCGCCGGGCGAGTCGATCGGCACCTACGCGATCGAGTCGGCGATGGACGAGCTGGCCCACCGGCTCGACCTCGACCCGATCGAGCTGCGGATGCGCAACGAGCCGGAGCGCAACCCGTTGGACGGCAAGCGGTTCGCGCACCGGCGGCTGCGCGAGGCGTACGCGCTCGGCGCGGAGCGGTTCGGCTGGGCCGACCGCACGCCCGAGCCGGGCTCGATGCGCGACGGCCGGTGGCTGGTCGGCATGGGCGTCGCGACGGCGTACCACCCGGCGTGGATGTTCCCGGCGAACGTCACTGTCCGGCTGTCCGCCGACGGCTCGGTGCTGGTGCGCTGCGGCTTCCACGAGATGGGCATGGGCGCGGCCACCGCGCAGGCACAGGTGACCGCGCACGCGCTGGGCGTGCCGGTCGGGGCGGTCCGCGTGGAGTACGGCGACACGGACCTGCCGACAGGCCCGGGCGCCGGCGGTTCGGCGCAGACCGCGAGCGTCGCGGCGAGCATCGTCGAGGCATGCGGGAAGCTGCGCCGCACGGTGTACGGCCTGGCGCGCCGGTCCGGTTCGCCCCTGCGCGGCCACCGTTTCACCGAGGTGGCGGCCCGCGACGGCGGCCTGTTCGCGGGTTCGGTGGGCGAGACGTACGCGGCGGTATTGACCCGGGCCGGACGGTCCCATGTGGACGCCGCGGTCGGGTCGGACTCGCGGCTCGGCTACCTGGCCGGCCAGGCGCGGTTCATGACTCGATTCGTGCGCGATGCCAGGCGGTGGGTGAAAGCCGCGGCGGGCGCACAGTTCTGCGAGGTGCGGGTCGATCCGGACACCGGCGAGGTGCGGGTGTCGCGGTGGGTCGGCGTGTTCGACATCGGCACGGTGGTCAACGCGAAGACGGCGGCGAGCCAGCTGCGCGGCGGGATCGTGATGGGCCTCGGCCTCGCACTCGGCGAGGAGTCCCTTGTGGACCCGGCGACCGGCAGGGTGATCAACGCGAACCTGGCGGAGTACCACGTCCCCGTGCACGCGGACGTGCCGCGCATCGACGTGACCTGCCTGGACGACCCGGACCCGACGATGCCGCTCGGCGTGCTCGGCGCGGGCGAGGTCGGCATCACCGGCGTGGGCGGCGCGGTCGCGAACGCCGTGTTCCACGCGACCGGCCGCCGGATCCGCGACCTGCCGATCACGCTCGACAAGCTGCTCTGACGGAGCGGGAGCGAAGAGAAGCGACCGACGGCCTACCGTGGAGGGGTGACGTTTCAGCGCGCGCGGCGTCCCGAGCACAAGCAGCAGCGGTCCGAGGCCATCCTCGCCGCGGCGCGCACGCTCGCGGAACGCGACGGTGTGCGCGCGGTGAGCCTCGCGGACATCGCCGCCGCGGTCGGGGTGCACAAGTCGGCCCTGCTGCGGTACTTCGAGACGCGGGAGGAAATCTACTTGCGCCTCGCCGCCGACGACTGGCGGAGCTGGGTGGCCGGCATGCGGGCCGCGCTCGCGGACCTCGCGCCCGGTGACGTCGCCGGCGTCGCGGCGGCGCTCGCGACAACGCTGGCCGAACTCCCCCTGCTGTGCGACCTGATGATCCACGCGCCGCTGAACCTCGAGCGCAACGTGTCCCTGGAGTCGGCCAGGACGTTCAAGCACGCGGCGGTCGGCTCGGTCGCCGAGATCGCGGCGGAGGTTCGCACGGTGCTGCCGAAGCTGACCGAGGCGGGGGCCTACGACCTGGTGGGCTCGATGAGCATGGTCGCGGCCGGGCTGTGGCAGATCGGCCACCCGACGGCGACGCTGCTGGAGTTGTACGCGGAGGAACCCGAGCTGGGGCACGAGAACCTGCCGTTCGTGCCGACCGTGACCCGCTTCGCCGAGACCTACATCAAGGGCCTGCTCGCCTGACCCCACCGTCCTCCCTTGGCCGGCCTGGCCTCGGTCTTCGCCGACAAACTTTTTTGTCTTGACAAACTGTGTTGTCGGAGCGCATCGTTCTCCCATGACCACGATCACGCGGCCCCAGACCGCCACCCTCGCCCGTACCGGCACCGTCGTCAGCGCCCTCGCCGGCGCGTTCCTGCTGTTCGACGCGGTGACCCACCTGAGCCGGATCCAGCCCGTGCTCGACTCGTTCGCCGCACTCGGCTTCCCGGCGAGCGCGGCTGTCCCGATCGGCCTGCTCGAGCTCGCCTGCCTGGTCCTCTACGCGATCCCGCGCACGTCGGTGCTCGGCGCGGTCCTGCTGACCGGCTACCTCGGCGGCGCGGTCAGCGCCCAGGTCCGCATCGACGCGCCGCTGCTGTCGACCGCGCTGTTCCCGGTCTACGTCGGTATCGCGATCTGGGTCGGGCTCTACCTCCGCAACGCCGACCTCCGCGCGCTGGTCACCGGGCGGCGGGCATGACCGTCGACGCCTACCTGGCCGCGCTGCCGGCGAACCTCCGTCCGGTCGCCGAG
>Ga0164241_10006532_pt1 | contig 10615 bp, 7 predicted proteins | sample OricomyardsoilBY_FD_108780 | JGI IMG/M metagenome (GOLD analysis project Ga0164241, IMG submission 108780) | Backyard soil microbial communities from Emeryville, California, USA - Original compost - Back yard soil (BY) | ecosystem: Environmental > Terrestrial > Soil > Unclassified | place: USA... | reverse complement strand
GTGCCCGAACCCGTGCGCTCGCCGCGGAACCAGCCGTTGAGCATCGGGCCGACGCTGAGCGCGATCGCCGGGATGTTTACGGTGGCCGCGCCCATCAGCATGGCGGGCGTGGTCTTGTCGCAGCCGATGGTCAGCACGACGCCATCGAGCGGGTAGCCGTAGAGCACTTCGACGAGGCTCAGATAGGCGAGGTTGCGGTCGAGGCCGGCGGTCGGACGCTTGCCGGTTTCCTGGATCGGGTGGACCGGGAATTCGAGCACGATGCCGCCCGCGTCGCGGATGCCGTCACGGGTGCGCTTGGCGAGCTCGATGTGATGGCGGTTGCAGGGGCTGAGATCGGAGCCGGTCTGCGCGATGCCGATGATCGGCTTGCCCGACATCAGCTCTTCGCGGCTCAAGCCGAAATTGAGGTAGCGCTCGAGATAGAGCGCAGTCATGTCCGCGTTGTCGGGATTGTCGAACCAGGCGCGCGATCTAAGCTTCTTGTCAGACACGCCATTCCCCTCGGTAGTCATTTCGGCCTCGGTGAGAAATTGAGTTCGTGAGCCATAGCGCATCGCGGTTAAAAAGCAGAGCCCCAACGAGCCCTGCCGATCCAAAACTTTGACGCTATTTGGCCGGGGTACTTTCGCGCACCACGAGTTGCATCGGAACTTGTATGATCGGATCGGGCGTCTCGCCGCCCTCGAGCCGCGCCCTGAGCGCAAGGCCCGCTAGCCGGCCCGTATCGTAGTCAGATACGCGGATGGTGGTGAGCGCCGGCGTCATGTGAACCGCGAAATCGAGATCGCCATAACCTGCGATCGCCACCTGGTCGGGGAGCGCGACGCCGGCGTCCCGCGCGGCAAGAATCGCGCCCACCGCAAGCAGGTCCGAGCCGAAGAAAATCGCATCGCATTGCGGACATTCCTTGAGGATCCGGCTGAACGCCGCCATGCCCCCCGAAAGCGTCCCTGTGCCCTCGAGGGCCATCACATGCCCGAGCTTGCCGCCACCGGCTTCGAGGCCGCGGCGGAAGCCGGTGAGACCGACACCGCCCGGCGGCACGGTCTGGCCGCAATAGGCGACGTGGCTATAGCGCTGCTGGGCAAAATGCGCGCCCATCAGCTGCGCGCCATGCTCGATCGAGGCGCCCGCGGTCATATCGATGGCGTCCGATCCGTCGCCCCACACCTCGATGACCGGAACGCCCACCCTGCGCATGGCCGCGCGGGCTTCGGCCTGGAGCGGCACGCCCGTGAACATTACGGCGGCAGGGCGGAACGGCCGCAGGATCTCGGCGATATCGTGCCCCAGCGCTTCCGTGTAGCCGGTCTGGGCGAACATCAGATGGAAGCGGCTGCCCTCGAACGCGTCGAGAGCGCCCTGCACGGCGCTGGCAAAATGTGGATTGAGGAGGCTCGCAACGAACACCGTGACCACGCTCGAGCGCCCGGAACGAAGGCTCGAGGCGATGGAATTGACCACATAGCCGGTCTTTTCGACGGCCTGCAGCACACGCTCGCGGGTTTCGGCCTTGACCTTGTCGGGAGTCGACAGCGCCCGCGACACGGTGATGGGCGACACCCCCGCCTCGCGCGCAACGTCTTCGATGCGAACGGGCTTCTGCCCGCCGCCTGATTGTCCGGAATCGTTCAAACCCACCCCCAAAATATGGGCGTGACCATAGCAGAGGTGCACAACGCCCGAAAACCCGGGTTTTTCGCGCCGTTTCCCGGGATTCACCAGAATTAGGGGACGATGGAGGTGCGATCGACCGGCACGACGAAGAGTGCGGCTTCCCGATCCGCGGGGCCGGGGCGCACCGGCGATGGACCGGGGTCTATGTCGGCGGGAATGCTGTCGGGCGCGCGCCAATAGGAGACGAGGTCGCCCGTGCCGCCCGGCCCGCGGGTGGGCTTTTCGTCCCACAGCACGCCAAGCATGTCGCAGCGGCGGGCGAGATAGGCATTGGCGCGCGAAAGGGCCAGCTCGAACTGCTGCTTGTCGCGGCGATAGGAATAGTCGGTGGCGCCGGTAAAGCCGATGCGCACGATATCGACCCGGGCAAAGCGGGCGAACAAGGCCCGGCGGCGCGCCTGCATGGCCTCGACCGTCTGCCCCCGCGGTTCGGACGCCGCAACATCGAGCACGACCCGATAGGGCACGGCTTCGGGGACGATGAGCCTCAGTTCGCCGACCTTTCCCACGAGCGCCGCGGCCAGCGCCTCGGTGAGCGCCATGTCGGCGCCCGGGGCGAGCGGGGAGACCAGGGTGACCACGCGGTCCTTGAGCGCGAGGCGCGGGGCCAGTTTGGCGACGAGCGCGGCGGTGGCGCGCTTCTCCTCGGAGGGGGGCAAATTGCGGTGTCCGGCGAGGGCCACGCGGACCTCGGGCATTGCGCCTTTGCCGTCGGATATGACGACCGAGGAGAGCACCGTCCTGATCTGCTCGCGATCCTTTTGCTGTTCGGTCGCGGGCAGCGTCTCGTACGCGGCGCGCTCGAGCAGCGGGTGGGTCTTCCGGTCGTCGTCGCGGACGGCGCCATAGGACCAGCCGTCGATGACGCGATCGGCCGTCCAGCGGCGATGTTCGAGCGCCGCGAGGAGATCGAGCCCGGTCGCCCCCTCGAGCGCCGCGACGCTGTGGGTGTGAGCGTGCCGTTCGACCAGCACCGGCTCATGCGCATCGTGCTCGGACACGAGGCCGAGCGAGAAGAGCTTGGCGGCGATGTGGTCGGCGCTGCGCCGGTTGGCGCGCCGGTAGGTCTCGGGCAGATGGTTCCAGTCCGTCGCGGCCCCCGCCGATGTCGTCGCGCTCATGCTGTAGGCATCGTGCAGCAGCCGCGCCGCCTCGTCGCGATGCGCCGTGTCGAGGATATCGCTCGCGATCAGCCGCGTCGGCCGCTCGAGCGGCAGCACGCCGCTGTTGGGATCGATGATGTTGGGTTCGCTCGCCGAGAACACGACGCTCTCGGCATCGGCATCGCGGAGGCGCATGAAGGCCGGCGCGAAATAGCGGCCCTCGCGCCGGCGGATGTCGGGCAAGGCGAGCGCGAAGCGGACATTGTCGGCATCGTTGCCGAGGCAGACGACGATGCCGGTGACCCGCGCAATGTCGTCGCGCGCCGCGAGGGCCTCGAGCGCCGCCTGCGTGAGGACGGGCGCGTTCTCGACCGTGATCAACTCGGCCTCGATGAACGCCATGTCGACGGCAGTATCGAGCGAGGGTCGCGTCTCCCGGTAGACCATTCCCGCCCAACCGGCGTGACGGTCGACCACCGTCACCATCGGTTTGTCGAGACCCTGCGCGAGACCCGAAAAGATCGCCTCTTCCGCCGCCGCCTGCCCGAGCCGGCCGAAGCCGATGACGAGCAGATGCACGCGACCGGCCGCCATGCGCTCGGCGATGGCGTGCGCAGGATGGCGGGCGAACATGTCGCGCGCCATCATCTGCGCTTCGTCGAACACGAGGATGCGCGCGGCGCCGCTCTCGACCGCCGAGACCCGGTCGGCAACGAGGCGATCGCCCGTGCGGCACCAGATGGCGGGGGACGCCGCGCCTTCCCGGTCGCTGGCGATCGAGGTCGCGATGGCGGCATTGACCTTCTCGTCGCGCAGCATGACGACGATCGAGCGCGCATGATGCGCATTGGTTGCGGCGATGAGGTCGGACGTCGCGGCAGGCCGCTCGATGCCGATCAGGCGGCGAGCCTGGGTCGACGGAGTGTCGGCCAGAACGACGTTCGTCCTTGCACTCAGCGCCTCGGCCAGCTCCTCCGCGTCGGCACCGTCGCCGACGATCACCAGATGATCGCGGAGCCGCGTTGCGCGCCAGGCCCGCCAGCGCCGGCGGAACACCACCCAAAGGCTGCCGAACAGCGCGAGATAGAATACCAGGGCCGCCGCGAAGGCACCAAGCAGTGTAACGATGTTCTGGTCGCCGAGGAACGTACCGTCGAGCGTGAAGGCAAGGAGCACCGAATAGACCGCGTCCTGCCACCCGGGTTGCTCCACCGTCGTCGGCCCGAGGATCCGCCCGACCACCACCAGCGCGATGGCGGCCACCGCGAGAACCGCGATGATGGCGGGCAGGAAGTTTCGGCGCTTGCGGTGGGACGGCTCGGCCATGGGCTAGCTTACCAGCGCTTCGAACAGCCGTGCTACCGCTTCGGCGCCCGGATCGTTGGTCCCGGTGAGCGAGCGGGCATCGAGATAGGCCGACCGTCCGGCGCCCGCCCGCGACATCGCCGCGGTGGCGTTGGCTCCATGGCGCGCGGCATGCGCGGCCTCCGGAACGCTGTGCCCGGCCCGCAAGGCGTCGAGCGCCGGGAGCAGTGCATCGAGCATGGTCCGGTCGCCCGGCCCTGCCCCGCCATAAATCTGCATGGCGGCGACCCCGTCGGCGAGCGCTCCGATCCAGCCGGCCCCATCGCGATAGGCTTCGCCCGCCCGTGCCAACATGATGGCGAGGAGCACGCCGCTCGAGCCGCCCATCGACCGCCGCTTGAGCTCGCTGAGCGCCGTCAGCAGGGCCGCGCCATCGGCGAAGGGCAGCGTGTCGAGCTTCGCCTCGATGGCGCGTGCGGCCCCCGCCAGCGTGCTGCCGGTGTCGCCGTCGCCGACCCTCGCGTCGAGCGCATTGATGTCGGCCTCCATCGCGAACGCCGCCGCGATGATGGTTTCGAGGACGCCGCGCACGGCCGGATCGGCCGAGGGCGAGGCTTGATGGATTGTCTCCTCGGCCGGTGCGGGGACAGTCGCGGGGTGTGCGACCTGACGGAACGCCGGGAACGCATCGACCGCGACCGGTGTGGCGAGAATCGCCTCGCGCTCCGGCGTCAGTTCCAACAGCGAGATCGAGATGCCGGGCATGTCGAGCGCCGTCATCACCTGCGCCGGACCGGCGATAAGCCCGATCTGCGCAGCGAGCGGCGTCTGCAGGAGGTCGTTGACCAGCACCGCGCATTCGATGCCCGACAGCCCGCCCAGATCGTTGACCAGCACCGCGTATTTCACGCCGGCTTTGACGCGGGCGAGCAGCACATCGGCAAGACGCCCCATCAGCTCCCGCGAACTGCCGACGCTGGTGAGGTCCGCACCTGGCTCGCCGTGGATGCCGAGCCCGATCTCGACCTGGTCGGTGCCGATCCGCTCGTGCTTGGGATTGCCTGGCACCGTGCAGGTGTCGCGCGCCGCGCCGATCGAAAAGATCGCGCCCGTCGCCGCTCGTGCCGCCGCCGCGATCTCGTCGAGGCTGCGTCCGGCCTCCGACATATGGCCCGCAATGCGATGGACGAACACGGTCCCCGCCACGCCGCGCGGCTGGCGCGCTTCGGGCAGCGCGACATCGTCGGCGACGATCACCATCTCGACCTTGAGGCCCAGCCCCTTGGCGCGCTCCGCGGCGAGGCCGAAATTGAGCCGGTCGCCGGTGTAGTTCTTGACGACGAGGAGGCATCCCGCCGGACCGGTGACCGCGACGATGGACGCGAGAACGGCGTCGACGGCGGGCGACGCGAACACGTCGCCGCAGACCGCCGCCGTCAGGAGCCCCTTGCCGACGAGCCCGGCATGCGCCGGCTCATGCCCCGACCCGCCGCCGGAAACGATGGCGACCCGCGATTTATCCCAGCCGGCGCGCAGCACGACACGCGCGTGGCTCTCGCGCGGAAAGCGCACGAGCGCCCCGCCGCTGGTCGCGATCAGCCCGTCGATCGCCTCGTTGACGATATCGGCCCTGTCGTTGAAGAAATTGCGCACCGAGGCCTCCCTGTTGGGGACCACGAAACGCGAGGCGGACGGAGGAAGTCAAGGCGGAGTCGGTGCACATGCCCGTCCACGCCTGTCAGTGGGTGGGACGCGTCGTGCCCTCAAATATGGTGGCAGCGCACCATATGCCCTGACCCGACCGCCGTCGGGCCCGGCATCACTTCCCTGCAGATGGCAGTTGCCCTGGGGCAGCGCGAAACGAAGGGGCAGCCGATGGATTTGTCGGTCCACAGCGGAATGTCGGCGGCGCGGCGCTTGCTGGCCGGGGTGCCCATCTTGCGGGCCGGATTGGGGACCGATTCGATCAAGAGCTGCGTATAGGGATGCTGCGGCCGGTCGGTGATCTCTTCGCTCGGCCCCTGCTCGACGAGGTGGCCGGCATAGAGCACCGCCGTGTCCTCGGCGAAATAGCGCGCTGTCGCGATGTCGTGAGTGATGTAGAGCGCGGCGAGGTTGCGCTGCTGCTTCAGGTCTTCAAGCAGGTTGAGAATGCCAAGGCGCACCGAAACGTCGAGCATCGAGGTGGGTTCGTCCGCGAGCAGCACCTGCGGATGGACCGACAAAGCGCGCGCGATGGCGACGCGCTGGCGCTGGCCGCCCGACAATTCATGCGGCCGCCGCTTGGCGTAGTCCGACGCCGGGATCAGCCCGACGCCTTCGAGCAGCGCGAGGACTTCGCTGGCGACATCCTTGCCGCGGAGCTCGGGACGATGGAGGCGCAACGGCCGTTCGATGTGATAGGCGATCGATTGCGTCGGGTTCAGCGATCCGAACGGATCCTGGAATACCATCTGCACTTCGGAGCGATATTGCTGCAGGCGCCGGCCGCGGAAGGTCGCGATGTCCTCGCCGTTGAACTCGATGTGGCCGCGGGTCGGCGTATAGGCGCGCGCGATCATTCGGGCGACCGTCGACTTGCCCGAACCGGATTCGCCGACAAGCGCCAGAGCGCGCTTGCGCACGAGCTTCAGCGACACGCCCGACAGTGCCTTGAGGATCGTCTGGTTCATGAAGGCGCCGCCAAGGATGAACTCCTTGTCGACCGAATCCATCTCGATCACGGGCGTATCGAGCGCCGGCACCGTGCCGGTCGCTTCTAGTTCAGCAAGTGACATGCGGCCTCGCTACGATGCTCGGGATAGGAGCGAAGCTCCGGCGCGATCTGACGGCAGACATCCATGGCGTGCGGGCAGCGCGGCGCGAAGCGGCAGCCGACCGGCAGCTCGGTGAGCCGCGGCGGTGTGCCGGCAATGCCTTCGAGCCGGACGCGTGGCCCGCTGAGCGGCGGGAAGGAATTGCCGAGCGCCCGCGTGTAGGGATGCTGCGCATTGGTGAGGATCGACTCGGCGGGCGCGACTTCGACAAGCTCGCCCGAATACATGACGCCGATCCGGTCGCAGAACTCGATCATGAGGCCGAGGTCGTGCGTGATGAACAGCACCGAGAAGCCGAGCCGGTTCTTGAGCTCGACGATCTGCTCGATGATATCGCGCTGCACCACCACATCGAGCGCCGTCGTCGGCTCGTCCATGATGATGAGGCGCGGCTTCAGCGCGAGCGCGATCGCGATGCAGATGCGCTGGCGCATGCCGCCCGAGAATTGATGCGCGAATTCGTCGAGACGGGCCGGAGGAATGCCGACCAGTTCGAACAGCTCGATGGCGCGCTTGCGGGCGCCGGCCTTGCCCAGCTCCGGCTCGTGCGTCTCGATGACGTCCATGATCTGCTCGGAGATCGGGATCACCGGGTTGAGCGCGTTCATCGCCGACTGGAACACGAAGCTCACCTCGCGCCAGCGATAGGCCTTGAGGCGCGCCTTGTCGAACTTGAGCACATCGTCGCCGTCGAGCCGCACCTGGCCGCCGCTCACCAGCCCCGGCAGGCGAGTCAGCCTCGCGAGCGCGAAGGCCACGGTGGACTTGCCGCAGCCGCTCTCGCCCGCGAGGCCGAACGCTTCGCCTTCGCGAATGTCGAAATCGATGCCGTTGACGGCACGGGCGATGGAATTGTCGCCCACATAGTCGACGGTGAGGTCGCGGATCTCCATCAGCACCCGATCAGAAGACATCGGCGCTTCTCCCCCGGCGCGTCAGGAACCGCCGGATACGGCCGATCTTGCGCGACGCCTTGAGCTGCGGGTTGGTGATTTCGTCCACCGAGAAATTGACCAGCACCAGCGAGGCGCCCGTCACCATGATGGCAATGCAGGGTGGCCAGATTTCCCACCACGCCCCCGATTGCAGCGCCATGTTGTTCTGCGCCCAGAACAGCATCGTGCCCCAGGTCACTGCATTGGGATCGCCCAGCCCGATGAATTCGAGTGCCGCTTCCGCGAGGATCGCCGCGATGGTGCCTAGCACCAGGCCGCTCATGAAAAAGCTCAGCATGTTGGGGAAGATCTCGATCAACACGATGCGCCATTTGCGCTCGCCCAGAAGCTCGGCCGAGAGCACGAATTCGCGCGTTCGAAGCGACAGCGTCTGCGTTCGTATGGTGCGCGCCGACCAGCCCCAGCCGGTTGCGGCCAGAACCGCGCCGATGACGAAGGGGCTGGCCTCCTCGACCAGCGTCGCGATGACAATGATGAGTGGTAACCCCGGCAGCACCAGCACCACGTTGACGAAGAAGGTGATGATGTCGTCGACGCGGCCGCCGAAATAGCCGGCCGAAATTCCGAGCGCGAGGCCTATCGCCGCCGCGGCCACGCCGGCGAAGAAGCCGACGCCGAGCGAGACCCGGCCGCCATAGAGCAGCTGCGTGAACACGTCCTTGCCCATGCGCGTCGTGCCCAGCACATGCTCATAGGTCGGCGCCTGGCTCGGTTTGCCCGCCCGGCGGTTGGGGTTGTAGTCCGAGATCAGCGGCGCCGCGAATGAGGCCGCGATGAGGATCAGCAGCAGGATGACGCCCGCCATGCCCTTGCCGTTGGTGACGAACGAGGCGAGCGAGGGCGGCAATCTCGACGTCCAACCCGGCTTGGGTTTCACGCCGAGCTCGGCCATGAGCGCGGCGTGATCGGGGGCCATGCCGGAACCGACGCCAGCGCGGGCCGCCACGTTGATGGGCAAGGCAGGTGTGTGGGTGAGTTCGCTCATTGTGCCCTCACTTGCGCAGTCTGGGGTCGAGAATAACGTTGGCGATGTCCGACAACAGGTTCGCAACGAGCACCGCCGTCGTCAGCAGCAGGAGCTGCCCCTGGATGAAGGAATAATCGCGGCTGCCGATGGCCGTGAAGGTGAACTTGCCGAGCCCGGGATAATTGAACACCGCCTCGGTCACGAGAGCCCCACCCAGCATGTAGCCGATGGAGAGCGCCAGCGACGTGATCTGCGGTAGAATGGCGTTCCGCGCGACGTAGCGGTACTTGACGCGGTTCTCGCTGAGGCCCTTGGCCTTGGCGAGAATGACGAAATCCTCGTTGAGCAGATTGATCATCACGTTGCGCATGCCGAGGTGCCAGCCGCCGAAGCTGACGAGCAGGATCGACATCACGGGGAGCGTCGCGTGATAGAGCACGCTGCCGAGGAATTTGAGGTCGAGCCAGTTCGGCATCAGGTTCGGATCGTGCGCGCGGCCCAGCGGAAACCATTTGAGCTGCAGCGAGAACGCATAGAACAGCACCAGCGCGACGATGGCCGGCGTGAAGGCGTTCATCATCACATTTATGGGCGTGAAGAAGCTGTCGAAGAAGCCGCCGCGGTTCCATGCCGCGTGAATGCCCATGAACGAGCCGATGGTGAAGGCGAAGAAGATCGCGAGGCCGACGAGAACCAGCGTCCAGGTGGCGGCATAGAACAGTAGCGACGCCGTCGGCTCGGGGAACTGCACCGTCGAGATGCCGAAATCGAGCCGGAAGACGCTGCCGATATAGGTGACATATTGCTCCCACATATTGCCGTCGAGCCCGAAGGATTTCCGGATCGCGGCAACCTGGGCTTCGGTGAGGCGGCCCTGGAAGGACGCAATGATGCGGTCGGACGGATTGCCCGGCATCAGCCGTGGAATCAAGAAATTGAACGTTATCGCGAGGAAAAACGCGGCGAAGTAGAACAGCAGTCGTCTGAGCAGAAAGACCATGCGGCCGATTTCCCCGAATTGGTGTCCGTGGCGGGACGATTATCCCGCCACGGATGAAGTCGTTTAGAACTGAGCGCCTTCGATCGGCTTCAGATGAAGCGCATGCAGAACGCGCTCGCGGTTGCCGTCATGGATCTGCGGACGCACGAACGGATCTTCCTCGGTCACCCAGCCGGTGAAGCGACGGGTGGAGTATTCGTACCAGATCGGGTTCGCGAACAGCGACACGACCGGAACGTTCTCGGCCACCAGCTTGTGGATCTCGGTGAGCGCAGCTTTCTGCTGGGCTTCATCGGCAGTGCCCTTGAACTTCTTGAGGGCTTCTTCGATGGCCGGGATCGGCATCTGGTGCATGGACTGGAAGTCGATCTGGCCCGGCACCATCAGGCGCGGGTTGAACATCGGCTGGTACTGGTTGTACGGCGTCGGGCCGCCATTGGTCCACATGACGAACACATCGAAATCGCCACGCGGCACGGCGTCGAACCAGGCACCCTGGTCCATCGTCTTGAGCGAGGCGTTGATGCCCACGTCCTGCAGGTTTTCGGCAACCGTCTGACCCGAATTCACCCAGTCGGTCCAACCGGACGGCATCGAGATGCCGAACGCGATCGGGGTCCCATCCGGGTTGTCGCGCCATCCGTCACCGTCCTTGTCGACGAAGCCGGCTTTGTCGAGCAGTTCCTTGGCCTTCTCCGGGTTGTACTCCATCAGCCAGGTGTAGGGCTGGAGAGCCGCCGCATCGTACCAGGTGTTGTACATTTCACCGGTGCCGATGGGGAACTTCG
>Ga0164241_10006531_pt1 | contig 10615 bp, 10 predicted proteins | sample OricomyardsoilBY_FD_108780 | JGI IMG/M metagenome (GOLD analysis project Ga0164241, IMG submission 108780) | Backyard soil microbial communities from Emeryville, California, USA - Original compost - Back yard soil (BY) | ecosystem: Environmental > Terrestrial > Soil > Unclassified | place: USA... | reverse complement strand
CGACGCCGTCCTTGCCCGCGACATCGACGGTGAGGGTCGAGAGCAGGAAGATGTGGGCCGGGGTCAGGAGCTCGATCTTGCCGAAGAGGTGCTGCGACTTTTCGGCGAAGATCGCGGCGAGGTAGTCCTTGCCGCCTTCCTGGGCGGCCCGCAGTACGTCGCGGTCGTCGATCCAGACGAGGTTGGCGCGATTGCCGCCGGGCGGGACGAGCGTGAACGGGCCGTTCTCGTAGTGGAATTCGATCGATGCGCCGCCGATCGGACGCTCGAGGCCGAGATCGCAGACGAGGGCGGCCTGGGTGAAGCCGTTCTCGCGGGCACGGAAGCCGGCACTCTCGCGGACGCGGGACTTCTTGCCGTCGGCACCGACGACGAGGGCCGCGCGCAACGTGTCGCCGTTGCCGAGCTTCAGCACGGCGCCATCAGGGGTGACCTCGAGATCGTCGAGGACCGTCTCGATGGTGGTGAGGTTGCCGAGGCCGACCCGGGCACTCTCGAAGGCTTCCGCCAGCTTCACGTTGGGGAAGTTCCAGCCGAAGGCGTCGAGACCGATCTCGGCGCTGTCGAACAGCGTCTCGGGGGCGCGGATCAGCCGGCGGGTGGCATCGATGATGCGGATCTGGGTCAATGGATGGCCGACGGTTGCGGGGTCCGGAACGAGCCCGGCTTGCCGCAGATAGTCGACGGACGGCAGCATCAGCGCCGAGGTGCGCCGATCAGGCGGTCCCTTAGGGACGAGATGCACCGTCTCAAGCCCGGCCTTGGCGACCGCTACGGCTGCGGCGAGGCCGACGAGCCCGCCGCCAACGACGACAGCCTCGGTCATTGCGCCATCGCGAGCCGCTTCTCGCGGCCGCTCGGGATGACGAAGGAACCGCCATAGGAGCCGACGAACAGTGCGAGCAGGTAGATCAGGAGGTTCTGCGGCCAGAAGGCGATCAGGGAGATCGCCGGGCCGGGGCAGATGCCCGACATGCCCCAGCCGATGCCGAAGAGCGCCGCGCCGATCACCAGCGGCGCGTCGATGCGGGTGAATTCGGGCTCGTTGAAGCGCACGTCGAACAGCGGCTTCCGCCATGTCCGGCCGACGCGAACGGCGACGAACATGACGATGAGGGCGCTGACCATCACGAAGGCGAGGCTCGGATCCCAGCCGCCGGTGGGGATGGCGGTGAAATCGAGGAAATGCAGCACCTTGAGCGGGTCGGTCATCTGCGTGACGTAGAGGCCGAAGCCGAAGATCAGCCCCGCGACGGCGGCGAGGGCGAGATAGCGGAAGTCGAGATCCTTGCTCATCATACGATCCCCGTGAGGGTGACGGTGAGGATGGCGACGCCAAAGAAGATGCCGACGGCGACGAAGGAGCGCTTGCTGAGGCGCGCCAGCCCGCAGACGCCGTGGCCGGACGTGCAGCCATTGCCGATCTTGGTGCCGAAGCCGGTGAGGAGGCCGGACGCCGCGACCCAGAGCGGAGCGCCACCGGTGAACCAGGCGGGCGGAGCTGCGAGTTGCGGAGAATTGCCGAGCGCCGGGAACAGCCAGGCGGCCAAGGCGGCGCCAGCGACCAGCGAGGCGAGGAAGACGATGCGCCAGACGACGGTTCGGCCCGGCGGCAGCAACTGACCGAAGATGCCCGACATGCCGGCGATGCGGCCATTGCCGAGCCACAGCATGGCGGCAGAGAGCCCGATGAGCAGACCGCCAAGGGTGGCTGTGATGGGGGTGAAGGATTCCATGGACGAACTCCTTAAGCTGCCTCGAGTCTAGCACTCGCATTCTGCGCCAACCAGCGACAGCCAAAGGCATTTTTTCCGCGTCACGCTGTCACGGCGGAACAGGAATGTGCCGATTTCGGGTGCTCCGCCACTTCCAACCCGCGGCGCACGCACCTAGATTGCGGCCACCAACGTTGCGGGAGCATCCGAATGATCGAACTGTTGTCTGATCCCGCCGTCTGGGCCGCGTTCGCGACCCTCACGGTGATGGAAATCGTGCTCGGCATCGACAACATCGTCTTCATCTCAGTGCTGGTCTCGCGCCTGCCTAAGGAGCAGGCCGACAATGCGCGCCGGCTCGGCCTCGGCCTCGCGCTGATCTTCCGTATCGCGCTGCTCCTGGTCCTGAGCTGGATCATCGGGCTCGACTCCGACGTCTTCACGCTCTTCGGCATCGGCTTTTCGTGGAAGGACATCATCCTTTTGGCGGGCGGCCTGTTCCTCATCTACAAGGCGACGCACGAGATGCACGCCGAGATCGAGGAACCGCATGACGAGAGCCTCGCGGCGACCGCCAAGGCGGCCTTCAACGCGATCATCGCGCAGATCATCGTCATCGACATGGTGTTTTCGATCGACTCCATCGTCACCGCCGTGGGCATGGCGCAGCATGTCGAGGTGATGATCGCCGCAGTCATCGTTGCCGTCGGCCTGATGTTCGTCGCGTCGGGGCCGATTGCGGGCTTTGTGGCGCGCCACCCGACGACCAAGATGCTGGCGCTCGCGTTCCTCCTTCTCATCGGCGTGTCGCTGGTCGCCGACGGGCTCGGGTTCCACATCGAGAAGGGTTACATCTACGCCGCGATGGCGTTCTCAGTGCTGGTCGAGGGCGTCAACATCTTCGCCAAGCAGCGCAAGACCAAGCGTGTCGGCGCGAAGCATCATACCACGGCGGGCAATGTGATCCGCGAGCAGGTCGCGGCGCATGCGCCGTCGGCCGCGGCGCCCGTGGCGGCAACGCCGGCCGCTCCGGCCGTGAAGGCGAAACCCAAGGGTACGGGCGCAGCGCGCTCGCAGTCGCGGCCCAAATCCGCGCCGCGCAAGAAATCATGAGCCGGGTCGTCCTCGTCCACGAAACCGGCGGTCCCGAGGTCATGTACCTCGAGGATCGGCCGGCCCTGTCGGCCAAGGCCGGCGAGATCGTGATCCGCAACGAAGCGATCGGGCTCAACTTCGTCGACGTCTATCAGCGGACCGGGCTCTACAAGATGTCGGTGCCGTTTACGCCGGGTGGGGAAGGGGCAGGGACCGTCACCGCGATCGGGGAGGGTGTGACCGGCCTCAAGGTCGGCGACCGGGTGCTCTACAACGCCAATGGCGCCTATGCCGACGAGATCGCTGTGCCCAAAGGCAAGGTCGTTCCGCTGCCTGAGGATATCTCGACCGAAGTGGCGGCGACGCTCGTGACCAAGGGCGGTACGGCGCACTATCTGCTGTTCGAGACCTGGGCCCTGAAGCCGACAGATACGATCCTCGTCCACGCGGCATCGGGCGGCGTCGGCACGTTTCTGGTGCAGTGGGCGAGCGCCATCGGTGCCACGGTCATCGCGCTGGCCGGGTCCGACGAGAAGGTCGCGGGGGCCAAAGCGAACGGCGCGGCGCATGGGTTCAACTCGCGAGAGGACGGCTGGGCCGACAAGGTTCGGGCCGCGACCGGCGGGCGCGGTGTCGATGTCGTCTTCGACGGCGTCGGCAAAGCGACGTTCGAGCACTCGCTCGATTGCCTCAGGCCGCGCGGCCTGATGGTGAGCTTCGGAAACGCCTCAGGCCCGGTGACGGGTGTTGCGCTCAGCATGCTGCAGAGCCGCGGGTCGCTCTATGTGACGCGGCCCACCTCGGGGCATTATTACGGCGATCCGGCGGGGCTGACGCGCACGATGCACGCGGTGTTCGACGCGGTGCGCACAGGCAAGATCAAGCCGACGATCAACCAGCGGTTCAAGCTCGATCAGGTCCAGGACGCGCATCGGGCGCTCGAGGGCCGCGAGACGACGGGGGCGACGATCCTGGTGCCTTAGGCTGGACGCGAGCGGTCCGGCGGTCTAAAGGCGCAGCGAACGGGCAGGTGGCAGAGCGGTTGATTGCTCCGGTCTTGAAAACCGGCGAACGTGCAAGCGTTCCGGGGGTTCGAATCCCTCCCTGCCCGCCATCTCTTGCTCACAACGGGTTCTCTCGATGAACGGCGACAGCGGGGCAGGGGAGGATGCGGCGATCCTGCCGCTCGGTGACCGGGCGCTACTCGTGCGGTTTGCTGAAACTCTGTCCGAAGACGCTAATCGTCGTGCGATCGCGTTCGCGGCGCGGCTCGATGCGTATCCTCCAGATGGGATCGAAGAGGTGGCACCGGGACTGGTTTCTGTCCTGATCCGGACCGCGCCAAGTGTCGATTTCTGGCGGCTGAGTGGAGAGCTTCGGCTGCTGGTTGGGAACGAGGTCGCCGCACCGGGACGCCGGCACGAGATTGCCGTCAGCTTCGATGGCGAGGACCTTGCGGAGGCTGCAGCGCTGACGGGGATGCCGCCCGGTGCGTTCATCGCCCGCCACAATTCGAAAGACCTTCGCGTGCTTGCCACCGGGTTTGCTCCCGGTTTCGTCTACTGTGGATTTCACGACAATACGCTGGTCGTGCCGCGCCGCGAAAAGGTGCGGCCGATGGTGCCGGCTGGAACTGTGATCTTTGCCGCTGGACAGACTGCGATTGCCGCAACGCCGATCCGCACCGGCTGGCATGTGATCGGCAGAACGGCGTTCCGGAATTTCGATCCGGCACAAGACCCGCCGACGACGCTCAGCGCCGGCGACACTGTGCGGTTCGTGAGCGCACGATGACCACGATCACGATCCTGCGCGCCGGACCGCTGACGACGCTGCAGGACGAGGGGCGGTTCGGCATGCTGCGGCACGGGATCAGTGCGTCGGGTCCGATGGATCGCGGGGCATTCATGGCCGCCGGGGCCGCGCTGGAACGGGCCGGATCGACGGCGATCGAGCACACGCAGGGGCTGGCGTTCGAGGCCGATGAGGCGGTCCGCGTGGCGTGGCCGGAGGCCCGGCACATCAAGGCCGGCGAGCGCGTCGAGGTTCCGGCTGCATCGGGCAACTACGGGTATGTGCGGTTCGAGCGCGAACTCGATATCGCGCCGCTGCTCGGGAGCATGGCGACCAATGTGACGGTGGGGCTAGGCGGGTACAAGGGACGCGCGCTGAGGGCCGGCGATCGCATTGCGCTGGGGAAACGAGGGGTACCCGTGACGACCAATGCGGCGGCCGCGGCAGAGGGTCCGATCCGTGTCATCTGGGGGATTCACGCCGACCTGTTTCCTTCGGCGCTGCGGCAGCGGTTCGGCGAGGCGAGCTTTCGCATCACGACGCAGCTCGATCGGATGGGGGTGCAGCTCGAAGACGTCGCGGGACTTTTCCGCGACCAGCGGCGGCTGACCCTCGTCTCCGATTTCATCGTGCCCGGAGACGTCCAGATCCTCGGCGACGGCACGCCCATCGTTCTCATGCGCGACCATCAGCCGACCGGCGGCTATCCGCGGATTGCGACGATCGTCGACGCCGATCTCGACCGCTTCGCCCAGATGCGGCCGGGAACGATGGTGAACTTCAGGCCGGTGGCACGATGAGCTGGATCGATCTCAATGCGGACCTCGGGGAGGGCGTGGGCGACGATGCGGCGATGCTCGACATCGTGACCTCGGCCAGCATCGCCTGCGGCGGACATGCGGGCGATGACGAGACGATGCGTGCCGCGGTGCGGGCAGCGAAGGCGCGTGGCGTGGTCGTGGGGGCGCATCCTGGATTTGCGGATCGCGAGAATTTCGGGCGGAAGCGGCTCGTGCTTCCGCCCGACGAGCTCGATGCGAGCATCCGCGCGCAGGTGCGGCGGCTGGTCGAGATCGCGGAGGAGGAAGGCTGGCCGGTCCGCTACGTCAAGCTGCACGGGGCGCTCGCCAATATGGCCGCCGAGGAGCCTGCGATCATGGCGCTCTGCCTTGCGGCGGTCGAAGGGCTGGTGGAGGACATGGCGATTCTCGCCATCGACAATTCCGCCCAGGCCGAAACCGCCGAGGCCATGGCCTACCGGACGATCCGCGAGGCGTATGCGGACCGGGCCTATCAGGCCAACGGGCTGCTGGTTCCGCGGCAGGTTCCGGGGGCGGTGCTGCACGAGGCGCGGGATATCGCCGAGCGGGCGGTGAGGCTGGCGGAGAGGGCGGAGATCGTTGCGGTCGATGGGACGGTGATCCCGACGATGGCGCGGTCGCTCTGCATCCACGGGGATACGCCGGGCGCCGTTGCGCTTGCGCGGCGGATGCGGGACGCCCTTGCGGCAGCAGGGGTTGAGATACGCCCCGTCCTGTGAAATAGGGCCGCCAAGCGAGGTGGCACATGACTGCACAGATCATCGACGGAAAATCCTATGCAGAGGGCCTCCGCGGCCGCATCGCGGGGCATGTCGCCCGGCTGAAGGCGGAGCACGGCATCACGCCCGGCCTTGCCGTGGTGATCGTCGGCCATGATCCCGCCAGCCAGATCTATGTGAGCAACAAGGCCAAGCAGACCGTCGAGGTCGGCATGTATTCGGAGAAGTACGAGCTCGCGGACACGACGCCGGAGGCCGAGGTGCTGGCGCTGGTCGAAAAGCTCAACGCCGATCCCAAAATCCACGGCATCCTGGTGCAGTTGCCGCTGCCGAGGCACATCGACCCTAACAAGATCATCGCGACGATCTCGTCGGACAAGGACGTCGACTGCTTTACGCCGGCGTCGGTCGGCAAGCTCCAGATCGGCCTGCCGGGGCCGGTGAGCTGCACGCCGCTCGGCTGCCTGATGCTGCTGCGGGACTTTGTGGGCGACCTCGCGGGCAAGCATGCGGTGATCGTCGGGCGCTCCAACCTCGTCGGCAAGCCGATGGCGCAGTTGCTGCTGCGCGAGAACTGCACCGTCACGGTGGCCCACTCGCGCACGGCGGACCTGCCGGGTGTCGTGCGGCAGGCCGACATCGTGGTTGCGGCGGTCGGCCGGCCGCTGATGATCAAGGGCGACTGGATCAAACCGGGTGCTGCCGTGATCGATGTCGGCATCAACCGCGTCCCGGCGCCGGACAAGGGCGAGGGGAAGACCCGCACGGTCGGAGACGTCGACTATCAGGGCGCTTTGCCGGTAGCGGGGTGGATCACGCCGGTGCCGGGCGGGGTCGGCCCGATGACGATTGCGTGCCTCCTCGCCAACACCGTCACGACGGCGAGCCTCATCAATGGCCTGGCGCCACCGAGCGACCTCACACCGTAAGCGGTTCTAAACGGATTCGCGGTTAGCCTTCGCGGACAAGCGTCGAGGCTAGCATTGTGCCGCAAACGGCATTCGATCTGAGCAGCAACCAGGCCGCGGCTGTGCTGGGGCTTCTGGAACGTGCGGAAGTTCCCCCGCTGCCCGTCTATTATGGGCTGGTGTTCGACTATGTCGCCGGTGTTCGCTCGCTGGTGGGCGCGCGCATCGGCTCGATCCTCGATGATGACGAGGGCGATGCGGCGGAGCGGCTCTACTCCGAATTCGTCGCGCCTTACGAGAACAAGGAGCCGCTCGAGCGTGTCGTCGATTCCATGGTGTCGCGGCTCACGCTGCTCGACACGATGATCGGACGCTCGGTCGAAGCCACGACCGAGAACTCGCGCTCCCTCGCCGCCGCCAGCCAGCACCTGGCAGCCGAGCGCATCGATCCGCTGCTGCTGGGCGAATGGATCCTGAGGCTCAAGGTCAACAATGAGCGCATGCGTCGGGCCAATGAGGAGCTCGCGGGTGAGCTGATCGAAGCCCAGCACGAACTCATCCGCACGCAGTCCGAGATCGCCCGCTCCCGCAAGGAGTCGCTGCGCGATCCGCTGACGGGCATCGCCAACCGGGCTGGGATCGACACGCTGCTGACCCAGTTGATCAAGGAAGAGCCCGGCCAGCCGCTGAGCGTGGCGCTGATCGATCTCGACCGGTTCAAATCGTTGAACGACACGCATGGGCATCAGCGCGGCGACTATGTGCTGCGGGCGGTCACCGAGGCGCTGATTTCGGCCGCGGGATCGAGCCAGATGGTGGGGCGGCTCGGCGGCGACGAGTTTGTCGTCGTGCTGCCGGGAACTCCGCTCGATCTGGCAGCGGACGCGGCGGAAACCTTGCGGATCGCGCTCACGACCTGCGATCTCACGGGCGCCCTTGGCGGCCAGGTCCTGGGGGAAATCACCGCTTCGCTCGGCGTGGCCGAACTGGAGCAGGGGGAAAGCCTCGCCGAGCTGTTCGAGCGCGCGGATCGCTGCCTCTACCGCGCCAAACAGAGCGGGCGAAACCGGGTCGAAGCCCTGATCGAGGGTTAGATCACTCGGCTCAGGTGAAAGCTGCGCGCGACGGTGTGATCCCGGAGGCCGAAGGCGGGGACCACGCCTTTCTCGAGGCGGTCGATGATGGGCTTGGGGTCATTGAGCTCGGTGGCGTCGATGACCACCGATAGAACAGGATTCTCGCCGGGTAGCCGCGAGCGCTGCAGCAGGTCGAAGAGCAGGGCGCGGATGTCGCCGCGGGCAGCACAGGCGATGCACTCGCTGCCCGGATCGTGATCGTGGAGGGCCGGTTCAAGCCGGATCCTGGCGGCACCATTCTCGACAAAGCGCAAGCCGTCGGCCGTGGTCACGATTGTGACCGGGATCGACGATGTCGCTTTGTCGAAAGGCGTCGAACTCATGCGGTCTTCTCGCTCACCGGCGTGTAGTTGAGGATCGGACCAAGCCAGCGTTCGACCTCACGCACGGCCATTCCCTTGCGCTTCGAATAGTCCTCGACCTGGTCGCGCTCCACCTTAGCGACGCCGAAATAGTAGGCGCCGGGGTGGCTGAGATAGATCCCCGAGACCGACGAGCCGGGCCACATCGCGTAGCTTTCGGTCAGCTCGACGCCGATGCGCTGCTTGGCGTTGAGCAGGCGGAACAGCGTCGTCTTCTCGGTGTGATCGGGCTGTGCCGGATAGCCCGGGGCCGGGCGGATGCCGCGGTATTTCTCCTGGATCAGCTCGTCCGGCGTGATGTTCTCGTCCGATGCATAGCCCCAGAATTCCTTGCGCACCCGTTCATGCAGCGCCTCGGCGAAGGCTTCCGCAAAACGATCGGCGAGGGCCTTGATGAGAATCGAGGAATAGTCGTCGTTCTTGCGCTCGAAGCGCTCGGCGATGAGGTGCTCCTCAAGCCCGGCGGTGACGACGAAGCCGCCGACATAGTCGGGGATTCCGACCGGTGCGACGAAGTCGGCGAGCGCGAGGTTGGGCTTTTCCTTCTGCTTAGAGAGCTGCTGGCGCAGGGTGTAGAACGTTGCGAGGTCTTCCTTGCGATCCTCGCCGGTGAAGAGCCGGATGTCGTCTCCGACGGCGTTTGCGGGCCAGAAGCCGATAACGGCTTTGGGGCGGAACCAGTTCTTCTGCAGCACTTCCTTGAGCATCTTCTGGGCGTCGTCCCAGAGCTGGCGCGCGGCCTCACCTTGGTTGGGATCATCGAGCAGCGCCGGATAGCGGCCCTTCATCTCCCAGGCCTGGAAGAAGGGAGTCCAGTCGATGTAGCGCGCAAGCTCGTTAAGGTCGTAGGTCTCGAACACTTTCGTGCCGAGGAAACTCGGCTTGGGCGGTGTGTAATTGGTCCAGTCGGTCTTGAACCCGTTCTCGCGGGCGGCGCTGATCGGCAGGCGCTGCTTTTCAGCTTCCGCCTCGGCGTGGCGCTTGGCGACCTTCTCGTACTCGGCCTTCACGTCGGCCACATAGGCCGGCCGCTGTTCCTTGCTGAGGAGCGCGGAGACGACGCCGACAGCGCGGCTTGCGTCATGGACGTGGACCGTCGGCCCGCCGTGATATTGCGGGTGAATCTTCACCGCCGTGTGGACGCGGCTCGTCGTTGCCCCGCCGATCAAGAGGGGAATGTCGAAGCCCTCGCGCTCCATCTCGGAGGCGACATGCACCATCTCGTCGAGCGACGGCGTGATGAGGCCCGAGAGGCCGATGGCGTCGACCTTCTCCTTTTTCGCGGTCTCGAGGATCTTTGCCGTCGGCACCATGACGCCGAGATCGATGATCTCGTAGTTGTTGCAGGAGAGGACCACGCCCACGATGTTCTTGCCGATGTCGTGAACATCGCCCTTGACGGTCGCCATCAGGATCTTGCCGGCGGATTTCACGCCCTGTGCGTTGCCGTCGGCGTCCTTCTCCGCCTCCATGTAGGGGAGGAGGTGCGCGACGGCTTGCTTCATGACGCGCGCCGACTTGACCACCTGCGGCAGGAACATTTTGCCCGTGCCGAACAGGTCGCCGACGACGCTCATGCCGCTCATCAGCGGCCCTTCGATGACATGCAAAGGACGCTCCGAAGCGAGGCGCGCTTCCTCGGTGTCGGCGTCGATGAATTCGGTGATGCCGTTGACCAAGGCATGCGCGATGCGTTCGGTGACGGGCTTGGTCCGCCACGTCATGTCCTTGGCCTTCTGCTCCTGACCCGCGCCGCCCTTGTAGCTCTCGGCGAGCTCAAGCAGCCGCTCGGTCGCGTCCTCCCGGCGGTTGAGGATCACATCCTCGCAGGCCTCGCGAAGCGTAGGCTCAATGGATTCATAGACCGCGAGCTGGCCCGCGTTGACGATCCCCATGTCCATGCCGACCTGGATGGCGTGGTAGAGGAAGACCGCGTGCATGGCTTCGCGCACGGGCTCATTACCGCGGAACGAGAAGCTGAGGTTCGACACGCCGCCTGAAATATGGACATGCGGAAGCGTCTCGGTGATCCGCTTCGTCGCATTGATAAAGTCGACACCGTAGT
>Ga0164241_10006530_pt1 | contig 10616 bp, 7 predicted proteins | sample OricomyardsoilBY_FD_108780 | JGI IMG/M metagenome (GOLD analysis project Ga0164241, IMG submission 108780) | Backyard soil microbial communities from Emeryville, California, USA - Original compost - Back yard soil (BY) | ecosystem: Environmental > Terrestrial > Soil > Unclassified | place: USA... | reverse complement strand
GGGATCCGGTGGATGCGCGAGTTCCTGCGCGACTTCGCCGCGCGGGGCGGCACCGCGCTGCTGTCGTCCCACCTGCTGCACGAGGTCGAGGCGATCGCCGACCACCTGGTGATCATCGACCACGGCCGGATCGTCGCCCAGGGCTCGCGCGCGGAACTGCTGACCGGTGCGGGCACGCTCGTGCAGGCGGAGGACGAGCAGGCGCTGTCGGCGGCGCTCGCCGCCGCGGACCTGGCCGTCCGCCCCGCCGGCGACGGCGGCTACGTGGTCGACGCCGAGGCCGCCGCGGTGGGCCGAGCCGCCCGGGACGGCGACGTCGCCCTCACCCGGCTGGAACCCGCCGAGCGCGCGGGCCTCGAGCAGCTGTTCTTCGATCTGACCACCGGCGCCCCGCGCGCCGCCGAGCCCGTGGAGGCCCTCCGATGAGCACCGCCGACGTCACCCTTCCCCGCCCGTCCCGCCCGTTGGGCGCCGCCGACGCGCGGCCGTCGCTGGGCCGGCTCACGTCGATCGAGCTGCGCAAGGCGGCGGACACCCGGGCGGGCTTCTGGCTGCTGCTCGGCGTGCTGGGCCTGATCCTCGCCGTCGTCGTGCTGGGCATCCTCACCCGCGACGACCCCAGCCGGATCACGTTCGCGTGGCTGCTCTCGGTCGCCGTCCAGCCCGCGAGCCTGCTGCTGCCGGTCGTCGGCATCCTGCTCGTCAGCTCGGAGTACTCGCAGCGCACCGCGCTCACCACGTTCGCCCTGGTGCCGAACCGCGGGCGGATCCTCGGGGCGAAGGTCCTCGCGGCGCTCGGGCTGACGCTGGTGGCCTTCGTCGCGTGCCTCGCGATGGCCGCCGTCGGCACCGCCGTCGCCAGCTCCGGGGCGACCGGGACGTGGGCGCTGCCCGCCGGGCTCCTGGGCCAGACCCTCCTGTTCCTCGTGGGCGGGATGCTGACCGGCATCGGGTTCGGCGCGACGTTCCTCGCCTCCGCCCCGGCCATCGTCCTGTACTTCATGCTGCCGATCGTGTTCGCCGCCCTCGCCTCGATCGAGGCGATCTCCTCGGTGGTGCGATGGGTCGACCCGACGGGCGCGATGTCGGCGATGTCCGAGCACGTGCTCAGCGGCACCGAGTGGGGCTACGCCGGCGTCTCGCTCGCGTTGTGGGTGCTGCTGCCGCTGGTGGTCGGCGCCCGTCGGGTCATCCGGGGCGAGGTCCACTGACCTCCGCGCGTCAGGCCGCGGCCACCTGGAGCTCCGGCCACGCCACCGCGTCGCCGGGCGCGACGAGCTGGACGGGAACGCCGAGCGCCTCGGCTTCGCGCGCGAACGTCCCGGCCGGATCGTCGACCTGGGCGTAGAGCGGCGGCGCGTGGATCGCGCCGTAGTGGATCGGCACGACGACCGAGGCCCGCAGCAGGTGGCCGGCGACGGCCGCCTGCCGCGGGTCCAGCACGGCCGAGAGGGGGCTCGGCGGCTGGCGGTGGGGGAAGTCGCAGACCGCGCCGTTGATGGGCAGGAAGGCGACGTGGAGCGGGCCGACGCGCATCGGGATCGTCCACCACGAGCCGTGGAACAGCGTGTCGCCGGCGTGGAGGATGCGCTGCCCGTCCGCCTCCACGACCCAGGAGACCTGGGGATCGCCGAAGCCGTCCACGGCCGGGACCGCGGTGACGGTGAACGGGCCGATCGTCCGCTGCTCCCACACGTCGACCACGTCGGTGACGAGGCCGTGCTCCTTCAGGCCCGCCTCGGCGCCCAGGGTGCCGGCGGGGTCCAGGCCGGTGCCGGTCGAGGCGGCCGGCCGCAGCACCGGGGCGCCCGGCTTCAGCGCACGGGCCAGCGCGGCGGGATCGGCGTGGTCGACGTGCAGGTGCGTGACCAGCGCGGCGTCGAGCGGCCGGCTCGGTGGAGGCAGCGGCTCGCGCGGCGCGCCGATGAACTGCTCCATCGCCCCGATCTCCTCGAACAGGTCGATCGCGATCGTCGTGTCGTCGCTGGTGATCTCCAGCCCGGCCCAGCCCAGTCGTCGAATGTCCATGGCGCGGAGCCTATAGCAACCTATTGGTCTCTATCAAGGGAACGGCTGGTCGCTATCGCTACGATGGGCCCGTGAGCCCGAGACGATCCGCCGCCGACGCCCAGCGCACCCGCGAGACGATCGTCGATCGCGCCGTGGAGATCGGGTCGACCGACGGCCTGGCCAGCCTCAGCTTCGGGCGCGTGGCGGAGGACCTGGCGCTGAGCAAGTCCGGCGTCATCCGCCACTTCCCCACCAAGGAGGATCTGCAGCTCGCCGCCATCGAGGAGGCCCGGCACGTGTTCCGCGCCACGGTGTGGGATCCCGTCGCCGACCGGCCCGCCGGCCTCGTGCGGCTGCGGGCGATCATGCGCAGCTGGCTGGCCTACCACGAGCGCTGCCCGTTCCCCGGGGGCTGCTTCCTGGCGGCGGCGAGCGCCGAGGTCGACGGCCAGCCCGGCCCCGTCCGCGACGCCGTCCGCGCCGACGACGCGCAGTGGGCCGCCGTGCTGGAACGCGACATCGACATCGCGATCCGCGCCGGCGAGCTGCCCGCCGACACCGACCGTGCGCAGCTCGCGTTCGAGCTGTACGCGAGCGCCCTGATGACGAACCACGGGTTCCAGCTGCGCGGGGATCCGCGGTCGGGCACGCGGGGACGAAGGGCCGTGCAGCGGCTGCTGGGGTGAGGGGCGGCGGGAGGTCGGCCCCGAGGAGCTCACGAGTGACAGCTGAGTACCGCATAGCGGGAGCGAACTGTCACTCGTGGATCGTCAGCGACCGGGTCGCCTACAACCCGTGCTTGCGCGCGTACATCTCACCGAGAAGACGGCGCTGGGCCTCGATGACCGCGGCCTCCATCGCCTGCTTGCGGCCGGGCATCGCCTCGAAGGCGTCCCAGTCGATGTGCACGTCCTGGGGCTTGGCCGGGTCGACCTCGACCGGGAGCTCCAGCCCGACCTCCAGCTTGTTCGCGCGGCTGAGGATGCTGGTGTTCTCGGCCTTGAGCGGCACCCGGAAGGCGCCGCGGACCACGTAGGGCTCGACGCCCGGCACCTGGACCTCGAGCGCGAAGTCGTAGCGCCGGCGGCCGAAGCGGTTGAGGCCGATGTCCATGATCCACAGCGGCTGGTCGCCGTCGCGGGCCAGCGCCCGGCTCGACTCCCGGATGATCGCCACACCGCGCATGCGTCGTCCGCCCATGGTCGTCAAGCCTACGCTCGGACGGGAGCGTCTCCAACCCCCGCGCGCGACGCAACGCGATACCGCCCCGGTGGCTGCTCCCGGGCTCGGCGGAACGCCCGGCTGAACGCGTAGACCGACGTGTAGCCGACCGACTGGGCGATGACCTCCAGCGGGTCGTCGGTGTCGCGGAGCCGGCGGGAGGCGAGGTCCATCCGCCAGTCGGTGAGGTACGCCCCGGGCGCCTTGCCGACCACCGCCGGGAACCGGCGGGTCAGCGTGGCGCGGGACACCGAGATCTCCTGGGCGAGGGCGGCGGCCGTCCAGCCGCGGGCCGGATCCTCGTGGAGCTTCGCGACCGCGGCCCCGATCACGGGATCGCTCAGGACGCCGAGCCAGGACGGCTCCTCGGGCTCGGCCGGCCGCGCCTGCAGCCACGCCCGGAGCAGCTGGACGAGGAGGATGTCGACGAGGCGATCGAGCACCACGGCGGTCGCGAGCTGGGGCCGGGCGAGCTCCCGCCCGAGCAGCCGGACGGTGTCCTGCAGGCCGTCGCCGCCGTTCTCGGCCCGGATGTGCACGAGGTCCGGAAGCAGCGCGAAGAGCTGCGTGGTCATCGCCGGGTCGTACGCGTAGTGGGCGCACAGGATGTGGGTCTGGACGGGCCCCGACCCGATCCGCACGACCCCGGTGCCGGCCTGCTCCCAGTCGTCGAAGGCGTGCTCGCCGGTCCGGGCGAGCGCCGCCGGGTCACTGGCCAGGACGTGCTCGGCGCCGCCCGGCAGCAGGAGGACGTCGCCGGGCATCAGCTGCTGGGACGGCTGGCCCGGCCGGGCCAGCCACGCGGTCCCCGAGGTGACGGCGTGGAACGCGGCGCCGGGCGTGGGCGCGGCCCACCAGCCCCAGTCGGCCCCGGCGTCGATCCGGGCGCCGAGGGTGCCCCGGACCCCCGAGACCGCCAGCACGTCTGCGAGCACGTCCATTCACGGAATGTAGCGGATGACCCCGCTCTTGAGGCGATCGGACATGAACCTGCCGCAGATTGTCATCGATACGCGCACCGATGCGCTCTACCGTGGATTCCATGAACATCACCGGAAGCACCGCGCTGGTCACCGGCGCGGGTCGCGGCATCGGCCGCCACTTCGTCCAGCACCTCCAGGAGCGCGGCGCGCGCAAGGTCTACGCCACGGCGCGCGACGCCGCGTCGATCGACCTTCCCGGCGTCGAGGTGCTGCAGCTCGACATCACCGACCCGGCGTCCGTCGCGGCGGCCGCCGCCGTGGCCACGGACGTCACGCTGCTGATCAACAACGCCGGGGTCGCGACCGGTCAGGACCTCGTCACCGGCGACCTGGACAAGGTCCGCCTGGAGATGGACACCAACTTCTACGGGACCCTCTCGATGGTGCGGGCGTTCGCTCCCGTGCTGGCCGCCGGCGGGGGCGGAGCGATCCTCAACGTGCTGTCCCGGCTGTCGTGGCTCTCCTACGTCGGCGCGAACGGGTACAGCGCGTCGAAGGCCGCCGCGTGGAGCCTGACCAACGGCGTCCGGCTGGAGCTCGCCGACCAGGGCACGCTCGTCACCGGCCTGCTCCTGAGCAGCACCGACACCGACATGATGGCCGGCTGGGACATCCCCAAGAACGATCCGGCCGACGTGGTGCGCGCCGCGCTGGACGGCATCGAGGCCGGACGGCTCGAAGTGCTCGCCGACGCGGAGACGGTCGAGGCCAAGGCGGCGCTGAGCCTCGATCCGGGGGCGGTCTACGCGGTGGGGGCGTAAGCGCGAGAGCTGCCCTCGCGAACGATCGGCCGCCATCTGTCATCGGAGGAGACTCACTCGCTCCCTCCTGCCACACGAGCGCACTGGAGTCGAACGATGCCTCGTGCGGTGCGCAGCAACCCGTCACCGCGTCCGGCCAGCGCCTCCGCTCCACTCTCATCGAGGATCACGCGGCTATCGGTGCCCGTTCGTACCCGCAGGGCGAGCTGGGCCGGGAGATTCGCCCGAACCACCGGGGAAATGACGTCGGCGCTGGGCCGCTGCGTAGCGACGATGACGTGAAGCCCGGCAGCCCGGGCCTTTTGGGCAAGGCGCCGAAGAAGCGCCTCAAGCTGCTTCTTCTCGTCGGGATCGGCGGTGAGGTCCGCGTACTCATCTAGGACCACGACCCACCAGGGGAATCTGTCGTCGACTGTCATCGATCGGTTGTAGCTCGGGAGATCCCGGACGCGAAGCGCCTTAAACGCCACATATCGTCGCTGCATCTCGTCAACCGCTGCTTCGAGCACCGCAATGGCGTCGGCTGCGTCCATCCCGATCGGTCCCACGAGGTGCTGGTCGGCATCGAAGTCGACCAGCTCCGTCCCCTTGGGATCGACGAGATGGAGCTGAAGCTCGGCGGCTGACTTGGAGCGGCAAAGACCACGCAGGATCGTCTCAAGCGCTACGGACTTGCCGCTTCCGGTCGTGCCTGCCACCAGGAGATGCGGACTGTCCGGAGACGAGAAGTTCACGACGACCGCGTCCCCGCCGATGTTCTCGCCGAGCGCGACGGCAAGGTCGTCGGCGTTCAACTGCGTCCGATCCCACAACTCATGAGCGTCTACGCCATAGCGCTCCTCGATCACTTTCGGAATCTCGAAGACGACCGCCCCGCGGTCCGCATACGATCGGATGTCAAGTTGATGGGGAAGACCCAAGCGAAGCTTGAGATCGGTGATCCGTCCCATCAACTTGTCAGCGGTTACACCCGAACCCGGGACAACTCGCGCAAGATAGAACCCAGGCCCCTGCTCGACTCGGAGCCCGTCGGGAACGTCGACCCCTACCCGGAACTCGTGGAAGGCGTCGATGACTCGCTGATAGCGAGCCTCAAGCTCGACGGACGAGAGCCCACGGACAGCCGGCGATCCAACGACCGGTGACGATCGATCCGATCCGCCGTCCTCTGTCTCTCCTCCCATCGGGTGGCGCTGATCCAACTGGGCCCCCGCCTCCGTGACCGAGCGAGCAGGAGCCGCACCCGCCTTGGGGACCGGATCACGGTTCTCGGCGATGTTGTCGAGCACCGCGCGAATCGAGTCGCTCGTCAACCGTAGGAGTGCGTATCCACCTGGCGTCGAACCTTGGCTTCCTGGCCCAGTCAGATCCGTTGCGAGCACGCAGGCAATACCCCGACAATTCACCGTGTATTCCCCAGCGAGGATGCGATCCCTGACCTCGCGATGAAGTACTTCCTCTTGCCTCGCGCCAAAGGTCCGCAGTGCTGGAAGGTCCCGCTTGAGGACTACGCGGCGCGACGTCTCGTCCAATGCCGCAACCAGCTCTCGCCGCCAGAAGATCGCGTCGCTCGCCTCCGGACGGTCCGATGTGGGGGCAAGCGCGCTTTGCAGGAGCGCGATCGACCTATGCAACTGCTGATCAGCCGTCCCGATGTCCTCCTGCCGACGATACTTCGCTTCGACGATCTCCAGTTCCAGATGCAACCCAGACTCGTCTAGCTGCGCGACTGTTCGCAGTAGGTCCGCACGGAGCCGATGGGCTCCCCCGAACCAAGCCAGGTGGTCATCAAGGCTCAACCACCATTCGAAGCCGTCTCCCACCTCCAGCGTCGGGAAGTATTCCTCCACCGCGAAGCGCGTGACGGTGAGTCCCAGGATCTCCTCTAGTCCTCGTCCCAACCCCAACGCGCGCAGCGTGATTCCTGGAACCGTGTTCCTGGCAAGCTCGTAGAGACGTTCGGCCAACACCGTGCATTCCTCACCCGAAACGAACCCGAGCGTCTCGCGGATACGACGCTCGAGCCCCCTGACGACGAACTGCCGCCCTGCCCGCGAACTGACAACCAGGGTGTGCGTCTTGTTCTTGCCGAGCCCCGTCCGCACGAGGATGACGTCCGGTGGAAACTCGAGGGCGTCGATCTGATCGCGGCCTACGAACGGATCGAGCGTGACGACCCAATGGGCAACCTCATGCAACTGCTCAAAGAGGCTGCTGTTGCGATCGAACGTGACCTGCAACGCCAGGTAGTCGGTGTTGTCCGGGGTATCCGGGGCTACCGCCGACTGCAAGGAACGCCGCACGCTCAACGTCGACCACGCTTCGAGGACGGGGTCCGGAGACGCCGGCAGCAGGATCCTGCTGACGTTCTCGCCAGGCCCCCCAGCAACGGGAGCACCGTGACTGGCCGGATCAAGCCAGGGGTTGAAGGTTCCTCCCGTTCCGCTGCTTCGGGGGCGGGTCTTCGGCTGGAGCTGGGTCTGAGCACCGAAGAGATTCGGCACCAGAGCAAGATCGATTCTCCCGGTCAAGCGATCGAGGAGCTCTGCAAACGAGTCGGGCCACTCGTGCATCGTGAGTCGCAACCGAGGAAGCAGCTGCGCCTCCCGATCTCCATCGGAAGCCAAATCCCCCAGCGTCATGGCAATCGATTGGTGGCGACTGCGGGGAGCGACCACGTGCAACTCGATCACGAGTGTCGATCCGTGCGAGCGGAAGATCTCACGAATCAGCCGATCTGGCAGCCGTGCATCTCCATCCTTGACCAGCAGCAGGAGTCCCAAACCATCGAGCTTGTATGGAAATGCGGCGATGTAGGTGGCAACGGTGTCGGCAAGGCTCTTGATCGCCCCCTCGTCCAAGACACCGGTCCAAGCCTCCGATGCCCGCCCCTCTCCGACCGGCGTGTACTCCTCATGAAGGCCGAACTCGCGCGCTGCCGCAAGCACCTGGTCGGCACCAGCGACGAGCATCGGCGGCTGGCGATGAGCTGAGACGCGGCCGATCGATTCGAAGTAGAGCTGATCGTTCTCGGAGTTCAGCTCGAATGCCCCCGCCAACGCCGCTGTCAGGTCGTTGCCGAGCTTCTGCAGATGTCCGGCCAACCACCGCAGTCTCAACGGGTGCGACGCAAGCATCGCCGCGCGTCCACCAGCAAGCCGCGCCGTGTCGATATCCAGGAACTCATTGAGCGCTTTCAATGCACTGTTCTGCGGAATCAGCTCTTCGCGGGCACGACCGATGAGTTCCGACCAGGCGCCGACGTAGTCGGCAATGCTGTCGGAGCCGATGCCCTCCATCGACCACGCCGCAAAGCGACTTTCGCGTAGGGCCAGCCACTCCCCAGCTAGGCCATCCAGAACCTCAGCCTCAACGATAGGCGCCTCCGAGTCCACCAAGACACCTGCTTGCTGGCGTGCCCGAACCTCCAGGTCGGCCGCAAGCTCAGCTGACGCAGGGAGACCATGACGGCATACCAGCGATGCCAACGCACCGTAGCCCTCCAGATCCTCGGGGGCCCATCGAAAACGGAATCGAGGCGTCTCTTCATCGTCCATCCAGAGTCCGAGGTACACGGGACCCCACGGATCTTCGACGACTTCGTCCTCGTCTCGGACGTCGGACACTGCTGGCCACGCCATGGTGGTGAGATCCGCCGTCATGGCCAGGCGACGACCGTTCCCGATCTCGCTTTGCTCCACGACATCAGTGAGGGTCCGGGAATACAGCAGCCTGAAGACCGCTAGTGACCATTCGGCGGTCGGAGCGGGGGCCGCATCCACACCTAACCGGAGCTTGGCGTCAGGCGGCACGTCTTCTGCGTGTACGAGATGCCGCAATAGTGCTTGGAGCGGGTCCGCCTCGAGACGCGATGGAGGGACCGCCATGCGCTCGAGACGTCGTCGCACGGACGACGAAAGCAGATCAACCAGCGATTCACCGTCCGACGCTTGCGCGTCGAGCACCACGGTCGCTGCTTCTGCATCACCCTCGTCGAGGCCCCCCTCGACGTCAAGCTCATCGAAGAGCAGCGCCAGCTCCGGTCGCCCCTCAAGCCCTCGACGGACCTTTGTTCCAAGCCCTTCACGCCGAACCGTGTTGTCGAACAACAGGCTCCAGTACGCGAAATCAATCTGGCTCCTGGCCGAGGGCGTGAGATTGTCCGCGAACTCGCGCATAGCACGCTTCGCCGTGTCGGCCTCATCTGTTCTTGGACTTTCGGACGAGCCCGGGAGTTGGAGATCGTCGATCCTCTGTGCCAAGAAACCGTCGGGCACCGGCTTGCCCTTTGGATCCCTGCCACCAGCGCAGTTCCGGTTTTGCTCCAACGCTCGTTGCGTCTGCCGGGGGTCGGCGAAGAGATCGCGGCTCGGGAACATGTCGAGTTCGACCAAACAGCAGCCCAACGTCTCGCGGACCTCTTCCAGCGTGACCGCACGCCCAAGCCCGCGAAGGGATCGACATACGGCAACGAGGTACTTCGTCCACAAGCGCAACGAGATCGGGTCAGCGCGCGTAACGCCCTCATACACGGTCTGCGCCTCGGTCTTGAGAGCATCGGGCGACTGACCCAGCCCGACTTTCCCAGCCTGGGCCCATGCTTCGTCGACCAGCCACGACGACGGATCCATCGACGTCCCGGCGGGACGTTCGAGCAACGAGCGGTCGGTCAGGCGATAGAGCTGTCCGAGTCCCTGCCGGTCGCTGGCTTCCGCGAGCACGAACAGAACCAGACCGTCATGGCTGTGATTGCGGTGCCACGTGAGACTTCTGTCCGGCTTCAGTCGGAATGGCCCTGGAACGGCGGTCGCACCGGAGCCTACATCCGCAACCAGCGACACAGGCGACGACGCTCCAGCAAGCGTCAGCCCATCGAGCTCGAACAGCGCGGCAGCGACCTCGTCGTCCCGGAAGTTCGTCACCACGAGCTTGGGGCCGCCGCTATCCGACGCCGACCGAACCATCTCACCCTCGATCCGCCGGGCCAGCACGCGTCCAATGATCTCGATCGTCATGTCCGAACCTCGGCATGCACGATCCTGGTCGCGTCCGAGTACTCCGTCAGCAGCCCCAGCGTCATCAGCTTGCGGGCCAGGATCTCACCGTTCTCCTCGAACTCGGCTGTATCGATGGCGTCGCCAATTGCAGAACGTCGTGCTGCGCCTTGGTCCACGAGAAGTCCATATCGAGCGAAAAGGACATCGCTGCAGAATTCCGTGAACGGCATTTCACCATCCGGAGGTATGCCCGCCGCGACGATCGTCTCGAGAAGCGGGAACTTCAACGTGAAGTGCCGGGTCCCTGATTGCGCATTGAGCCCTCCCACCATCCACATCGTCGACGTGAAGAAACCACGCGCGTTCTTCAGCGCGGCACGAGCGCCATGCGCGCTCTCGGCGACCTCGGCGTAGTTGGCGCTGTTTAGCGCGTCCTCGCGCGACAACTCCAAGGCCGTATGAGCTAACGCCTGCCCGATCGTGCTCGGGACGCGCTGCAACAACTCCTGGGACGCTCGTCGAATGGTGTTCGGCCGAATGCGCAGGTCGACTGGAATCTCTCCGGACGCCCTTCCCAAGACCGCTGAGGCGACTTCCAACTGATATCGCGCCATGCAATACGGAATCCAGTGCATGAGCATCTC
>Ga0164241_10006529_pt1 | contig 10618 bp, 9 predicted proteins | sample OricomyardsoilBY_FD_108780 | JGI IMG/M metagenome (GOLD analysis project Ga0164241, IMG submission 108780) | Backyard soil microbial communities from Emeryville, California, USA - Original compost - Back yard soil (BY) | ecosystem: Environmental > Terrestrial > Soil > Unclassified | place: USA... | reverse complement strand
GGCGGCGCAGCCCGGCGGCGGCCGCTTTCGTCAACGCGGTGCTGCGCCGCTATCTGCGCGAGCGCGAGGCGTTGAACGCTGCGGCGCTGCGTTCGCCGGCGGCGGTGTGGAACCATCCGCCGTGGTGGATCGAGCGGCTGCGGCGCGACTGGCCGGCGCAATGGCAGGCGCTGCTGCAAAGCGGCCAGGCGCATCCGCCGATGACGCTGCGGGTCAACCGCCGCGCCGGCAGCGGCGCGGCCTACCGCGACCGCCTGGCCGACAGCGGCCGCGCGGCCACGCTGCTCGAAGACCCGGCCTTCGGCGGCCAGGCGATCGTGCTGGCCGAGCCGTGCCCGGTGGCGCAGCTGCCCGGCTTCGAGCACGGCGCGGTGTCGGTGCAGGACGCCTCGGCGCAGCGCGCGGCGCAGCTGCTCGTCGCCCATGCCGGCCTGGGCCGCGGCGCGCGGGTGCTCGACGCCTGCGCCGCGCCGGGCGGCAAGACCGCGCATCTGCTCGAACTGGCCGATCTCGACGTGCTGGCGCTGGACAGCGACGCGCGGCGCCTGGACAAGGTGGCCGACACGCTGCGGCGCCTGCGGCTGCAGGCCCGGCTGGTTGCCGCCGATGCCCGCGACACCGCCGCGTGGTGGGACGGCCGGCCCTTCGATGCGGTGCTGCTGGACGCGCCGTGCAGCGCCTCGGGCATCGTGCGCCGCCACCCCGACATCCGCTGGCTGCGCCGCGACGGCGACATCGACGCGCTGGCGACGCTGCAAAAGCAACTGCTCGACGCGCTGTGGCCGACCGTCAGGCCCGGCGGCTGGCTGCTGTATGCCACCTGCTCGGTCTTCAGGTGCGAAAGCGAACGGCAGATCGACGCATTTTTGCAACGTCACGGTGCCGACGGCGCGCGGCTGGACCCGGCCTCGCCCGGGCAGCTGCTGCCGCTGCCCGACAATGGCCGCATGCCCGAGGGCGCCGGCGCGGTGCACGACGGTTTCTTCTACGCCCTGCTTCAGAAAGAAGGCCCGAGCCGTCCGTCCGCCGCGTGATGCACTCCACCCCTTTTACGCACCGAAACCTGCTGCAAGCACTGGTGGTGCTGCTGTTGTGGTTGGGCGTCGCGGCCGGCTCGGCGCAGGCCCAGGGCGTGGAACTGCGGCTGCTGTCGCTGCAGCGCCAGGACGGCGAGCTGACGCTGGACTTCGAAGCCTCGATGTCGCTGCCGCGCACCGTCGAAGACGCGCTGGAGCATGGCGTGCCGGTGTATTTCGTCGCCCAGGCCACGCTGTACCGCAACCGCTGGTACTGGCGTGACGAACGCGTCGCGCGGGTCACACGCTCGTGGCGCGTGGCCTACCAGCCGCTGACGTCGAACTGGCGCGTCGGCTTCGGCGGCTTCAACCAGAACTTCGCGACGCTCGACGAGGCGCTGGCGGTGGTGTCGCGCAGCGCGCGCTGGAAAGTGTCCGATCTGTCGCAACTCGATGCCGATTCGCACTACTACCTCGAGTTCAGCTACCGGCTGGACAGCTCGCAGCTGCCCAGCCCGATGCAGATCGGGCTGGGCGCGCAGGCCGACTGGGTGCTGGGCGTGGAACGGACGCTGAAAATCGAATGAAGCCGCTGCCCCAAGCGACCGCGGTGCAGCGGCAGGGCCGGTTGCGCGATGGCCGTGCGACGCGCCGGTGTCGTGCGACCCCGGCAGGGCGCGGCGGGCCATGAACCGCCATGCGAAGTGGGCCTGGGTGGTGGCGCTGGTGGCGACCACCGCGGCGGCGCTGATCCTGGCCTTCGTGATCTCGCTGACCGACCAGAAGCCGGGCTTCTACGAGCGCAACTTCGTCTGGCTGTTCTGGTTGAACGTGGCCGTGGCGGCGCTGCTGTTCCTGGTCATCGGCGGCGCGCTGGTGCGCCTGGCGCTGCGGCAGCGGCGCGGCAAGTTCGGCACCCGGCTGCTGACCAAGCTGGCCGGCATCTTCGCGCTGGTCGGGCTGCTGCCGGGGCTGGTGATCTACATCGTGTCGTACCAGTTCGTCGCGCGCAGCATCGAGATCTGGTTCGACGTCAAGGTCGCCACCGCACTGGACGCCGGCTTGGCACTGGGCAAGAGCACGCTCGAAGCGATGGTTGCCGACCTGGGCAAGAAGACGCTGCAGGCCGCCGAGCGCCTGGGCGACACGCCCTATGCCGGCATCACGCCGCTGCAACTGGAGCGGCTGCGCGAACAGCTGGGCGTGCGCGATCTGGCGCTGGTCTCCGCCTCGGGACAGGTGCTGCTCAGCGCCGGCGGCAGCGCCGAGGCGATGACGCCGCAGCGCCCCACCGCCACCGTGCTGCGCCAGGCCCGCGAGCGCCGCGTGTCCAGCCAGATCGAAGGCCTCGACGAGGAGGCCGCCGCCGGCCACGGCGCCGCGCCGCGGGTGCGCGCGGTGGCGCTGGTGCCGGACACCGAGATCACGCTGCGACCCGGCGAGGAGCGCTTCTTGCTGGCGGTGCAGCCGGTGCCGCTGCAGCTGGCGGCGAACGCGCTGGCGGTGCAGTCGGCCTACAGCGAATACCAGCAGCGCGCGCTGTCGCGCAACGGCCTGCGCCGGATGTACATCGGCACCCTGACCCTGGCGCTGGTGCTGGCCGTGTTCGGGGCCGTGCTGCTGGCGGTGCTGCTGGGCAACCAGCTGGTGCGCCCGCTGCTGCTGCTGGCCGACGGCGTGCGCCAGGTGGCCGGCGGCGACCTGGCGCCGAAGCCGGTGTTCGCGTCGCGCGACGAACTCGGCGGGCTGACGCGCTCGTTCGCGCAGATGACGGCGCAGCTGTCGCAGGCGCGCGAGGACGTGCAGCGCGGCGTCGCGCAGCTCGAAGGCGCGCGCACGCGGCTGCAGACCATCCTGGACAACCTGACCGCCGGCGTCATCGTCTTCGACCGCGACGGCCACATCGACACCGTCAACCCGGGCGCGACGCGCATCCTGCGCCTGCCGCTGTCGGTGTATCACGGCCGCCGGCTCGACGAGGTGCCCGAGCTGGGCGAATTCGCGCAACGCGTCTGGCAGCGCTTCGAGCTGCATGCCACCAGCCCCGAGGCCGGCGAGCGCGACCACTGGCAGGAGGCCTTCGAGCTGCGTCCCGGCGAGCGCGACACGCTGATGCTGCTGGTGCGCGGCGCCAGCTTGCCGAACAACGCCCGGCTGATGGTCTTCGACGACATCACCGAAGTGGTCTCGGCGCAGCGCTCGGCGGCGTGGAGCGAGGTCGCGCGGCGGCTGGCGCACGAGATCAAGAACCCGCTGACGCCGATCCAGCTGTCGGCCGAACGAATGCAGCACCGGCTGCAGAGCAAGCTGCAAGGCGCCGACGAGGCCTTGCTGGTGCGCTCGGTGGCGACCATCGTCAACCAGGTGCAGGCGATGAAGCAGCTGGTCAACGAGTTTCGCGACTACGCGCGGCTGCCGGCGGCGCAGCTGCTGCCGCTGGACCTGAACGCGCTGGTCTCCGAGGTGCTGGGCCTGTACGGCCAGGCGGTCGAGCAGGGCCATTTGCTGACGCAGCTGGACAGCGCGCTGCCGCCGATCATGGGCGATGCCACGCAACTGCGCCAGGTGGTGCACAACCTGGTGCAAAACGCGCTCGACGCGGTGGCCGACAAGGCCGACGGCCGCGTGCGCGTGACCACGTCGGCGGCCTTGGGCGAAGCCGGCGAGTTGCGCGCCGTGCGCCTGAGCGTCATCGACAACGGGCCGGGCTTCGCCGACAACGTGCTCAAGCGCGCCTTCGAACCGTACGTGACCACCAAGGCCAAGGGCACCGGACTCGGGCTGGCGGTGGTGAAGAAGATCGCCGACGAACACCGCGCCACGGTGCGCATCGCCAACCTGCTCGCCGGCGACGGGCCGGGCGACGAGGTACTGGGTGCGCGGGTGTCGTTATCATTTTCGTCGTTCGTGGCGGCATCGGACCCGCCCCGCGCGAGCCTCGCAGCGCCCGCGCCGACGGGCTTGGCCGAGCGGCAACGGTGAAACTACGCAGGCGCACTGAAGAAGGCTCATGGCAATCATTCTTGTGGTCGACGACGAACTGGGCATCCGCGCCTTGCTGTCCGAAATCCTCAGCGACGAAGGACACACCGTCGAACTGGCCGAAAACGCCGCGCAGGCGCGAGCGGTGCGCGAGCGGCTGCGCCCGGACCTGGTGCTGCTGGACATCTGGATGCCCGACGTCGACGGCATCAGCCTGCTCAAGGAATGGGGCGCCACGTCGCTGCTGACGATGCCGGTGATCATGATGAGCGGGCACGGCACCATCGACACCGCCGTCGAGGCCACCAAGCACGGCGCGATGGCCTTCCTGGAAAAGCCGATCACGCTGCAAAAGCTGCTGCGGGCGGTCGAACAGGCGCTGATGAAGCCGGCGCAGCGCATCGCCGCGGCGGTGGCCGGCTACCGCGCTGACGCGCTCGATGCCGCCGACCCGGCGATGCTCGGCGCCGGCGTGGGGCTGACCGCGGCGCCGCTGGCGCTGGGGCCGCTTGCCGAGCAAAGCTTCAGCCTGGACCGCCCGTTGCGCGAGGCGCGCGATGCCTTCGAGAAGAGCTACTTCGAGTTTCACCTGGCGCGCGAGAACGGCTCGATGACCCGCGTGGCCGACAAGACCGGGCTGGAGCGCACCCACCTGTACCGCAAGCTCAAGCAGCTGGGCGTCGACCTGACCCGCGGCAAGCGCGGCGGCGGCGGCAACTGAAGAGGGGGCCGGGGCAAGGAAGGGCCGAAGGGGTCGCTGGCTATAATCACCGGCTCCCGGCCTGGTAGCTCAGTTGGTAGAGCAGCGGATTGAAAATCCGCGTGTCGGTGGTTCGATTCCGCCCCAGGCCACCAGCACCCCCGTTTCAGGGCTTCCCACGAAGTCCCAGAGAGTCCAAAAAGCCCTGAGTTATCAACAACTTAGGGCTTTTTTCTTGTCTCATTCGGTTTCAATCAGACCTTCCCGATCCCGCCGTCATGGAGTAACTTTTGGAGTAACCGGCTCCGTCAGGGGGCCAAAAACGGGGAGTTACTCCATGGCACGCAATCTGATCCCCTCGGAAGCCACCATCCGCGCCGTGAAGCCGGGCGATCCGCGCAGTCGTCTGAGCGACGGTGACGGGCTGTTCCTGCTGCTGGCCGTCAAGGACGGTCTGTCCCATGCTTGGCGTCTGGACTACCGGTTCCACGGCAAGCGGAACACGCTGAGCCTGGGCACCTACCCGGACACGTCGCTCGCTCTCGCCCGGCGCAAGGCCGACGCCGCCCGCAAGCTGCTCGCCGAGGGCTTCGACCCCAGCCAGCAGCGCAAGGCCGAGCGCGAGGCGGTCGTCCAGGAGCGGGAAGTCGCCGAGCGCCAGGCGCAGGGGCTGCCGGCGTTGGGCACCTTCGAGGCGGTCGCCCGCGAGTGGTTCGCCGTGCGGCGGGACGGCTGGTCGAAGAGCTATGGCGACAGGGTGATCGGTCGGCTGGAGGCGGATGTCTTCCCGTACATCGGCCGGGTCCCGGCCAGCGACATCACCGGCCCGCAACTGCTGGAGGTGATGCGGCGGATCGAGGCGCGCGGCGTCATCGAGACGGCGCACCGGGCGCTGCAGGATTCGGGGCAGGTGTTGCGCTACGCCGTGGCCACCGGCCATGCGAGATGGAATCCGGCCGGCGAGTTGAAGGACGCGCTGCGGCAGCCGATTCCACGCCACTTCCCGGCCATCGTCGAGCCGAAGCGCCTCGGCGAACTGCTGCGGGCGATGGACAACTACACGGCCACGCCGGTCGTGCGGGCGGCGCTGAAGCTGGCGCCGATGCTGCTGCTGCGCCCCGGCGAGCTGCGCTTCGCCGAATGGCCCGAGATCGACCTGGAGGCGGCACTGTGGTCGGTGCCTGCCGCGCGGATGAAGCGCGAGCTGCGGCAGAAGATGAACGGCACGCCGCATCTGGTGCCGCTGCCGACGCAGGCCGTCGCCGTGTTTCGCGATCTGCACGCGCTGACCGGGCAGAGCACGATGGTCTTCCGCGGCGAGCGGCACCACGACCGCGCGATGAGCGAGAACACCGTCAACGCGGCGCTGCGCGCGATGGGCTTCTCGGCCGACGAGGTCACCGGACACGGCTTCCGCGCGACGGCGCGCACCATGCTGCACGAGCGGCTGGGCTACAGCCCCGACGTGATCGAGGCGCAGCTGGCGCACACCGTGCGCGACAGCCTGGGCCGCGCCTATAACCGGACCGAGTTCGTCGAGCAGCGACGCGAGATGCTGCAGACCTGGGCCGACTACCTCGACCAGCTGCGCACTGGCAAGGAGACGCCGCTACGCAAGAAGAAGCGCCAGGCGGTGGTGCCCAAATCTTGGCCATGACATGTATATTCTGTGTACATGAACAACTGGAGGTAGCCACGTGACCATGCACGTCAACCTGTCGCCCGAAATGGAAGGCTTCATCAAGAGCAAGGTGAGCAGTGGCTTCTACGGAAACGCCACCGAAGTGATCCGCGACGCCATCCGCCGGATGCAGGCCGAGGAGAGCCGTGCGGCCGCCTGGCACGCCGCCATCAAGCAGGGCGACGACCAGCTCGACCGTGGCGAGGGCATCCCCTACACCGCCAAGGCCCTGAACGACATTACGGAGGCTGCACTCGGCAGCATGAACAGCGGCACGCCGATGGACCCTGATGTCCTCCCGTGAGCGGCAGCGACGGGTCGTTCTTTCGCCGCGCGCGCGGCAGGACTTCATCGACATCCTGCGCTACACGGGCGAGACCTGGGGCAAAGGCCAACTTCACATCTACCGCGACAAGATCAACGATGCGCTTCAGGCCATCGGGCAGAGGCCGGAGGCCGGTCACCAGCGCGACGACCTGCCGGCAACGCATCTTGCCTACCTTGTCGGCTCGCATGTCATCGTCTACCGGGCCGGCGGCGACACGATCGGAGTCGTGCGGATCTTGCATCAGCGCATGAGCCTGTCGCGCCATGTTTGACATTCAGGACGGGTTCACGGCCGCGACCAAGGTTGGACAAGGCACTTGGCGGACTGACTTCTACGCTGGCCCGCCGTTCGGTAGCGGCGCATGAGGTCGGTGCGCCTCGCGCAACCATCCTCGGCTGGTTCGGGTACCGGGCATTAGCGAGCTGGGGGCGAGTGGCGCCCAACGCGTGCTCCTAGGTTTGCCGGGCTTGCGCGCCGCCTGTCGCGCCCATGATGACCTTCTGATGCGAGGCCACAGCCATGCGCAGCGTACCCAGGGAAATCAACGTTTCCTGGGTATGGCGACGTATCGCCCTCGGCCCCACCCCTCACCCCGCCCCGCGGGGCGGGGCAGTCCTCGCCGCCGGACGGGCTCGGGGGCTGGCCTCAAGAATTGAAGCCAGCCCCCTGTCCAGCGTGAGCGCCGGCCAAACCGCTTCAAGGGTTCGCTGCGCCGGGCCAGGCCCGCCCTTGACTCGGCTTGGCCGGCGCAGGTTCAGGTGCTGTGCACCTTGAACCGACTGAGCGGTGACACGCTCACGCTGCCCCTCGCGGGAGCCGGTCCTCAAAACCGGCGAAGATGCCCAGGAAGCCCATGAGCCCGATCGATCCCCGCCGCTTCGGCCTGCGCCTGCCCGCGCGCCGCCAGGTCTTTGCGGCGTTCTTCCTCTACGCTTTCTCGTTCGGCGGCTTCTTCCCGCGTCTGGCGGAACTGCAGCACTCGATGGGCGTCACCGAGGGCGAGCTCGGCCTCGGTCTCATCGGCGCGGCCTCCGGAACGCTGGTCTCGCTGAGCTTCGCCGGGCGCCCGATCGAACGCATCGGGCACCGCCGCACGCTGCTCGTGCTGATACCGCTGCTGCCGGTGTTCTACGCGCTGGCCGCGCATGCGCGCGGGCCGCTGGCGCTGTTCCTGTGCCTGCTGCCGGCGGGCTTGTGCATCGGTGCCATCGAGCTCGTCGTCAATCTCGAGGCCGACCGTGTCGAGCACCAGGGCGGGCGGCGCATCATGAACCGTGCGCACGCGTTCTGGAGCTTCGGCTTCTTCGGCGCCGGGCTGCTCGGCGCGGGGGCCGCGCGGCTGGCGGTGCCGCCCCAGTGGCACCTGGCCGCCGTGGTGCCGCTGACCGCGCTGCTCGTGCTGTTGCTGCTGGGCCGCTTCGACGACGCGCCGCAGCGCGCCGGCGGCAGCGAGGAGGCGGCGCACCGCTTCGCGCGGCCGACGGCGGCGATCATGGGCCTGGTGCTGTTCTCGCTGTCCGGCCTGGTGCTCGAAGGCGCCGGCATCGACTGGTCGGCGATCTACATGCGCGACGCCTTCGGCACGGCGCCATTCTTCGGCGCGCTGGCCGTCACCTGCGTTGCACTCGCACAAGGCGGCGCGCGCTACGTGGCCGACCGCTACGTCGAGCGCCACAGCCCGCGCGCCATCGCGCGCACGTTGCTCGGCGTGCTGGGCCTCGGCACGCTGCTCGTCAGCATGGCGCCGGCGGCACCGCTGGCACTGGCGGGCTTCGCGCTGATCGGCATCGGCACCAGCGTGATGTTCCGCTGGCGATGTCCGCGGCGGCGCAGCGAACGGACCGGCCGGCGTCCACCAATGTGGCGGCGCTGGCGCAGATCTCCTTCGTCAGCTTCCTGCTCGCGCCGCCGCTGCTCGGCTTCGTCGCCGAGCATTGGGGCATCCGCTGGACCTTCGCGCTCGGCCTGCCGCTGGTGCTGCTGAGCGCCGCACTGGTGTCCAGCTTGCAGGCCGCACCCGCCAGTGTCGCGGCGCCGGAGCGCTGAAAAACAGCAAGAAATCATCGCGTGGCTAGAGGTCGGCAGCGGCTAGATTGGCTGCAGGATCCTCAGGAGATGTCATGCGAGCTTCCAGACCTGGACCGATTCCTGGCGCGACAGGTGCCGCGGCGCCACTGGCGATGCCGGTGACCTTCCTCCGCCTGGGCGAGGTGATGCGCGTCACCGGACTGGGCCGGTCCACGGTCTATCGACTCATCGCCGACCACAGCTTTCCACCCCCGTGTCGTCTCGGCGTGCGCGCGGTCGGCTGGCGCAGTTCGGACATCTCGCAGTGGAGCGCGGCGCGTCCGGTCGCCCGACGCTAGGTCAGGAGCACGGTCTTGGGCCTCTGGGATCGCAAGAAGGACCCGCAGCTCGAACTGCTGGATGCTGCTCCGCAGCCCGAGTCGAGCCCTTCAAGACCACCGCAAGCACGCCGCGGGTTGGACTTGCCGGATCTCGAGCCGCTGGACGATCCGCCTCCGCGAGGCGAGCCTCTGCTGGTGCCGTTGACGGTGCTGTTCGAGGATCCCGCCAACCCGCGCACCGAGTTTCCGGAGGCCGAGCTGGATGAGCTTGCCGAGGACATCCGCCAGCACGGCATCCTGCAACCCATCGTCGTGCATCCGGCCGATGCATCCGGGCGCTACCGCATCCACTTCGGCGCGAAGCGCTTCCGGGCCGCGGCGCGCGCGGGGCTGTCACAGGTGCCCGTGACCATCCGCAGCGCCGCTGCCGATCCTTACGCGCAGGTCGCGGAGAACCAGAAGCGCCGCGGGCTGTCGCCACTCGACTTGGCGCGCTTCATTCGGTCGCGCGTCGATCTGGGCGAGACCAACGTGGCGATCGCGGGGCGGCTCGGCATCGACCTGACCACGGTGGCCCACCACCTGGCGTTGCTCGAGTTGCCGCCGCCACTGGAAACCGCGCTGAAGTCGGGACGCTGCGTGTCGCCGCGCACGCTGTATGAGCTGCGCAAGATGCACGAGAAGCGCCCAGACGCTGTCGCCGCGCTGCTGCAGGGCGACAAGCCGATCACGCGTGACGCGGCCGCCGCGCTGCTTCGGCCGGTGCGCCGGCAGCGTTCTGCCGGTCGCGCGGTACCGCTTGCTCCGAAGGTTGCGAAGAAGGCGGGCACTCCCACCATGCTCGCCGCGCGTGCCGAGCTGCTGTGCACCCAGTTGGAGACGGCCTGCTCGCGGCTGCGCAGCGCAGGCTTCGACGAAGTGCTGGCCGACCGACTGGCGATGCTGCGCAACCGCGTGAGCGCGGTGAAGGCACTGCTCGATCCGTGACGGGCGATCTTCAACAGGCGATGGCAACGAACAGTCGGGACCGCATCACGATCGACCTTCGAGGGGCCGGTCAACTGGTGCATCAACGCGCGGCGGCGCAGGGAATGACGGTGGCGGCGTTCGCGCGTCGCGCGCTGCTGGGCACCACGCCAGCCACAGCTGATCTGCCGGCGCTCTTGGGCCCCGACGGATCGCCGGAGCGCGGCGCGATCAAGGTGACCGTACGGCTGCCGGCCGTCCATGCGTTGCTGCTGGGCAAGCGTGCACGCGCTGCCGACGTGTCGCAGGGCCGCTATCTGGCCGGGCTCATCGAGGGCACGGCGGTTCTTCGATCGCCAGACCGGCGCGAGGCACTTGCCGCGCTGGTGCGTTCGACCGACGAACTCGCGAGCCTGTCCTCGGACCTGAACGCGTTCATGCGGCTGCTTCGCCTCGGCGCAAGCGAGCAACTCGAACACTACCGCGCCCGCATCTTTTCGCTCGCTGCCGACGTGCACCGCCACCTCGAAGTGGCGGGCCGCGTCCTGGCAGATGCCGGCGGCCCAGGTGTGGCCCGATCCACTGGCTCTCGCCACG
>Ga0164241_10006528_pt1 | contig 10620 bp, 11 predicted proteins | sample OricomyardsoilBY_FD_108780 | JGI IMG/M metagenome (GOLD analysis project Ga0164241, IMG submission 108780) | Backyard soil microbial communities from Emeryville, California, USA - Original compost - Back yard soil (BY) | ecosystem: Environmental > Terrestrial > Soil > Unclassified | place: USA... | reverse complement strand
CCTTCAATAATATTCGTAACAGATACCTGCAGGTACAATAGTACACAGGCACAATGAATAGCATTTTCTATATATGCATCATCGTTGAATGGAATAAAGAAAGCAACAATTTCAGCATGATAATGTATCTCAATACTTGCTCCTTCCTGAGATTTACGTATATGTTTAATAACAAAATCATCATCTGCTGCATCACCCCATGTAAGCAATGTATGTGTAATATCTTTCTTTGAGATAATACCAGATTTTACCAACACTACATCACATTTATCAAACAGTTTTAATTTTTCCTGAAGCTTATGGCTTTTATTGGCAAAGCCTTCATTATGTGCATCCCCGATATTTGTAAGTATGCCAATACGAGGTTGAATAATTTTTTCCAGTCTTTCCATCTCACCGGGTAAAGAGATACCGGCTTCAAAAATGCCCAATGTATGTTGCGCATTCATTTGCCATACACTTAATGGTACGCCTATCTGTGAATTATAACTGCGCGGGCTGCGTACAATAGTATATTGATTATGCAAAAGCTGATAAAGCCATTCTTTTACAATCGTTTTTCCATTACTGCCCGTAATACCTATTACAGGAATATCAAACTGTTTTCTATGAAAAGCAGCCAACGCCTGCAATGCATCCAATGTATTTTTTACAAATAAAAAAACAGCATCTGGATAAGGTGAAGTATCTATCTCTTCGCTTACCACAAAAGCACGAACGCCTTTTTTATATAATTCAGGAACAAACTGGTGGCCATCTCTACGGGGGCCTTTTAATGCAAAGAAAACAGAAACAGAAGGGGAATATACTTTACGGCTATCGAGCAATAAATTTTCAATAACAAAATCACCTGCAACAGTGTCAGCTCCAATTATTTCAGCAATATGATTTATAGAATATTTCAATGCAGTGAAGTGGTTTACCGGTCTATTGGCTAAATTACTCTTTATCTTGCTTCCTGGATACATCAGCATTTTTGCTTTTATAAACAGAATATAAAATTGATCCGAATATACACGCCATAATAACACCTAATGAAATAATAACCTGCGTTGTTTTACCTACCCAATCGTGTATCCAATGTTCGCCAAGCATTTTTACACCAATAAAAACCAGCACGATTGCAATGCCCTGCTGTAAATAATCAAACTTGCTGACAGCACCACGTAATAAAAAGAATAGGGAACGTAAACCCAATACTGCAAAAATATTAGAAGTGTATACGACAAGATTATCTCTTGAAATGCCCAATACAGCAGGGATAGAATCGAGGGCAAAAACAATATCTATTGCGGCCAGCATCAATACTGTTACAAAAAGAATCGTGTACATTTTCTTGCCGTTTTCCTTCACTATAAATTTTCCTCCTCCATCATGCGGTACCAACGGAATCAATTTGCGAATGTATTTATACACGGGGGAACGTTGCGGTTCAAACTCTTCATCTACACCAGCTCTGAACATTTTAATGCCGGTATAAACGAGAAAGGCACCGAAGAGATATAATATCCATTCAAACTTATCAACGAGCGCTACACCGACTGTGATAAATATAACGCGAAATACAATCGCCATTAAAATACCAATCAGCAATACGCGGCCATAGTTTTTTTCTTTTACACCAAAAGAAGTAAAGATGAGGATGAACACAAAAATGTTATCAATACTAAGGCTCCATTCCATCAGGTAGGCGCTCAGGTATTCCAAAGCAGTTGTTTGCCCTTTTTCTAACCATAAAAAAACAAAGAAACAAATGGCCAGCCCTACCCAGAAAAAAGTCTGGTATAAAGCCTGCTTAATAGAAACTTTCTGATTCTTTTTACTGATAAGGCCTAAATCAAAAATCAGGGCAATCACTAAAACCACACCAAAAACGAGATAGGCAATTTGAGTAGCATTCATCGACAGTATAACATTGATGTACAAAGATAGGAGGCCGCAAAGCTATTTTGCTGTAGCATATTTTCTCCTTCGTACTTGCTGGTACAAGAAACCGGCCAGAATTACCAGTAAAACCGGCAAAGCTATATTAATAAATTGCCATGTAGTTTTCTGGTCTTTCACCTTGGTAGAATCTAACAGACGTAGTACTATATTTTTGTTTCTTGTCTGACTGATGGCAGGATCGCTGACAAGATATTCAACACAATTTAATAAGAACTCACGGTTGGCTGCAGGTATAAATAAGCGGCCGTTTTGTGTTTGTTTTTCATATTCTCCATACGTGTATTTATTCCAGCCCATCGGTAAAGGCATAGGTGATTCATTAGGAGAATTGCCGGGTATAAAATCATTTAACAAAATATCGCCATCTGCTACAACAATCATTTTATTATCTACAGAAAGAGGCTTGAATGATTCTCCATAGGCAGCCAGGCTATCCGTCTGTGCTTTAGATATACGGTTGCGGAACAAAGAAGAAAATTTTCCTTCGAGCAACATCCCTACAGGAATTGCATTCTTCTTAAACTTAGCATCTTCCGGCACATTTTTATTTTCGTTCAGGCTGATCAATGCTGGCGTACTTATAATTCTTGAATTAGCAGATGTAATCAATAAAGCTGTTTTCTGTATGCCTTCTGCTTTTATCGTATCTATTGAATTAGCAAACTTCGCAGCTACATAACCCAGGTTGGCAGTAATACCCTGGTTAGATGCAGGGTTTAATAGCGGAAAATAATTCCAACGTAAAAATTCATACTGCGGATTTTCAGCATTGCCCCCTACTACAAATGGTATTATATCACATTGCAGATCCATTACAAGATCTGTATTGATACGAAACCCATAGCGGAAAAAAAGATCTGTCAGATTGAGATTTCGGTCGTATGCTATTGTTTCAGGCTTAAAGGCAAGGCTATCCTGCTCTGCATATAAATTATCAATGAAGCAAAGTAGCTTGCCGCCACGCATTACAAATTGATCGATCTGCAGTTTCTCTTCTTCTGTAAAACCAGTAGCAGGTTTTACAATCAATAACACATTTACATCTTGCGGCACTACACCTTTGTTAAGGTCAATAATACCAAACTTATAATCTTCACTTAGTGTCTGGCGCAAATCATATGTCCTTCCATCAGTAGGTTCACCATTGCCAATGCTATATGCAATACCAGGCTTTTGTACAGAAGATATTTTATCCAATGCTTTTGCAAATTGGTATTCCATTAATACTTCTGCACCATTTATCTCTTCTTGCGATGTTCTTGCTGTAGCACCCGGATATAAATTAATAAGCGATTGTTTCCCTTTGTAATGCAATACTGCTACAGGAAAGATTATATTACTACTCTGCCCTTGTTCTTTTTGTACAGTTAAGTTTATCGGCACAGCGCCCATTCCTACAAGCGAATCGCCGTATTGTATTTCAGAACCCGGCATTTTCTCTGTAGGCGATATAAAACGATAAGTAAAGCGGCTACCGGCCTGATCTTTTAATAATTGTAAAAACTCATTCGTACTATTTGCCAGCTTTCTGAAGCCTGAAGGGAAATCGCCTTTTAAAAAAACATCTATCTGAATTTTATCATCGAGCTTACGAACGAGATTTTTAGTGGCATTGCTTAACGTATATCTTTTTTCTTTGGTAAGGTCGATGCGCCCATGAAATACAGATGCCAGAAAATTAACAGCTACCAGCAATAGTAACAATACCAGCCAGCCCATTTTCGTTGCCAATATTTTCTGTATACCTTTCATCAGCGTTTTAAAAGATTACGGTTTGCTATGGTTAAAAACAAAAGAATAATACTTATAAAATAGATTACATCTCTTGTATCAATGACACCGCGGCTAATGCTGCGGTAATGAAAATCAATACCTGCCATTTCTATATAATAATCCAATCCGCCTTGTAAGCCCGGCAACTGGCTGATTGCACTAAAACCATAGTATAGTAATGCGCAACCGATAAGGCTGAAGATAAAAGCTACAACTGCATTGTTGGTAAAACTGCTGGCGCAAATACCAATAGAAGTAAATACAGCTGCTAAAAAAAACAATCCGATATAAGAACCGATCGTGGCCCCTGTATCTATCCCTTCATTCGAAGAAAGCGATTGAATAGAGAAAAAATAAACGATAGTAGGCACTAATGCTATTAAAACAACAATGAGGCTTCCCGCATATTTACCCGCCGTCACCTGCCAGCGTTCCAAAGGTTTTGTTTGTAAAATTTCAAATGTTCCTGCTTTAAACTCGTCTGAAAAACTGCGCATTGTAATGGCAGGAATTAATAATAATAAGACCCAGGGAGCTAATTCAAAAAAACGGTCGAGTGTGGCGTATCCGAAATCGAGGATATTATCCTGGAAAACAAATAACATCAGCCCGTTTACCAACAGGAAAACGATGATGGCAATATAGCCGGTTAAACTGCTAAAGAATTGACGAAGCTCTTTTTTACAAACAGACCACATATTAATGGGCTGCAAAATAAAGGAAAGTTGATGCTTTATGCCTATAATGCTATAAAAGTTTAGATAATATCAAAAAAGCTTATGGAAAAAAAAGGAAGTATTATCTCATTCTTCTAAACCAACAAAAATGCATACACGAAAAATTGCGCTGCCATTATTGTTTGTAGCATGTGGTATCTATGCACAGGCACAAAAGAACCAGTCAGTCCCGCCACCCCCACCACCAGCCCCGCCTAAAGTAGAGAAAGTAAAGTTTGCACCCCCAAGAATAAGAGCAAAAGATGAAGAGGCTTTTTTAGCAAAAAATAAAAATGTATCACAGCTTTCTTGGAAAAACGGGAATATGGTAACGGTACACCTTAAAGATAAAAGCCAGGAGAAATATGACCTGAACAATAGCGAGCAGAAGAAAATGTTCACGGATAAATATGGAGAAAGCCCTGTTCCACCACCGCCGCCGCCGCCAATGCCACCTAAATCAGGAGGCAAAAAACTTCCACCTCCGCCACCGCCAGCACCACCCAAAGTAAAGGCACCCCCGCCACCGCCGGCACCGCCTGTAGAAAGCAAACAAAAAAAGTTTGCGCCGCCGGTAATAGTAAAAGACAAATAAAAGAGCTTGTTTTTGTATTTGAATAAAGTATAGCCACAAAAAAACCTCCGTTTTAAAAAGCGGAGGTTTTTTATTAAAAAGAATTTCGTTTATACTGCAAAGCTTTCACCACATCCGCATGTACGGCTAGCATTAGGGTTACTGAAATAAAAACCTTTACCATTTAGCCCATCAGAAAAATCAAGAGTGGTATTAACGAGGTATAAAAAGCTCTTTAAATCTGTTACTACTGTTACTCCATTATCTTCAAACACCTGGTCCATTGGTTTTTGCTCGTTGTCAAAATCGAGTTTATAACTCAACCCTGAGCAGCCACCCCCTACTACACTCACACGAAGAAAATAGGAATTATCCCCGCTAACGCCAGCATCTGCCAACAGTTGTTCCACTTTGGCTTTTGCTTTATCGCTCACATATATTGCGTTATCTAAAGCCCCCCCGCCCCCCGAAGGAGGGAGAGAAGAAGCTGTACTATTTTCTAAAACACTATTCATCTTTGAAACTTTTAAACCCCTCCTTTGGAGGGGATTGGGGAGGCCTAGTGAACAACACTTTCTTCAAAAGTAAGTTCAGGCAGCCCTTTCTTTTTTCTATAATCATTCACTGCAGCTTTGATAGCATCTTCAGCTAATACAGAGCAATGAATTTTTACAGGAGGAAGGTTCAATTCTTCCACGATTGTCATATTATCAATCTTAATAGCATCATCTACTGATTTTCCTTTCAGCCATTCTGTAGCCAAAGAAGAAGAAGCAATAGCAGATCCGCAACCAAAGGTTTTAAACTTTGCATCTTTGATTACGCCTGTTTCATCATCAACTTCAATCTGCAGGCGCATAACGTCGCCGCATTCAGGAGCGCCTACAAGGCCTGTTCCTACATTTGTTTTATTCTTATCCAGCGTTCCTACATTTTTAGGATTCTGGTAGTGGTCGATTACTTTATCTGAGTATGCCATGATCGGAAAATTTAAAATTTGAAAATGTGGAGATGTGTAAATAAATACAATTACACATTTCCCTATTGTTTAAGAACTTTTATGTTACGTGCAAATTTTCTCATTATCATATTTGCACATTATCTCATTTTATTAATGGTGCGCCCATTCAATCGTATTCAGGTCAATACCCTCTTTGTACATTTCCCAAAGCGGGCTCATTTCCCTTAATTTTAATACAGTTGATGACACCTGGTCGATTGTATAATCAATCTGTTCTTCTGTAGTAAAACGGCCTAAACCAAAACGGAGCGAACTATGTGCAAGGTCATCACCCAAGCCTAATGCTTTTAATACATAAGAAGGCTCCAGTGAAGCAGAAGTACAAGCCGAACCCGATGATACTGCAATGTTTTGATTGAAGCCCATCATCAATCCTTCTCCTTCTACATATTTGAAAGAGATATTACTTACATGTGGTAAGCGATGGTCTTTATCTCCATTTACGTATGATTCTTCAATACTTAACAAAGCATTTTCCAGTTTATCGCGCAACTTGCTCACTCTTGCTGTTTCCTCTGCCATTTCAAGACGGCATATTTCACAAGCTTTACCAAAACCTACAATTCCTGGTACATTCAATGTACCACTTCTCATTCCTCTCTCATGGCCGCCACCATCGATCTGTGCTGTTACTTTTACACGTGGGTTTTTGCGGCGAACATATAATGCACCTACACCTTTAGGGCCGTACATTTTATGCGCTGTGAATGCCATGATATCGATACCATCAGCATTTACATCTACGGGTACTTTACCAACAGCCTGTGTAGCATCGCTAAATACAAGAACACCGTTCTTTTTAGCAATGCGGCTGATTTCTTTCATCGGCATAATTGTACCAATCTCATTGTTCGCATACATGATAGCGATAAGGATTGTTGTTGGTTTAATTGCAGCTTCTAATTCTGCGAGGTCAATCAAACCATTATCTTTTACTTTCAGATAGGTAACATCAGCGCCTTCTTTTTCCAGGTGCTTACAGGTATCCAATACTGCTTTATGCTCAATATTACATGTGATGATATGATTACCCTTGCTGGCATACATTTCGAACACACCTTTAATAGCAAGGTTATCTCCTTCTGTAGCGCCAGAGGTAAAAATGATTTCTTTCGGGTCTGCACCAATTAATTGAGCTACTTGCTCGCGGGCAGTATCTACAGCCTGTTCTGCCTGCCAACCAAATGGGTGGTTACGGCTGGCAGCGTTGCCATAAGCATTGGTAAAATAAGGCAACATGGCTTCTATCACACGCGGATCGCAGGGCGTAGTAGCATTATGGTCCAGATAAATGGGGAATTGCAACATACTCGTTTAAATGATTTTCGTTTCTTAGTAAACACAAAATTAGCTCAATTGGTTCTATTTCCGAGGGCTATTTTGCTTTGAATAGGCTAATTTTACTAAAATCGCAACAGCACCTCTCTTTGCACCTTATCGCAAGTATTTCAATTGGTTAATAACTAATTTCTTTTATGCAAAAGGTTGAACACATCGGAATTGCCGTTAAAAGCCTCGCCACTTCAGTACCATTATTTGAAAAATTACTCAATACTTCCTGCTATAAAACAGAAATGGTAGAGTCTGAAAGGGTGAATACAGCTTTCTTTCAAACCGGTGAAACCAAGATCGAATTATTGGAAAGTATCGATCCTTCCGGCGTTATTAATCGGTTTATTGAAAAAAAAGGAGAAGGCATACATCATATTGCATTTGAAGTAGCCGATATCCGTGCAGAGATGAAACGATTACAATCAGAAGGCTTTGTATTATTGAATGAAGAACCAAAAGAAGGGGCTGATAATAAATGGATTTGTTTTTTGCACCCCAAACACACCAATAGTGTATTAATTGAAATTTGCCAGGCTATTATACCTTGATAATCTCAGGCAGTCTCTTCGTTTTCTTTGCCAATACCTAATTTATCTACAGCAATCTGTGCTGCCAATTGGCTGGCATCTTTTTTATTAAATGCTTTTGCTTCTGCAATCGCTTCTCCATCTACCACTGCTGCTATGGTAAAAAGGCGGCGCCCATTTTCGAGTTTTTCATTGAGGGTTTCAAACTCTAATGTTTTCCCGTTTTTATTCGCCCATCCATAGAGTTTATTTTTATGATTGATCTCCAATAGCTCGAGGTCATCCATAAACATATGGGGAGTGATGATGTATTGCTGCACCCATTTACTGGTTTTTTTATAACCAAAATCGAGATAGACAGCCCCTACTAATGCTTCTAATGTATTACCAAAAATCTGGCTGACTTTGAGAGAGCCATCCATTTTATTATAGAGTGTTATTTTTTTCAATCCCATTCTTATGGCAATATCATTCAACTGCTGGCGGTTTACCATCTTACTGCGCATCTCTGTTAAAAAACCTTCTTCTTTATAAGGATACCGTTTGAAAAGATAATCAGCAATAAGGGCGCTTAAAATTGCATCGCCTAGATACTCCAGGCGTTCATTATTTTCATCAGCCCGTTCTCTTATGGAGCGATGCGTCAATGCCGTTTTGTAAAGGGAAATGTTTTTAGGCTCAAACCCTAAAATGTTTTTGAGCTCTTTTTTAAATGATGAGCCGGAATGCTTCCTGAAGAGGCTGGTAAAAAAATCCACAGATTTCAAGCTACGAAAAAAAATTGATTACTAGTTATAGGTTTTCATCCTGCACTATAGCGGCCTGCACTGTTTCATTTTCTCCTTCCAGTTGGCTGATATCAGTTTTTGTACTTCTTAATAATAACGCAAGCATTATGCCCGCCAAACCCGAATGTATTGCTCAATGCTGCATTTACTGTTCTTTTCTGGGCCGCATTGAATGTAAAATTCAAGCGTGGGTCCAGTTCAGGATCGTCGGTAAAATGATTGATAGTAGGTGGTACAATATCATGTATCACTGCTTTTACGCATGCGATAGCTTCAATAACGCCGGCTGCGCCAAGGCAATGGCCCGTCATACTTTTGGTAGAACTGATATTTAGATTATATGCATGTTCACCAAATACACTTGTGATGGCTTTTACTTCGGCAATATCACCTAAGGGTGTAGAGGTACCATGCGTATTGATATAGTCAATTTCTTCCGGTTTCATACCTGCTTCCTGCAAAGCTACCTGCATTACATTTTTTGCACCCAACCCTTCCGGATGAGGAGCAGTGATGTGATAAGCATCGGCAGTAGCCCCGGTTCCGGCAATTTCGCAATAGATTTTTGCGCCTCTTGCCTTCGCATGTTCCAGGTCTTCCAGTATTAAAATACCACCCGCTTCTCCCATCACAAAGCCATCCCTTTCTTTATCATAAGGGCGGCTGGCTGTTTTAGGATCGTCGTTTCTTTCGCTCATCGCTTTCATGGCATTAAATCCGCCAACACCTGCTTCGCTGATTACGGCTTCGCTACCACCACTTACAATGATATCCGCTTTTCCCAGGCGGATCAGGTTCACTGCTTCCATAATGGCATTGGTACTGCTGGCACATGCACTCACTACCGCGAAGTTGGGGCCGCGCAGATTATGGCGCATAGATATCTGCCCTGCAGCAATATCCAATATCATTTTTGGAATGAAGAAAGGATTGAAACGCGGAGTACCATCGCCACGGGCAAAGTCTGTTACTTCGTGTTGAAAGGTGATCAAACCACCAATACCGCTTGCGAATACTACACCGATCCGGTCAGGGTTGATATTATCTTTATTGAGCCCCGCATCTGCCATTGCCTGATCGCTAGTTACCAATGCTAATTGTGTAAAGCGGTCAATTTTGCGGGCTTCTTTCTTATCGAGAAAATTAGTAGGATCGAAATTTTTTACTTCACAGGCAAATTTTGTACGGAATTTAGAAGCGTCAAACAGGGTAATCATATCTGCTCCCGAGACGCCATTAATCAATCCATTCCAATAGTCGTCTATTGAATTGCCTAAGGGAGTAAGCGCTCCCATACCTGTAACAACTACTCTTTTTAGTTCCATAGTAATATTGTCAACATTCGTGAAGATGAAAACCGCCTTCCCTGCAAATAAAACAGTAGGAAGGCGGAATCAATTTTTTATTTTCCCACCAGTAGCGGGAGCACATTCCAATTAATCTTATTTGGCATGTTCTTCCAGGTAAGAAACAGCCTGGCCCACTGTAGTGATGGTTTCAGCCTGCTCATCCGGAATGGAGATGTTGAATTCTTTTTCAAATTCCATGATCAGTTCTACGGTATCCAGTGAATCGGCACCGAGATCATTAGTAAAAGAAGCCTCGTTTGTAACTTCTGCTTCCTCTACACCAAGTTTGTCAACTATGATCTTTTTAACTCTTGAAGCGATGTCTGACATGTCGTATAAATTTAGTTATAGGGTGCAAAAATATACTTTTTGGTTAAACAAGCATCGGAAACCTTATTTTTTCCATTTTAATGGCAAAATGCTGATTTTAAAACAGTAACAGGCTATTTGTGGCGATACCTGCAAAAAATTATAAACACAATTTCTGTTGGCTGTGTTGCAAGTTCTTTGTAATTTGAAAATCCACAATTTATTCATTCTACATGGCGTTGAAAATCATAGATCATGGCACACCAGAATATCAGCAAATGGTG
>Ga0164241_10006527_pt1 | contig 10620 bp, 6 predicted proteins | sample OricomyardsoilBY_FD_108780 | JGI IMG/M metagenome (GOLD analysis project Ga0164241, IMG submission 108780) | Backyard soil microbial communities from Emeryville, California, USA - Original compost - Back yard soil (BY) | ecosystem: Environmental > Terrestrial > Soil > Unclassified | place: USA... | reverse complement strand
TCCCTTGAACGCCAAAATTCTTCGCCGCGTCAATCCAACCGCCACGCAAACCCGGCTCACCCGCGATGAACGCGCGGTGAACATGAAAAACGCCTTCACCGTCCGCCCCGGCGCCCGGCTGGACGAACGGCGCGTGGTGCTGGTGGATGACGTATTCACCACGGGCGCAACGACCAATGCCTGCGCCCAGGCGTTGCGGCGCTCCGGGGCGGCGGCGGTGGGCGTCTGGACAGTTGCGCGCGGGCTGTGAATTTCGTATTATCAGGCGTTCATGGATACCACTTCGTTCACGAAGAAAACTATCGGCGGCGTCACGCAGGTTGAACCGGCTTTGACCCCGCCGTCCGCCACCGCCCAGACTATCTTTGCTAAAAAACAGAAACTGGGCGTCAGCAAGTCCAGGAAAAAGGAAATTCCCGAAGGTCTCTGGACGAAATGCCCGTCCTGTCAGGCGATGATCTTCGACAAGGAGCTGGACGAAAATCTTCAGATCTGCCCCAAGTGCGAGCATCATTTTCCCATCGGTTCACGTGAACGCATCCATTCCCTCGTGGAAACCTGCACGTTCGAGGAGATGGACGCCACCATGACCAGCGTGGACGTATTGCATTTCAAAGGCGTCGCCACCTACAAATCCAAGCTCGAAACCTATAAAAAGAAATCCACGCTGAAGGACGCCGTCGTCACCGGCATCGGCAAGATGGGCGCGCACACCGTTGCATTGGGCGTAATGGATTTTAATTTTCTCGGCGGCTCGATGGGTTCGGTCGTCGGCGAAAAATTGACCCGCCTCATCGAGCGCGGCACGGAAGGCGGCTGGCCGGTCATCATCATTTCCACCAGCGGCGGCGCGCGGATGTATGAAGGCATGTTCAGCCTCATGCAAATGGCCAAGACCAGCGCCGCGCTCGCCTACCACGCGCAACGTCGCCTGCCTTACGTCAGCATTTTGGTGAATCCCGATTACGCCGGTGTCATGGCCAGCTACGCCAGCCTCGGCGATTTGATTCTTGCAGAACCCAAGGCGATGATCGGTTTCGCCGGCCCGCGTGTCATCAAAGACACCACGCAAGCCGAACTGCCGCCCGGTTTTCAAACCTCGGAATTTCTGCTCGACCACGGCCTGATTGATGCCATCGTTCCGCGTTTGGAAATGAAAGAACAACTGGTGAAGTATCTGGATTATTTCGCCGGCGGCCGGAAAAGCGGGTAATCCGTTTGTTAGATATCATTCGAGCGTCATTGATATGACCGCACATTCGGGGCAACGCCAGATGGAAGATTTAGCCATGATACCTCCGAGAAGACGGAGACAGCTTTTAGCCGTTAAGCGGCATTGAGTGCCATGAAGACATATCGAACTTTAGCGAGCGGGATTTTATTTACATGCCTATGTGTGTTCAGCATGTTTGGCGACGACCGAACTATGCACGTCGGCGTGCATGGTTTTTATACCACGAGTAACTGGCTTTCTTCCACCGCATCTGCCACCTCCGAAATTACTGTTTCAGCCGGTTCACCAACCAACCAGAATCCAAGCAGCATTAGTTTTTATGTGGAATATTCGGACGATTTAACGCAATGGACGCCATTGCACTCCGCGCTTGATCTTTCTGATACAAACACAGACACGACGGTTCTTTCCACCACGACTGATGGGCTGGCTGCGTTTTTTTTTGATCCGCACGCAATAGATTCATCGCATCGTTTTTACCGGTCAGTTGAGGTGGCACAGTGAATTGCCGCTCAACGGTGTTGAGTATTACAATTCCGCGATACGGTTGGCGGTTGTTTCCATTGTGGCAACAACGAATTTTTGTGTTAAAGCAAGCGTCTCCGTAAGCCGAAGCTGTTCATACCTTAAACTGTTCGCGGCTCGCGGGAATACTCGTCCTCCCGAAAAAAACATCCTGCTCCGCTGCCCGCCGTTGTCTTACGATTGACAGCGGCTTTTTATTTTCGGAAATTCAACGACTCAATAAATTTTCACCAACGCCATGAGCCAAGCCATTTCCACCGAATCCCTGTCGCAAGAAAACCGCACCTTCCCGCCGTCGCCCGAAGTCGTCAAGCGCGCGCTGCTCAATGCGGAACAATTTGATGCGCTTTATCAGCGGTCCATCCGCGAGCCGGAAAAATTCTGGCTCGAACAGGCGCAGACGCTCGACTGGATCAAACCGCCGACCGTCGCCGGAAAATTCACCTGGGACACCGCCGCCAAAAAAATCGAGCACACGTTTTTTGAAGACGGCCAGTTGAATTTGAGCGTCAACTGCCTGGACCGGCATCTCAAAACGCGCGGCGATCAGACCGCCATTATTTGGCAAGGCGAGCCGGAAGAAGACGTAAAAAAAATTACTTACGCGGAATTGCATCGCGAAGTGTGCCAGTTCGCCAACGTGTTAAAATCGCTCGGCGTCAAAAAAGGCGACCGCGTGGCGATTTACCTCCCGATGATCGTCGAGGCCGCCGCCGTCATGCTCGCCTGCACGCGCATCGGCGCGATTCATTCCATCGTGTTCGGCGGGTTCAGCGCGGATTCGCTTTCCGACCGCATCAATGATTCGTCCTGCAAACTGCTCATCACCGCGAATGTTTCCCTGCGCGCCGGCAAAAGCATTCCGCTCAAGGCCATCGCCGACGAGGCCTTGAAAAAAACTTCGAGCATCGAAAAAGTCATCCTCATCAAGCGCAACGACGAACCGTGCAACATCGTCGCCGGTCGCGATGTCTGGTATCACGACCTGATGGCCAAAGCCTCGCCCGAATGCGCGCCGGAACCGATGAACGCCGAGGATTATTTGTTCATCCTTTACACGAGCGGCTCGACGGGAAAACCGAAAGGCGTCGTCCACAGCACCGCTGGTTATCTGCTCTGGAGCGCGCTCACGCACAAATACGTTTTCGACATCCACGGGGGCGACGTTTATTTCTGCACCGCCGACATCGGCTGGGTGACCGGCCACAGCTACGTCGTCTATGGCCCGCTCTGCAACGGCGGAACGAGCCTGATGTTCGAGGGCGTGCCGACTTATCCCGATGCCGGACGCTTCTGGAAAATCATCGAGAAGTTCAAGGTGAATTCTTTCTATACCGCGCCGACGGCCATCCGCGCGCTCATCCGGCTCGGCAATGAATGGCCGGCGAAATATGATTTAAGTTCGTTGCGCGTGCTCGGCACCGTCGGCGAACCCATCAATCCCGAAGCGTGGATCTGGTATCACAAACACATTGGCCATGAACGCTGTCCCGTCATAGATACTTGGTGGCAGACCGAAACTGGCGGGCATTTGATCACTCCCCTGCCCGGCGTGAACACGCTCAAACCCGGCAGCGCGAACCGGCCGTTTTTCGGAGTTGAACCAATGGTCTTGCGCGACGACGGCACGGAATGTTCGCCGAACGAAGGCGGCAAACTTTGCATCAAAAAACCGTGGCCCGGCATCATGCGGACGACCTGGGGCGACCATGAGCGTTTTGTGAACACCTACTTCACGACGTTCAAAAACATGTATTTTTCCGGCGACGGCTGCCGCATTGACGCCGACGGCGATTACTGGCTGATGGGCCGCGTGGACGATGTCGTCAATGTTTCCGGCCATCGCATCGGCACGGCGGAAGTGGAGAGCGCGCTCGTGAGCCATCCGAAAGTCGCCGAAGCCGCCGTCGCGCCCATGCCGCACGACATCAAGGGCCAGTCGCTCTACGCTTTCATCACCTTGAAAGATGGCATCGCCGACAGCGACGAATTGAAAAAGGAACTCGCGCAACACGTCCGCAAAGAAATCGGCGCGATTGCCGTGCCGGATAAAATCCAATTTGCGCCCGGTCTGCCGAAAACGCGCTCCGGCAAAATCATGCGGCGCATTCTCCGCAAGATCGCCGAAAACCAGACCGACCAGATTGGTGATGTTTCAACTTTGGCTGATCCGGCGGTCGTCGAGGCGTTGGTCAAAGGGAAGCAATAAGCGCCGTAGGCGCGACTCTTTGTAGAAATCCAACCGAAACAAATCCAGCCCCGTCGAGGCGGCATATTCCGCTCCGACGGAGCCGGGAAATTTTTTTATTCTGTTTCTACAAATATGCCGGCCCTGATCGGCTTAAAACTCCACTCCGACGGCGGCAGTTAAAGCTTGAACCAACCGGGTGGAAAGGGCCAATAATACCGCAATCTGATTTCACATCCCACCATGAACATCGGCCCCCTTTCCCCTCCATCGCCGCCCATCGGCGTCACCGAACCCATTCTGCCGGCGTATGAACGCGTGAAGCGGATGCTCTTCAAGCCGTTTGATCTTGGCAAGTGGTTCATCATCGGCTTCTGCGCGTGGCTGGCGGCGCTCGGAGAATCCGGCGGATTCAACACCGGCTATAATTTCAACACCGGCAACAGCCGTCATGGCCAGCCGGCGGAATCGTTCCGGCATTTTTATTTTCAGGCGCGGGATTATGTGCAGGAAAACTTTTACTGGATCGTCCCGGTGGCGATTCTTTTCGTGCTTTTAAGCCTGGCGGTCTGGGTGGTGCTGGTGTGGTTGAGCAGCCGGGGAAAATTCATGTTCCTGCACTGCGTCGCGCTAAACACGGCGGAAGTGCAGGCGCCGTGGCAAAAATATGCCGGCGTGGCGAACAGCCTGTGCTGGTTCCGGCTCGGACTGGGGCTGGCCGGCCTGATCGTGATGCTGCCGCTGCTGGCGCTCATCGCCGTGGTCATCGTAAAAATGATCATGGCCGGCCGGCCCAGCCTGCCCGCCATCATGTTATCAGCCGGCCTGGCGATGGGGTTTGCGCTGGTGGCGGTCATCTTCAGCATCATCCGCAAGTTCCTGCTGGATTTCGTGGTGCCGATCATGTTTCTGCGCGGCGGCAAATGCCTGGCGGCGTGGCGGGAATTTTTTGAATTGCTGGCGGGCCGCCCGTGGCAGTTCATCTTGTATCTGCTGTTTCAAATTGCGCTGGCGCTGGCGATTGGAATGCTGGTGTTTTTTGCCGTCATCTTCACTTGCTGCCTTGCCGGCTGCCTGATGCTGCTGCCCTATCTCGGCACGGTGCTGTTGCTGCCGGTGCTGGTTTTTCAACGGTCGTATGCGCTGTATTATCTGGCGCAATACGGCCCGCAATACGACGTGTTCCCCGCGCCGCCGGCGTCGGAACCACCGACGCCGCCCACCAGCCTCGTGCCGTTGGTTGGATAATTTTGAACCAACCAAAAACTGAAAGGATAAATTCATGAACAGACCCACGTCGGTGACGGTGTTCGGAATTCTCGTCATTGTGTTCGGGGTGCTTGGCGTCCTTGGAATACTGGGTTCGCTGGTGTTGTTCCTTCCGCAGATGGCGAACAGCAGCAATCCGGTCATCAAGCTCATCCACGATAATCCCGCCTACGCGACGTGGATGAAGTTCTCCATCGCGCTGGGAGTGGTGGTGAGCGCGGCCGTGCTGGCGGCGGGCATCGGACTGCTGCGGCTCCGGCCGTGGGCGCGGACATTTTCCATCGGTTACGCGATCTATTCGCTGGTCATGGTCCCGGTGAGCATGATGGTGAATTTTTTCCTGCTGACGCGTCCGCTCCTGGCGCAGGCGCAACAACAGCATGGGCCGGAAGCCACCGGGGCCATCGCCGGCGCCGTCGGCGGATTGTTCGGCAGTTGTTTCGGGCTGATCTATCCGGTGCTGCTGCTGATCTTCATGCTGCGCGCCAATGTGAAGGCGGCTTTCAACCCGGCAGATAGGAACGGCCAGCCGGTGGACGGGCAATGAAGCAAAAAATTATGAAGCAAAAATTATTTCAATTCATCATTTTTAATTTCCTGGGCGTTTTACTTCTCCCGCTTGAATCCGCCGGCCTGGGCGCAGCCGTTCCACAACCGGAATATCGGACGGATCAGATCCTCATTCAACCCAAGGCGGGCGTGGCCCGCACTGCTCTGGCCGCATTTCACGGTGCAAGTGGAACCCAGGTTGCCCATGCCTTTACGTCTGTCGGCGGCGTGCAAGTCATCACCGTGCCGGCGGGCAAAACGGTGGCGGACTTGATCGCGCAATATCAAGCGAGCGGACTGGTGAAATTTGCGGAGCCGGATTATCTGGTTCACGCGGATGCAACCACGCCAAACGATCCCAAATTTCTTGATGGCGCCTTGTGGGGTTTGAACAATTACGGCCAGAACGGCGGCACGGCGCATGCGGACATCAGTGCGCCGGCGGCTTGGGATATTTTGACTTCCGCCAGTAACATCGTGGTGGCGGTGCTGGATTCCGGCATCCGCGCCACGCATGAAGATTTGGCGGCGAACATGTGGGTGAATCCCAATGACGGTGGCCACGGTTTCAATGCTTTCACCGGCACGAATGATCCGGCGGATGACAACGGCAGTCACGGAACAATGGTCGCGGGCGTGCTGGGCGCCGTGGGCGACAACGGCAAAGGCGTGACGGGCGTGGCGTGGCAGGTGCAGCTGATGGCCTGCAAATGTCTGGACAACGGCGTCGGCAGCGATTCCACCGTGATCGCCTGCGTGGATTATGCGCTGGCGAACGGAGCGCGCATCATCAACGCCAGCTTCGACAGCCCGGACGCTTCGCTGGCGCTTTCCAACGCCGTCGTGGCCGCCCGCGATGCCGGCGTCATCTGGGTGGCTTCGGCGGGCAACAATTCCCTGAACGTGGATGTCACGCCGAGCTACCCGACGTGTTACGGTGTTGACAACGTCGTGTCCGTGGCGGCCACGACCCGGACCGACGGCCTGTTAAGTTTTTCCAATTACGGCGCGACGAACGTGGCCCTCGCCGCGCCGGGCGACCAGATTTACACGACGTTTGCGGCGTCGGATTCATTTTATTATCCGCCGAACGGATTGGGCATCAACATCGCCGGCACTTCTTTTTCCGCGCCGTATGTGAGCGGCGCGCTGGCGCTGATGCTGGCGAAATACCCGGCAGAAAATTATCATCAGATCATCCAGCGACTATTGAAGGCCACCGATCCGCTGCCGGCGCTGACGGGAAAATGCGTGACCGGCGGACGCTTGAACCTGGCGAAAGCGCTGAACCCGCCGATCTGGCTGTCACCGGCGGCAACGGCCAGTCCCGGCGCGTTTCAACTGCATCTGTCCACGGGCGCGAATCGCGAATGCGTCATCCAAACCTCCGCCGACCTGGCCGGCTGGACGCCCGTTTATACGAACACCACCGCGCCGGACGGCACGTTTAATTTTACCAACCGCCTGGGTTCACCCGCGCAATTTTTCCGTGCCGTCGCCGCGCCGTGAAAAATTTGGGGGCATCCCAATTTGCCTTCGACGCGCGCCTGTCAATGAATGTTGAAACAAATACAGACCGCGCTCCGCAACTCTATGGCACGAGTTTCAATAACGCGCTCGACAAACCGGCGGGCGGGAAATAAGGTCGCCCATCGGCTCAAGACGGTTGCGCCGCATTTGCTGAAACAACTTGCGGCCTTGGTTATGAACCAGACTATGCGAACAAAACCGGTAAGCATGAACCGTGGGAAAAGCCTTCCAAAGGATAGGCCTTCAAACCGGAGGCCGATTATCTGTTAGGCGTATGAAGCCCATTGCAATATTTGCCGCTTTATTATTTTTGGTCGGGTGCGCTCCGATACCAGAGGCTCGTTGCCTTGTGTCTCCTTTGCGCGGCACCGTTTCAGTCAGCGGAGACCCAGCAAGAGCAGCGACAGTAACGAGGAGTTATTATAGCCCTTGGTATGACCAACATGTTACGACCGTGACCCACACCGATACAAACGGATGTTTTGAGTTTGAAGGTGCTTGGAAATTGTCGGCAGTTTACCTCGTCCACCAGCCAGTAATTGATGAGGAAGTTACGGTGGAATACAAAAGCAAGACTTACGTTGCACTGGATTTGGTGAAGATGGATTATTCACGATTTGGCGAATTGGAGGCGATTGATCATGTTGGTAGAGATCGTCTGAGTAGGAAAGGTGACTCACTTTTTCTGTCATGTGATTTGGATAAAATTCAGGGCAATAAACCATGACACCCCATACGCCTAATACAATGATAGGCTGCTAAACAATCCGTCTAAAAAACTCACCCCGCCAGTTCTTCCGCCATTTCCTTGACGCCGCGCAAATCCAGCTTGCCAGTGCCGAGCATCGGAAAATTTTCCACGCGCTGAAAGGCGTCGCCTTTGGGCTTCCACAAATTCGGCAGATCGCTGGCGGCAAATTTTTCCAGCAGCGCGGGCAGTTCTGCTGCCGGCAATTTGTGCAGCACGATGAGCCGTTCGCCTTTCTTTTCGTCCGGCACACCCATGACCACGAAGGTTTGTTCGGCAACGCCGGCGAGTTCCTGCAACCTCTCCTCGATTTTCAGATGCGGCACCATTTCGCCGCCGATCTTGCTGAACCGGTTCTGCCGTCCGGTGATTTGCAGAAAACCGTCTTCATCCATCATCGCCATGTCGCCGGTGCAATACCAGCCGCCGCGCAACACCTCGGCGGTTTTCGCCGGCAGGCCGAGGTAGCCGAGCATGAGATTCGGCCCGCGCACGAGCAACATGCCGGATTCACCCGGCGGCAAAATTTTTCCGCCCCACGGATCGTCCGCATCGGTGATCCGCACGCACATGCCCGGCACCGGCTGGCCGATTTTCCCGCGCTTGCCGCCGACCTGGTAAAATCCCGGCGCGCGATAATCCCAGGTGTTGATCGAAACGGCCGGCGAACATTCCGTGCAGCCGTAGCCTTCCAGCGGCCGGATGCCGAAGCGCTCCTCGAATGCGGTGGCGAGGCGTTCCGGCAATTTTTCCGCGCCGGTGACGACCAGTTTCAGGCTGCCAAAATCTTCTGGCGCGACGCCGCGCAGATAGAGTTGCAGGAATGTCGCGGTCGCGAGCAGCACGGTAATTTTATGCTGACGAACCAGCGCGCCGATGCCGCGCGCATCCAGCGGATTTGGATAAAACACCACGCCAGTGCCCAGCACGAGCGGCACGCACAGCGTCACGGTAAAACCAAACGAATGGAAAAACGGGAGGATGCCGAGCAGCCGCTGCGAATGGTCCAGGTTGATGACTTCGCCGCATTGCGCGACATTCGCCAGCAGGTTGAACTGCGACAGCATCACGCCCTTGGGTTCGCCCGTGCTGCCGCTGGAAAAAATCACGGTGGCCAAGTCATTCAAAGAATTTTTAGTTTTAGGTTTTGAATTTTGAGCGGAAAACAACCGGCGTTCCAGCCAGCGGACCGGCAGAAATTTCGCCATCAAAAAACTGGTCAACTTTTCCCATGCGCCGGGCTTTTCGGCGAGGTCTTCGAGATAAATCAATTCGCCCGGCGGCGTGAGCTTGATCTTGCCCAGAAACTTCCGCGAGGTGACAACGGTCTTGATGCCGCATTGGCTGGCGCACGAAGCGATGCCGGATTCGGACAATGTGTAATTCAAGTTCACCGGCACCTTGCCGGAGAGGAACGCGGCGTAATTCACCAACGCGCCCCCGACGCTGGGCGGCATGAAAATGCCGACCATGTTCTGCCCGAACCAAAGTTTTTTCAGCCGGCGGGCGAGGAAAATGGATTTCGCCAGCACGGTGCCATAACCGATTTTGGCGGTCGTCTCATCGGCCATCGCGAAACGGCGCGGATGTTTGCGCGCCATTTGAATGAGATTGCGATGCAGCGGCTGCATGTGCTGGTGGCGTCCCTGCCAGGCGTCCGCCTGCAAGGATTGAACCGCCTCGCGCACGGCAAACGGCGTGGCATCCGAGGGCAACGCCGGCCCGAAGCTGACCGTGACCGGATGCGGCAGGCGCGCATTGATCAAATGCACGATCCGCCCACGGCGAAAACTCATCGGCCCGCCCAGCACGCCGTCGAGAGAAACGGGAATGATTGGCGCGTCCAGGTCTTTCATGATGCGCTCGAAACCGCGCCGGAACGGCAGCAGTTGTCCGATGCGCGTGATCTGGCCCTCGGCAAAAATGCAGACGATTTCACCGGAGCGGATGGCTTCGCTCGCCGCCTGCAACGAATGGATCAGTTCGCGCGGATGCTGTTCGGAAGACACCGGAATGGTGCCCAAAATATCCGCGAACGGCTTGACCCACGGCCTTTCATAAATGTCCTTGAGCATCATGAATTTCACCGGCCGGTCGGTGGCGGCGGCGAGCAGCAGCGCATCGGCCAGCGAAACATGATTGCAGACAAACAACGCGCCGCCCTTGGCGGGAACATGTTCCCGACCAATGACCTTGATCCGATAAAACGAATGCGAAAGACCCCACATCACAAACCGCAGCAGAGAATCGGGCAGCAAGTAAACCGCGTAGATTCCGCCAATGAATGTCATCACACCACCGACGAGAAAAATCTCGCGGGGCGTGAACTGCAATTTCTGCGCGAACAACCAGTGTGCGCCCGACGCGAGAAACACACCGACAAACGAACACCAGTTCGCCGTGGCCTGAACCTGGCCCTTGTTTTCACGCGCCGGCTTGTGCTGGAGCAGCGCGGCGATCGGCACGATGAAAAAACCCCCGGAAAAACCGAGCAACGCCAGCAGCACATACGATCCATGCATTGAGACGCAAGGCAGCGCCAACAAAGCTGCGCAAATGGAAAGTCCGAATGCACCG
>Ga0164241_10006526_pt1 | contig 10621 bp, 5 predicted proteins | sample OricomyardsoilBY_FD_108780 | JGI IMG/M metagenome (GOLD analysis project Ga0164241, IMG submission 108780) | Backyard soil microbial communities from Emeryville, California, USA - Original compost - Back yard soil (BY) | ecosystem: Environmental > Terrestrial > Soil > Unclassified | place: USA... | reverse complement strand
TTCGATTTCTACAAGAATTTGATCGACGGTAATATGAAATCGGAATGGCAGCGTTTCTGGTCGGCGACGGCGAATCTCACGCAGACCTTCCACAACGACGATTTTGGTTTCGCGCTCGATTTCAACAAGCAGCACTATGAGGACGGCCAGATCAACCCCTTGGGCGGCGCCGTGCCGTTGTACGTTGACGTCATGTCGACCAACAACGACGGAGCCTCGCTGGCGGCTGCCAGCAAGAACCCGAACTTCGGCCGCCCGTTCGTCGTTAACAACGATTTCCCGACGAATTTTAATTACAGCAGTGATCGCAAGGATTCCCGCGCCACGGCGTTCATCAAACATGACTTCACGAAGGACAGCAATGCGTGGTGGGCAAAGATCCTCGGCACCCAAACCCTGACCGGTTTGGCGGATCGGGCGGAACAAAAAACCGAGACCATGAACTGGCAGCAGTACGGTTATCTCGGTGCCAACACCGCTCTCGCCGCGACACTCGGCGGAGGCGGCGCGTCGGGCGGTAACTTCAAAAATGTCGCGCCGCAACAGGTCATTTATCTGGGATCCTCGCTGCTGGGCAAGTCGCTCACGGGCGCTAATATTTCCCGGGTCACCGGCAACCCGACGATCGGTAATGAGACGATCAATTACTTTGATTTCACTCCGAATCCGGCGAATGCCTCATTGAGCCCGACCGACCCTGCGTACTACAACGGCTGGGCGGGCCAGTCGTCGAGCTTGGTCGTGACCAATTCTGAAGCCAATCCTTTCACCAACCGCCGGCTTCTGGCGACGGCTGACAGCATCACGCGCTCGCTGACCACTTCCCAGGCGTTGGTCTATCAAGGCAAGTGGCTCAATGACGCGATCGTCGGAATCTACGGCTGGCGCAAAGATATCAACAAGAGCTGGGCTGATTCCGCCACGCTCGGCGATGCGAACAATCCGCAAAGCATCAACTTCGATGGCGTGAAGTTTCAAGACACCCCTCAGGGCCGGGTGGAAGTTCAATCCCGCTCCTACAGCGTGGTGGCTCACCTTGGGCAACTCCCTGGCCTGGAAAAATTCGCCAGCAAGCTTCCTGTCGAGGTCAGCCTGTCCTACAGCATCTCAACCAATTTCGAGCCGGACTCCAGCCGCGTCGACATTAACGGTGATCCCGTCGGACCTCCGGCCGGCAAGACCATCGACCGTGGCATCCTGCTCGAAACGCGCGACCACAAATACTCGCTCAAGGTCAATCGCTACGTGACCAATATCACGAATGGTTCGAACCCGGGCGGTTCCGGCTACGCCTTTGCCCTGGCCAATTTCGTCGGCAATTCGGCGTATTACGGGAACGTCTTTTATTATCACAATAATCAGGACGCCGGGCACGCTCAGTCAGACCCGACTCAAGTGGGCCCCAATCCGGGCATCGGCCCGGATGGCGGCACGGTTGGTCAGGCCGGTTTTAACGGATCTTCCGGCTCGAGCTGGTACTTCGACGCCGCTGGCTACCACACGCAGGCGATGGAGGATCTGCAGAATTCCTCAACCGCGGCTACGCGGGCCTGGTTGACCAAGCTCAACACTGATTTCCCGAACTTCTTTAAGAATTGGGGCATGGGTAGCCTGGATGCCGTGCTGGCCGGCAATGTCCTGAGAAACCAGTTGCAGGGTCTGCCGGGTGAAACGAACTTTGCGATTACCGAAAATTCGCAGTCCAAGGGCTGGGAGTTGGAACTCAACGCCAACCCGACCAGGCAATGGCGTATCACACTTAATGCTACAAAAACGGATGCGGTCGTCACGCAAGTCGGTGATCTCGCCCTGGCCAAATTCATGGACGAGACGACGGCCTATGTTAAAGGTGTCGGCGGCAATCAGCAGTGGTTCTGGGGCCAGTCGATCTCTCCGAGCGTTCCTGCCGTGAAGGATGCCTATTATAACAATTATAATGGCGCAGCCCCGCTCGGCACTTCCTACGCTGCGCTCCAGCAGCAGCAAAACATTGCGGTTCCGCAGCTCGCCAAGTGGCGCTTCAATCTGACGACGAACTATGACTTCGCCAGCGACATGCTGAAAGGTTTCAACGTGGGTGGCGGCGTCCGTTACACCGGTGCTGAGATTATCGGCTATCCTCCGGGCGGCGATCCCACGCTACCGCCTCCATACCTCTCCGACCTGTCCAAGCCCGAAAAGAGCCCGAGTGAGACTTACTTCGATCTCTGGGTTGGTTACCACCATAAGTTCCGTAAGGTCGATTACCGGGTTCAGCTCAACGTCGCGAACGTCGGCAAAGGCAATTATCTGATTCCGGTCAGCTATCAGGCGCCAATCAACGGTGTGGCCAGCCCGGCGTTCTATCGCATCGGCCCGACGCAGCAGTTCACGCTCACCAATACGTTTAGCTTCTGATTTTTGGGTGCCGCGCCCGGGTGTTAGGGCCAGGCGCGGCGGTTAGAAACGATTAGGGTTCAGTCAACGTCGCCAGCCGCCACTTGGGGCTGGCGATTTCCACCTAATAACCCGGACACATGTCCTTTTATAAATCAGTTCGGTTTCTCCGTTTCGGGCCGCCGCTCGCGGCGCGCCGCGAGGCATGGGCAAAGGCGCGCCGCAAGCGGCGGCCCTACATGGTACAAAATTAAAATACGCATCTTTCACCCTCCGGCTCCGGCTGGACCTTTTCTCTTTTCAACCTCGTGCCGCTGGTGAACGAAAAACTGGATTTCCCGCAGGCCATCGGAGCCCAATCCGCCTCGAAACATGAACAGCGCGAATATAACGTCGTGAGTCGCTCGCGGACTGGAGTGGACAAATTGGATTTCGATGCCGCGATCTTCGACATGGACGGCGTCCTCACAAAAACCGCCGCCGTCCATTCGACTGCGTGGAAGCGGATGTTCGATGAATATCTGCGTATCCGAGAGGGCAGATACGGAGAACCGTTCCGGGAATTCACGCACGGCGGGGATTATCGCATTTACGTGGATGGCCGCCCGCGCCACCAGGGAATCGAAATGTTTTTGAAATCGCGCGGAATCACCCTGCCTCCCGAATCGTCCGACGCGGGTGGAGGAGGTGAGAGCATTCGCAGCCTGGGCGACCGCAAGAACGCAATTTTCAACCAAATCATCGAAAACGAAGGCGTGGGTCTGTACGACTCAACGGTCGCGTTGATTCACGATCTGCTCCGCCACGGAATCAAAGTAGGGCTGGCGACCTCCAGCAAGAACTCCGGGATAGTCCTCCAAAAAACCCACACCTCGCTGCTGTTCGCCACTGTCGTCGATGGCCTCGTCTCGGAAAAACTTGGACTGAAGGGCAAGCCGGAGCCGGACATTTTCGCCACAGCCAGCGCGAACTTGGGCGTGCCAAGTGCGCGGGCGATCATCATCGAGGATGCGGTTTCGGGTGTTCAGGCGGGAGCGAAGGGCGGCTTTGGGCTGGTGATCGGAGTGGCGCGCGAGGACAACGTCGATGAGTTGCGAAACAATGGGGCCGACGTCGTGGTGCGCGATTTGTCAGAAATCGGTGTCGAAAAAATCAATCAGCTGACGCGGGGCAAGCGCGCTCGCACCTGAGGCGCAAACCATCAACACTGCCGCGCATGCCCCTCAAGAAAAAACCTCTGTTAAGCTTCTGGCAGCTCTGGAACATGAGTTTCGGTTATGTCGGCATTCAGTTTGGATTCGCGCTGCAAAATTCGAATCTGAGCCGGATTTTTGAAACCTTGGGCGCGAAGCAGGACGATATTCCCGCGCTCTGGATCGCCGCGCCGTTGTCCGGTTTGATTGTGCAACCGATCATCGGATACATGAGCGACCGCACTTGGAATCGCTTCGGTCGCCGGAAACCTTATTTTCTGACTGGGGCGATTCTGGCTTCGCTGGCCCTGTTGGTTTTGCCCAACTCGCCCACCTTGTGGGTGGCCGCCGGCATGTTGTGGATGCTCGACGCGTCCATCAACATTACCATGGAGCCCATGCGGGCATTTGTCGGCGACATGCTGTCGGGCGAGCAGCGCACGCAGGGTTTTGCCGTTCAGACGTTCTTCATCGGGGCGGCTTCGATTGTCGGTTCGCTCCTGCCCTGGATGCTGACGAATCTCTTTCAGGTTTCGAATACCGCGGGCGCGGGCTTGATCCCTTTGTCCGTGCGGTGGGCTTTTTATTCCGGTGGCATCATCTACATCTCCACCGTTCTGTGGACGATTTTTTCGACAAAGGAATATTCGCCGGACGACTTCGAGGCCTACAATGCCCGGGAGTCCGACCCTGCGGCCAGGGAGGGCGAGGCGCTGATCCTCGACACCGGAAAATATTACACCTCCGGCATCATCCTGGTGGTCGTCGGCCTGATTTTCACCGTGGCGGTAAATCATTTTTCCTGGGACAAGGCTCTTTATATTCTGTCCGTGGGGATCGGCGTCTATGGCGTGTTGCAACTGCTTTCCGCGCTGTTGTTCTCTTCGGGCCAGAGGCGCGGCTTGGTGGAAATCGTGTATGACTTGAACAACATGCCGAAGAGCATGCGACAGCTCGCGGTGGTTACGGTCTTCACGTGGTTTGCCATGTTTGCGTGGTTCATTTATTGCACGTCGGCTGTCACCAGCTATCACTTCGGCGCGAGCGATCCGTTGACGAAGGCTTACAACGACGGCGCTGATTGGGTGGGAGTGCTGAATTCGGTTTATAATGGGGTGGCCGCCTTGGTGGCGTTTATTCTTCCGGTCATTGCGCGGAAGACCGGTCGGGTGGCCACGCACGCCCTTTGTCTCGTGATCGGCGGCCTGGGTCTGATGTCGCTCCGCTGGTTCACTGATCCGCATTTGCTGGTGATTTCAATGGTGGGTCTCGGGATCGCGTGGGCCGGCCTGCTCACCATGCCTTACGCCATCCTCAGCAGCGTCGTGCCCTACCGGAAGATGGGCGTGTACATGGGCATGTTTAACTTTTTTATCGTCATTCCGCAGATCGTGGCGGCCGCCGTGTTGGGATTGTTGGTGCGAACCGTATTTCACGGCCATGCGATCAACGCGCTCGTGCTGGGCGGAATTTCCATGTTCGTCGCGGCCGTGCTCATGCTGCGCGTGAAGGACGAGCGCACCTGACTCAAGCATAATGAAAAATCTTTGGGAAATCAGCACCACCGAGTGTACCGGCAGCAAGGAAAACCTCATGCGCCGCGGCAATGTGTACCAGCTTGCCAATGGTTACATGGGATATCGCGGCACGCTGGATGAGGCTGGCCCGGAAGAGGCGGTCGGCATCACGCTCGCGGGAATCTTCGACCGCGTCGGCTCGGCGTGGCGTGAACCGGTGAACGCACCGAACGGTGGTTTCACGCGGGTATCGGTCGATGGCCGGGGACTTTCCGTGCTGAACGGAAAAGTAAAATCGCACCGGCAGACATTGCGTTTCGCCGACGCCGCGTTTGAGCGGGAAACGGTGTTTCACATCCAGAAGAAAACCGTGACCATTTCCTCGGTGCGTTTTCTCAGCGCCACGACGCCGAATCTGGGTGTCATTAAATTCAGCATCAGGTGCGACCAAGCCGCCAACATTTCGCTCTCAACCGGCATCGACGGCAATATTTGGGACCTGAACGGCCCGCATCTGGGACAACTGGGCGCGGCGAAAAATGGCGCGACGCTGGTCATGCGAGCCACGACGAATGAAAATTCCAAACGACTCGCCGTCGCCGAGGAAATCGACGTGGGATTGGGAGAGGAAACCCACGAATTCAAAGACAACCGCAATCTGCGCCTAATCCGGTTCCGGGCGGAGGCGGGGAAAACCTACGCGTTTCACAAGTACTTTGCCGTGGTCACCGACAACGACGTCAACGAAGAACGCGTTGAGAAGATGGCGGTCAGGATCGTGCGTCAGGCAAAGACGCTGGGCTTCTCCCGGTGTTGGGCGGCTCATCAGGCGGCATGGCGCGAAAAATGGGCGCGCTGCGACGTGAAGATTGAGGGCGATGATGAAGCCCAGATCGCCCTGCGTTACAGCATTCTCCAGTTGCTGATGGTCGCGCCGGTGAACGGCAGCGCCAATTCGATTCCGGCCCGCGCGCTTTCGGGCCAGGTGTATAAGGGCGCGGTTTTCTGGGACACGGAGATGTTCATGTTCCCATTTTTTCTGCACACGTATCCGGAGAAAGCGCGCGAATTGATGCGCTATCGAATCCGGACCCTTGACGGCGCCCGCCGAAAGGCGAAGACCGAAGGCACGGGTTACCGCGGCGCCTTCTACGCGTGGGAAAGTCAGGAAACAGGCGACGATGCCTGTACTTATTTCAACATCGGCGATCCTTTCACCGGTCGCGAGCTGCGCACGCATTTCCGGGACAAACAGGTGCACATCAGCGGCGACGTCGCGATCGCCATGTGGGATTATTTCAAACTGACCGGGGATGACTCCCTGCTCCTGGAAGGTGGCGCCGAGGTCATTTTGGAATGTGCGCGTTTTTATTTTTCCTACGCCTATTTCAAGGAGGACAAGGCTCGTTATGAAATTCTCGATGTCATCGGGCCCGACGAATATCACGAGCGCGTCAACAATAACGCCTTCACGAGCCTGGTCGCGAAGGAAACATTTGCGATTGCGCATGCGACGGTGGAGTACCTCCGAAAAAGTCACCCGGGAGCGCTGCGTGCATTGGTGAAGAAAATTGCCATTGCTCGCGAATTGTCCCGGTTTCGCGAAGTCGGACAATTGCTGTACGTTCCGCCGCCGGATCCGAAGACCGGGGTCATCGAGCAATTCGACGGTTACTTTCAGTTGCGAGAAGCAAAGGTCGAGGAACTCAAGGCTCGCATGGTGCATCCCAATGAATACCTCGGCGCCGGCCAGGGCCTGGCGGTCCCGACCAAGGTCATCAAGCAGGCCGACGTGGTGATGATGCTGAATCTGTTCAAGACCCGCTTTTCCACGGAGATCAAACGGGCGAACTGGGAATATTACGAACCGCGCACCGAACACGGGTCGAGCCTCAGCGCCTGTGCCTACGCCATGGTGGCGACCGAATTCGGCAAACTCGACATCGCCTACAACTATTTCCTGAAAACGGCCCGGATCGATCTCGACGCGAAGTACAAGGTGTACGTCGGCACCATTTTCATGGGCGGCTCGCATCCCGCCGCAAATGGTGGCGCGTGGATGACGGCCGTATTTGGCTTTGGGGGAGTACATGCCGACGAAAACGGCATTACGATCAACCCGCGTCTCTTCTCCAAATGGAAAAGTTTGCAGTTCAACCTGGCTTACCGGGGCGATGGCTTCCAAATCAAGGTTACGAAAACCTCGGTGACCATTGTCTCCCAACCGGCAAATTTACGAGAACACCAGATTCTTGTTGGTGGAAAGCGGGCGAAATGCGTCCCGGGAAAGTCCGTTACGATGCAATATCGATCTTTCAAAGTTGGCCGGAAATAAAATTATGCGGCCACCAATGACGATGTTCCCTCGGATTCCATATGCCGGTTTGATCAGAGCCTTTTTAATCCTCAGTGCTGGAAATTTGCCAGGCGCGCGCGGGGACGCGGGCGCTGCGATTCCGTGGATCACCTACGAGGCCGAGACCATGAGGACAACAGGCACGGTGCTCGGGCCGCAATTTGCGCCGTTTCATGTCGAAACAGAGTCCTCCGGTCAGCGCTGTGTGAAACTGGCTGCCGCCGGGGAATTTGTCGAATTTCGCGCAAGCTCGGAGGCCAACGCCATGGTCATTCGTTTCAATTTGCCCGATTCCGACCGAGGCGGAGGAACCAACTCAGCCCTCGAACTTTTCATCAACGGGAAATCGATTCGAACGCTCGACTTAAGTTCACACTTTTCGCTGCTCTATGGAAATTATCCATTTTCCAACGATCCGGGGAAGGGCAAGCCGCGGAATTTCTATGACGAGTTGCGGGTCAAAAATCTAACCGTGGCGAAAGGCGATGTGATTCGACTGCAAAAGAGCGCCGCCGACACTCCCGCTTGCATCGTGGATCTCGTGGATTTGGAGAAAGTCGCTCCTCCTCTGAACCAGCCGGCAAACGCGCTTTCGGTTCTCGACTTCGGCGCGGCGGGCAACGGCGAGGTTGACGACACTGATGCGCTGATCCGATGCATCGCCGAGGCAAAAAAGCAGCACAGGATTTGCTGGGTGCCGGCCGGGGATTTCAAACTGACGCGCGATATTCTTCTTCCATCCGCGGTGACAATTCAGGGCGCGGGCATGTGGCACACGACTTTTGTGGGTGACGATAAACTCTACGGCCACGCGGACCGACGGGTGCGTTTCAAACTCTCGGGCAGTGACATTCACCTGGCGGATTTTTCGATTCTTGGGAAATTGAATTATCGGAACGACGACGAACCCAATGACGGTGTCCTTGGCGCCGGTTGTGCCGATTCCACCGTGTCGCGGATTTGGATCGAACACACCAAAACCGGCGCATGGATCTACAATGGGACGAATCTGGTGATCGAGGGGTGTCGTTTTCGCGACTTGCTGGCAGATGGCGTCAACCTTTGCACCGGCACAAACGGAACCATTGTTCAAAATTGCAGCACACGGGGAACGGGCGACGATTGCTTTGCGATCTGGCCGACCGTCTCCGATCAGGGGTACGTCGGCCAGATTCCGCAGCCCGGAAACAACATTATCCGTCACTGCACCGGCGAGTTGCCGTTTCTCGCTAACGGCGGCGCGGTCTATGGCGGCGCGGGCAATCGGATCGAAGATTGTATCTTTAGCAATATCACGGCGGGTTGCGGCATTCTGATCAGCACAACTTTTCCCACATCCGACGAGCGGCGAAAAATCGACAATAATTTCAGTGGCACGACGGTGGTCAGCGGCTGCCGGTTGATCCGCTGCGGCGGGTACGATCACGACTGGGGCTGGAGAGGATCGTTCCAAATCTGTCTCGATCGCCGCAACATTGCAGGGCTCACGATCAGGGACGTGGAAATCAAGGACAGTCTCTCCGACGGACTTACCGTGATCGCGCGCGACGGAACGAAAGGACCGGGCGCGTTGTCGAACGCGCGACTGGATAACGTGCGCATTTCAAATTTTGGCCTCGGCACTGAGGGCCGACATGGCCTGTTGATTGGCAAGGATGCCGCCGGCAGCGTGACATTGATCGGCTCCAAAATCGCCGATGTGCAGAATAACTCCGCAGCTTTTACCGTGGTCACAGAGTAGGCGGGGGTAGTTTCCTTCTGCCAATGCGGTTTCGCAATAAGTAGGTAGCGCGCTTGTCGCGCTACGTCGCGAAGCAAGCTCACGACCTACAGAAGAACAGACCGCGCGACGCAACCATCGAGCATTCCGTCTCAACGTTCGCTTCTCACTGTCCGTCCTTCGCGCCACTGTCCGTGCACTTGAAGCGTTCGCGGCACGGATGGGATGCCTTTTTCGCTCGCGCGCAATTTGCCGAGCAACAAATCGACTGCTGCCTTTCCGATCTCATCCGAATGCTGCTCGATGCCCGCCCAGTCGGGATGGACCGCGGTGACGTCCAGTGAAACCAATCCCACGGGCGGGCGTTTTTTGCCCGGACGTGAGAGCCATTTTTCCATTTCGTTCGGGCGGTTGCGAAAAGTGGAAAGCGTCACAACGCAATCGATTTTGTGCCGGTCCACCCACGAAAGGAAGTTTTCCTCCCCGATGCGCTCCGGCACCAGCGGGGGAATCGCCGCGAGTTTTTCCACCACGGCGCTCAATCCTGCGTGGCCGAGCGTCCAGCGCCGATCGGTAATGTGATCCTGATAAAGCTCGATCGCCAGGCCAACGCGGCGGTAGCCCCGCTGCGCCAGCACGCGGGCGCAGGTGAGAATCGCTTCGGTGTGGTCGCTGACGACACAGTCGAGGCGCGGAGTTTCGATGACGTGACCGACCAGGACGACGGCAAAATCCTTCCACGGCAGGGAAATTTCGAATGGCTCGTTGGGAAACGCCGCGAGCAAAATGCCGGAGATGCCGCGGGCGCGGAGAATTTCGCCGAGCCGCTTTTCGGTCATGCCCGGCGCGTGCAGGGGAAAATCCGCCACTCCGAACCCCAACGACGCCGCGCGCGCGCAAGCCGCCTGCCAGTTCTGGCTAAGCGTCGGCGTGGTCCGCCATTCCTGAGCATCTTCGCAGGGAGTCACATATGCGAGCATGCCGAGATGCTGCTGCGTCAAACCCAGTCGCGCCGCCCTCATCACTTGATTGACGAGCGGATTGTGGTGATACTGCAAGGTCTCCGCCGCCGCGCGTACCCGTGCCTGGGTCGCCCGGGCGACGTTTGGCGCGCCGCTCAGGCACCGGGATGCAGTGGAAACGGAAACACCCGCTTTCTTTGCGACGGCGTGAAGCGTCGCCATCATGGGGAAACCAACGGCACCGGGTACATGATTTTTGAGGTGGAAAAGGACCGTTAAACGATCGAAAAAACAAGTCGAGGCAATGGGGTTTCAATCCGGTTGACGAATAGAAAATCCGCAAAACGAGTGGCCCGCTCGAAGTGGCATCCACACCATGGGCAGCTGTCGACGCCGCCGCAAAAATGGCTGCGATTGATAAAAGGGCATTCCCCTATGTCTTTTTACGCTGGTTTTCTGTTAGAGTGAAGTATGGCAATCCCCACGCGCCGGCCTCA
>Ga0164241_10006524_pt1 | contig 10622 bp, 7 predicted proteins | sample OricomyardsoilBY_FD_108780 | JGI IMG/M metagenome (GOLD analysis project Ga0164241, IMG submission 108780) | Backyard soil microbial communities from Emeryville, California, USA - Original compost - Back yard soil (BY) | ecosystem: Environmental > Terrestrial > Soil > Unclassified | place: USA... | reverse complement strand
TTCAAAAACGTATCCGACGGTTCGTATGCAAACCGATGCGGCACCCTCATCGGCAACCTACGGATTTTCCCCGCGTCTTGGACGGCAGATTTTCAACGGTTTGCATACAAACTGATTTTGGCAGAAATTTGGGGGCTCCGGACGCAAGGAGGAGTGGGCGTGCGCAGACGCAGGGGCCACTGAGCGCCGGTAGCGCCGTGAGCGGTAGCGCCGTGAGCGGGAGCGCCGTGAGCGGGAGCGCCGGGAGCGCCGGGGGCGGGAGCGCCGCCCACCGTGATGCCCCGCAACGGTGGCGACGGTGGCAATGGCCCGGAGCGCCGGGCGGGAGCGCCGTGAGCGGGAGAGGCGAGCGCCGGGAGCGCCGGGGGCGGGAGCGCCGCCCACCGCGATGCCTCGCAACGGTGGCGACGGTGGCGACGGCCCGGCGATCGCCCCCGGATGACCATTCCGGGATGACCATTCCCGGATGACCATTCCCGGATGACCATTCCGGGATGACCATTCCCAGATCCGAATCCGAATCCGACTTCGAATCCCGAATCCGAATCGGTGAGACGCCCGCGTTTTTTCCAGAATGCTCGGTAAGCTCTTTTGAGGAACGTTTCTGGCCAGTCTGCGTGGACGCGCCGCGAGTTTGCGAAAACAGGGAACGCGACCTAGATCGTTGGCTAAGGTGGCCGCGATGTTTGACAGGATCATCGTTCCCGTGGACTTCTCGGAGGGCTCCCGCACCGCTTTTGGTCACGGGGCAGCCTTTGCGGAGGCGTTCGGCGGCGTGCTCGAGCTCGTCCATGTGGTGGAACATGTGGGCCAGACCAATCCAGCATTCTGGACGTCGGAGCCGGCGCTGGCGGGGGAGCTCCAGCGGCAATCCCTGACGCTGGCCGAAGCGTCGATGCAGCAGCTGCTGCCCCACTTGCCCATCACTTCCGCTGTGCAACTCCAGAGCCGCGTGTTGTCGGGGTCGCTGCCCGGTACGCTGTCCGAACACGCTGCCAATACCCATGCAGGCCTGATCGTGGTGGCGAGCCACGGTCGCACGGGGCTCTCGCGCTGGCTCTTGGGCAGCGTGTCCGAGCGACTCCTGCGCAGCTCTCCGTGCCCAGTACTGATCGTGCGAGGAGGCTCGGCCAGTCTTCACCCGCCGCTTCGACGCGTGCTCGTGGCCGTGGACTTATCGGAGCACAGCCGGCGCGCGCTGGAGGTGGCGGGGCAGATCGCCCTGCGCTTTGGCGCCGCCCTCGAGGTCCTGTACGTATGGGCCGCCCCCTTCTACGACGCAGCGGAGCACTTCGACGCCGAGCTGTTCGAGCGCATCCGCCAGAGCGCGCGCGCCGAAGTGGACGAATTCGTGGCCAGCGCCAAGCTTTCGCCCGAGCTGGCAGTCTTGGTGAGTATTACCTCGGGCACGCCGTCCCAGAAGATCGGCGAGCGAATTGCGGCCGATGCCCCTGACCTATTGGTTCTGGGTAGCCATGGTCATGGTGGATTCAGGCGCTGGATCCTGGGCTCGGTCGCTGAAACGACCGTGCGTTATGCAAGCTGTGCGACGCTCGTGGTGCCGAAGGATTCCACCGCTCTGCGCAGCGGTGAATGAAGCTCCCATTTTCTGATGCGACGGTGAGCGGAGCGCAGCGTCTAGTGAGGCCGGTCACGGCGTCGCAGTCAAAATGAGGATTGGGTGTGAACCAGCCTGTTTCCGCCGCCTTGCTGTGCTGGGCCCGGAGTCGTAGAGTAGACCCTGGACGATGTCTGCAGGGCTGACTCGGTCGTTAGTGGGTTTGGTAGCGGAGCGTTGCGCGTGGTTGGGAGGCGTGGCGCTGCTCGGGGCGCTGGCGTCTTGCGAGGCGCCGGACGACAGTGGGCTGTTTCAGCGGCGGCCTGCGCCGGCGTCTGCCGGGGCGGGCGGTTCGGGCGGCGCTGAGGACAAGGCCGTGGATGCGGGCAATGAGTCCCGGCAGGACGCGGCCCCCAGCAGCGAGGTTCAAGGTGGATCCGGCGGCCTCGAGAGCGATGGCGGTAGCATCATCACTCCGCCGAATGCCGAGAGCGACGCGGGCTCGCTCGACGCCGGCGCTGGCGGGCTCGTGGACGCATCCCCTGGGCCGCCCGTGTGTACGCCGGAGACGGAGGTCTGCGATGGGCTCGACAACGACTGCAACGGCGTCGTGGACGAAGGCAGCGCCTGTGCGGACGATTGCGCGGGCTTCGCGCTCGAAGCGCGCGGCTACATGTTTTGTGCCGAGAGCGTGGACCGGGCCGAGGCCGTAGCGCTTTGCGAACTCGAGGGCCTGCGCTTGGCCTGGATCGAGACCAGCGAAGAGAACGCTTTCTTGATCGAGAGCATCGCCACGGCAGACGTTCCGGCGCCGGACGAAGAAGAGATCCTCACCCATATCGGCGGTAGCGATTCGGGGAGCGAGGGCAGCTGGAGCTGGCGCGGGACCGACGAGATTGCCGACGGCTTCCAGTATTGGCAAGGGACCTCCGCCGATGACGGTGGGCAGCCGGTGAGCGGTGCCTTCGCCAACTGGTCTCCCACCGAGCCCAATGACACGGACGGGGACGAGGATTGCGCGGTCATCAGTGTGCTCGGCAACAACAATCGCGTGCCCGGCAATTGGGACGACCGGTCCTGTGACACGGAGCTGCCCTTCGTGTGTGAAGTGCCCTGAGCGGAACTACTCCCTCACCTCGCCGCGCGCGCTGCGCGGGTACCAGCCCGCTACGCTCACGCCCCAGGACAGGTAGCTGCGCGCTACATCCAGGCTGCCGCCGATCTGCCAGTTGAAATCATCCGGCCAAAGGCCGAACACGTCCCAGCGGAACAAGCGGAGGTCCGCACCCAGCGTGCCGTGCACCCGCGAATGGCTGGTCGAAAAGCGGCTGGGCTCGAGATAGCTCCCTCCCCGCAGCTTCAGGCGGTCCTCCCAGACCTCGGACTCGACGCCGAGTCGGGGGGAATACACCACCTGCGTTCCGGAACGATTGACGGTTTGCTCCAGGAAGGACTCCACGCCCACCGCATCCTCGACGGCGCCCGAGATGACCAGAGATGCAGTCACGAGCAAGTAGAAGCGCTCGATCATGGCCGAGCTCTCTGCGAGAGCGCGCCGCGCTTGCTTGAAGTCTCGTTCGAGTTGACTGGACTCTCGGGCCTCCTCCGCGGCGAGCTCTCGTTCGATGACCTCCCGCTCGCTGGCGCTCACGGCTCCGGCCATCCGTCGCTCGCGCTCCTCGTCGCGTTCGAGCTGTCGGAGTCGGAACGTCAGGGCCGCGCGCTCCGCCACTTGCGGAACGGTTCGCGAGACGGGGTTCAGCGGGCGTTTGCCAAACTGTACGGCGGCGCCGAGGTTGAGGTCCCAAGGCAAGCTCACCCGCTCGGGTAGGTACAAGGTGCCCTCGGCGCCGGTCAGCAAGATGTCTCCCTCGGGCGAGGGGAGCAGGCTCCTCGAGAACGCCGGCTCCGTATTGATCTCCGTCCGGAACGCAAGTCCGAGCCGGTAGGGTCGCAGATTAGGGCGCCACACGGCGCCGATCTCGATGCCCGATCCGCTGGTATCAAACAACGTGCGCGTAGCGTCGTCGTCGGTGCCAGCGTCGAATTCTAGCGTCAGGTAACGAATGCCAACGCCGGTCGCGAGCTGACCATCGAGGAACGAATAGGCAAACTGCAGATGATAGGTGGCGAGCAGGGCTTCGAGCGAGGCGGACTGTGCCGAGCCGGGCAGTGCAGGGTTCCGCAGCGAGTAGCTTTGCAACTCCGCCGTGAGGCTCAAGCCGAAGGCAGCCCACTGCAGGTTGAGGGCGGGCGTGACGAACACCGCATCGTCCGAGGAACCCTCGAATTTGGTGACCGAACCGCTATTGAAGAAGTCACTGTTCGACAGGCGCCCGGGAAAGGTCAGGCCAAGGCCGAGCCAGTAGTCGAAGTACTCCACCGAGTAGAAGGGACGCAGTGCGGGGGCCGCCGGGTTCTGAAGATCACCATCCACGTCTTCAGCCAGCGCCACATACGCCCCGCCGAGCCCCATGACCCGATTGCCCGAGACCACGGCACCCTGATGCAGGTCGATGGAGTACTGGCTGGTCTGGATCGGTTGGCCATTGAGACCGATCCGGCCCGCGCTGAACGCCGGCCGGCACGTCGTCGAGGCGCTGACCAGTACCCCTACGGCTGCGAGCCAGTGGGAAGCGTTGCCACGGGGCCGCATCCTCGCCCCGTATTTCAGGCTTCCGAAACTGTCAAACGCTACTCGGGGAAAAGCCCCGGACCGGTCGGTTCTCTGCCCTTGCCGAGCGACTCCACAGGAGTAATAAGTAGGCGTGAGCAGCGGGATGGAGAAGCCGGCCATGATTCCCTCATCGTCATCGGATGCGCCCGTGTCCGGGCAGGAGCCCAGCTCGACCGCTTCGAGCTCGATCGTTCCGAGCTCGATGGCTCCGAGCTCGACTCCCCCCACCAGCTCCGGTTCGCCCAATTCTGACGCCCCTCCTTCCGGCGCCGAGTCGAGTGCGGCCGCAGCACCTCCATGGGGCCCCAATCCGGCTCTCGAGCAACCCGTGTCCATGATCATGACGACGGGCGAGTTGATCACGGCGGACATCGAAGATGACTTGGGCGTCGCCATCGAGATCTTTCGGCAGGGGCGCATCAGTCACATCCCCGTGCTCAGCGAAGGCAGCAGGCTGCTCGGCGTGATCAGTCCGGCGGACATTCTCAAGCTGCCGACGCCGCCGCCCGTGGCCAAGCGCGGGCGGATCGGGATTCGCATCGGGGAGGTGATGACCAAAAACATCGAGACGGTTCGCCCCACGATTCACCTGCGGCAGGCGGCGCAATTGTTCATCTCGGGCGGTTTTCATTCCCTGCTCGTGACGGCGAACGACGGCGAGCTCGTGGGCATCGTGACCAGCAGCGACCTCTTGCGCGCACTGATCGGGGAGTATGTGCCCCCCTCCGGTGACTGAGTCAGCGGGCGCGCCCGTACGAGTGCAGGGCGCGACGGCCGAGACCGGTGGCTCGCGATCGGGGCCGGAGGCAGGGCTCGAGCGCTTGCTCACGGCGCTCTCTCGTCACCTTCCAGAAACTGAGCCCGCCGGCGCCTCGGCGGAGCAACTGCTGCGGCAGACGTTAGCTTGGATCGCTGCGGCGCACAGTTCGCCTCAGGAGCTGGATTTCGGCTTCGCCGCAGCGGAGACCCTGGCAGACCTGCGGCTCGGTCCTCCGGCATTGGCGGCCACGTTGCTCGTGGCGGCGCTGCCGTCCGGTGCGCTCGCGGCGCCCGAGCTCGGAGAAGCGTTGGGTCCGGAGGTGGCGGCTCTGGCCGAAGGCGCGTCCCGGCTCGAGCGGGTGCGTTGGGATCGGATGGAGGAAGAGCGAGCCGAGACGCTGCGCAAGATGTTCCTCGCCATGGCGCGCGACGTGAGAGTCGTGCTGATCGTGCTCGCGCGGCGGCTGGAGCAACTCGTGCGTCCCGGGTCTGCGGTGCCGGACGAGCTCCATCGCTTGGCCGAAGAAACGTTGGCAGTTCACGCGCCGCTGGCCAATCGCCTCGGCGTCTGGCAATTCAAATGGCAGCTGGAGGACGCGGCCTTTCGCGTTCTGGAGCCCGAAGCGTACGCGGAGCTCGCGCGGGCCCTCGCCGAGACCAGGACGCGGCGCGAGGCCTTCATCGATGCCTGCATCACGTCGCTTCGGGCCAAGCTCGCCGAAGAGCAGATCAGCGCGGAGGTGTCGGGTCGGCCCAAGCACGTCTTCAGCATCCACCGGAAGATGCAGAAGAAGCTGGTGAGCTTCGAGCAGATCCACGATCTGAGCGCGGTGCGCGTGATCACCGAGCGCGTGCAGGACTGCTACGCCGTGCTCGGTTTCGTGCACTCGATGTGGACGCCCATCCCCCACGAGGTGGACGACTATATCGCGATGCCGAAGAGCAACGGGTACCAGTCGCTGCACACGGCCGTGCTCGGGCCGGAAGGTCGCGTCGTGGAGGTGCAAATTCGCACGCGCGAGATGCATCGCTTCGCCGAGTTCGGCGTGGCGGCACACTGGGCCTACAAGGAGGGCAAGCGCACCAACGCCCCGGGTCAGGATCGCTTCATGCTGCTCCGGCAGCTGCTCGACTGGGAGCGCGACGTGGTCGACCCTCACCAGCTCGTCGATGCGCTCGAGACAGATATTTTCGAGGACCAGGTGTTCGTGTTCACGCCGCGCGGCGACGTGATCGATCTACCCCTGGGCTCCACTCCCGTCGACTTCGCGTATCGGATCCACACCGAGGTGGGGCACCGCTGCCGTGGCGCACGGGTCAACGATCAGATCGTGCCGCTCGACTATCAGCTGCGCACCGGCGACCGTGTGGAGATCCTCACGCACAAGTTGGCGCGACCGAGCCGGGATTGGATGAACCCTGGTCTCGGTTATCTCAAGACATCGGACGGTCGCGCCAAGGTGCGCCACTGGTTTCGAGAGCAGGGGCGTCCTGAAGCCATTCTCGTCGGGCGCGAGCTGGTGATGAAGGAGCTGGGCCGGATGGATCTCAGCCGCACGTCGCTGGATCAACTGGCTCGGGAGCTTGGGCACGATAGCGCGGAAGACCTATTTGCTGCCGTGGGGTATGGCGATCGGCGCTCGACCTCGGTGGGCTCGGCCGCTCTGCAGCTCGAGCAGCGCCTGGAGGAGTCGGAGGCTGGCGCCGCGCCGCTCGAAGTACCCCGTCACCCACCGGCGCGCCCCGGCCCTCCGCCGCGCGGCATCTCCATGGACCAGGTGAACGACATCTTGGGTCAGCGCGCACGCTGCTGCAACGCCGTGCCCGGTGAGGACGTCGTGGGGTTCGTGACGCGGGGCAGGGGTCTGGTGCTGCATCGCCGCAACTGCCCGCAGCTGCGCAACCTGCGTGAACCGGAGCGCCTGGTGGAGGTGCAGTGGGGCGCGCTGGGCGACGAGAAGCATCGGGTCGACCTCGAGGTCAGCATCACCGATCGGGCGGGGGTGCTCGGGGATCTGCTCAAGCTCGTGGCAAATCAGGGCGCCTATATCGCCAGCGTCGAGGCACATAGCTCGAGGCGCGGGGATTCCTCGTTGCGGCTCAGCCTGGAGTGCCGGGATGCGGCACACGTGGCGCAGGTCCTGGAGCGAGTTGGGCACCATTCCGAGGTGCTCTCGCTGCGGCGCGTCGGGCACTGATCCGCCCACCCTCCTACCTTGGGGCCTTCAGGGGGCTGGGCGCGTGCCCGTAACCGACTCGTATGGACCTGGGCGTCAGGTTCCGTCGAAGGCCTCGGAGCGTGGCAGGACGATGATGGCATGGTTGGACCTCGGGTCGTGGCGTGGCGCCGGGCTCTCGCTGGCGCTGCTCTTGGTTGCCTGTGCCGGCGTGCTCGGCATCGAGGACCGTAAGCTCGATTCCGTCGACAGCTATCCCGTCGACGGCTATGACGGTTGCCGGCCAGGGGTAGGCTGCGACGGCTGCCTGGATGTGCATCAGCCGGAGTGCGAAGCGCGCCGTCGGTGCGCCGAGTCGGCGGGAGCTACCGATTGCGCTGGCTGTGTCTGCGAGAACTGTCTCGAGCCGCTCATGGACTGCCAGCTGGACGCGGGCTGCGCCGAGATCTGGCAGTGCCTGCGACAAACGCGCTGCGAGATCTCCGATCGTGCCAGTGGTGGCTGCTTGAACGAATGCGCGAGCGAGATCCAGAGCAACGGTGGAGTGAACGGCGCGGCCTTTCGCGCTGCGGCCGGGATTCGCACCTGCGCCGTCACGGCCTCGTGTCTGACGTGCCTCGCGCCGCAGCCGGTGGTATCGCCCAGCTGCAACCAGGCCAACGCCTGCCAGGACTGCGGCGGATGCTTTCAGCAGTGCATCTGCACCGGTGAAAGGTTCAGCGTGTGCAAGGACCAGTGCGGGGCAGAAGCGCCGCCCGATTCGTGCACGCCGGAGGCCTCCTGCGGCGGGTGCACGAGCTGCTTTGAGTTGTGTGCCTGTGGCGGGGGCGGGTTCGGCGAATGCAATACGCAGTGTCAGGCGGACCCCGGCGCCGTCTGCACGTCGGAGACGGGCTGCAGCGACTGTGGGGACGACTGCGTGGCCACTTGCGTCTGCAATGGTTCCGAGCGGGCGCTGTGTGAAGCCGAGTGTGCACCGCCGGCTGCCGACGACCTGTGCTCCCAGAGTAACCAGGGTTCAGGCAGCGAAAATTGCGGTGGCTGTAGCAGCTGCTTGGCCCAATGCACCTGTCGCGGCTCAGAGCTCGAAGACTGCATGGATGAATGCCGCATCAGTCAGTGCTGCAACACCCAGGAATGCAACGCCGACCTGACCTACTGCATGTGTGACGGCAGTTCCGCCGACGACTGCGCAGGAAGCGCGTGTGATGACGTCGGCAGCTGCGACAGCTGTGCCTGCGAGAACTGCCCCGGTGCGTATGCGTTGTGTCGGCAGACCTCGGGGTGTACCGCGATCTTCGAGTGCATGCGCTCGACGGACTGTCATGGCAGCGAATGCCAGGAGCGCTGCGCCGAGGTCAACGCGGGGCAAGCCGTCGCCGGCGAGGCCTTCGACGTGGCCGAGGCGCTGTGGTCGTGCCACCAGGGCAACCAGTGCGCCTGCGCCGAGGTGCCGCCTGCCACGCTCAGCTGCGTCGGCGCCAATGGTGCGGTGGACTGCGCGAACTACGTGTTCAACGACGCTTCCTCTAGCTTGCCGGTCAGCATCGCAGCGTGCTGTTCCACGCCGCCCCTGGAGACGACCAAGGCGGCCGGCGCCGCGGGCAATGCCAGCTGCGGCCTGGCGATGCAGCCGTTCCTTCCGGGCGCACAGGCGTGCGAGCCGATGGGACAACTCAAGCGACCGGCAGCCCTGCTCGGCTGCTCCCCGGCTGTCATCGTGACGGCGCCCTACAACGGAGCAAAGCTCAAGGGCTGCTGTCACGAGGCCGACAACACGTGCGGTTATTACGACGACGTGACGGGGCTAGGTTGCCTGAGTGCGAGCACCTTCGGCGTCGACCCTGTCCAGAGCTGCGGGATCCAGCTCTAGCAGCATAATTTTCGAGGACCGGCCCCACGCCAGTCAGCGCAGATCGCACCCTCGCGCTCGAAATTTTACGCTGTGCGAGGAGCGTGGGCGCTTGTCACTCGCGCGAGCCGAGGGCGCTGTTGCGCTGACGCGCACACTGGGGCACGTTGTGGGCGTCACGCATGCGGGCGCCCTCGAAACACGAGCAACGGCTGGGGTGCGTTGGCGTTGCTGCGGTGCTCGGCGCCCTGCATTGTGGCGCACCATTACCGGCCTCGCCGGTGCTCGAGATCCCCCGGGTCGTCCCCTCGCCACTGGCGGCGTCTGGCCCTGAGCCGGCCGCGGCGGGGAAGCCGCCCGGCTTCGCCTCGACCTCTGCCCCGGCCTCCTCCGAAGAGGACAACTCCACACCCCCGCTCGAGGTGATCCGCAGCGGCGCGTACTGGCGTGGTGCCGGTCGCCCCTTCGCGACCACGCTGCGCGGAGACTGGGACACGTCGTCGGCGCTGCTCGTGGTCTACAACCGCAGCTGGCAATCTGCCATCGGGCGGTTGCTCGACTACGCCCACGACGATCTGCCCGTGTACGTGCTGGCCACACCGATCGACGCCCGGTCCGCTTCCTTTCGTCGCTGGTTCGCCAGCGTTCCCTTTGCCGGGCTGGTGAGCATCGCGCTCGATACGCCCTGGATTCGAGACTACGGGCCGCTCGAGGTACAGTCGGAGAGCGGCATCTCCTGGCTCGACCTGATCTACGCACCAGAAGATCGCCCGCTGGACGACGCGGTGCCTGGCCTCCTGGGCGAGGTGTTCGAGACGCCGCCGCGGACCGAACAGTTTCAGCTCGAGGGTGGGGGCATCATCAGCAGCGGTGACGGCCTGTGTGGCATCACCGAGGCCAGCCTGGCGGAACTGGGCCTGCTGACGGCAGATACCGAGACCTGGGAGCACTTCCTCGAGACGATCGGCTGCCGCACCGTGGCGCGGCTGCCGGAGCTACCCCTGGAATCCACCGGGCACGCCGACATGCTCGCGCAATTCCTGTCGCCGACCCAGGTCGCGATCGCGGTGCCCACGCCGGAGAGCTCCCCGGAGGTCAGTGAGGCACTGCGCGGGGCCCGCCGCGCGTTGATCCAAGCCGCGGACGCGCACGGGCGCCAGCTCGAGTTCGTGGAACTGCCGATGGTCAATGTGGAAGACCGCTACTATTCGTATGTGAACGGGCTGCGCACCCCGTCGCACTACTTCGTGCCCAGCTACTCTTTCGTCGATCGAGCCCTCGAGCAAGAGGCCCACCAGCGCCTGGCGCGCGCGCTCCAGGGCGTCCAGGTCGTGGGCGTGGACTCGGACGAGATGATCGAAAATGGCGGGGCCATCCATTGCGTTACCCTCGGCCTGAAGCATCCGCTCTTGCCGCGCGCGCAGCGCTCCCCCGGCAGGCTGGCGAGCGCCGGCAAGGCCCGGTTGCGCCGCGGGCGACGCTGAGCAGAGCGGGCTGGCGCCGAGCTTGCTGGCGGGGGGGGGGCGCCCGTGTTGCCCGGTCCGGGGTGTAAAATCACCAATGAATCCAGGGCCCGTGCATTTGTTGCTGCGTTTGTCG
>Ga0164241_10006523_pt1 | contig 10624 bp, 12 predicted proteins | sample OricomyardsoilBY_FD_108780 | JGI IMG/M metagenome (GOLD analysis project Ga0164241, IMG submission 108780) | Backyard soil microbial communities from Emeryville, California, USA - Original compost - Back yard soil (BY) | ecosystem: Environmental > Terrestrial > Soil > Unclassified | place: USA... | reverse complement strand
CTCGAAAGTCACCCTTTTTTGTTTGATCCAGGACTGGATCATTTACCCGCTTTTTTACGAATCGCTTGCAGTGTGCGTAGCTGCGCGGCGGCTTCGGCCAGTTGGATAGCAGCGCGTTGGAAATCTATCTCGGAAGATTGATTGGCCAATTGCTGTTGTGCCAGATTTTGCGCTTCGAGAGCAGCAGCTTCGTCCATATCATCAGCGCGTAAGGCGGTGTCGGCCAATACAGTGATGTGGTAAGGCTGCACTTCGAGATATCCACCGGATACGAAAAATATTTCTTCTTCGCCGCCGGCTTTGATCAAGCGCACAGGGCCTGGCTTGATGCCAGTTAACAATGGGGCGTGGCCGTAGGTAATACCGACTTCGCCCAAAGTACCTGTGGCAATAACCATCTCAACAGTGCCCGAAAAAATCGCGCGCTCTGCACTGACGATGTCACATTGAACTGTCATAGCCATTATCTTGCCTCTTTACTTGAGTTTGCCGGCTTTTTCTACAGCTTCGTCGATAGTGCCAACCATGTAGAACGCTTGTTCTGGCAAGTGATCGTAATCACCGGCTAACAAACCTTTGAAACCACGGATGGTTTCTTTCAATGGAACGTATTTGCCTGGAGAACCAGTGAATACTTCGGCTACGTGGAAAGGCTGTGACAGGAAACGTTCGATTTTACGTGCACGGGATACAGTCAATTTGTCTTCTTCTGACAATTCGTCCATACCCAGGATCGCGATGATGTCTTTCAACTCTTTGTAACGTTGCAATACGGTTTGCACACCGCGTGCAGTTGAATAGTGCTCATGACCGATAACCATTGGGTCCAACTGACGTGAGGTTGAATCCAGTGGATCGATTGCCGGGTAAATACCTTTGGCAGCAATGTCACGGCTCAATACAACGGTTGAGTCCAAGTGGGCGAACGTGGTGGCAGGTGACGGATCTGTCAAGTCATCGGCTGGTACGTATACCGCCTGAATAGAAGTGATAGAACCGGTTTTGGTTGAAGTGATACGTTCTTGCAGAACGCCCATCTCTTCTGCCAATGTTGGCTGGTAACCTACGGCGGATGGCATACGGCCCAGAAGTGCTGATACCTCAGTACCGGCAAGGGTGTAACGGTAAATATTGTCAACGAAGAACAATACGTCTTTACCTTCATCACGGAATTTTTCAGCCATGGTCAAACCGGTCAAGGCTACACGCAAACGGTTCCCTGGCGGCTCGTTCATTTGGCCGTAAACCATGGCTACTTTGGATTCGCTGAAGGTTTCCGTATTCACAACACCGGCTTCCTGCATTTCGTGATAGAAGTCATTACCTTCACGAGTACGCTCACCGACACCGGCAAACACTGACAAACCACTGTGTGCCTTGGCGATGTTGTTGATGAGTTCCATCATGTTTACGGTTTTACCTACACCGGCACCACCGAACAGGCCGACTTTACCGCCTTTGGCGAAAGGGCAAACCAGGTCAATCACTTTAATACCGGTTTCCAGCAATTCTTCAGAGGCTGCCAGATCTTCATATTTCGGCGCTGCACGGTGAATTTGCATACGCTCTTTTTCACCAATGGGACCTAATTCGTCGATGGGGTTACCCAACACGTCCATGATACGACCCAGGGTTTCGATACCTACGGGTACGCTGATCGGGTTGTGGGTATTGGTGACTTCCAAGCCGCGACGCAAACCCTCGGAAGAGCCGAGAGCAATAGTACGTACTACACCGTCACCTAACTGTTGTTGAACTTCCAGCGTCAAGTTGCCTTTGGAAATGACCAGGGCATCATAGACTTTAGGTACTGCATCGCGTGGAAATTCCACATCGATTACCGCACCGATGATTTGAACTATACGTCCACTACTCATGTTGCATTCCTCTTGGCTCCGGAATTTGATTCCGGCAGAAGGTTTAAATGAAAATCGTTTATTCACGCTTGCGGTTATTAGCTAACCGCTGCCGCACCACCGACAATTTCCGAAATTTCCTGGGTAATTGCCGCTTGACGCGCTTTGTTGTAAATCAATTTCAAGCTGTCGATCAGTTCACCGGCGTTGTCGGTTGCACTCTTCATGGCAACCATACGTGCGGCTTGTTCACTCGCACTATTTTCCACAACGGCCTGATAAACCTGTGACTCTATAAAGCGAGTCAACAAACCTTTCAGCAGTACTTCGGCGTCTGGCTCATAGATGTAATCCCAGTGGTGCTTTAACTTGCTGTTATCTTCTGCAAGCAACGGCAACAACTGACTCACCTTGGGCTGTTGGGTCATGGTGTTCACAAACTCGTTACTGACTAAATAGAGCTTGTCGATTTTGCCTTCTTCGAAGGCATCCAACATGACTTTCACACTACCAATAAGATGAGATAACACCGGCTTTTCGCCAAGATCACGTGTGCTGGCAACCACATTGCCACCGAAGCTTTTGAAAAAAGCACCGGCTTTGGCACCCACCAGACACAGATCAATTTGCACTTGCTGATCAGCCCAGGATTTCATGTTCTTGATGGCCGCTTTGAACATATTCGCGTTCAAACCGCCACAAAGACCACGATCACTCGACACCAAAATGTAACCCACGCGTTTAACGGGGCGATCTTTCATAAAACGGTGCTTGTATTCCGGATTGGAATTGGCCAAATGCCCGATCACATCGCGGATACGTTGTGAGTAAGGTTTGCCTAATTCCATACGATCCTGCGCGCGACGCATCTTACTGGCAGCCACCATTTCCATGGCGCTGGTAATCTTCTGCGTACTTTTCACGCTGGATATTTTGGTCCGTATCTCTTTAGTGCTTGCCATAATTGCTTGCCATTACCAGCTACGGCTGGCCTTCAATTTGGTGATCAGTTCTTTGAACTTGCCTTCGAGTTCGCCATTCCAGTCACCGGTCGCATCAATGTGCTTCATGGTGTCTGCATATTCAGATCCAGCGAAAGACAAAAGTGCAGCTTCAAAATCCAACACCTTGTTTACCGGAACATCTTTCAAATGACCTTCGTTAGCGGCGTAAAGCACCAATGCCATTTGCGCGACACTCAACGGCGCATATTGCTTTTGCTTCATCAGCTCGGTAACACGTTGACCATGTTCCAACTGCGATTTGGTGGCTTCGTCCAGATCCGATGCGAATTGAGAGAAAGCAGCCAGTTCACGATATTGCGCCAGGGCTGTACGAATACCACCGGACAATTTCTTGATGACTTTAGTCTGTGCCGCACCACCCACACGCGATACCGAAATACCGGCGTTCATTGCAGGGCGAACGCCTGAGTTGAACATGCCGGATTCAAGGAAAATCTGGCCATCGGTGATCGAAATAACGTTGGTAGGAACGAATGCAGAAACGTCACCGGCTTGGGTTTCAATCATCGGCAATGCGGTCAATGAACCAGTGTTACCTTTGATCTCACCATTGGTGAACTTCTCAACATATTCTTCGCTTACACGTGATGCACGCTCAAGCAAACGGGAGTGGAGATAGAACACGTCGCCAGGATAAGCTTCACGGCCTGGTGGACGACGAAGCAACAAGGAGATTTGACGATAAGCCCAGGCTTGTTTGGTCAGGTCGTCATAAATGATCCATGCATCCTGACCACGATCGCGGAAGTATTCACCCATGGTGCAACCGGCGAAAGGTGCCAGGAATTGCATCGCCGCAGGGTCAGATGCGGTCGCGGCAATCACAATGGTATGAGCCATAGCGCCGTGTTCTTCCAGCTTGCGAACAACGCTGGCAACTGAAGAGGCTTTTTGGCCAATGGCGACATAAATACATTTAATGCCGGAGTTTTTCTGGTTGATGATGGCATCGATCGCAATAGCGGTCTTACCAATTTGACGGTCACCAATGATCAACTCACGTTGACCACGACCAATCGGCACCATGGCATCAATTGCTTTCAAACCAATTTGTACCGGCTGGTCAACTGACTTACGCCACACCACGCCCGGTGCTACTTTTTCAACAGCGTCCGTCATTTTGGTGTTGATCGGGCCTTTGCCATCAATCGGATTACCCAAAGCATCTACCACACGACCCAACAATTCGGGGCCCACGGGTACTTCAAGAATACGACCGGTACACTTACATTTTTGACCTTCGGCAACGCCACGGTAGCCACCCAGGATTACCGCGCCGACCGAGTCACGCTCCAGGTTAAGTGCCATACCATAAACACCGCCTTCGAATTCAATCATCTCACCGTACATTACTTCGGCAAGACCATGAATGCGGATAATACCGTCAGTAACGGAAACCACCGTACCTTCGTTTTGTGCTTCTGTTGAAAACTCAAGACCAGCAATGCGCTGCTTGATGATTTCACTGATTTCAGAAGGATTCAGTTGCTGCATGCTCTGTTCCTCAACCCTAAATTAGGATTTCATTGCTTCGGCAAGTTTCGCCAAGCGCCCACGAACCGAACCATCAATCACTGTGTCGCCAGTGTGAATAACCACACCACCGAGCAGGCTCTTATCAACAGAACCTTGAACACTGACTTTACGATCCAGCTTGGTGCTTAACACTTCAGCCAATTTGTTAATTAAGTCCGCAGGCAATTCGTATGCGGCAGTCACTTCAACATCGATCGTTTTTTCCTGTTGCGCTTTCATAGCCGCAAACAAATTTCGAATGTAGGGAAGTAATGCCAGACGCTTGTTGCTCGCCAATGTTTGGATGAAATTTTTCATATTTTCATCCAGCTTTTCACCGCAGACATTGAGAAAAACGGATGCTTTCTGTGCGGCAGACAGACTCGATGTGACTAACACTTTTTTCACCGAGGCCTCTTCCGCCACTGCCGCTGCGACTTCCAATGCATCAAACCAGGACTGCAATTGTTTAGCCGCCAAAGCGTGTTGAAACGCCGCTTTGGCATAAGGTCTTGCGAGGGTGGTGAGTTCTGCCATAACGACCTCGATTACAACTCAGCAGCGAGTTTTTTAACTAACTCGTTGTGAGCATTTTGGTCGATGGAAGACTCGAGAATTTTTTCGGCACCAGCCAAAGCCAATGTCACCACTTTATTACGCAGATCTTCTTTCGCACGAGCGACAGCCTGATCAATTTCTGCTTGCGCACCTTGTTTGATTCGGTCCGCTTCCAGACGTGCTTTTTCTTTTGCTTCTTCAACAATGTCAATTGCACGCTTGTTCGCTTGATCCAAAATAACTGATGCTTCTTTTTTTGCTGCTGTTAATTGTTCAACAACTTTTTGTTGAGCCAATTCCAGATCTTTTTCAGCTCTGTCGGCAGCTTGCAGACCATCAGCAATGCGCTTGGAACGCTCGGCCATGGCACCAATAATGGGTGGCCATACAAAGCGGTAGGTCAAATAAATAAAGATCGCAAAAGCAATCATTTGACCAATTATGGTTGCATTAATGTTCACGTTAAATGCCTTTCGTAAAGGGTTTAATTTGAATAGCTAAACTATCCACTCACTATCCACCCGGGTTTTTTAGCCGCCAGTTTTAGCAAACAGGATGAACAGACCAATACCAACACCAATCATTGGTACGGCGTCAACCAGACCCATTACGATAAAGAATTGTGTACGTAACATTGGAATCAATTCTGGTTGACGAGCACCGCCTTCCAAAAATTTACCACCGAGGATACCCACACCGATTGCTACGCCTACAGCGCCTAAACCGATTACCAGAGCACCTGCCAAATATAATAAAGCGATTGCTTCAGTCACTGCTTTTCTCCTAAGGTTAAAAATAAAAAGTTAAAATTAAAAAAACAAAAACAAACTAAAAAACAAAATCAAATCAATGCTCATCCGCGTTATTAAACGCCATGCTCAAATACACTATGGTCAACACCATAAAAATAAACGCTTGCAAGGAAATAATCAGAATATGGAAAAGCGCCCACACAATTTGAATACCGCCTGCTAAAAATGCAAAGGCGTAACCAGCACCAAACATTATCGCCACCAGAATAAAAATCACTTCACCGGCGTACATATTTCCAAACAACCGCAAGCCTAAAGAAATCGGCTTGGCAATCAGGTTAACAATTTCCAAAACGAAATTAATGGGAATCAACACGGCTTGAACGATAAAAATTTTACTACTGAAAGGATGCAAACAAAGTTCTTTGGCAAAACCAACAATTCCTTTTTGCGTAAAGCTGAAAAATACGACCAACACAAACACAAACAAGGCCATGCCCATAGTGATGTTAGGATCAGTTGAAGGAACAATTTTGAAGAATACAGAGTGCGGGTCATAACCCATAGCGCCGCCGATTTGTTGTGCAATTCCCGGGATTAAATCCACCGCAAACAAATCCATAAAGTTCATGAAGAACACCCAAACCAAAATGGTCAACGCCAAAGGGGCGATCATGCGATTTTTGTAAGGGAACATATTTTTAACGTTGTCTTCAACAAACTCTATGGCGGTTTCAGCAACATTTAAAAGACCGGTAGGAATTGCCGTTGAAGAGGCTTTTTTTGCAGCAGAACGGAAAATAATAAAAAACAACACACCTAAAAATAATGACCAACCCATGGTATCCACATTGATTGCCCAAAAACCCATGGCCGCCGCCTGCTCTGCATTTTCAGCAAAACCCCAGCTGCCATCGGGCAATTGACCATAGGTCATATTGGTCAAATGGTGTTTGATATATTCGGTTGACGTTAATGAATGCTCAGTACCAGACATGATATTTCCAAATTTAAAAATAAAATCGGTTGTCAGCCAGTGCTCAGCTCGCACCTGGTCTGTGTTTTATCAAAGGGTAAATCCAGGCTATCAACTGACTGGATATAAACCCCGTCAGGAGCACCAATCCCATCGTCATTTCCTTCACCCAGGCCACTCGTTGAAATGCCAACATAAATAACAGGGCGATGATGATGATTTTGCCGGCTTCCCCCAGATAAAACGCCACTAGCATTCGCCCCGGCGGCGAGCCTAATGGCGGGCGAAACACCACCAGCGCAAACCAAAGATTGGCCACTACGCTGATCATTCCACCCATGAAATAAGTTACGGCGACTCGTTGATCCCAAATGCTTGCTACAAGACTGATTACGCACACCGCGCTCGCTTGTACCCCCAGCATTTGCAACGCATAAGCTCGTCCTTTAAGACTTTTGGACATAAAGGACTACCCTAAAAAACGGCGGCATTCTGTCACAGTTTTCAAAGCATTACCATTGGTAACACCCTGATCCAACACGCACAATTGCGGCGCATTATAGAGACTTATCCACACCCCAGCAACGGGCGCGCTAACATTCAAGAGCGTATTTGGCTAGTAAATTTGCTGTAAATGTTTTTTATTTGATGTGATTCAGTATCCCATCCAACTCATCCAGCGAGTTGTAGTTGATTACCAACTTGCCTTTACCTTTGGCAGAGTGTTGGATTAACACCTCCGCGCCCAAGGTGTCAGATAATTTATCTTGCAGTTGGCGGATATCGGCTGAGGCTTTTGCGGGTTCCAGGGATTTGGTTTTTATTTTTTGTTCCTGATAAGAGCGAACCAGTGTTTCGGTTTGGCGAACGGATAGGCCTTTGGCGACGATTTGTTTGGCGATATCGCGCTGTGCGTCGGCATCCAGGGTTAACAAGGCGCGGGCGTGACCCATTTCCAGATCACCGTGTTCGAGTAGCGTTTTGACATCATCACTCAACGCAATCAAGCGCAATAAATTGGTGACGGTTGTGCGTGATTTTCCAACCGCTTGTGCAACCTCTGCATGAGTTAATTCAAATTCATCTTGCAGACGTTTTAATGCCATGGCTTCTTCCATGGGATTTAAATTTTCGCGCTGGATATTTTCGATCAGCGCCATCGCAATTGCGGCTTCATCCGGCACATCGCGAATCACGGCCGGGATTTTATCGAGGCCAGCTAATTGTGTTGCACGCCAACGTCGTTCACCCGCAATAATTTCATAACGACCATCACCAATCGGGCGCACCACAATCGGTTGCATGACGCCTTGCACTTTTATCGATTCCGCTAATTCTTCCAGCGCTTCCTGATGCATATCACGACGCGGCTGGTATTTTCCGCGCTGAATAATATCAACCGGCAAATGTGCCAGCTTTCCATCTTTGTATTCCGGTGTTTTTTGTTCAGCGTCTTCATTCACTGACATTTGCGGTGCCGGTGATGTCATGCCCAACCCCGCACTCAAGAGCGCATCCAAACCCTTACCTAAACCTTTGCGTTTATTCGCCATGATCTTATCCAAAAATTATTCTGTGACGGCTGATGTTTTATGTTGCGCTTCATTGCGACGAATGATTTCTCCCGCAAGCGCCAAATAAGCAATGGCACCTTTTGATTGACGATCAAATGAAATCACCGGCATACCAAAGCTGGGCGCCTCAGCCAAACGAACGTTACGTGGAATACAGGTGCGATACAAACGATCTGCAAAGTGTTGTTGTAATTGTGCGGACACGTCGTTAGTCAAACTGTTACGCGGATCATACATAGTCCGCAGTAATCCTTCTATTTTTAATTCCGGATTTAAAACCTGCTGCACTTGATTAATGGTTGTCACCAAAGCCGATAGGCCTTCCAGCGCATAATATTCACACTGCATCGCAATTATTACACCATTACACGCAGCGAACGCATTGACTGTCAGCATGTTTAAAGAAGGCGGGCAATCTATCAAAATATAATCGTATTGATCACGAATTTTATTTAATGCATTTTGCAAACGACGCTCTTTATTCGGCAGGGATAACATTTCGACTTCCGCCGCTGTTAAATCGCCATTGGCAGGAAGTACGTGATATTTTCCCGCTTCAGAAACCACCAAACAATCCTGAATAGCGGCACGATCTGTCAACACATCGTAAATGGATTCTTCGATTTCACTTTTGTTAATACCGCTACCCATAGTGGCGTTTCCTTGTGGATCCAAATCCACCAACAACACTCTTTTTTTAGTTGCCACTAAAGACGCCGCCAAATTTACGCAGGTGGTTGTTTTTCCAACTCCACCTTTTTGATTGGCAATGGCATAAATTTTTGTCACGGAATTATCCTTTACCACTGGGTGGTGAATAAGGTGTTTATTTTAATTGCAACACTAACAAGTGGCGTTCGCCTTCGGTTGCTGCAACCTTTAATTTTATCGCTTCAAGTAAAACAATTTTGTTGTTTATCAGTTCCATTTCATCCTGCGGAAACAAACCTTTCATGGCTAAAAAAATGCCTTCTGCTTGTAAAAGATGGGCGCATCCTTCGGTCATATCCTGCAAGCTGGCAAAAGCTCGACTAATCACGGCATCAAATTTTTTTTCAGGTTGGAAAGCTTCAACCCGACGATTTTCAACGCTGACATTATTTAATTTTAATAGCGTTTTGATATGAAACAGAAAACGCATTTTCTTGCCATTACTGTCCAACAAAGTCCAATTTATCTGCGGAAACATAATTGCCAGTGGGATGCCAGGTAAGCCTCCTCCGGTTCCCACGTCGATAATAGATTCCAACTCGGGGCTTTGTCCAAGTTTTTTTGATAGCCAGGGAACCACACTTAAACTATCGAGCAAATGACGGCCTATCATCTGTTCTAGCTCACGAACCGCCGACAAATTATAGGCTTTATTCCATTTTTCAAATTCGGTGATGTAGCGCATGAGCTGGTCGACTTGCAAGGATGTCAATTCAACACCCATTTCAGTCGCACCCTTAATCAACAATTGTTTTTGATCCAACACCATAACTCTTTTATTTCGCAGGAGCGTTACTTGCTGCGCCCAAAATTATCAAAGTGCGCACGCGACACTCTGGATTCGTCATTCACACAACTTCTGTTTTTAATTTTTTCAACATGCCCTGCTTTTTCAAATACATCAGTAATTGTGAAATAGCGGCGGGTGTTATTCCGGATATTCCCTGAGCGCGCGCAAGTGTTTGTGGTCTTGCCTGGGATAATTTTTGTTTGACTTCGTTGGACAAACCGTCCACTAATGAAAAATCAAAATTTTCAGGAATCAGCGTATTTTCATAAACACGCAAGCGATCAATTTCATCTTGTTGGCGATCAACATAACCGGAATATTTTGCACTGATTTCAATTTGTTCCGCTGCCAATTCGTCTTCAATGGCTTCGCCTTTTAAGGAAGCGACATCGACGTAAGAAAGCTCAGGACGTTTTAATAAATCAAATAACGAATATTCGCGAATTAATTTGGTATTGGTTTTAGCTTCAATTTCTTGCGCCTGTTCAGAACCTGCCTGAATCCAGGTGGACTTTAATCTTTGTCTTTCCACTTCAATGGTATCGCGTTTATGTGAATACATATTCCATTGTTCATCACCGACAACACCCAGCTCGCGACCTATTTCTGTTAAACGTAAATCTGCATTATCTTCCCGCAACAGCAAACGATATTCTGCCCGACTGGTAAACATGCGATAGGGTTCTTTGGTGCCGAGACGAATTAAATCATCTACCATCACACCAATATACGATTGATCACGACTCGGAACCCACGCCGGTTTTTCTTGCGCTCGCAATCCAGCATTGATTCCGGCTAACAAACCTTGCGCAGCCGCTTCTTCGTATCCAGTGGTGCCGTTTATTTGTCCCGCAAAAAATAATCCTT
>Ga0164241_10006522_pt1 | contig 10625 bp, 11 predicted proteins | sample OricomyardsoilBY_FD_108780 | JGI IMG/M metagenome (GOLD analysis project Ga0164241, IMG submission 108780) | Backyard soil microbial communities from Emeryville, California, USA - Original compost - Back yard soil (BY) | ecosystem: Environmental > Terrestrial > Soil > Unclassified | place: USA... | reverse complement strand
GGAGTACGAGCGGGCGCTCGCGCTCGGCGTGCACGTCACCATCGACAATCTCTTCGTGCTTCAGCACTGGCTCGATGCCTTCAAGGGCAAGAGCGTGTTCCTGCGCATCGACACCGGCATCGGCCGCGGTCATCACCACCACGTGAAGACGGCGGGCGCGGAATCCAAGTTCGGCATTCCGGTCGAAGAGCTAGACGAAGTTGCGCGCATCGCGAAGGCCGGTGGCGTGACGGTGAACGGCCTGCATGCCCATGCGGGCAGCGGCGTGTTCGACGTCGAGAACTGGACGCAGGTGGGCTCGGTGCTCGTCGGCCTCGTGAAGCGCTTCCCGGACGTGAAATTTCTGGACGTGGGCGGCGGCCTCGGCGTGCCGGATCGCGTCGAAGGACGCGAGCTCGATCTGTCGCGGCTCGACGGGGCGCTGGCCAAGGTGGCGGGCGCCATTCCGGGCGTCGAGCTCTGGATCGAGCCGGGCCGTTACCTCGTGGCCAATGCCGGCGTGCTGCTCGCGCGAGTCACCCAGACCAAGATCAAGAGCGGCATCCGCTATGTCGGCCTGGCCACCGGCATGAATTCGCTGATTCGCCCCGCGTTGTACGGCGCGCATCACGACATCGTGAACCTCACGCGCTACGGAGAGCCGGCGAACATCGCGGCGAACGTCGTGGGCCCAATCTGCGAGAGCTCTGACTTCCTCGGGCACGACCGGCTGCTGCCGGAATGTGTGTCGGGCGACGTGCTGCTCATCGCGACGGCCGGCGCTTATGGCCATGCGATGGCGTCGAACTACAACCTGCGCAAGCCCGCGGAGGAGTTGCTGCTGAAGTAATTGGCCAGGCGCATTTTCAGCCTTCGACGCCGATCACTTCAGGAAGCCGTTGATGGAAAGGCGGCCGGTGCGCGGGTTCGTGTCCGGTACGAACTGCCGCGACAGGTTGCTCGAGTGCAGCGAGTTGCGCCGGTAGATCAAGAGCCGGTTGAACCGGCCTTCCTGGCTGCCTATCTGCTCGAACAGCGGCGTGTCCGTCGTGATGTATCCCGACGCGGGACAGTGGGGTCCGCCCATTTCGAGCGAAACCAAACGGCAATACTCGTCGTTTCGTTCCACATTCACATATTCGAAGCCCGTCGAGCGATGGCGATAGAACGCCGTTCCGCCCAGATCGGATTTGAACAGGTAGTACATTAGCGCGAGCTCGGACGAGAGCATGGAATCGACGTGGGGAATGCGCTGCATCAGCGCCAGCCGGTCACCCGGCTGGGTCACCAAGGAGAAGTGGCAGTTCGTGAAATGCAGCTTGCCGGCGTTGATGCCGAAAATCTCAGCGATGGGGTCGCGCAGGGTGTCGATCACGAATTGCTGGAACGAGAGCGGCGCCTTGGCGCGAATCCCGGGAAAGTAGCCGGGCACATCGGTGAATACCTTGCTGGCCGCCAGCTCGACCAGTTGCTCGGCATCGGCCACCAGGTTGTCGACCACCAGGAGCGGACACTGCTCCCTCCCGATACTGAGTTTCCGTATTTGAAGATCCGGATGCGCGTGGAGTGTCATGGGTGAACGTTGGATTGCGCGGAGCTACGGCTGCTCCTGCAGGCGCAGCGCCGCTTCGACCGGGCCGAGATTGGACGCGAGCATATCATCGAGGCTCGCCAGCTGAGCCTGTGACAGCGTCTGTGCCATCGCTTCATGAATGCGCTGGTTGGCATCCTTTTCGAGATCCAGCCAACGTTGCCGATCCGCCGGTGAGACGACGCGACGATCAGTGATGCCTGCCGCCTTTGCGTATTCATCGTATTCACGCGAACGCTGTACGTGCGCGGAGTAGAGAGCTTCCACCAGGGCATCGACCTGCTGATCCTGCAGCGCGTGCTCCGTGGTGGAAAGTTGCGCGCGAAACTGGTTTGCGTCGTAGCGTTCCTGTCCGCTGGCCTGGTACCACTTCCACCGTGCGTACTTTTCGTCACCTAGAAGACTGCGCATCTCTTCGTTCTGCGCATTGTCCAGGCGGAAGATCTCGGCCTGGGCTTCCTGGCTAGGCGCCTCCCCGCGGTACCCCGCAAGCTCCATGACCTTGAAATTTCGTTCGATCGAAAGTCCGATGACACGATCGGCTTGTTCGGGCGTCATGCCCAATACCCGAATGTAGTCAGCGCGGGTCTGGGAGGCGCGACGTCGAAACTCGTCGACGCGTGATTTTCGATACGCCGGGTCCCGCATCATCTCGCGCTCGCGCTCCTGCGCGGCCAGTAGATATTGGCGGACTTCTTCCTGGCGGGCCGTTTCCGGATCTGCGCTGGCAACGGCCGGTGCGGCCGCCGGTTTCGGTGACTGGACCGGAGAAACGCGGGCCTGAGGGGCGGGCTCAACCGGGGATGGGAGAGCTGAGGGATTTCGAGCCTGCGCCGCCAGCTGCCGTTCCAGCGTCGCGGCGTAATCCCGTTCGGTTCGCAGCTGCCACCCCGTCCACGCTGCAAGCGCCGCACAACCAACGCACAGGAGTCCAAGCAGGGCAGTTGACTTGCGCATGGGTACTCGCTCGTCGACGACGCGGCGTGAGTCTACGCCTCAGCGATGGCGCGACTCCAGTGCGGACACCACCTGCGCCAGCGACAGCCCGCGCGCTCGCAGGAGCACGAGTAGATGGAACAGGAGATCCGCCGCTTCCTCGACGACCTTCTTTTCGTCGGCGCCGACACCGGCAAGCGCGACTTCCACGCCTTCTTCGCCCACCTTCTGCGCCACGCGCGCCACGCCCTTCTCGAGAAGGCGCGCGGTATAGCTGGCCTCGGGCTTCTCGGTGGCGCGCTGTGCGATGACGGCCTCGAGTTTCGCGAGGAACGCGATGGAAGTGGTGGCCGCCCGGGGTTCATCGCCGAAGCAGGTGAGGGTGCCATTGTGGCAGGCCGGTCCGCGCGGGCGCGCCGTCACTAACAAGGTGTCCTGGTCGCAGTCGGCGACCACGTTGACGACGTCCAGCGTATGGCCCGTGGTCTCGCCTTTCTCCCACAGCCGCTGCTTGCTGCGGCTGAAGAACACGGCGCGACCGCGAGCGAGGGTCTGATCGAGCGCTTCGCGATTCATGTACGCCATCATGAGCACGGCGCCGGTATCGGCGTCCTGGATGATGGCGGGCACCAGGCCGTCGCCCTTGGCAAAGTCGATGCGCGCGATATCGAGCGTGAGGGTCATAAGCGCATCTCGATGCCGGACGCCGCCAGCGTGGTCTTGAGATCGGGAATGGCGATGGCGCCAGAGTGAAACACGCTGGCGGCGAGCGCGGCATCGACGGAGGCCTTCTCGAAGACGTCGATGAAATGTTGAGCTGCACCCGCGCCGCCCGACGCGACCAGCGGCACGTCGCAGACTTCGCGAACGGCCTGGAGTTGTTTGACGTCGTAGCCGCGTCGAACACCGTCGTTGGTCATGCAATTGAGCACGATTTCGCCGGCGCCACGCTCCTGGACTTCCTTGACCCACTCGAGTGTGTCGCGTCCGGTGTTGCGCGATCGGTTGGGGTCGCCCGTGAACTGAAAGACGCGGTAGCCCTCGGCGAGGCTCGCGCTGTCGATGCCGATGACCACGCACTGCGATCCGAAGCGGGAAGCGAGTTCCTCGATGAGCCCGGGATTCGCGATGGCAGGCGAGTTGATGGAGATCTTCTCCGCGCCCGCATTGAGCACGGCTTCGGCGTCTTCGACCGAGCGGATGCCGCCCGCCACGCAGAACGGGATGTCGAGGATCCCGGCGACGCGGCTGACCCAGTTTCGATCGACACGACGACCCTCGGGGCTCGCGGTGATGTCGTAGAACACGACTTCATCCGCGCCCTCGTTCCGGTAGCGCTCGGCGAGCACCAGGATGTCGCCCACGATCTGGTGATCGCGGAAGCGGATTCCCTTTACGACCTGGCCGTCGCGGACGTCGAGGCAGGGGATGATGCGTTTGGCAAGAATGGGCCTAACTCCTTCGGATCGATCATTTCTTCGAGCAGCGCCTTGCCGCTGATGGCAGCAGCGCTGCCCACGGCGGCGAGCGCGGCGAGGTCGGCGGCCGAGCGGACACCGCCGGACGCCTGCCACGCGATTTGTGGATAACGCTTCACCCCTTCGGCGTACAGCGCCACCGCCGGGCCTTGCAGCGCGCCGTCGAGCTCGGCGTCGGTGCACAGCACGTGCCGGAGCCCATGCGGTAGATAGCTTTCGATGGCTTCCCAGAGCGTGAGTTTCGACTCCTGCGTCCAGCCCCGCGTGAGCACGCGCGGAACGCCTTGCGCGTCGTGGCGGATGTCGAACGCGAGGCCGATCTTCTCCGCGCCGTAGCGTCGCAGCCAACCCTGCACCTCTTCCGGCTGTTCGACGGCGGCGCTGCCGACGATGACGCGGTCGATGCCATTGCGCAGCAGGTCGTCGACCACCGCGGTGGAGCGCACGCCGCCACCCACCTGGATGTTGAGCGCGCGTTGCGAGGCGAGGCGCACGATGACGCTGCGGTTCGCGAGTCGTCCGTCTTTCGCGCCGTCGAGATCGACGACGTGAAGCCAGTTGGCGCCCAGCGAGCGATATCGTTGCAGCAGTTCATGCGGCTCGAGGTCGTAACGCGTTTCCGCGTCGAAGTTGCCCTTGAGCAGGCGGACGCAGCGGCCGCCGCGCAGATCGATGGAAGGAATGAGGATCATGGTCAGTGTGCCTTCAGGCTCAGGCCTTCAAGAAATTGGCGAGGATGCGCGCGCCGACCACGCCCGAGCGCTCGGGGTGAAACTGCGTGCCGCAGAAGTTGTCCCGGCGCACCACCGCGGTGAAGGCGCTGCCATATTCGGTGGTGGCGATGGTAAAGCGCCCCGCGGGCACGGCGTATCCGTGCACGAAGTAGACGTAGTCGAGCGAACTGACTCCATCCAGCAGCGGGTCGGGCTGGCTGGAAACGAGTTGGTTCCAACCCATGTGCGGTACGGGAAGCCCGGGGGCGAACTGGAGCCGTGTCACCTGGCCCGGGATCACGGCGAGTCCGTTGGCCGGGCCTTCCTCGGATGTCTCGAACAGGATCTGCATGCCGAGGCAGATGCCTAACAAGGGTTGCTTGAGCGTGGGGATCAGGCGGTCGAGACCCGTGGAACGCAGGCGGGCCATGGCGTTGTGTGCCGATCCCACGCCCGGCAGCAGGACGCGCGCGGCGCGCTGGATCACAGTGGCGTCGCTCGTCACCACGGAATCGGCGCCCAGGCGCGCCAGCGCGGCACGCAGGGAAGCAATGTTGGCCCCGCCGCTGTCGATGATCGCAACCGGAACGCTCACAGCACCCCCTTCGTCGACGGCAATTCGTTGCCTTCGCGCCGGAACGCCTGGCGCAGCGCGCGCCCGACGCCCTTGAAGCAGGCTTCGATCATGTGATGGGTGTTCTCGCCCGTGATGGTGACGTGGACCGCGGCCTTCAGGCTTTCCGCCAGGGAGCGGAAGAAATGCGGCACGAGTTCGGTGGGTAGTCCGCCGACCGCCTCGCGTGCGAATTTTCCTTCGAACACGCCGTACGCGCGGCCCGAGAGATCGATGGCGACGCGCACCTGGGCCTCGTCCATGGGCAATACGAAGCCATAACGGGCGATGCCCACTTTGTCGCCGAGCGCCATGCGCAGCGTTTCACCGAGCGCCAGCGCGCAGTCCTCCACGGTGTGGTGTTCGTCGATGTCGAGATCACCGGCGCATTTGAGCGTGAGTGCGAAGCCGCCGTGTTTGGCAATCTGCTCGAGCATGTGATCGAAGAAGCCGATGCCGGTCGTGATGGCGACGGGCGCGGTGGCGTCGAGGTTCACGCGCACTTCGATGTCGGTTTCCTTCGTCTTGCGCTGGTGCGTGGCCTTGCGTTCCGTGAGTGACTGGAGGATCGCAGGCCAGGTTTCCGCGGCGCTGCCGTGACGGCGGACCATCATCGGGCGAACGCCGAGATTGCGCGCGAACTCCATGTCAGTCTCGCGGTCTCCCACCATGGCGCTGGCATCGAGGTCCACGGCGCGCTCGCGCACGAAATCCTCGACGAGCTTCGTTTTCGGTTTACGGCAGTCGCACCCATCCGTCTTGCGGTGAGGGCAGACGAACACGGCGTCGAACTCCACACCCTGGGAGCTGAAGGCGTCGAGCATGAACTGGTTGGGGATGTCGAACTGCTCCTGCGGAAAACTGGCGCTGCCGAGACCGTCCTGGTTCGTCACCATGGCGAGTTGGAAGCCGGCGCGCTGCGCCTGGCGCAGGGCCGCGAACACGCCGGGCATGAAGCGGATCTTCTCGATGGAGTCCACCTGCTCGTCAGGCGGCTCTTCGATGAGGGTTCCATCCCGGTCGACGAACAGCACTTTGCTCAAGGAATACTCCGGATCAGGCGGTCATTCTGTTCTGGACTGCCCACCGAGATGCGCAGTGAATGTGGCGACACGGTACGCATGTCGCGGACCAGCAGCTTCGCGCCTCGCGCCGCAACGAGCGCGGCTTCGGCATCCGCGAAGTCGACGAGCAGGAAGTTCGCGACGCTGGGCCATATCTTCTGCACGCTGCGGCAGTTTGCAAGCGCGGCACGCAACCGCTCACGTTCACGGCGGACCTGCGCGACACGCTCCATTTGAATCGCGAGCTGCGAATCGGCGAGCGTGGCCAGCACGGCTTCGATGGTGAGCTGGGGAATGGAATAGGGTGGGATGACCTTGGCGAGCAGCGCCACGATTTCAGGCGCCGCAATGAGCGAGCCCACGCGCGCGCCTGCCAGCCCGAAAGCCTTCGACAGGGTCCGCAGCACCACGAGGTTCGGAAACCGTGCGAGCGCGCTCGTCAGCGAAGCGTCGCCCGAAAATTCGATGTAAGCCTCGTCGACGACCACCAGCGAGCGGTTCGCGAGCGCGGCCAGCAACTGCTCGACCGCCACGGGATCCATCGCGTTGCCCGTGGGGTTGTTAGGACTGCAGAGGAATACGATTTTCGTATTCGCATCGCAGGCGGCGAGCACGCGGCCCGTATCCAGCGCATAGTCCCGTTGCGGCGACAGCGGCGCTTCGCGCACTTCCGCGCCCTGGATGCGCGCCGCGACGGCATACATGCCGAAGGTCGGTGGGCAGATGACGACGTTGTCCACGCCCGCGCGACAGAAGCCGCGCACCAGCAGATCGATGGATTCGTCGCTGCCGCGGCCGGGCAACAGCTTTTCGGCGGGCACGCCGTACAGCGCCGCGAGACGTTCCGCAAGCACCTGCGGATGCGGCTCCGGGTAACGATTGAGGCCCGCGAGCGAACGATCCGTCTCGGCGCGCCACGGCAATTCGTTGGCGTGCAGGCGTTCGAAGGCCGGGTCCCAGCTCGCGTGTGAATACGCCTCGAGTGACAGGATGTCGGGACGGGCCCGCGCGAGGATGCCGTTCAAGCTGCACCGCCAGCCAAGGCATCCAGCCGCACTTTGACTGCGTTCCCGTGCGCATCGAGGCCTTCCATGCCGGAGAGCGTGACGGCCGTGGGACCCAGCGCGCGCAGTCCGTCGGCACTGAGTTCCTGCACGGTGATGCGCTTCTGGTAGTCCATCAGCGACACACCGCTGTAGCTGCGTGCGTAGCCGAAGGTGGGCAACACGTGGTTGGTGCCCGAGCAGTAGTCCCCCATGGACTCCGGCGACCATGCGCCGAGGAACACGGAGCCCGCGCAGGAGACCTGCGAGAGCACGGCGCGAGGATCGCGCGTCTGGATGATCAGATGCTCCGGGGCGTATTCGTTGGACACGGCGACGGCGGCCTCGAGGTCGGCCACGAGAATGCAGCGGCCGTTCGCCATGGATTGCGTGACGATGTCGCGACGGCTCAGCGCGAGAGTCTGCGTGGCGACTTCCCGCGCCACCTCCTTCGCGAGGCGCTCGGAGTCCGTGACGAGTACCACTTGCGCAATTGTGTCGTGCTCGGCCTGGGCGAGCAGGTCGGCGGCGACGAAGCGGGCGTCTGCCGAGTCGTCGGCGATGACCAGCACTTCGGAAGGGCCCGCGGGCAGATCGATGGCGGCGCCCGCCGGATCAGCGGCGATGATCTGCTTGGCTGCCGTGACCCAGGCGCTGCCGGGGCCGAAGATCTTGTCGACCTTTCGAACGGACTCCGTACCGAAGGCGAGCGCGGCAATGGCTTGCGCGCCGCCCATCTTGTACACCGTGTCCACGCCGCAGAGTTCCGCCGCCACCAGCACGGCCGCGTGCAGTTTGCCGTCGAGACCCGGCGAACTGACGACAGCGCGAGCCTTGCATCCGGCGATTCGCGCAGGCACGGCCAGCATGATGGCGGTGGAGGGCAACGGCGCCGAACCGGCCGGTACGTACAGACCGACGCTGTCGATGGGCCGCGTGATGCGTTCGCAACGCACGCCGGGCATGGTCTCGAGAGACAGTGGCGCCGACACCTGCGCTTCGTGGAAACGAGTGACGTTCGCGACGGCGCGCTCGAGCGCGGCCACTTGTTCCTGCGAAACCGCGGCGCGCGCCTCGCGGAACTCGGCGGCGCTTACGCGAAGATCTGCGAGCGACGCACCGCCGAATTGCGCCGTGAACCTGCGCACCGCGGCGTCGCCCTCCGCGCGCACGGCGGCGACGATGTTCGCGGCCTGTCGGAAAACTTCTTCCCGCGCGTCCGCCGCCGGGCGCGCGAGCGCCGCGCGACGCGCGTCTGGTGAAGCGGTTTTCCAGTCGATGATTTTCACGGCTAGACCAGCATCTTTTCGACGGGCAGCACGAGCAGGGAACTCGCGCCGGCCTTCTTCAGGCTTTCGAGCGTTTCCCAGAACACGTTCTCGCGGCACACGGCATGAATGGCCACCTTGTCCTGTGAGCCTTCGAGCGGAATGATGGTGGGCGATTCGCTGCCGGGCAGCAGGCGGCGGATCTCCGCCAATGCGGAGCGTGGCGCGTGCAGCATGATGTACTTGCTCTCGCGCACCTGCTGTACGCCATCGATGCGCAACAACAGCCGTTCCACCCATTCCTGCTTTCCGGGCGGCAGCGCCACCGGTGTGCGGATGAGCAACGCCTGGCTCTCGAGCACGGTTTCGACTTCGCGCATGTGATTCGCCTGCAACGTCGAACCCGTCGACACGAGGTCGCAGATGACGTCGGCGCGCCCGAGGCGCGGCGCGATTTCCACGGCGCCCGACAAGGTGACGATGTCGGCCGTGATGTTGCGTTCCTTCAGGTAACGCTCGAGCGTGAACGGGTAGGTGGTGGCGATGCGTTTGCCGGCGAGCGATCGAGGGCCTTCGTAGCTGAAGCCTTCCGGTACCGCGATGGACAGGCGGCAACGTCCGAATTCGAGCGTGCGCAGTTCGGAGAACGTGGGCGGGTGCCCGCGCGAGATGAGCTCGAGGCGCTTCTCTTCGAGCACGTTGCGACCGACGAGCCCCAGATCGCAGACGTCTTCCTGCACGAGGTCGGGGATGTCGTCGTCGCGCACGAACAGGACGTCGAGCGGCATGTTCTCGCCGAAGCCCATGAGCTGGTCGCGCCCGCGCGAGAGCTTGAGGCCGCAGCTCTTCAGCAGCTCGAGGGAAGGATCGGTGAGTCGCCCGGATTTCTGGACGGCGAGTTTGAGGCGTTGGTCTTTGTCAGTGGGTGTCATGGTTTTTCGATGTGCAGGGTTCGGTTCGAGCGGCAGCTCGACCGTCGGGGGTTCAGGCGTGGCGCTGAAGTCGGTTGACCGCCAGCGAATACCCGCCATTGCCGTCGGCCAGGCAGCGCGCGACGCGCCCGATGGTGGTGACGCTGACGCCGGTGAGGCGATGGATCTCGCGATAGGGAACGCCTTTCTGCAGCCAGTCCACCACCGCCCAGCGGTCGGCGATGGCCTGCAGCTCGGCCGGCGTACACAGATCGCGGAAGAAGGCCCGGCATTCGTCCACCGTCTTGAGGGTCAGCACGGCGGCAAACAGGCTGCGTTCGGAGAGCGCTTCCTGCCGGGCGGTGACGTTGCGGTGCTGTTTCATTGAATTAATGTACTAACGCGTTAATACGGTGGCGCATTAGACGCGTGCGGCCGCGCAAATGCAACCCTTTCGCTTGCTTACCGCGAACCCGGCCCCTAGAATTCGCGCCACTCATCGAGACCGGCTGAGGGATAAGGCCCGAAGACGCCGGGGCAACCGCCGCCCACGCGGAAAGGTGCCACTTCCTGCGGAATTGCTCCCTTTGACAGGGTGTGGTTCCGGCAGATGAGCAGCTTTCGCCGCCCGTTCCGGGCAGCGCAGGTGTCGTGCAATGCACGGCCGCTCTCGAGTGCCCGTTGAGCCTCAGGTTTGGTGGAGCACTCGATGAACGACAACTTGCAACCCCGCGAGGAAACGCCCGCCCAGCCGGCCACTGGTCCGCTGGTACGTGAAGGCGTGCTCGCGGTTCCCGGTGAACTCAAGCTGCATTTCGGCGGCATGCTCGAATCCGTGTCGATCGCCTGGCGGCTCGCGGGCCCCGCAGGCGCCCCGGTGGTCGTGGCCATCGGCGGCATCTCCGCTTCACGACGGGTCTGGATGCCTGACGAGGCGCGGGGTGGCTGGTGGCATGAAGTGGTCGGCCCCGGCCTCGCGCTCGACACGCAGCGCTTTCGGGTCCTGAGCTTCGATTACCTGGGCGCCAG
>Ga0164241_10006521_pt1 | contig 10626 bp, 5 predicted proteins | sample OricomyardsoilBY_FD_108780 | JGI IMG/M metagenome (GOLD analysis project Ga0164241, IMG submission 108780) | Backyard soil microbial communities from Emeryville, California, USA - Original compost - Back yard soil (BY) | ecosystem: Environmental > Terrestrial > Soil > Unclassified | place: USA... | reverse complement strand
CGGCGGTGGACGGCATGGGCATGGGCTGCATCAGCATACCCAGTCCGATGCGAGGGGGCGGCGGAGGGTTTAAGCCGGCAGCTCCGGGACCTCGACCCCGCCTTGCCGCAACGCCGCGATCAGGGGTTGCAGGTGCTTGGCGTAGGGCGCCCATTTGGGAGTCTCACGACGCACCACCCGGTCACGTACCTGCACTGCACTCGCCGTGGCGACTGCGCGTGTGCTGCTGCGCGGGTCGCACATGGCATCGACGTATTCGATACCGCAGAACGCAGCGACCTTGCGCATCACCGCTTCCGGATCGCGGGTCAGTTCGGCGTAGTCGACGTCGAGGATCCGGCCCGGATAGGCCGCACGCCAATGCGCCATCAACCGGCGGTACTGGATGAAGTAGTCGGCGAGTTCGAGCTGGTCGTAGGAATAAGGATTGGCATCCGAGAACAGTTCGCGCAGATTGGAGAAGCACGTCTCGACCGGGTCGCGCACCATGTGCAGGATCTTCGCCTGCGGCAAGGCCCGGCAGATGAAGCCGATGTTGAGGAAGTTGGAGGGCAGCTTGTCGGTGAAGAATGGCTCGTCGCCCAGGCGCCATGCCATGCCATCCAGATAGCGTTGGCCGACTTCGGCGAAGTCGATGTCCTTCGCCCGCTCGACGATGGTGCGGTCGATGACCCCCTTGCAGTGGTGGTCGGTGGCGTAGCGCATTGCGCTGGTGAAGTCGTAGAGCTCGCCGACGCCGCACACTTGCGGGCTGCCATCCAGCAGTTGTTCCAGCAGGGTGGTGCCGGAGCGGTGCATGCCGAGGATGAAGGTCGGTACGCGGCTGGCAGCAGCGGGCGGCGGACACGATGGCGGCGAAGGCATCGCAATCAGATCGTCGACCAGTCTGCGGCTGTCGTCGACGACGTACTGCAGCATCCCCCGCTTGGCCTTGCCCGCCTGCTCCAGCGCCTGCCATGCACCCTCGAACTCGCCGAGGTCATCGAGCTCCTTGTGCAGTGCATTGGCGAGCTGTGCCAGTTCCGAGTCCCGCAATCCCGGCCGCGACAACAAGCCGCGGATCGCATCGACATGGTTGTCCTGCGCACTGCGCTTGCCCATGTGCGCGAGCAACCAATACGGCTGGACGAGTTGCGGCGCGCGGCGCATCACCTTCGCCAGATCCGCACGCGCCTCCTCGAAGCGACCCAGGTACATCAATACCTGTCCGCGCGACAACAGCGTGGGTGGATAGTCGGGATCGCCGCGCTTGGCTTCGTCCAGCAAGCGCAATGCACCCGCTTGGTCGTTGAGGTAGCTGAATTGGGCCGCGCTCGCCAGCAGCAGCGGTATCGGCATACGGTCGACCGGACCCTGCGACGCCACGTATCGCTTCAGCACCCCGGCTTCATTGAAGGTGCGCAGTCGGGCAACAATTTCCCTTGCGGTATCCGGATCCCGCGATCGCGCCTTGCTCGCTTCGAGGATGAAATCTCGCGCCTTCCGGTAGTGCCCCGCCAGCGATTCCACGTACGAGAGCTGGGAAAGCACCTTCGGGTCCCCAGGCGAAACCGCCAGGATCGTCTCGAAGCACGACACGGCCTCGGGCCACTCGCACCTGCTCGCATGCATCTCCGCTTGCCGCCAGAGTGCGCGGGCATCAATCGGCGGCGTGGACATGGCCATCCTCCGTTCCGCTCTTGCCAACCCCATGCATGGCGGTTTCCAGCCTGCTACGCAGGGGCCCGAGCCGTTCCGCGTACCTGCGCCACGCGCCGATCCCGCGGGCATGGATGGGTTGCCTCACCTGCGAACTGCTCGCGGTGGTGACCGGGGACGTATTGCGCGTGATGTCGACGACATCCTGTTCGAAAGGCAGGCCGCAGAAGCCCATGACGCGCTCGGCCATGGCCATTGGCTCGCCGACCAGTGCTTCGTATTCGAGTTCGAGGTACTGGTCCCCCAGCATCTCGCGCCAGTGCAGCGACAAGCGGTCGAAGCGGATGTAGTAGTCCGCCAACTCCTCCAGTGCATAGCTGTAACCATAGGCATCGTTGGAGAACAGGTTCTTGAGGTTGGAAAAGCACGCGTCCATCGGGTTGCGCCGCAGGCAGATGATCCTGGCCTGCGGGAGCGCGCGGGCGATGAAACCAGCATGGATGAAATTCTCGGGGTTCTTGTCGACCAGGTAACGACATCCCTTCGCCCATGTCCGGGTACGATCGAGGTAGTGCTTGCCGATTGCCCGATGATCCGCTTCCTGCAGCCTTGCAACCGTTTCCGGCGTCGGGTAACGCCCGATGAATCGATCCGATTCCCAACTCAACACACTCTGGAAATCGTTCAACTCGCCTGCGGCGCTGACCTGGCTGTGCCCGCCCAGTATCCGTTCGAGCAACGTGGTTCCGCTGCGCGGCATCCCGACGATGAAGATCGGTACATGCCCCTCCGTTGTATCCGCTTCACCCATCGGCTCCGCACCGATGGCTCGCTGCAGTGCATCGAAGCCTTCGGCTTCCACTTCGGGTTGGTAACGGATCTGCTTGCGCTTGGCGGCGGCGCCCGCCATCAACTGCTCCCAAGCCGATTCGACGTCACCGGCATCATCGAGTTCCTTGAACAACGCATACCGCAAGTACGGCTGCTGCACGGATCCGGCCGGATTCGCCTCGATCGCCTTGCGTATCCGCGCCACGCGCGCACCCGTGGGCCGCGATTTCTCGTGGAAGGCCAGCGACCAGTGCGCATACCCTTCGTTCGGGGCCAGGCGCACGCAATGCTCGTATTCCACGGAAGCCTCGTCCATCCTGCCCATGTATCGCAAGGCATTCGCGCGCGAATACCGCAATGGTTCGTTGTCCTCCGCGAACGGCATCGCGGCCTCGATCAGGCGCAAGGATTCGGCGACCTCCCCGACCAGCCAAAGATGCTGTGACAGCACCGGGGAATCCCGCAGGACCTCGGGATGACGCCAATCCGCGCCCATGATCAACTCGCGCACGAGTTCGCGCTCGTCGAAGGCCAGCAAATGGCGCGTGACCACGGCCATGTCCTTCCAGCGGGCATGCCTCACGTCCTCGGCGCAGGCGATGGCATGCCGCAGGGCATTGCGATAGTTGCCGGCCGCCTGCTCGATCACGAGCAGACGCAGGCGCACATAGAGGCGATGCGGGTCCTCCGCGAGCAGCGCCTCGTACGCCTCCTTGGCCGCCTTCGCATCGCCCGCATTCTCCAATGCGCGGGCCAGGCGCCAACGTCGCTCGAAATCCGGATCCATTCGTCTTCTCTTGCCGTTGCCGCAGATAGTAACGGGTAGGGTTGCGTCGGCCAAAAAAACGGCCGCCCGAAGGCGGCCGTTTCGTGTTGCGGTGAAGCGTTGGATCAGAAGTCGTACTGCACCATGAAACGCACCTGGCGCTGCGCCTGGAACGACGCCGGCAGCATATAGGTGTTGACTGCTGCACCGGTCGCGGACACTTCCGCCTGCTCGATGACCGAGGTGACCTTCTGCTTGTTGAACACGTTGAACACGTCGACCTTGAACTGCAGGCCCTTCGCCCAGTTCGGAGCGTAGGCCACGTTCAGGTCGTACTGCTGGGTCCACGGCAGGCGGCCCATCGTGCCACGCGGCCGAGCGACTACGGAGCTGTCGTCGGTCGCATCACCCGTCGAGCTGCAGCGCATGAACGACGAACCGTACGGATGTGGCGCATAGTGCGGGTTCAGTTCAAGTTCGCCGTCATCGTTCAGTTCCATTGCAGGCTCAGCCGGATCCAGATCCAGCACGCCCAAGCAGTTCAGCGGACGACCCGACTGGATCAGGGCGTTGAAGCCCACCGACCATTCGTCGGTCAGGTCGTAGTTGCCGAACAGCTTGAAGCTGTGGCGACGATCGTTCGGCAGGTAGCCGTAGGTGTCCACCGTCAGCGCGTAGTAGTCGAAGTCCTGGGTGACGTTGGTGTCGCCCTGGCCGATGTCCGACTTCACGCCGCCTTCGGTGTTGCCCTTCGACTTGGCGTAGGTGTAGTTGCCCTGCAGGAACAGCTTGTCGGTGTTGTAGTCGAAGAAGACCTCGAGCGCCTGGTAGGTGCGCTTGGCCTTCGGCGACATCGAATCGCCCGGCACGTGCACCTCGGTCAGGTTGCCGTCACCGTAGAAATCGGTCACGAAGATCGCGTCCTCGCCCGGGTTGAACATGCGGCAGTACGGGAAGCCGGTGTTCAGCGGATCGATGAACGGCAGCGCCGGCACGTTACCTTCCGCGTCGTACCAGAAGCCGTGTTCTTCGTCGAAGGTGAACGGCGAGTCGGGCGAGTTCAGCACCGCGGCGTAATCGCAGTTGTCGTCGATCGCCGCCTTCAGTTCGCGGAACACGGCGCGCGCGCCCAGCGAGAAGTTGTCGGTCAACTGCTTCTGCATGCCCAGGATGAACTCGTCCTGGTACATCGGCTTCAGGTTCTTCGAGGCGATGGTTTCAGCTACCTTCGGCCCGCCGGTTTCCGCGTTGATGAAGCGGAAGTTGCCGCGCGAGACCGCGTTCAGCGGCGCGCCGGTCACCGGGTCGATGATGAAGTAGCTGGCGCCATTGGCGGGGCGGAAGTCCTCGCGGGTGAACAGCGAAGCCGAGGCACCGCGGACCGCCACGCTCGGGGTCAGCGGCAGCGCATAGCGGCCGGCGTTACCGAACACCTTGAAGGTGGAATCGCCGAACACGTCCCAGCTGAAGCCCAGGCGCGGGCCGAACTGGTTGTTGATCTTGACGTAGGTCGCGCCCTGGCCGTTGATGTTCTCGAAGGTATCCCAGCGGCCACCGAGGTAGGCGATGAAGTTGTCGGTGATGTTCCAGCTGTCTTCGACATAGAAGGCGTGCTGCTTCACGTCGACGTTGGCGCCCTGGCTGGTGTACTGCAGGCGGGCCACGTCGAACTCGTCGCCGGTGTCAGCTAGGCCGTCGGCGCCGTTGCTGGTCAGGTAGGTCCACTGGTAGCCGCCTTCGCGCGCGGAACCGTCGCGGGACTTGTACTGGTCGCTGTCGTAACCGAAGCGCAGCAGGTGGTCGCCCAGCTGCCATTCGGCGTCGACGCGGAACTGCTTGCGCTTGTCGCCCGAGTTCACGTCCTGCAGGGTGCCGTTGCTGATCGAGCAACCGGAGTACACGCCGGAGACGTCGGTGCGGTATGCCGGACGGCTGTCGATCAATACCGAGCAGTCGTTCGGGGCGGCGCCCGGGGTCGGCACGGTGAAGTTGCCGTCGTAGAAGCCGACGGTGCCATCGGCGCCGATCACGTAGCTCGAACGCGCGAACTTGCTCTGGCCGGCCAGGGCCGACAGGGTGAAGTTGTCGGTGATGTAGCCGGTGTACTTCAGGATGTAGTTCTCGCCACCGCCCTCGGTCACGGTCTGGCCGTTGTAAGCCCCACGCTCGAAGGAACCCGGCGCATTGTCGTAGGCGTCGGTGTAGGTGGTGTTCTTGTCGGAGAAGCCGGTGAACTCCAGCAGATGGTTGTCGCTGATGTTCCAGTCCAGCTTCAGCACCCACTGCGGCGCCTTGTTGCGCGACGAGGTGTTGGTGGTGGCCTGCACGCTGCCGAAAGTTTCATTGTCGGTGCGCGCATAGGAGATCAGGCCGTAGGCGAACAGGCGGTCCTTGATCAAGGCACCGCTGGCCCACAGGCTGGCGCGCCACGCGTCGGCCTTGTCGTGCGAATTGTCCGCACGCAGGTCGCCATACTCGGGGGTCAGCGGGTTCGAATAGTAGGTGTTGGCGACGTCGGAATCGAGCGAACTCGGGCTCCAGAACACGTTGCCGCCAGCGTGGAACTCGTTGGTGCCGCGCTTGGTGATCTGGTTGACCACGCCGCCCAGCGAACGACCGAACTCGGCGCCGTAGCCGCCGGTCTTGGTCTGCTGCTCGGCGATCGCCTCGAAGGGAATCGCGGAGTAGTTGAGGCTACGGAACGAATTGGTGATGTTGAAGCCGTTGACGTAGTACTGGTTCTCGGCCACCGAAGCGCCGCCGAACGAAGCAAGGTTGCCGAATGCGGCATCGCCGCGGACGGTACCCGGGGCCAGCAGCGCCACCGAGGTGGTGTCGCGCGCGACCGGGATCTTGTTGATCTGTTCGGCCGTGAGAATGGTGGTGGATTCGACCGAGGAAACGTCGATCGGATTCACGGCGCCCGCGCCGACCACGGTCACGGTATCCAGGGTGGTGGCATCGCCGCCCGAGTTGATGAAGTCCACGGTGGCCGCGCTGCCGACGTTGACGGTGACGTCACGCGGGGCACCGCCATTGCGGCTGATTTGATACTGGCCGGTAGGCAGCTGCGAGAAACGGTAGTTGCCGTCGCCGCTGACCGTGATGGTGCGGGAGAAGCCGGTGGAGGCGTTGGAAATGGTGATGGTGTCGCCAGAAGCCGCATGACCGGTGACCGCGCCGCCGGTATTGGTCTGGGCCTGGACGCCGCCGACGAAGCACATGCCGAGCGCAACGGTCAGCGCGCTCTGCTTCAGGCCTTTGGCAAGATAGTTAGAAGCCATTGTGTGTAACCCCCATAGGGACAGTTGTGACCAAAGATGAACTAGTACGCCCGGCCTGAAGCGGCCTGACTTCCCGACTATAGATCATTCAACAATTCCTTAACAAGTACCTCGGCCGCCCCCGCAAAAGCTGAATACGCAAAAGAAACCGCCGGCTTTCGCCGGCGGTTGGAGAGCTGCAACTTGGATCGTCGGAACTCGCAACGGATCGCGAATGCGCCGCGCGGGGGTCTGGAAGTTCACCTCGCCTTTGGCACTCCGAAGGCATTGGGCAGACTTAATCCAGAAGTGCTGCTATCCGCCCATGCTCTGCCCGCAGACCTGCCGGCATCCGCGGTCCGTATTCGTCCAAATAGCCCCCGATACTGTCTAGCTCCGTCTTCCAGCCTTCGCGGTCGAACGCGAAGAGCTTCGCACGGGCCTCACCGGACAAGCTCACGCCGTCCAGGTTCAGATCGGCCTCGGCAGGCAAGTGGCCGATCGGGGTCTCGATGGCGCCAGCCCTGCCCTCGACGCGTCCGATCATCCACTCCAGCACCCGCAGGTTGTCCCCGAACCCCGGCCACAGGAACCTGCCGTCGTCGCCCTTGTGGAACCAGTTGACGTGGAAGACCTTCGGCAGCTTCGCGCCTTGCTTGTCGAACGACAGCCAATGTGCGAAGTAGTCGGCGAAGTTGTAGCCGCAGAACGGCTTCATCGCCATCGGGTCGCGACGCATCACGCCGACCGCACCGGTCGCGGCGGCAGTGGTTTCCGAACCCATCGCGGCGCCGACGAGGACGCCGTGGGTCCAGTCGCGCGCCTCGAACACCAGCGGCACCAGCGATGCGCGACGGCCGCCGAACACGATGGCTGAGATCGGCACGCCCTGCGGATCCTCGGCCATCGGCGACCAGCTCGGGCATCGCCTGGCGCTGACGGTGAAGCGCGAGTTGGGATGCGCGGCCGGACGCTTGGCCGGATCGTAGGCTTCGCCGCGCCAGTCGGTGACGGGCGCCTGGCCGTTGTCGATGCCTTCCCACCAGGGCTGGTTGTCGGCGGTGGTGCCGACATTGGTGAAGATGGTGTCGGACTGGATCGAAGCCAGCGCATTCGGGTTCGACTTCTCCGAGGTACCGGGGGCGACGCCGAAGAACCCGGCTTCCGGATTGATCGCGTAGAGGCGGCCATCGGCGCCGGGACGCATCCAGCAGATGTCGTCGCCGATGGTCCACACCTTCCAGCCGTCGCGGCGATAGCCTTCCGGCGGGATCAGCATGGCGAGATTCGTCTTGCCGCAGGCGGACGGGAACGCGGCGGCGATGTAATGCGTCTCGCCCTGCGGATTCTCCAGGCCGAGGATCAGCATGTGCTCGGCCAGCCAGCCTTCCTTCCGCGCCTGGTGCGAGGCGATGCGCAGCGCATGGCACTTCTTGCCGAGCAGCGCGTTGCCGCCGTAACCGGAGCCGTACGACTTGATCGTCAGCTCTTCCGGAAAATGCATGATGTAGCGGCGGTTCGGGTCGAGTTCGCCGGTGGAGTGCAGGCCCTTCACGAACGAACCCTCGCGTTCGATCCGCGCCAGCGCGGCGGCGCCCATGCGGGTCATGATCCGCATGTTGGCGACCACGTACGGCGAATCGGTGATCTCCACGCCGCAACGCGACAGCGGCGAATCGATCGGCCCCATGCAATACGGGATCACGTACATGGTGCGGCCGGCCATGCAGCCCTCGAACAGCGCGTCCATCTGCGCGTGGCCGTCGGCGGGCGACATCCAGTGGTTGTTCGGGCCGGCGGCGTCCCTGTCCGGCGTGCAGACGAAGGTGAGGTGCTCGACGCGGGCCACGTCGTCCGGATGCGAGCGGTGCAGCCAGCTGTTCGGATGCGTGTCCGGGTTGAGCGGCAGCAGGGTGCCGTCGGCCTGCATCCTGGCGACGAGTTCGGCGTTCTCGCTGTCGCTGCCGTCGCACCAGTGGATGGCGGCCGGCTTGGCGAGCATCGCGACGTTGGCGACCCATTCGTTCAATGCGGCGAGCGCGCTGCCCGCGGTGTCGGCGTGACGGGAGTCTTTCGAAACTGCGTTCATGGATTGAGCCTCGGCCCGGACGGGCACCGGTGGACGCGACGGGGACTCGCGTCCGGATGGAAGATCAGGATTTCGGAATCAGCGTCGCCATCATGTGTTCGATGTAGCCCTCGAAGCCTTCGATGGGCTGGCGCGCCTGGAACTTCGGCAGTTCCAGCTGGAGGAAGCCGACATAGACCGCATAGGTCATGCGCGCGCGGTTCAGCGCGTCCTTCTGGCTCAGGCCGGCCTGGCGGAAGGAGCCGAACAGGAAGCCGATGCGGCGGTCCAGCACGTGGTCCAGCACCGCCTGAACGGCCGGGTGGTCGACCGCTTTCAGCAGCTCGGAATAGATGATGTGGGTCTTGTTGTGGTGCGCGATCAGGTGGAACAGCGCGCGCAGGCGCTCGGTCGGGTCGGCGATCGCTTCCAGCGCGCCGTAGGCGGTCTGCTCGTCTCGTTCCCAGCGTTCCAGCGCGGCCTGCAGCAGGGCGTCGCGCGAGGGGAAATGCCAGTAGAAGCTGCCCTTGGTCACGCCGAGGCGGCGCGCCAGCGGTTCCACCGCCACCGAGGCCACGCCGGCCTCCGCGATTTGTTCGAGCGCCTCGCGGGCCCAGTCGTCGGCGCTGAGGCGCCCGCTGCGTGGTGCGGCTTCGGTGGTCATCCGATTGATGCGTCCATACGCTTGGGTTTTGCAGAGTATGCTGAGTTTTTGCTCGCTTTTGCCGATTGACAGCAGGAACGCGAGCGCCATACTTGTCCGTATGGTACGTGGCGCTGCAATCGTATGCAACGCCGTTCGTTGAAATCCGTGGCCCCCGGAGCCCCCGTCATGAGCGTCCTGCTTCCCTTCCTCGCCTTCCTGATCGCCGGCGCCTTCGCCGCCTATCACCGCCTGCGGCTGGCGGTCTGGGCGGCGTTGACCGCGACCTTGCTGGTCGCCTGCTGGCTGCTCGGCGCCAGCCATGCCGCCACGATCGCTGCCGCGGTGTTGGTCGCCCTGGTCGCGGTGCCGCTGCTGCTGCCGGCGCTCCGCAAGCCCTTCATCACCGCTCCGTTGCTGAAGTTCTACACCAAGCTGCTGCCGCCGCTGTCCGATACCGAACGCACCGCGCTGGAATCGGGCACGGTCGGCTTCGAAGGCCAGTTGTTCTCGGGCAAGCCGGACTGGGACCAGTTGCTGACGTTGCCTGCGCCTGCGCTCACCGCCGAGGAGCGGGCCTTCCTCGACGGCCCCACCGAAGACCTCTGCCGCATGGCCGACGACTGGGACATCTGCCACGTCCGCGCCGACCTGCCGCCGGAGTTGTGGGACTACATCAAGCGCAACAGGTTCTTCGGCCTGAACATCCCGAAGGAATACGGCGGGCTGGGCTTCTCGGCGCTGATGAACCACAAGGTGATCCAGAAGCTGGCCTCGATCAGCACCGTGCTCAGCTCCACCGTGGGCGTGCCGAACTCGCTGGGCCCGGCCGAACTGCTGATGCACTACGGCACCGACGAGCAGAAGCGCGAGTACCTGCCGCGCCTGGCCGACGGCCGCGAGGTGCCCTGCTTCGCCCTGACCGGTCCGTTCGCCGGTTCGGATGCGACCTCGATCCCGGATTACGGCATCGTCTGCATGGGCGAATGGAACGGCGCCAAGGTGCTCGGCATCCGCCTGACCTTGAACAAGCGCTACATCACGCTGGCGCCGGTGGCGACGCTGATCGGCGTCGCCTTCCGCATGTACGACCCGGACGGCCTGCTCGGCGACAAGCGCGACATCGGCATCTCGCTGGCGCTGGTGCCGGCCGATACGCCGGGGCTGGACATCGGCCGCCGCCACTTCCCGCTGAACTCGCCGTTCCAGAACGGCCCGATCCACGGCAAGGACGTGTTCGTGCCGTTGTCGCAGCTGATCGGCGGCGAGGACTACGCCGGCCAGGGTTGGCGGATGCTGATGGAATGCCTGTCGATCGGCCGTTCGATCACCCTCCCCTCCACCGCCAGCGGCGGCTCGAAGATGGGCGCGGTGGCGGTGGGCAGCTATGCGCGCATCCGCAAGCAGTTCGGCCTGT
>Ga0164241_10006520_pt1 | contig 10626 bp, 11 predicted proteins | sample OricomyardsoilBY_FD_108780 | JGI IMG/M metagenome (GOLD analysis project Ga0164241, IMG submission 108780) | Backyard soil microbial communities from Emeryville, California, USA - Original compost - Back yard soil (BY) | ecosystem: Environmental > Terrestrial > Soil > Unclassified | place: USA... | reverse complement strand
CGATCGCGCAGCGAGCGCACCTCGACGCCGGATTGCTCCAGCCAGGCATAGAGACCGGCATAACCATTGCCGCGACGCTCGGCAGTGGTGGGGCGTGCGATGTTCGCGTCGGGATCCAGCGAAGGCGCCGGGCGAAGCCACAGCCCGTAGAACGCCGCGAGTGCCGCGAGCGCCAGCAGGAGTGCGATGCCTCGCTCGCGCATCAGCGCCTGCCCTGCCGGATGAATTTCTCGAGCAGCGCCCTGCCTGCCTCCACGGTGCCTTCGATGGCCTCGTCGGGCGGCGTCGCAGCGGCGTAGCGCACCGCCTCGGCGGTGGCGCCGACGCGGCGCAGCTCTTCGCGTTCTTCGTCGGAATCGAGGCGCGCGCGATGGGCAATCGCCGCGGCCGTCAACCCGTCGGCGGCCGGAAGCCGCTGCGTACGCGTGAGCGCTTCGCCTAACAACCGCAACAGCATGCCGGGGCGATCGGCCAGGGGCGCTTTCGCCACGTCCGCGAGCTGCAGGCGGCGTCGCCACTCGGACGCCGGGTTGCCACGCGCCGACGCGCGGCGCGCGCTGCCGATCAAGCCCGCCGCGCGCAGCTCGGCCCAGATGACGAAACCCACCAGCACCGCGACCATCACGTAGCCCGTCCAGGTGATGAACTGGGCCACTCCCTCGCTGGTCTTCAGCTGGCGCGCCAGCTTTTCGATCCACCCTGCTTCGTCGTCCTCCTTGCGATTTTCGATCTTGTCCTTGAGCCAGCGTTTGAACCGTTCCCAGCGCGTGGCTCCTTTGTCGCCCTTGTCACCGAGATCCGCGAGCACCGGCTCCAGCCGATCCCGCGTGGGCGCTTCACGACGCGACGCCCCTTCCTGCGACTGCTTCACCAGCGTCACCAGCGCTCGCAGGCTCTCGGCGGAGATTTCGTCGCGACGCTCGCGCAGTGTGGACGGCAACAGGTCCCGCCACTGCGCATTGGCCAGCGCGGGCATCAGTTCCGGGCAGCGCTTCTGGATGCGCTCGATGCCGACGTCGGCGCGTGCATCCAGCCGCGCGCTGCATTCCTCCACGATGCGGAGCGCCGCATCGTCGGCCGCCAGGGCCGCGCCGGATGTGAGCGCCAACGACACGATCCACCGCTTCACGGAGTCGCTCCACGCCGTTGCCCGTCGCGCAGCTTCAGATCCTGGTAGGCGACGATGAGCACCGAGAGCACGAACGGTACGCCAAACGCGCCGATGACCAGGTAGAAGATGGACGCGAGCATCGCCACCAGGAACAGGTCAGGGCGAACGAACAATTGCGACAACATCGCCGCGAGTGTCAGCGGCAGCAGATTGAACGTCATGAGCATGACGGCGGTAGTCAGAATGGCGCCGACCAGCCGCCACGATTTGCGGAACGACAGCCTCACCGCCTGCGCAAACGCCGAGAACGGGCCCAGACCGTCACACCAGAACGCCGGCAGCGCGACCACGAACAGCGCCACCGGCCACAGCAGTGGCACCGAGGCGAAGATGAGTGCCTCCGGCGGAAGAACGTTGTCCAGCACCGGGATCGCGATGAGCAACGCGAGCGGATAGGCGAATGCAAACAACGTCGCCAGCAGCGCCGTGGGCAGGCGCTTGAGCGCAATGCCGATCTCGCGCCGGAACCGGGGCCGCACCCCCTGCGCCACCGCGTTGAGCCGAAGCGTAATCACGCCGAGCAGCACGACGCTCAACAGGAACACCGTGACGTAGGCCATCCACCGGATCTCGGTGCTGCCGAAGTAGGCGCGGGTTCCGGGCGTGAACAGGAACGTGGAATACAGCGTCGGCAACTCGAGCACGAGGACCGCGAGCCCCGAGTACGGCAGGCAACGAAAGATGCCCGCGCGAAACAGACGATAGGCCGCGTCCAGCACTTCGACCGTCATGAGCGGCCGCGCCAGGGCGAGTTGCCCGTCCGCAGTGTTTTCGCGGTACATGGCCGGCATGATACCGATGCCGGGACGAAGTCGTGCATGATCGCGGCCCATGCCCGAACCCGCTGACAGCAACAGGCTCCTGACAATCGCCGCGCGCACGATCGATCGCCGTGACGCGGAATTCCTGCTCGCTGCGTGCTGGGGCAGGAGCCGCTCGCAACTGCTGGCGGCCATCGGCGACACGGTGCCCGAGGAGGTTGCGTCGCGATTCGAGGATATGCGGCGGCAGCGTGCCGATGGCGTACCGGTGGCCTATCTTCTGGGCCGTCGCGAATTCTGGTCGCTGGACTTCTCGGTGAATCCGGCCGTGCTCGTGCCGCGTCCCGAGACTGAACTGTTAGTCCAGCGTGTACTCGACCTCGTGGCTTCGCCCGAAGCTGAGGTCGCGGACCTGGGCACGGGATCCGGCGCGATCGCCATCGCCCTCGCCCATGAGCGTCCGCGCTGGCGAGTGTTGGGAACCGACCACTCGGCGTTGGCGCTCGACGTGGCCCGCGCCAACGGCGAACGGCTGGTGCACGGCCGCATCGAATGGGCGCAGGGCGATTGGTACGCAGCACTCGGCAACCGCCGTTTCGACGCGCTGGCCAGCAACCCGCCCTACATCGCCGCCGAGGATCCCGTGTTGTCCGGCGACAGCCTCGCGCACGAGCCCCGCACCGCACTCACCCCGGAAGGGGACGGATTGGCCGCTTTGGTCACTCTTATTAATGGAGCCCCCGGGCACCTCAAGCCGGGTGGCTGGTTGGCGCTCGAACACGGCAACACGCAGGCGGAAACGCTCCGTTCGCTGCTTGTCGCCCGTGGCTTCACTCACGTAACCTCCCACCGCGATCTCGCCGGCCACGAGCGCGTCACCGAAGGCAAGCTGGCCCCATAGGAAACCCCCGTGTCATTAGTGTTTGAAACCACGCTCGGCACTTTCGAAGTCGAGCTGTTCGAGAAAGAAGCCCCCATTTCCGCCAAGAACTTCCTGGAATACGTCGATGACGGATTCTTCGACGGCGTCATTTTCCACCGCGTCATCCCGGGCTTCATGATCCAGGGCGGTGGTTTCGAGCCGGGCATGAAGCAGAAGAAAGTGAAGGCGCCCATCAAGAACGAAGCCACCAACGGCCTCAAGAACTCCCGCGGCACGCTCGCGATGGCGCGCACGAATGACATCAACAGCGCCACCGCGCAGTTCTTCGTGAACCTGGTGGACAACGATTTCCTCGATCACTCCGGCCCCGGCAACTACGGCTACGCGGTGTTCGGAAAGGTCACCTCGGGCATGAACGTCATCGACCAGATCGCCAAGGTCGCCACCACGAATCGCATGGGCCACCAGAACGTGCCTGCCGCGGACGTGACGATTACCAAGGCCTCGCGGAAAGCGTGAAGCAGAACTGGCGGCGGCGGCTGGTCCGATGGACGCTCATCGGCCTGGCCGCCGCCTTCTTCGTTACGGCGCTGCCCGTGGTGGCGATGCGCTGGATGGACCCGTGGTACAGCGCATTCATGCTCGACGCGGCGCTCGACGCCAGCCGGGCGGGCAAGTCCAACTACCGTACCGACTACCGCTGGAGGGATCTCGAGCAGATCTCGCCGCATGCCGCCGTGGCGGTCATCGCGTCCGAGGATCAGCTGTTTCCGTTCCACACCGGGTTCGACTTCAAGTCGATCCGCGAAGCAATCCGCCGCAACGAATCGCAGGCGAGCAAGCGCCGTCCGCGCATTCGCGGGGGCTCTACGATCACGCAGCAAGTCGCCAAGAACCTGTTTCTCTGGTCCGGTCGCAGCTACGTGCGCAAGGGCCTCGAGGCGTACTTCACGCTGCTCATCGAGCTCAGCTGGCCCAAGGAACGCATACTCGAGGTCTACCTGAACGTCGCGCAGTTCGGCGATGGCATCTACGGCGTGGAAGCGGCGGCACAAAGGTTCTGGCGCAAGCCCGCCACACGCCTCGATCGATATGAAGCCGCGACGCTGGCCGCGGTGTTGCCGAGCCCCCTCCGTTTACGCGCCAATGCGCCTTCACCGTACGTCGTGCTCCGCCGTGACCAGATCCTCGCGCAGATGCGGGGGCTGGGCGGGCCTAGCTACCTCGATGAGCTCGAGAATCCCACCGGCCCTCCCCAGGCCACCCGGGGCGCCGGTGGGAAACGTCACTGAAGTCCGCCCTGTAGGGCGTGTTGTCGGGCCCTAACTGCTGCCCGCAAATAGTTCTGGCGTCGAAAGTCTCCCGGGGATTAGTCTAGGCGCGGATCGCCAGGGTCGATCTCACAGGGAGAACAAGAATGAACGAGAACCTGTCCGAGGGCGTGAGCCCTCTGTTGCCCTCTGACCAGCACGCGCGCGTCATGCTGCCATTCGAGTTTCGCGGCAGCGGCGGTGAATACTTCCGCATCTGGATCGTCAATCTGCTGCTCACCATCGTCACGCTGGGCATCTACTCCGCCTGGGCCAAGGTCCGCCGGCTTCGCTATTTCCATGGCAACACCTACGTCGACGGGCAATCCTTCGACTACCACGGGCAGCCACTCGCCATCCTGAAGGGACGGCTCATCGTCGTCGCTGCGTACGTCGTCTTCCTGGTGACGTCGCAGTTGTATCCGTTGTTTGCAGGTCTGGTGGCGATCGTCATCGCGATCTTCGGCGTCCCATGGATCATCATGCGGTCGCGGAAATTCCAGCTCCGAATGACCTCATGGCGCAATCTGCGATTCAACTTCCACGGCACTTACGGCGGGGCGATGGGAGCGTTCGTGGGCTGGTACATGCTCGCGATGATCAGCCTGGGCATCCTGTTCCCGGTCTGGGTACGCAAGCGTGTGGAGTATTCGCTCGACAATGCGGCCTACGGCAGCCAGAAGTTCACGTTCCTGACGCGCACCGGCACTTACTACCGGTTCTGCCTTCTATCCGGCTTTCTCGGCATGGCCGTCTATTTCGGCATCATCTTCACCATCTTCCGCCTGCCCGGAGTCAAGGACCTCATATACCCCGGTGCGCCGCCGCCCACGGGCACGGAAATCCTGCTGGCCTTCGGGATGCAGGGCTGGCTGCTGATCGCGGGTGGCATCGTGGCGCTGCTGGGCATCTTGGGTTACTACCAGGCATCGTTTGCCAACGCCGCGTTCGGCGGTGTCCAGGCGGGTTCGCAATATCTGCGTTCGAATCTGCGGGCCTGGCCGCTCATCGGCATTTATGTGACCAACCTGCTCGCGATCATCTTCACACTCGGACTGTTCTACCCGTGGGCAAAAGTTCGCCAGCTGAGATACCAGCTCGAGAATACCGCAATCGACTCGGACGGCAATCTCGCGGCCTTCACTGCCAGTGCGGGCGAAGGCATCGATGCGGTCGGCGAGGAAATCGGCGACTTCTTCGACGTCGATTTCGGAATCTAGTTTGATCCCGGGCCGCTACTTCGACGGTCGAAGCGCGGCTGGCGTCGATGCCAGCCTCGACTTCGGCGCCGACGGCAAGGTGCACGTGCATGGTTCGGTAATACCGCTGGCATTCCCGCTGTCCGAGGTGAAAGTCTCCGAGCGCATCGGCAACATCACGCGCCGGATCTCGTTGCCGAACGGAGGCGTATTCGAGACACCTGACAACGACGCGGTCGACCAGGCTCTCCACACACTCGGGCTTCAGCAGGGATCGTCGCTCGTGCACTGGCTCGAAAGCCGGTGGCAGATCGCGGTCGGTTCGCTCGCGGCGATTGCGCTCATCTCGGTCGCGTTCATACATTGGGGCGTTCCCGCGATCGCGAATTGGGGCGCCGAAGTCATGCCCGCGAAAGTCGACAGTGCCATCGGGTCCGGCACGCTCGATGTATTGGATAACGTCGCGTTCCGGCCTTCTGACCTGGAGGAGGCTCGCCAACAGGAGCTGCGCGGCCGTTTCATCACCATGGCGAACCCCCTCGACGATGGTCATGAATACCAGCTCGAGTTCCGTCATGGAGGGTTCATCGGTCCCAATGCATTCGCGCTTCCCTCCGGCATCATCGTCATGACCGATGAACTGGTCGAGCTGTCGAAGAATGACGATGAGCTGGTGGCCGTGCTGGCGCACGAAATCGGTCACGTGCGTGGCAGGCATGCGTTGCGGCACATGCTGCAGGCTGCGGGAGTGTCATCGCTCGCCTTCGCGCTGTTAGGCGATGTGAGTTCCATCTCCGGCGTGCTGGCCGCGGCACCGGCTCTCCTCCAAGCCAAGTACTCCCGCGATTTCGAGCGTGAGGCCGACGGCTTCGCCAAGCAATGGCTGCGCGAGAACGGCGTTGCCGAATCGAGCTTCGACGCCATCCTGTGCCGCATCAGCGGGTCTCACGGGGAAGAAAGGGATGAAGAGCACTTCGACTACTTCGCTTCGCATCCCTCGACAACCGAACGCGCGCAATGCCCGAAGGAAGAAGAACAGCCGGAGCCGGAAGGCTGATTCAGTTGATCGAATCGCTGCCGCGCGGCGCGGCCTGGTCGAACAGGTGCTCGACATCGATCGCATCGAACTCGTAAGGCTTCTGGCAGAACTCGCAGGTCACCGTGCACGCGCCCTGCTCTTCGATGACCGACCGCACCTCGTCCGCGCCCAGTGAGCGCAGCACGTTCGCCACGCGCTCGCGCGAGCATCGGCATTCGAATTTCACTTCGTGGCCCGAAAACACGCGGACTTCGTCGACGCCGAACATGTCGACGAGCCGTTGCTCCACGTCGTCTTCGAGCAGCTGGCCGCGCGCCAGCGACGACATGGCGACGTCGGCCTTCTGCCATGCCGCTTCGAGCGCGGCTTCGTCGAGTTGCTCCTGCGTTCCGCCCGCGCCGGGGATGCGCTGCACGAGCATGCCGGACACGACACCTGAACTCGCGGCCAGCAACACCCGTGTGGGCAGCTGCTCCGATTGCTGGAAATAAGCCTCGAGCGACTCGGCCAGGGAATTGCCGGTGATCGGAACCACGCCCTGGTAACTCGACGCGCGGTCCGACGCTTCGACGGTCACGACGATCGTTCCTTCGCCCGCGAGCGAGCGAAAGCCCGCTTCGCCGCCGATGGGATCGTGCCGCGCCATCGCACGCACCTTGAAATCGTGCGTGCACTGCGCCACGAGCAGGTTCACGAGCCCCTTGCCCTGGAGCTGCAGCGTGAGCACGCCGTCGAACTTCAGCGTGGCGGCGAGCAACACGATGGCGCCCACGGCCTCGCCGAGCAGGTGTTGCACGGCAGGTGGATAGTCCTGGTGTTCGCGCAACGCGCTCCACGCCTGCGACAGGCGCACGGCGTGCCCCCGAATCGGATGCCGTTCGAGGACGAAGCGCCGGACGAGGTCGGGCTCGCTCACTTCAACCAGCGAGTTTCTTCTTCAGCAGCTCATTGAGCTGCGCGGGGTTCGCCTTGCCCCCGGTCGATTTCATGACCTGGCCCACGAAAAATCCGAAGAGTTTGTCCTTGCCGGAGCGGTAATCCGCAAGCTGGCCCGGATTCTTCGCCATGACTTCGTCGATGGCCTTTTCGATGGCGCCCGTATCCGTGATCTGCTTGAGGCCCTTCGATTCGATGATGGCGTCGGCATCTTTGCCTTCCGCCCACATGGCTTCGAACACGTCCTTGGCGATCTTGCCAGAGATGGTGTTGTCGGCGATGCGGCCCAGCAGGCCCGCGAGCCCGGCGGCGCCGATGCGGCTCTCGCCGATCTCGAGGTTGTGCTCGTTGAGCGCGGCCGCGAGCGAACCGGCCACCCAGTTGGCGGCGAGCTTCGCCTGCTCCTTGCTGGGCTCCTTTCCACCCGCCAGTAGTTTGGCGACTTCTTCGTAATACGCCGCCAGCTCCTTCGAGGACGTGAGCACGCCCGCGTCGTATTCGGAGAGCCCGAACTGCGCGGCGAACCGCTCCGCCTTCTGGTCGGGCAGCTCGGGCAGCGTCGCTTTCACGTTCGCGATGTACGCGCTGTCGATCTCCACCGGCAGCAGGTCCGGATCGGGGAAGTAGCGATAGTCGTTCGCCTCTTCCTTGGAGCGCATGGAACGCGTTTCGCCCTTGTCGGGGTCGTAGAGCCGCGTTTCCTGCACCACCTTGCCGCCGCCTTCGATCACGTCGATCTGGCGCGCCACTTCGTAGTTGATGGCCTTCTCGACGTAGCGGAACGAGTTGATGTTCTTGATCTCGGCGCGCGTGCCGAACTTCTCTGCGCCCACCTTGCGCACCGACACGTTGGCGTCGCAGCGGAACGAGCCTTCCTGCATGTTGCCGTCGCAGATCTCGAGGTAACGCACCAGCGTGTGCACCTTCTTGAGATACGCCACGGCTTCCTTCGCCGAACGCATGTCGGGCTCGGAGACGATTTCGATGAGTGGCGTGCCCGCGCGGTTCAGATCGATGCCCGACTGCTTCGGCAGCCCTTCATGCAGCGACTTGCCGGCGTCTTCCTCCAGGTGCGCGCGCGTGATGCCGATGCGCTTCTTCGTGCCATCGTCGAGCACGATGTCCATGTGGCCCTTGGCCACGACCGGCAGTTCGTACTGGCTGATCTGGTAGCCCTTCGGCAGGTCCGGATAAAAGTAGTTCTTGCGCGCGAAGACCGATCGCGGCGCGACCTGGGCGCCGACCGCCAACCCGAACTTCACCGCCATTCGCACGGCTTCGCCGTTGAGCACGGGCAACACGCCGGGATAGGCGAGGTCGACGAGGCTCGCCTGCGAATTGGGCGACGAACCGTAGGCCGTGGACGAGCCCGAGAAGATCTTCGACTTCGTCGAAAGCTGCGCGTGGATTTCGAGGCCGATGACGGTTTCCCACGTCATGACAGCTTCTCCTTCTGGAACGCGGCAGGAATCTGGCGATGCCAGTCCGTCTCCTTCTGATACATGTGCGCCACATTGAGCAACTTGGCTTCCGCGAAGTGCGGCCCGGCGATCTGCAGGCCCACGGGCAGGTTGCGAACGAATCCGCAGGGGATGGACATCGCCGGCACGCCCGCGAGGTTCGCGCCGATGGTGTAGATGTCGTTCAGGTACATCTGGATCGGATCCGACGCCTTCGCGCCGATGCCGAAGGCGACGTCGGGCGCCGTCGGCCCCATGAGCACGTCCACTTCGCCGAACGCGCGCTTGAAGTCCTGGTTGATGAGCTGACGGACGCGCTGCGCTTTCAGGTAGTACGCGTCGTAGTAGCCCGCGGACAGCACATAGGTGCCCGTCATGATGCGGCGCTTGACCTCGGCGCCGAAGCCCTCGCCACGCGAACGCTTGTAGAGGTCCATGAGATCCTTCGGATCCTTGGCGCGATAGCCGTAGCGAACGCCATCGAAGCGCGCGAGGTTCGACGAACACTCGGCCGGCGCCACCACGTAGTAAGTGGGCACCGATAGCGGCAACGCGGGGAGTTTCACGTCGACGAGCTTCGCTCCGAGCTTCTCGTAGACCTTGAGTGCGTCGCGGATGATCTTCTCGACCGAGGCGTCGAGGCCCTTCTCGAAGAACTCCTTGATGAGCCCGATCCTGAGCCCCGCGAGGGGCGCGTTCAGCGTCTCGACATAGTTAGGAACCGGCGCATCGACGCTGGTGGAGTCCCGCAGGTCGAAACCCGACATGGCGCCGAGCACCATCGCCGCGTCTTCGGCTGACTGGGAGATGAGGCCGCCCTGGTCGAGGCTCGAGGCGAACGCGATCATGCCGTAGCGCGACACCCGGCCGTACGTCGGCTTGATGCCGGTGACGCCACACAGCGAGGCCGGCTGGCGGATGGAACCGCCCGTGTCCGTGGCCGTGGCAATGGGCGCGATACGCGCCGCGACCGCCGCCGCCGAACCGCCCGAGCTGCCGCCGGGCACCAGGCTCGGGTCCCACGGGTTCTTCACCGGGCCGTAGTAGCTGGTCTCGTTCGACGAACCCATGGCGAATTCGTCCATGTTCGTCTTGCCCAGCGTGACCATTCCGGCCGCGTTGAGCTTCTCGACGACCGTGGCGTCATACGGCGACACGAAGTTGTCGAGCATCTTCGATCCGCAGCTGGTCTTGATGCCTTGCGTGCAGAAGATGTCCTTGTGAGCGAGCGGCAGACCCGTGAGCGGGCCCGCGTCACCGGAGGCCAATTTGCCCTCCGCAGCCTTCGCTTGCGCCAAGGCGGACTCGGCAGTGACCGTGATGAAGGCATTCAGTGACGACTGCGACGCATCGATTCGCGCCAGCAGGCTCTTCGTGAGCTCCGTCACAGAAAATTCTTTGGCTCGCAGCTTCTTTGCGAGCTCAGACAGCGTCAGCGTGTGCATTTTCTTAGGACTTCTTACTCAATGACCTTGGGGACGAGATACAGCGCGGCTTCGACTTGCGGAGCGTTGCGTTGGTAACTCTCGTGTTGGTCCTTTTCGGTCACGACATCGGGCCGCATGCGCTGCGCGAGACCCGGAAGCGGATGAGCCATCGGCTCGATACCCGCGGTTTGAGCGGCGTCGAGCTCCCCGACCAGGTCGACGATCTTCGAAAGACTGTCCTGGTAGACGGGGATCTCGGCTTCGGTCAGTGAGAGACGGGCGAGATGCGCGATGGAGTTGATCTGGTCGCGATTGAGGCTCATCGAAAACTCAAGCAAAAGATGTGGAAAATGTGCGCGGAATCATACCCGTTGCCTTGTGGGGCGTGCTGCAGATTGTTAAATTGCCGGCACTTTTTCGCGACGCTTGGCTTTTTAAAT
>Ga0164241_10006519_pt1 | contig 10627 bp, 8 predicted proteins | sample OricomyardsoilBY_FD_108780 | JGI IMG/M metagenome (GOLD analysis project Ga0164241, IMG submission 108780) | Backyard soil microbial communities from Emeryville, California, USA - Original compost - Back yard soil (BY) | ecosystem: Environmental > Terrestrial > Soil > Unclassified | place: USA... | reverse complement strand
GGTGGCAGCGCGGGTCGCGAAGGCACCGCCGTGCAAATGGGCGCGAGCCTCGCCGACTGGATCGCCCATACTTTTCGAGTCAACAAAGACACACGTCGTCAGCTGCTTGCAGCCGGCATCGCGGGTGGATTCGGTTCCGTTTTCGGAACGCCCATCGCGGGCACGTTCTTCGGACTCGAGGTCGTGTGCATCGGGAAGGTCGAGTACGACGCGCTGGCACCCGCTCTCGTGGCTTCGCTCGCGGGCGACTACGTGACGCGCAAGCTCGGGATCGTTCACACCGCGTATCCGAAGATCTCGCCAGTGGAGCTGACGCCGCTCGTACTCGGTAAGCTCGCGCTCATGGGGGTGGGGATGGCGCTCGCGACCATGGCGTTCGTCGAGCTGACCCACGGCCTCAAACGCTTGCTCGAGCGCAGAATCCAGAAGCTAGCCGTCCGCATGTTCGTCGGCGGCGTCGCGATCGTGCTGATGTGGCGGCTGATCGGCACGAGCGACTACCTGGGGCTCGGGGTGCCCATGATCGTGCGCGCATTCTCGGATCCTCAACTTCCCGTCTACGCGTTCGCGGCCAAGATCGTGTTCACGGGCGTCACTCTTGCAAGCGGCTTTCTGGGCGGCGAGGTGACGCCCTTGTTCTTCGTCGGAGCGACCCTGGGCAGCGTCTTGGCGCGTTTTCTCGGTTTACCAATCGAGCTCGGCGCCGGAGTCGGCATCGCCGCGGTATTCGGCTCGGCCGCAAACACTCCGCTTGCGCTCTCGATCATGGCCGTCGAGCTGCTCGGTTCCGCGGTGCTGCCGCATGTGGTCATTGTGTGCGTCGTCGCCTATCTGCTGTCGGGGCATCGCAGCATCTATCCCTCGCAGCGAATCCTACGTCGAAAGCACGGGGGGAACTTGCTCGAGTCGGCTGTGCCCTTGCGGGATTTTCGCGAGTCGCTCGCACCGCCGAGCTCGCCACCGACCGACGGGCAAACATGACGTTCCGGTGTGGCCTCCGGTTTCAACGCGGCTTCTTTGCACCAGGTTGGGGCCGCAAATTTCTCGAGTTTCGACGCATCATTCTGCTCGCGGTGCCCATGGGCTTGATGGCGGGCGCAGGTGTCGCCGGGCTAGAAATGCTGTGCAACTGGGTGCTGTGGGGGCACCTCGGGGCGCTACCAGTGGCTTTACGCCTGGCGTTTCCCATCTCCGGTCTGTTCATCTCCGGATACATCCTGCATGTGCTGCGGGTCCGAAGCGTCGGTCTGTTGAACGAAGTCGTCGTCCACTATCACGCGCCGCCGACGGAGCTCTCGCTAAAGAAAGACGCGCTGAAGCTCACCGCGTGCGTCGCGACGGTTGGTCTTGGAGCGTCCGCTGGTCTCGGTGGTCCAAGCCAATGGCTGGGCGCACGCATCGGGCTCTACCTGAGCAAGTACACCGCGCGGGTCCGCTATCTACGTGGTCTGTCACCGCAACACTCGCTATTAATCGGAGCCGCCGCGGGCGTATCGGCCATCTTCCGCGCGCCGCTCGCCGGCACCTTGCTCGCTCTCGAAACACCGTTCTCGAAGGACGTCGACGCAACAGCTTTGCTTCCGGCATCGGTGGCGGCAATTTTTGCCCACGTCGTCCATGGCCTGCTGGTCGATAGCCAGCCGCTCCTGCCCTTTCCCCGGTCTGCCCCGTGGGACCTTCGCGCCGTGGCCAGCTCGCTCGTGCTGGGTGTCGCGGCCGGGCTCTTATCGCGTCGCTTTCAGCGGATCCTGATGTGGATACGCGCCGAAACTGAGCACATCGCGTGGTGGTCACGCGCCCTCGCCGGCGGCGTCGCCACCAGCGCAACGGCCTTCGTCGCCTGGAAGTTCTTCGGCGACACTTGGACCCTGCAGGCGGGAGCGCCGCTCGCACACGCGCTCTTCAACGCCCGCTTTCTTGGGCTGGCGGCCTTCGCGCTATTGGCGCTCAAGCTGGCATCGGTGTGGGCGACCTTCGGCACCTCCGGCGTTGCCGGCTTACTGGTCATCACTCTCACTGTGGGCAGCCTGTTGGGCGCGGCGCTTCAGCCCATGTTGCCGCATCTCACTCCGGCAACGGCATGCGGGATCGCGGTGTGCGCTTACCTTGCCGCCAACTACAACGCGCCGCTCACAGCCATCGCCCTTTCCGCTGAGTGGGGCGGCACGGAGCTGCTGTCACTCGCGTGGGTCGCCGTCGTCATCGCGGCGTGGATCGGGGAAGGCCTCGCCAATACTCCAGCCAAAGTCGGCCGCAGGCACCGACGAGTCATTCAACATCACTAGGGACAACCATGTCAGTAGATGAACACGCAGCCCCGAAAAGCAGTTGGCTCAACGCAACCGTCGTCGGCATTGGGCTCGCGAGCCTCTTCTCCGACGTCGGGCACGAAATGGCAACGAGCGCGATGCCCGCTCTTCTCGCGAGCATCGGCGCAAGCTCCGCCTCACTCGGTCTGATCGAGGGGTTATCCGACGGCCTCTCCAGCTTCGCCAAGCTGGCCTCTGGCCACTACTCCGACCGTCTCAAGCGGCGTAAGCCGCTGGCAGTCATCGGGTACTTCATGACGTCGTCCGGCATGGCCAGCTTCGCGTTCGCCACGCAGAGTTGGCATATCTTGTTGGGACGCGTGTTCGGTTGGGTTGGACGCGGAGCGAGGACGCCGGTTCGCAATGTGCTCCTCACCGAAGCCACCACAAAAGAGACCTATGGCCGTGCCTTCGGGTTCGAACGCACCATGGACAGCGCCGGAGCAATCATCGGACCATTGCTCGCTCTCGGCCTTGCTCTGCTGTTCTCGCCACGCCATGTCTTCCTGTTCACTTTGGTTCCTGGCCTGGCCGCAGCGCTTTTGATCGTGCTTCTAGTACGTGAGCGCCCGCACAGACTGCGAACGCCAAGACCGTTTCTGACGAGCGCTCGCGCGCTGCCCCGCGACTTTCGCCGGTTCTTAGCCGGTGTCGGGCTTGCTGGTCTTGGCGACTACTCCAATACGCTACTCATCCTATGGGCCACCCAAGCATTTACACCGCGTCTTGGACCGATCCGAGCCGCGTCGACTGCAATGGCGTTCTACGTGGCGTACAACGTCGTCTACACTGCGTCGTGCTCGGTTGCGGGGTTGCTGGCAGATCGCTACCCGAAGAAGTGGGTGCTCGCTGCTGGCTATGCGCTCGCGCTCGTCCCAGCGATCGCTCTGCTGGTGCCGGGTGCGTCGTACCTGAAGTTCGGTGTCATCTTCGGGTTCTCAGGCATGTACATGGGGTTCTGGGAAACGGTAGAGAGCACTACCGCGGCGACCCTTCTGCCCGCAGAAACCCGCGGGATGGGCTTCGGTGTTTTGGCCACGGTGAACGGTGTTGGAGACCTCGTATCGAGCGTCCTTGTCGGTTGCTTGTGGGCCGCGTCACCCCACTTGGCGATGAGCTTCGTGATCGTGACGACGATCGCCGGCGCAGCCCTGATCGCTTCGGCGCCTGAACACGACTCGAAGGATATAGAGACCTGACGCGGTTGCAGGCGCGCCGACATCGATAGCGAGCGATAGATAGCCGACGGTTCCGAACTCATGTTCGGTGTTCTCATGCCCGTCGATTTTCATGCGATTGAGCAGCGATGCGCACACCGGTATACCTCCGGCCAGCTCCGTCCGAGCGCCTAGAAAATGCCCCTCATCGTGAGGATTCCGCCTCGTTCCCCTCGCCACTCGTTCGTTGGAGCGAAACCAACCCACACTCGTCGCTGTTTGATGTCGTCGGTCCGATGGAGATGTGGAACCGCCACTCCCACACCCGCACCAACGATGGTGGCCGCTATCACGTCGGTCGGAAAGTGCGCGCCTGCTCTGACCCGTTCGACCGATACGAACGTCGACAAGCCAACGGCGCCGACGAGCGTGAGCCACGGTCGCGCCGTATTGGGTGACCGCGCGAACGCGAGGTAGGTTGCGGTAGCCCCAATCGAGGCAGTGATCGCCGAATGACCTGAAAAGAAAGAGAGCGCGTTGTCCGTGCTGCTGTTCTGATAGTTGGGGTCGTTCTCACTCCTAATGTAGGCGATCGGGCGCGGCCGCCTGACGGCCATCTTGACGATGTCCGTCATTGCAAATGAAAAAGAGATCGACTCGGCATACATGAAGGCATCGGCGATGCCGGTTTGAACGCTACCCGAGCGGTAGCCGCTCAACACTGGGTCGACGAAAGCGAAAGCGACCGCAGCCCCCAGGCCAATCGTCGAATAGCCACCCGCTTTGGGGTCGGGAGTGCGGTTGAGCACTCCGCGGTCGATGCTCAGCAGCTGATTTTTGTCAAAATCGGGGGAGATCTGCTGGGGACGAATCTCACCAGTCGAGTTGATCAGCTCGAGTACACCCGCAAACCCCAGTGACGCAGCGATCATCGAAGAATCAGCCAACGGATCGATGTCGAAGGTGACTCGCCCCGCAGGTGCCCGCTCGGCGGGCTTGGGCTCGAGTGTAACCTTGCGCTCAGGGTCTTTCGGAGGACTCACATCGCTCGACGATTTAGGCGAAGCGGAGGTTTCGACCGGCGCGATCGGATCGGGCCCGCGCGGCGGAGGCGTATTGTCGGGCGAGGCGGCGGACACCGACGCCGACTGAGCACTCGCGGTCACGGCGGACAGCAAAAGCGTAGTTACGGTTGCAGAGAGCAAGCAGGCGAAAATTCGGCACGTTTTCATTCTTGATCAATCCGTGGCTCGGTCGTCCGTGCTCTCGTCGTTGAGCTCACTCCTCGACGACCATTTGGGCAGCGTCATCTCGGCTCGGGTTCCGCCAGAAATCGCTCGACCGATCAGCAGAGCCCCCCCATGAACGCGCGCCACGTGATCGACCAATGCGAGCCCCAGCCCGCTCCCCTGCACGGCGTGCGATGTGCCACGAGCAAACGGCTGGAGAAGGCGAGGCAGATCCGCCTCGGCAATACCCGGTCCTTCGTCGACTACGGCTACTTCGACTCGCGATCCGGGCGAATCACCGGGCTGGGGCGTGACGCTGACGACGACGACTCCCGAGCTGTACTTGAGGGCGTTGTCGACCAAGTTGCCGACGGCCAAGCGCAACAGCTGCGGGTCCCCGCGGACGAGCGCTTCCTCTTCTGCTCGAACGACGAGTCGCTGGCGCAGGGCGTCGTCGCGCAGCGCGAGCTCGCCATGTAGATCGGCCACTGTCTCTGCCAAGTCGACCGCTTCTGTACAGGACGCCTTTTCCCGCGCTAGGGCCAAAAGCGACTCGGTGGTGCGAGCCAGAAGAGCGCACGACCGCTCTGCCGCTCGAAGCATCGAACGTACGGAGGGGCTCATGCTCTCGCTCGCCAAGAGCTCGAGTTGCCCTCGCAAGCGCGTGAGCGGTGTTCGTAGCTCGTGAGACGCGTCGGAAACGAAGCGCTGCTCTCTCTCTGCCAACGCCGCGACGCGACCGAGAAGCTGATCGAATGCTTCTGCGACGCTGTCCACCTCTGGCACCCCCCAACGCCGCGGGAACGAGAGGTGGGCTCGCGAATCACCGCGAATTGCTGCGACGTCTTTGCGAAGTGCGTCGAGCGGTGTTAGCGCCCGTTTCACGACTTTCTGGCTCAACAAGCCGAACAGAGCCGTGGTGAACAGAGCCGAGGCACACAGCGCCAAGATCAACGTTCTCGTCGTCGCAACCAGCCGATCCAGCGAGGCGGCCACGTGGACCGTCGCGCCGGTCGAAGCCCTGGTCGAACACACGCGCCAGGTGTGATCTAGAACTCGCTCCGATTGGCAGCCTCCGGAAGCACGTGGGGCATCGGCGATTACTCGGCTCACACCGCCGATCGACTTGCCGTCCTTGTACACTGCCAGCTCTCGGCCGAAGCTCGCTTGTTCCTTGAGCTCGCTCCTCATCTTGAGCTCGAGCTGCTCATCCGTATCCGAGGCGTGGTTCTGGAGCTCGTTGACGAGCGCGCGCGACAGCGCGAGCGAGGTCGCGTCGTCGCTGCTCAGCGAAATCGACGCCCCCACCGCGCCGCCGACGACGACTGTGACCAGCGCGACCACCGCAACGGCGATCCATTGCACGCGCGAAACTGTGCGCTGCAGTGATTCGCGTAGCCGGCTGCTCATGGCAAATCGAGTCGATAGCCAACGCCACGGACGTTGCGAATCAGTGGGCTCAGGGAACCGTCGTCGAGCTTACGCCTGAGGCGCGTCATGATGACCTCCAAGCTTGCGCGCGCTTGCACCGAGGCCGTGCCCCAAATCGCCTCGAGCAGCTCGTCGAACGCCACGACCGTTCCCGCCCGAGCCAGTAGCAGCTCGAGCACCGCCCACTCTCGTCCCGTGATCGGAATCTCATTTCCTGCTCGCTCGGCGCGGCGAGCTTGCAGATCTATCACCGTATCGCCCAAAACCGCGAACTTCTCCCGCGTGAGAGGGCCGCGCCGCCCCAGCGCTCGAATCCGGGCGACGAGCTCGCTAACGGCAAAAGGCTTGGGCAGGTAATCGTCTCCGCCCGCGGAGAGCCCCTCGACACGAGCCCCCACAGTACCTCGTGCACTGAGGAACAGCAGCGGAATCGACGACGGCAACGCTCGCAGCTTTCGGCAGAACTCCAAACCACTACCGTCGGGCAACATCACGTCCAGCACGATGACGTCGAATCGGCCTAGCGAAAGCTCGTGCTCGGCGCTCTTTCGATCGCGAGCCACCGTTGCTTCGAACCCTTCACGAACGAGCGCTCGCGCAACGAAGTCCGAAGTTTCGTCGTCGTCCTCGACAACCAGCACTTTCACGGCTTCTGCTCCGAATCCGGCGAACCTTCGATTGAGGCGCTGAGCTCGAACGACATCGATGTTGCGTCAACACCTACCACGATCTTCGGACCGCGCATTCGTCTCGTGATTCTGCCGTTAGGCGTTCGTTAGACATCACTGACCACTTCGATTGACAAGGCGCTTCACGACGCAACACTCTGTATCGCCGTGAAACGCCCTTCGATCGTAAATGCCACAGATTCACATGAGGGGAGCCGGCAAATGAGCGTACGCGAATGACGAGAGTCGGCCCAACTTGGTTGCTCGCGCTCGTGCAGTTCGGCCTACTCGTCGCTGGAGGCTGTGCAAGCTTCGTGGCTGCTCCCTTGCCGCGTGAAGCCGAGGTTGCGCCACGACGAGCATTCACCGCAAGCCGTTTTCGGGTCGCAACGACGGAGTTGCAACGCGTAGCTCGCGCGCCCATAGAGGTCGATCTCGGGGACGGGTTGGATCCAGACGAAGCCGCGGTGCTGGCCGTCCTGATGAACTACGATTTGATTGCCGCACGAGAGGCGCATGGGGAGGCGAGCGCGCAGCTGTTGATTGCTGGAATTTTGCCGAATCCGAGGCTGGATGCCGGCCTGAATCACCCTTACGGTGCCGGCTCCGCTGGCACGACGAACGCGCTCAATCTGTCGCTCAGCATGGACCTGAAACCGTTCATCGCTCGCTCGGCGCGACGCAACGCCGCCTCGAAGACCATCGAACAAGTCGACTTGGGCATTGCTTGGCATGAGTGGCAGATCGCGCAAGACGCGCGACTTTTGGTCGTTCGTCTGGGCTGGATTCGCAAGCGGCTGAAGCTCGCCCGAGACGAGCTCGAGTTCATGCAGCAAGCGAGCAACGCGACCTCCGCCGCGAGTCGCAGCGGGGATGCGACGCTCGACACGCTCGGTCTGCAACAGGCAGCTCTCGAGCGCGTCCGGCGAGCGCTGAACGAGCTCGAACAGACGGATGTCGATACGGATAGCGCGCTCCGCTCTCTGCTCGGAAACCCCGTCCTGGACAGGCTAGAAGTCAGCGAGCCGAGCTCATCGGCTGCGCTTGACGCCTGGGTTCTCGACATCGAATCTTGCCTCGAGGGCCGCTTGGATCTGCTGGCGCTACGTCGAGGTCACGAGGCTGGAGAAGAGCGACTTCGCGCCGCGGTTCTCGAGCAGTTCCCCGCCGTGTCCGTCGGACTCGCATACCAGCGCAGCGAAGTCGCGCTCAACTTCATCGGAGGTTTCGTCACGGTCGAGCTACCCGTGTTCGATCGTAATCAGGGAGCCGTGAAGCTCGGCGAAGCGAGCCGTCGGCGGCTAGAGTACGAATATGCTGCGCGAGTCGCGAACGCGCGGGGTGACCTCGACCGTCTCTTGCGCTTCGCTTCACTCCTGCGCAGGCAGCTTCCCGATGTAGAGCAATCAGTCGCACCGCTCGCGGAGATCGAGCTTCGTGAACGCGAAGCAGTAGTGCACGGCGACATCCCTTTGCTTTCGTACCAGGCGGTGCGTGGCACACTGTTCGATCAACGGTTGCAGGCGACAGTCATGGCGCAGGCTCTGGCCGAAGCGCGCATTGGAGTCGAGACCACTTGCGGCGGCGAACGCCAGACGCGCCCATGAAGTACCCACTACGAGCACTGGTTTGTCTGGCAAGCGCGCTGCTCGCGAATTGTCGTTCGCAAGCAGCCAACAGCGATTCTACGCCGAACGAGCCAGCGGGCGCGGTCGTTGCGGTGGAGAGCGTCGACAGGGGCGCGCTCGAGCAGACGCTAAGTTGCTATGGGAAAGTCGAGCTCGCAGAGGACACACAGCGGGCCGTCAGCTTCGAACGGCCCGGTCAGGTGATGACCGTCGCGGTCGTCGAAGGTCAGCTGGTTTCGAAGTCGGAAGAACTGCTGCGGGTTGGCGCTCTCCCACGCAATTCACCGGACCTTCAGCAAGCGAAGATTGCCGCAGAGTTTGCCAAGCGAGAGGTCGCTCGAATGCAGCGCTTGCTCGACGAAAAGCTTGCAACCAACCAAGAGCTGCAAGGCGCAGAGAAACAGTCGGCAGCGGCCGATACTGCGCTACAGGCCCTGGCCGGCGGAGGCACTACAGGTACCCCCGTTCGTGCCCCCATGGACGGCATCGTAGCGAAGGTGCTGGTTCACCGCGGTGAGCTTGCCCAGTCAGGGCAGACGGCGATGATGCTGGGAACGAAGAATTCGCTGAGCGTCCGTGTCGGCTTCGAGGTCGAAGACCTGCCGAAACTCGCGCAAGGCATGCCGATCCGCATCGAGTCGGCGTACCACGGCGAGCAACAAGCGCCCGCACACGCGCAACTGTCGACCTTACACCGAGTGGTGGACGCAAAGACTCAGCTCGTCGAAGGCATCGTGCACGTCGAAACTCCGCCGGAGTGGATGGCGCCTGGGCTAGCGGTACGCGTCGCTACGGTCCTCGCCACACGCACGAACGTGCTTCGCGTCACCAAGTCGGCCTTGATGAAGCAGGGGGACACGCTCGGTCTATTCGTGATCCAAAACGGGCGCGCCTCGTGGCGAACGCCGGCGTTCGGGTTAGATGATGGTGAACGCGTGGAAGTGCTCTCGGGCCTGAACGAGAGTGACCGTGTCGCCACGACCGGCAGAACCAGCTTGAGTGACGGTATGCTGGTTCGCGTGCCCAGCGCGGGTCAGCCGTGAATTTCTCTCGTTGGCTCGGTGCCCACCGACGCTCACTGCTATTGGTGTTTGCGCTACTCGCGCTCGGCGGAATCGCGACGCTGTGGAGCTTGCCGCGGGGGCTTTTTCCTCGGACCACGTTTCCGCGGGTGGTCGTTTCGGTCGACGCTGGCGACCGCCCTGCTGACCGAATGGTGGTCGAGGTCACCCGTCCGCTCGAGGAGGAGATCCGATCGGTCTTGGGTGTACGCGACGTACGCTCGAACTCGAGCCGCGGGTCTTGCGATATCTCGGTGAATTTCGATTGGGGCACGGACATGGTGAGCAGCACGCTCATGGTGCAAGCGGCCCTCGCTCGCGTGGTGCCGTCGTTGCCCGCCGGAACTTCCTACCGAGTGCGCCGCATGGACCCCACGGTGTTCCCGGTGCTGGGCCTGAGTATGCGGTCCAAGGTGCGCTCGCTGGTCGAGCTGAAGGATCGCGCTCGCTACGATCTCGGTCCGCGCTTATCCACCACGCGCGGCGTCGCCACCATCGGAGTCCTCGGCGGCCGCAGCCAAGAGCTACAGGTGCTGGTCGACCCAAACAAGCTCAATGCGACCGGCGCCACGTTGGAGGATGTTGTTCGGTCCGTTGCCGCGTCGAACGTGGTCGAGGCCGTTGGCCGCCTCGAGCAAGACGAAAAGCTCTATCTACTGCTCTCGGACACGCAGCTCAATGATTTGGGCGCGCTCCGCCGAGTCATCTTGCAAAAGAGCGACAGCGGAGTGGTGAAATTGGAGGACGTCGCAACCATCCAAGACGGCGTCGCACCCGAGTGGACTCGAGTCGTCGCCGATGGCGCCGATGCCGTGGTCTTGAACGTCTATCAACAACCCGACGGCAACACGGTTCAGATCGCGCGCGACCTCGAGCTCAAGGTCGCTGAATATCTGCGGCAGGCGCCCAAAGACATATCGGTCGCGACTTGGTACGACCAGAGCGAAATCGTGTCGAAAGCCGTCGATTCGGTGCGCGACGCCGCGCTGATCGGTGTTGGCTTGGCCGTCGTGGTCCTGTGGCTTTTTCTCGGGAGCTTTCGGATCACTCTGGTTGCGGCCACGTGCGTACCGATCGTGCTTGCGATTACCTTGCTCGTGTTGCAGGTCGCGGGACGCAGCCTGGACATCATGACGCTGGGAGG
>Ga0164241_10006518_pt1 | contig 10628 bp, 10 predicted proteins | sample OricomyardsoilBY_FD_108780 | JGI IMG/M metagenome (GOLD analysis project Ga0164241, IMG submission 108780) | Backyard soil microbial communities from Emeryville, California, USA - Original compost - Back yard soil (BY) | ecosystem: Environmental > Terrestrial > Soil > Unclassified | place: USA... | reverse complement strand
GAGCTACACCTGGGCCGGGGGCGACCACTTCCAGTCGGCAATCGGCGACTTCAACAGCGACGGCCAGGTCGACATCGGCCTGCGCCGCACCACCGACGGCGTCTTCTACTGGCGGCTCGGGCCTCCCCGCTAGGAGCCACCGGTTGCGCGCCTACCTGCGCGAGCGCTGAGGGCATGGGATCCCTCTGCGGACCTCGCAGGAGTGCGAGCGTTCGGAGGCACGCCCCAGCGCCGATTCGATCGTGCGATTGAGCAGTGAGGCAACTTGCCGAGCTCGCGCCTCTGTCGCCTGCTCAACGAGGGATCCGGCGAATTGAGGAGCAAGGAGGAGCGTCCCGACAACGACTACCGCAGCGAGGCGTGGCCATATTCGGCTTGCGAGCCCGAGAGATTCAAGCCAGTCCATCGCTGAAGCGTAGGCGGCCGCTCGGCGGGTTTCGCCCCCTGCCGCACATGCTGGATCTGACGAGGATCTGATGGTCCCCTTGATCGCGACAACGCCGACGCGCTCAAGCCGAGGATCGCGTCGGCCGGTTGACTTAAGCGATAGGCCGATGCGGGCATCACCATGTACTTGGATGTCACCGACCGACAAACGCCCAAAAGACGACCCTGAGACGCCTTTGACCCCAGCGCAGGAACGGCAACGCGCGAGGACTGTGATCGGCCTCTACCTTGTCGGCGCGGCCATTGTTGCCGTTGCCCTGATCATCGACGGCTGCTTTCAGTAGCAAGTCGGGATCGACCGGCCACCGGCTGCTTATGGAATCTCCTTGCGAACCTCGCCAGAGCCATCGAAGTCGCTGCCGGTCCCGCCGCCGCAGACGTCGTTGCCTCGCCCGCCGCCCAGGCGGTCATAGCTTGGCCCGCCGAAGAGCCAATCGTCTCCGCCACGGCCAGTCAACCGGTCCTCGCCGCGCCGCCGATCATCTTGTCGTCGCCTTCTCCGGCGTTTATCTCGAAGCTGCTCACCAGCGGCGCCTGGCGGATCAGCTCGTAGGGGTCTCCCTTGAGCGAGGTCTTCTTCATCGGTGGCAGCCCAATCGAGCGGAATGTCCCTACGCGCATATCAGTGAACAGCCTGGCCTCCCCGACATTGCGCCCCAGCGCGCAAGTGCGACTGGGTTCGACTCGTCGCGACCAGCCGCTACTGTGTGAGGCGGTGAGCCGGGAAGACTGGTCGGCAATGCTCGTCGCCGACCCCGAAAGGCTCCTTTGGCAATCGCCGTCGCCACCTTCCTGATCGCCCTGGCGATCATCGCCAGCGAGAAGCTGCACCGCACCAACGTCGCCCTGCTGGGCGCGGCGATCGTCGTCCTATGCGTCGGCGACTTCTCCCAGGAGCAGGCGATCGAGTCGGTCGACTTCAACACGATCGGCCTCCTCGTCGGGATGATGATCCTCGTCTACCTGACCCAGCAGACCGGGGTCTATGACTTCGTCGCGATCCGTGCCGGGCAGATCTCCGGCGGGCGCTCCTTCGCTGTGACGATGAGCCTCGCCGCGATCACCGCGATCCTCTCGGCCTTCCTCGACAACCTGACGACGATCCTGCTGATCGCGCCGATCACCTTCCTGCTCGCAGACGCGCTCGACATCGACGCGGTGCCGCTTTTGATCATCGAGGTGATCGCCTCCAATATCGGCGGCACCGCGACCCTGATCGGCGACCCGCCGAACATCATCATCGCGGGTGCCACCGGGCTCAGTTTCAACGCCTTCATCGTCAACTTGGCGCCGATTGTGATCGTCACCTTCGCGGTCGTCGTGCCGCTGCTCTACCTCGTCTTCCGCCGCCGCCTCCAGGTCGACGAGAAGAACCGGGCGGCGGTGATGGGGCTCAATGCGGCTGCGTCGATTCGCGACGCGGCCGAGCTGCGCCGCACCGGCCCGGTCCTGGCGCTGACCGTGCTCGCCTTCTTCGCCCACCAGGCACTCCATGTCGAGCCGGCGACCGTTGCTCTTACCGGGGCGGCGATCGGATTGCTGGTGACGAGGGTCAGCCTCGAGAAAGCGCTCTCCAGCATCGAGTGGACCACCCTCTTCTTCTTCATCGGCCTCTTCGTCATGGTGGGGGCGCTGGAGGCAACCGGTGCGATCGGCCACATCACCGAGGCGGTCAAGGACGTGACCGGCGGCGAGCGAACGGCGGAGCTGCTGGGGATCGTCTGGGTGGCGGCGATCGGCTCGGCGGTAGTCGACAACATCCCCTTCACCACGGCGATGATCCCGGTCGTCAAGGAACTGCAGGAGTCGGCGGGCGCGACCGGCGACGATGCCTACTGGTGGTCGCTGGCGTTGGGCGCCTGCTTCGGCGGCAACGCGACGATGATCGCCGCAGCCGCCAACGTCGCCGCCGCCGGGCTCGCCGAGCGCGCCGGCACGCCGATCGGCTTCATGACCTTCCTGCGAGTCGGTCTTCCAGTGACCTTCATCTCGATCATTCTGGCAACCGGCTACATCGCAATCCGCTACATCGCGCTCTGAGGAGGAGACGACCATGCCCGACTCCATCATCAACGAGGCACTGCGGGAGATAGAGCCGCTCAGCGCCGAAGAGCTGATCGGCCCGGCGGCTCGGCGGGTGGTCGAGGCCGGCCTGCCGGCGCTGCCGGCGGTCGAGGCGGACGGGCGCTTCGCCGGGATCTTCGGCGAGCGTGAGTTCATGGTGGCGCTCTTTCCCGGCTACGTCGGCGAGCTTGCCTCGGCGGCGATGGTCTCGCGCTCGGTCGATGAGACGATCGAGCGCCGCAGCGACTGCGCGCTGCAGCCGATTCGCCGCTACCTGACCACCGACCACGTCCTGGTCGAGGACGACTACTCCGACACCCAGATCGCCGAGATCTTCCTCCACCACCGGGTCTTGATCGTCCCGATCGCGACCAAGGGCAGGGTCCACGCGCTGATCACTCGCCACGACTTCTTCTGCTCGCTGGTGGGGCGCTTCGGCGAGATCGCCGAGGACGGGTCGCCGGGCGGGGGGTGAGGTAGATCGACGTCGTTCAGCTGCTCGAATGCGAACCGGAGCTCGGCGAAGGTCTCTCCGAGGAGGAGCTGGCGATCGCCTCTCGTGCGCTGCCGGTCCCGATGGCGATCTTGACAAAGGGCGTTTGGAACCCTCGCGCGGAACCCTCGGAGGCGGGCTGCCTCGGCTACCTCATCGCCAAGGGACTGCTGGTCCGCCGGGTCGAGATCGCCCAGGGCTCGAGCGTCGAGCTCCTGGGCAGAGGCGATCTTCTGCGCCCTTGGCAGGAAGACGCCTCTTCCTTTTGCGTGGCATCTTGGGAGGTCTTGGAGCAGTCCACCCTGCTCGCGCTGGGGCCGGGTTTTACTCGCGGCCTCGCTCAGTGGCCGACGATAGCCGCGAACCTCGCCATGCTCGGGCTCAGGCGCTCGCGCGCCCTTGCCGCCGACGCCGCGATCGCCAGCATTGTTGGCATCGAGGAGCGGCTCTGGATCATGCTCTGGCACTTGGCCGAGCGCTGGGGCGAGCCGAGCGCAGAGGGAATCCACCTCTCGATTCGAGTTCCCCACCGCCTGCTCGCGGAGATGATGGGGGCGAGACGCCCCTCGATCACAAGTGCCCTGGCGCAGTTGCAGGAGGCGGGCCGCCTCGACAGCGCTCCGGACGGCGGCTGGATTCTCCTCGGCGACCCGCCCTGCTGAGCCGGCGCGTCAGCGCTAGGTCGCGTTGAAGGCGATCCAGCGCGAGGCGCACATCGGCCCGCGCTTTTCCTTGTCGGTGACGCGCAGTCGGCCTCGAATCCCCTTCTCGGTCATCCGGCCGCGAAAGTAGACGCTGTCGGTCTTGCCGAACTGGGAGTCGCGGAAGCTGCCGTTCGGTTTCACCTTGGTCCAGAGGAACCCACCCTCTTCCAATTGGAGCGTGCTTCCATCGCGGCACTTGAGGTCCACTTCGAAGGTATGGATCCGGAATGTCCGCTCCTTGCCCACGACCTTCATCCGGTAGCCCTGCGCCGTCTTTCCTTTGTACATCCGGGCGCTTGCTGAGTCGGCCAGCGCCGCGGCCTCGCTTGCGATCAAGCCAAACGCGATCGCTGCGCTCACGATGAGTCGGACAAGCATTCTCGCCTCCCTGCAGAGATTGACTAGGTCTATGGCTGTCAACAGGGAGCCACTCGTGTTTGCTGCGCAGTGATGTCAGCCCGCTGACATCGGCGCTCCTGCCCGCGCAGCGACGGGTAGTCGGTCGGTGTTGTCTCCATGTGTTGCTCGGGAAAGGCAAGATTGTGAAGAAGGCACTTGCGCCGGCACTGGTCATCGCGCTGCTCATCACCGGATTGCTCACCGTCGGCCTCACGACCGCCGCCAAGCCGACGGTCGTTCGCGCCGGCAATCTCGTCCTCAGGCTGAACGGCGGGGTGACGCCGAAGCGGCTGCCGAGGAACGAGCTGGCGCCGATCAAGCTGCAGATCTCGGGCAACATCTCGACTGCCGACGGCACTCACCCGCCCGCCGCCAAGTTCGTCATCGCCGACTTCGACAAGCACGGAACGGTGAACGCACGCGGCCTCCCGACCTGTAGTGCAGGAAAGCTTCAGGCGCGCAACACGCAGGCCGCCAAGCAGGCCTGCCCCAAGGCGATCGTGGGAGGCGGTAAGACCCGGGTGAGGGTGGAATTTCCCGAACAGGCCGCCTTTTTCTCGACCGGGCCGCTGGTGCTCTTCAACGGGGGCGTCAAGCGCGGCGTGACGACGATGTTCATCCACGCCTACGTCAACGTGCCGGCGCCGACGGCGATCGTCACGGTGGTCAAGATCAAGCCCATCCACAAGGGCCGCTTCGGCACCCGTGCGATCGCCCGCATCCCGAAGATCGCCGGCGGCTACGGATCGGTCACCCGCTTCGCGATGGCGATCAAGCGCAACTTCCGCTTCCGCGGCCGCTCGCGCAGCTACCTGACGGCGCGCTGCGCGAACGGGCGCTTCTTCGCCCACGTCGATGTCGCCTTCGCCGGTGGACTGCGCTTCGGGGGGACAGTCGTGCGCGCCTGCCGGGGTAGGGGCTGATGGGCCCCGGCGGCGTCAGGCTCGCGGCTGCAGGCGTGTTGCTCCTACTCGCCTGCAGCGCGCCTGCCGCCAAGGCCGACTTCGGCATCGCCAACTGGGAAGCGCTGACTTGCGCGGTGGACGCGACGCCTGCCGACCCCTGCACCTCCGCCGACGTCTCGGACTTCTACACCCAAGCCGCCGGGCACCCGAACTTCGGCATCACCGCCTTCGAGCTCAACACCGGCGCCTTCGAAATACCCGAAGGCAACGTCAAGGACATCAAGGTCGAACTGCCGGAGGGACTCGGCGTCAACCCCGAGGCGACCGAACAGTGCACGGTTGCCCAACTTGCCAGCTCGAGCTGCCCGCCCGGCTCGCTGGTCGGGACCAACTACCTGCGCGCGATCGTCGCCGCCGGCCCGCCACCGGTCGCGGCGACGATCCCGGTCCCCGTCTACAACGTCGAGCCTCCGTTCGGCGTGCCCTCGATGGCCGGCTTCCAGCTCCCGCTGCCGGGCTCAGAACCAACACTTCTCGTCGGCGACCTCTCTCCGGCAGACCAGCACATCTCCTTCACGATCTCCGACGTCGAGCCGCCGCCCGACGGGCCGCCGGTGATCGGTTCGCGGCTGATCTTCAACGGCAAGGCCGGTGACGGGTACCTGACGATGCCGAGCCTCTGCGCCGGAGGCCAGACCTCGGTCCTGCGCGTCGACTCCCACCAGAATCCCAGCGTCTTCGTCAGCGAGCCGTTCACCACCGCGGTCGGCGCCGACGGCTGCGAGCTCGTGCCCTTCGACCCGACGGTCGACGTTACGGTGAAAGGCGCGACCGACTCGCCCGAACCGGCCGATATCTCGCTGAAAATCCCCTACGCCCCGGGCCCGAACCAGATCACCAACTCGCATCTGCGCAGCGCCAAGGTGACCCTGCCGGAGGGCATGGGCTTCAACCCCTCGGCCGCGCGCGGCCTACTCGCTTGCACCGATGCCCAGTTCGCCAAGGGGACGAACAACCCGATCGGCTGCCCCGACGGGTCGAAGATCGGCACGGTCGAGGTCCAGACGCCCTTGCTGCCTGCCAATTCGATCGGCGGCACCGTCTACGTCGGCCAGCCGCTCAGCGACGATCCGGCCTCGGGCAACCAGTTCCGCATCTTCATCAACGCTGCCTCTCCGCGGTTCGGGGTTGACGTAAGGCTCGTCGGTCGCGTCTTCCCCGACCTGCGGACGGGGCAGTTGACGGCGCTGATCGACGACAACCCGCAGGCCCCCTTCAGCGACTTCGCGATCCACATCGCCGGCGGGGCCGGGGGAGTCCTGACCTCTCCGCCGACCTGCGGCCCGCACCCGACCCGCACCCAGCTTGCCCCATGGACGGGCACGGCAGCGGCGACCCCGGGCGACTCGTTCTCCCTCAGCTCGTCGCCTGGGGGCCGCCCATGCGCGAAAACGCTTGCCGAGCGCCCGTTCGCGCCCACCCTCAGAGCACGGCCCGACCAGCGCCGGGCAGGCGCCTACAGCCCGTTCCGCTTCCACTTCGATCGTCCCGACGGAGCGCAGGAGCTGCACCGCGTGGAGCTGACGCTGCCGCCCGGCATGGTTGCCAGGCTGCGCGGGGTCGAGTACTGCTCAGACAACGCGATCGCCGCCGCGGCGCAGCGCAGCGGCGCGAGCGTCAAGGCGACCCCGGCCTGCCCGCAGAAGAGCTCGCTCGGCTACCTCGACATCGACGCCGGCTCCGGCCCGCGGCCGCTCGGCGTGCACGGGCACGTCTACCTCGCCGGCCCCTACAAGGGCGCGCCGGTCAGCCTCCTCTTCGTCACCCCCGCGCTCGCCGGCCCCTATGACCTCGGCACCGTCGTGGTTCGCGCCCCCGCATACGTGAATCCCGAAACGGCGCAGGTGAAGGTCGTCTCCGACCCGATCCCCGACGTCTTCGGCGGTGTCAAGCTCGACATCCGGGCGCTCGACGTGGCGATCAGAAGGCCGCGCTTCACGGTCAACCCGACGACCTGCCGCGAGCAGTTCTCGATCCGCTCCGAGGCCTTCGGCTCCGGCCCCGACCCAGCCGATCCCGCCGCCTGGGTCGGGGCCGCCTACGACGAACCGTTCCGGGCCAACGACTGCCGCCGGCTGCGCTTCAGGCCGCAGTTCTTCGCTCGCGTCTTCGGCCAGAAGCAGAGGCTGCGGCGCGCTGCCAACCCGCGCTTGCGGGCGATTCTCAGCGCCCGCAAGGGCGACGCCAACCTGCAGCGGGCGGCACTCGTGCTGCCCCGCGCGATCATCCTCGACCAGGGTCACATCCGCACGATCTGCACGCGCGTCCAACTCGCCGCGAGCGAATGCCCCGAGCAGGCAATCTACGGCTTCGCCCGCGCGACCTCGCCATTGCTCGACGGGGCGTTGAAGGGCCCCGTCTACCTCACCTCTTCCGACAACGAACTGCCGGACCTGCTCGCCGACCTGCGGGGCCAGGTCAACATCCGCCTGCGCGGGGTCATCAGCGCCAAGGGAGGCCGCCTGAAGACGGTCTTCTACCCGACCCCCGACGTCGCCGTGAGCAAGTTCATCCTCACCATGCGCGGCGGCAACCGAGGACTGCTCGACAACTCGGAGAGCCTCTGCCAGCGCAAGCGCTTCGCCTTCCTCAACTTGAAAGCGCAGAACAGCCGGCGCCTGAGGACGAACCGGCTGCGCCTTAACGTTCCAGGCTGCCGCGTCCAGCGGCGCTGACCAAGAGTTCAACACTAGGATCGCGGCGGCATGATCCATGTCGACGCCGAGTCGTTCTTCGCGATCGTCGTGGTCGCGGCCCTGGCGGCGATCACGGTCGCCGTCGTGCCTCGCCGTTTTGCGCCCCCGGTCGTGGTCGTCGAGCTGTTCCTCGGGATCGTCGTCGGCCCCCAGGTCCTTGGTCTTGCGGAAACCGACAGCTTCATCGACTTCTTCTCCAATCTCGGCCTGGGGATGCTCTTCTTCTTCGCCGGCTACGAGATCGACTTCGAGCGCATCCGGGGGAAGCCGATGAAGCTCGGGGGCACAGGGTGGCTGCTCTCCGTGGCGCTCGCCTACGCGCTCGGCACCGTGCTGGCCGTAGCCGGGGTGATCGACTCCTTCCTCTACGTCGGCTCAGCGATGGCGACGACGGCGATCGGCACGCTGATCCCGATCCTGCGTGACAAAGGCGAACTGAAAACCCGCTTTGGCACCTATCTGCTCGCCGCCGGCGGCGCCGGTGAGTTCGGTCCCGTCCTGTTGGTCACGCTCTTTCTCTCCACCAGCCATCCGCTGCACGAGGCGGCAATCCTGATCGCCTTCGTCGTGATGGCGATCGGCGTGGCGCTGGCCTCGGTCGGTCTCGCCTGGCGTGGGTGGCCTGCCTTGGAGCGCACCTTCGAGGCAAGCAGCCAGCTCGCCGTGCGGGCGGCGGTCGTGCTTGTCTTCGGCTTGGTGCTGCTGGCGAGTGAGATAGGGCTCGATGTCCTGCTCGGGGGCTTCGTCGCGGGCTTGATCACCCGCATGGCGCTCGAGGGCCATGAGCTGCGCGTCTTCGAGTCGAAGCTGACCGCGATCGGCTTCGGCTTCTTCATTCCCTTCTTCTTCGTGTCGAGCGGGATCTCATTCGACCTGGACGCGCTCGGCTCGGTCGGTGCGCTGCTCAAGCTCGCGATGTTCTTCGGCCTCTTCCTGGTCGTGCGAGGGGCTCCAGCGCTTCTGCTCTACCGGGGCGCCCTCGATGCCCGAGACCGGGGCGCCCTTGCCTTTTACTCGGCGACCGAGCTTCCGCTTGTGGTCGCGATCACCTCGATCGCGGTCGAAGCCGGGCACATGAAGACCTCGACGGCGGCTGGCCTCGTTGGAGCCGCCATGCTCTCGACGCTCGTCTTCCCCTTCGCCGCGTCTGCGCTGCGCGCCTCAGCTCGAGGTCCCAGCGGGCAAGGCGAAGCGAACGCGGGTGCCTGACTCGCCGGGAGCGATCCAGATCCGGCCGCCGTGGGTCTCGACTATCGCCCGGGAGATCGCCAGGCCGAGGCCGGCTCCGTCGCCCTCTTGGGCCGCGTCGGGCCCACCCCGGTGGAAGGGCTCGAACACCCGGTCTCGCTCCGAGGGCGGGATTCCGTCCCCGGTGTCGGCCACCTCGACCTCGATCCCCTCGCCTGTCGTCTCAGCTCTGACGGTGACGCTGCCGTCGGCAGGAGTGTGGTGGATCGCGTTGCGAATCAGGTTGAAGAGGACGCGCTGGATTCGCTCGGGGTCGGCACGGGCGCGCAGGCTCTCGGCCTCCAGCTCGGTACGGATCTCGACACCGCTCGCCCGCGCCTCGGGGCGCATCGCATCGACCGTCTCATCGACCAGCAGCGCCAGCTCCACCTGGCGCATCGACCAGTCGATGTCGCCGGCCTCGATCCGCGAGAGCTCGAAGAGGTCGTCGATCATCGTGCTCAGCGAGCCGATGTGGGTCTGCATCGTCGCCAGGTAGCGATGGCGGGTCTCCTCGTCGACGATCCCGTCGTCGATCGCCTCGACCAGCAGCCGCAGCGAGGCGATCGGGGTGCGCAGGTCATGCGAGACGGCGGCGACCAGCTCGCGCCGCGTCTCCTCGGCGGCGGCCCGCGCTCGCTCGCGCTCGGCCAGCGCGACGGTCCGCAGGGTGACGATCCCGATCGCGAGGACGAGGATCGAGAAGAGCAGGGCGTCGCGCTCGGACACGTACATCATGTGCGCGGCGAAGACGATCGCCGCCAGGACCGCGGCGACCAGGAGCGCGGTGACGACGGCCTGGCGGCCGATTGCGCCGAAGCGACGCGGGGGACGAGAGGAGCCGAGCGGCGGCGGACTCATGGCTGGAACCTGTAGCCCACGCCCCACACGGTCTGGATGAAGCGGGGCTGCTCGGGGTCGGGCTCGACCTTGGCCCGCAGGCGACGGACGTGGACGGTGACGGTGCTCGTGTCCGAGTAGAGCGCCGCTTCCCAGACGCGGTCCATCAACTGGTCGCGCGAGAAGGCCTGGCCGGGATGGGCGGCGAGGAAGGCGAGCAGGTCGAACTCGCGCTGGGAGAGCTGGATCTCATCGCCGTCGCGAAGCGCGCGGCGGGCGCGGACGTCGATCTCCAGGCCGTCGAAGCGCAGCGGCTCCGTCTCCTCATTGGCCGGCCGGGCGCGGCGCAGGACCGCGTCGACCCTGGCGACCAGCTCGCTCGGCGAGAACGGCTTGACGATGTAGTCGTCGGCGCCGCGGCGCAGGCCGGCGAGGCGGTCGTCGTGCTCGCCCTTGGCGGTGAGGAGGATGACCGGCGTGCGCTCCTCGCCGTCGGCCTGCAGGCGGCGCAGCACCTCGAAGCCGTTTAGCTCGGGCAGCATCAGGTCGAGGACGACGAGGTCGGGGTCGCACTCGCCCGCGAGCCGCAATGCCTCGACCCCGTCGCCGGCCGTGGCGGTGGTGTAGCCGGCGCGCTCGAGGTAGCGGGCGACCACCTCGGAGATCGTCGGCTCGTCGTCGACGACGAGCACGGTGCGGCGATCCGCCTGCTGCGCCATCTCACCGATTGTCGCAGCGGCCGGTCTCATCCGAAGGTGAAGGCATAGCCCGAGACGCCGGGGGCGACGTCGAG
>Ga0164241_10006517_pt1 | contig 10629 bp, 9 predicted proteins | sample OricomyardsoilBY_FD_108780 | JGI IMG/M metagenome (GOLD analysis project Ga0164241, IMG submission 108780) | Backyard soil microbial communities from Emeryville, California, USA - Original compost - Back yard soil (BY) | ecosystem: Environmental > Terrestrial > Soil > Unclassified | place: USA... | reverse complement strand
CGATGAGGGCGACGATCTCGCGGTCCGCGTCGACGTACCGACCCTCCGCCTTGAGTTCCTTCGCGATGCTCCGGGCCTGGTCCTTCGCCAGGGCATCGATCTCCGCCGGCGACCAGGCCGGATAGGGCGTGCCGAGCATCCGCTGGACGCGGACTTTTGCCGAGAGGCCGGCATAGTCGGTGGGCGCGTCCTTCAACCAGGTATAGGACGGCATATTCGAACCGACGGAGATGTTGCGCGGATCGTCGAGATGATCGTAGTGCCAGGCGTCGTTGTATTTCCCCCCGATGCGGGCGATGTCTGGTCCCGTGCGCTTGGAGCCCCATTGGAAAGGATGATCCCAGAGCGATTCGCCGAGGCGGGAGTAGTCGCCGTAACGCATGACGTCGGGCACGAGCGTGCGGATCATTTGCGAATGACAGTTGTAGCAGCCTTCGCGGACATAGAGGTCGCGACCGGCGAGTTCCAGCGGCGTATAGACGCGGGCGACGCGATCCTCCGTCTGGAGCGTGCGGTCGATCGTCATCATCGGGATGATCTGGATGAGTCCGCCCACCACGACGGCGAGAAAGGTGAGCACGGTGAAGGGCAGCGCGTTGACGAGCAGGCGGTCGTACCAGTCGCCCCACGCGGTTCCGCGGGTCTGAAAATGCCCGACGGCGAGCAGCACGCAGAAAATGGTCGCGAAAAGACCGATGATATTGAGCCAGCCGCTCGTGAACATCCACACGCAGGATCCGACGAAGATCAGCGAGATGTAAACGACCGGGGCGTTAAATACCGTTCCCGCGAAACCCAGCCTCGATCCCGGGGCGGGTTGTTCGATGTAAACCTCCATCGAACCGTTGACCGCCTGGGCACCGGCAAGGCTGCGCCAGATGTTCCAAGCCATGATCAGGAAGCCGAGGAGATAGAGGCCGCCCCCGACGACACGCAGCAGCATCAGCGGGCGGATGGCGTTCACCGTCTCGAGGAAATTAGGGTATTTGAGGATGGTGCCGTTGTCGGCGGTGGCACCGAGCATGAGACCCTGGGTGATACCGGAGGCCCACATCGCGGAGACGTAGAGCAGGATGCCGGTGAGCCCGAGCCAGAAGTGCAGGTTGGCGAGCGAGGTCGAGTGCAGGGGGCGGTTCCAAAGGCGCGGCACCAGCCAATAGAACATGCCGGCCGCCATGAAGCCGTTCCAGCCGAGCGCACCGGCGTGGACGTGCGCAATGATCCAGTCCGTGTAGTGCGCCAGGGCGCTGACCGATTTGATCGAAAGCAGCGGGCCTTCGAAGGTCGCCATGCCGTAAAAGGTAACCCCCGCGGCGAAGAACTTGATGACCGGATCGGTACGGAGCCTGCCCCACGCGCCGCGCAGGGTGAGCAGGCCGTTGAGCATGCCGCCCCAGGACGGAGCCCAGAGCATGAGCGAGAAGGTCGTGCCGAGCAGTTGAAGCCAGGTGGGCAGCGCGGTGTTCAACAGGTGGGGGGGACCGGCCCAGATGTAGAGGAATACGAGCGACCAGAAGTGAATGACCGAAAGCCGGTAGGAATAAACCGGGCGTTCCGCCGCCTTCGGCAGGAAATAGTACATGATGCCGAGGATCGGCGTGGTCAGGAAGAACGCCACGGCGTTGTGCCCATACCACCATTGCACGAGGGCGTCCTGCACGCCGCCGAACACCGGATAGCTGTGCAGCCACGACGTCGGCACCGAGAGGTGATTGACGATGTAGAGCATCGCCACGGTGATGATCGTCCCGATGTAGAACCAGATGGCGACGTAGAGGGATTTCTCGTTGCGGCGAGCCAGCGTCCAGAAGAAGTTCACCGCAAAAACCACCCAGATGACAGTGACCGCGATGTTGATCGGCCAGATCAGCTCGGCATATTCCTTGCCGCGGTTGAGGCCCAGCGGCAGCGTGACCGCGGCGGCGACGATGATCAGCTGCCAGCCCCAGAAGTGAAGGGAGGAAAGGAAATCGCTCGCGAGGCGCGCCTTCACGAGGCGCTGGGTGGAATAATAAATGCCGGCGAACATCATGTTGCCGACGAACGCGAAGACCACGGCGTTGGTATGGAGCGGGCGCAGGCGGCCGAAGCTCAGCCACGCCTTGCCGAAATTCGCCTGCCAGTAGTTCAGCTGGGTCGCGATCAGGACGCCGACAATCATGCCGATCGCGCCCCAGAAGATGGAGGCGAGCATGAATTGCCGGACGACCTTGTCGTTGAACTCGATGGTGGTTTTATTTCCTGTCGTCATGGAGGCGCGTGGGTTTTGACGGAAGAGTCGCGCGGGAGCGGGCCGCGGGTGGGCCGGATTCGGCGCCGGGCGCGCGGGCGTCGCGGCGGGTTTCCTCAGCCAGCGGAAGCAGCGAATCCCTTTCCGCGCTGGAAAACCCCCGGCGCCGCTGTTCGTGCGTGAAGAGCGCGATAAACAAGCCGGCGAGCAACAGACTGAAAAAGAGGGTGAGCGGGATGACGGACATGGCGTGGGTACGTCCGGCAGCTCAGGCGTTGCGCCGTCGATGCCGTCCCGACCGGAGCCGGTTTCCGCCGCCGGTCGGGACGGAAGGATGAAATGCATGCGGATGAACCGGTCGGATCATGGAAAATGAGCGCGGACTCTAGCCGGCTTCCGCCGTCCTTGCTCGGCACGGATTGGCGGGGACCACGCATTTCTTGTCGTCGATGCAAGAAATGCGTGTCTTTGCACAAATCGCGCGGAGCAGAAGGCCGATATTTCAGGCAGGATTCCGGTCATGCATACCGGTCTGATCAACCGTCTGGATGATCTGCGTCCCGCGATCAGGCGCCGCTGGTCCGAATTGCTGCAGCAACAGCCGGCGCATTCCCCTGCAACCCGGGCCATCGTGACCCCGGCAATGCTGGCGCTGATGGTGGATGAGACCCTCGCACGCCTCTACCGGAGTCTGCGCGCCGCGAAAAGGCCCGTGCGACGGACCTGCAACCTGACTCGTTTCGGATCGATGACCTCCGGTTGCCAGTGCGGGCTCCATCTGCTTCTGAGCTACTATCTCGCCGGAGCGCGGGCGTTGCGCGAAACCCTGCGCGGCCAGCCGGATTACGGGAGGGCGGAGGTATTGCATCATTTCAACCGCATCGCCCATGACGAAGTGAAGGCGTTATGCGACATTTGCCAGCTTCGCGGCGCGGACGATTGCGGGCTGTCGGAAGGAAGGATTGCCGAAGCGCGTCTCGGCGCCACGGTGTTGCCGGACGATTAGGCGGCGCCCTGCCGCCAGATCAACGTCTGGGCACGGGCGTTTTAACACGCCAGGTCTTGGGGGATTGACCGGCTATCTGTCGAAAAACGCGGTTGAATTGGGACAACGACTGGAACCCCGCCTCGTAGGCAGCCTCGCTGATGCGCTTGTGCGGGTTGAGCAGCAGGTTTTTCACCTTTTCAACCCGAAGGCGTGACAGATATTCCGTGAAGGTCAGGCCGGTGGCCCGCTTGAAAACCTTGCAGAAATAAAACGCGCTGGTGTTCACCGCCGCCGCCACCCGGCCGAGCGACAGTTCCTCGTCGTGATGTTCCGTGATGTAGATTTTCGCCCGCGCCGCGATCGGCGATTCGACCTGGGCGGCGGAGAGCATCAGTTCGTTGCTGAGCGAGGAGAGGTGTTGCGCGAAGATGCCGAGGAGGCGAAGCACGGCGGAGTACTGGGGGCGCGTGAGAACCCGGGTTTGAAAGTAAGCCTCTTCCAGACGCTTCAAATCCACATCCGCACCCATGCGGATGAGTTCGCGCGTTAACTTCCGGAATTCGCGGTTGTTCGGCTGATGCAGGAGAATCTGGCCCGTTTGCAGGAATGCCACCAGGTTGTCGCCCACCCGCACCGGAATGGCGGAGTCGCAAAGGCCCGCGAAGCACTTGAGGGTTTTCGGCTGCATCCCGGCCTCTTCCTCCAACCTGCCCTGCAATTGAAGACATGCCGCACAGGACTGGTTGGTGCGCGCCATCAGCGCGCAGAACGGGTTTTCCTTCGGGTCGCCGTTGAGCGCAAGGTCGAATGCCCGGGTTGCGCGGAGGTTGAACGGCAAGCCGGTCATCTCCCGAAACGCCTTTTCGTAATCACGATAGATGTTCGAGCGTTTTAGCTGCTCGACAAGAACGCGACTTCGCTTGGCGCGGGCTTCTGGCGTGGGCACGGGTGCAGGACATAGGCAGGTCCGTCCCGTCCGCAACCGGCAAATGCCCGGGTTCCGCGAAATTCACCGGATCCCGGTGGATTTGGAGTCAGTCGTCCCAGTGCCAGGCGATGGTTTCGGGAGCGTTCTTGGGCGATTCGGGCAAAGGATGCGCCGGATAACCCAGCACAATCGGCATGACCGGGGTGTAGTGGGAAGGGATGCCCAGTTCGCCCTTGATATGGGGAAGATTAAACCACGGGCGCGCGAACCCGACGGGGCAGGACCCCAGGCCCAGGCCGTGCGCGGCCAGCATCAGGTTTTGAGCGGCCAAAAAGCAGTCCTCCACGGGATGAAACCGGCTGGATTTCGCGCAAACCACAACGAGCGTATCCGCATCGTGAAAGATATTCACCGTCGCGTTTGCATACTTGTCGATGCGCGGATCGAGTCCGAACGACGGGTCCGTCGTGGCCAGCAGGTGGGCCTTCGCCTGGCTTGAATATTCCGTGAGGCGCCGGCGGCCGTGAAAGACCGCGAAGGCCCATGGCTGGAGATTGAGCGCACTGGGCGCCTGGGCGGCGGCCTGCAGGATTTCGAGGACAACGCCGCGCGTTACGGTGGCGTCGGTGAAATGCCGGATCGCACGGCGTTGATAGATGGCCTGGAGAAGTTCCACGGCTTTCGGGATCGCTCAGGACGGTGAGACCGGCACCACCAGCACCGGGCATCGCGCGGTGCGCAGCACTCCCTGCGTCGTGCTTCCGACCAGAAGGTTGAAAACCGCCCCGTGCCCGTGGGAGCCGATGACGATGTAGGCGGCCTTGAGGGATTTGGCGTGCTTCCGGATGACGACCGACGGGGATCCGGTGGTGGTCAGGGTGTCCACGGGGGTATCGCCCTTGGCGTAGCGGCGCGCAAAAGCCTTCAGTTTCTTTTCGGCCGACTGGCGGGCCGCATCGACAACCGTCGAGACGGCGCCGATATCCAATCCGTAGAAATCATTCATGACATACGGCGTGTTTTGCACGACGTGCAACAGGAACAGCCGCGCTTTCATCACCCCGGCCAACAGGGCGGCCTCGTTGCACACGCGGCGGGAGATAATCGACAGGTCAACCGGTACCAGAATCGTCTTCATGATGTTCATTATAGTTGATTCGGAAAAATATGCCGCGCACCCGTTGTCCATAACCGGTCATAAATTGTCCCGGATCGGAGGTGATCGGCGGAATGGATGGTTGTTTTGGTTTTTGCACGGGCGGTTCCTGAAAAGAAGCGGAAACCGCGGGCCGGCGGCTCAGAGGACGGCGAGGGCCCGGGGAAAGAGCACGTTGCTTTCCTTATGCGCATGCCGGCGCAGGTCGGCTTCGAATTCCGCGAGACTCGCGAGCAGCGCGCGATGGATGGCGCAGGCGTTTTCGGGCGGCGCAAATCCATCGGTGAGTTCCCGCAGCCCCGCCATCATCCGGCCGGCTTCCCGGTGCCTGGCCTCCATGTGATGCAGCACGGCGGCAAGATCGTCCCGACGAAAGCCGGAGGGGATGCCGGCATCCATTTCCCGAAAGATCGGAAAAAGGACCAGGTCCTCCTGTTTTACGTGGCAAAGCAATTCATCCGAAAGCCAGCCGATTGCCCCCGCGATTTCCGGCCAACGGCTGTCAGGCCGGCAATTTTTATCCGCAATCCCTCCCGCCAATTGCATCAGGCGGGGAAGTTCCGTCCTGAGGTGGGCGTGATGGGTGGACTGGATATGATCGACCAGTTCGGTCATGCTCATCGCCCTCGCATCGGCTCCGGACACGGCGGTATCATTGACGGATGGAAGCATCGCGCCGGTGGCGTCCGGATCGAGCCGGCGGCTGCGGCGGACTTCGTCCAGCCTCGGGGCGCCCGCGGTTGTCCGGGGCCGGACGACAAACGGAGCGGACTCGGGACGGAAGAAGGCCGGGATGCTCATGTGCCCGAATATCTCACGGCGGCGCGCGCCATGCCTTGAGGAAGATCAAGCCCCGGGTGCATTTCCGACCGGAAAGAACGCGGGACGCCGGACCCGCTCAGGGAAGCGTAAAGGTGTGGCCGATGGTGTTTACCTGGCCGCTGATCCGACGGAGAACGTTCAACGTATCAAGAAAGCGCGTGCTGGCCACCAGGCCGGGCACATCGCCGGCGGCGAGGGTGCCGAAGTGCCGCTTTTGCACGGCGATGCACCACTCCTTGATTTCGTCGCCTTCCCGCAGGAATTGCGCCGCGAGTTCGCGATCCCGCGTCGCCAGCACCGAAATGGCGGCCTCGAAGCGACGGACCACCTTGTGATAGAGCGACTCGAGATCCGCCTGATCGACGGGATCGAACTGGATATTCTGGTGTGCGTGCTCGCGAACCGAGCCGCACAGCGATTTGTCGAGCACGTCGCCGATCGATTCGAGCTGACTGGAGAAATTGAGCAGGCCGAATTGCAACTGCTGATCCTTCGGGGAAAGGGATTCCAGCCGGATCTTGCTCAGGTATGCCTTGATCGCGGCGTTGAGTTCGTCGATGCGATCGTCCTGCTTTTGCACTGCGGCGGCGAGGACCGGATCATGGGTGTTCACCGCCCGCCACGCCTCCTCGAGCATGCCTTTGACCAGGTCGGCTTCGCGCAGGATTTCGCGGGTGGCGTTGGCCAGGGCGAATACCGGTGTGTCCAGCGCGGCGGGATCGAGGTGGGTGGCGGGATGCCGGATGCCGAGCGGTTCCGGCCCGGGTTTCATCGTTCGTTGGAGCAGACGCCCGAGAGGCGCGGCCAACACCACGCCCGCGAGCGTCACCAGCAGGTTGAAGCCCGTGTGAAAATTCGCGCTTTGCCGCGTGATATCGCCGGGGGATTTCGCGACCAGGGTTTCGATGGCCGGAAAATTGGCGAGACAGAGGGCGATCACTCCGCCTTTCAGGACGAGATTCGCGGCGGCCAGGCGCCGGCCCTCCCAGGTGCGGAACCCCGCGAGCAGCGAGGTGAGGCCGATGCCGAGGTTGGTCCCGAGTACCACGGGCAACAGCAGGTTGAACTCCGCCAGACCGGTGCCTCCGATGGCCAGCGCCAGGGCCAGCCCGAGCGTCGCCGTGGAGCTTTGCATCGTGAGGGTGAGCGCGGCGGCGAACAATACCACGAGAACGCGGTAGTGGACGAGGATCGCCAGGATGCTGTTGAAATCCGGATTCCGCGTGAGTTCCGCGGCGGCGCGTCCGGTCACTTCCATCGCCAGAAAGATGAATCCCAATCCCAGCAAGACCTGTCCGATCCCGCGGATGGTTTCGCTCTTGAAGCCCTCGTAACAAAGGAGACCGGCGACGATGAACACCGAGAAATAGTCGAATATTCTCAGCGCGATCAACTGGACGGTGAAGGTGATGCCGAGATTGGCGCCGAGCAGAAACGCGAGGACCGACGCGGAAGAAAGCCGGCCCGACCTCAGCAGCTCGAGCGACACGAGGGTTTGGGCGGTCGAGGAGGGAGCGACCGCGCCGAACGCGAGGCCGGCGGAGGCGGCCTGCCAGGGATGGCGCACCGTCCGTCCGATCCACGCGTACAATTGCTGGCCGAACAACCGCTCCAGTCCCTTCCGCAAAAACCGAATTCCAAACAGGATGAGGGCTACGCCCCCTGCGATGTTCAACAATGTCATGGCCTGGACCGAGGCTTGCCCGCGGCGCCCTGCTTGTCACGGAAGAATCTCGCGGTGGCTTCGCCGGAATCAGCGATGCCGCGAAGCGTGGGCGGCGGTGATTTGCCGGAGCCTCTGCCCGATCAGCTCGGCGACCGCAATCAGGTCATCCGCTTCCGGAGGCGCAAGGCGGGCGCGGCATTGCCTCGCCCACAGGCCGAGCCACGCCTGAAAGTGACGCTCCTCCAGCTGCAGCGGCACGTGCTTCATCGGCATGGGGCCGCTGTACTGCGCCGGTCCTCCCGTGATGCCGGACCAGAAGTCGGCCAGCTTGCTCAGGTGGAAGGGCCAGTCCTCGATGTTGGCGGCGAAGATCGGGCCGATCTCGTCGTGCTGCCGCACGTCGGCGTAGAAGTACTTCAGGATTTCATCCAGTTTGGCGCGTCCGCCGATGCGGTCGAAGAGGGAGGAGGGGGGAGCTGATGATTGCATGAAAATCCTGGGTGGGACACAAATGATATTGAATTCGGACCGGATGCAAATCCGCAGGAGAAAACCCAGGCGTCGGATTGATCCAGATCAAGAGTCCGCGGGTCGCGCCGATTACCAGATCACCACGCGATCGGCGGGCGGGCGGCGCATGGCCGCGCCTTCGGGGATTTTGAACGCGGCGTAGAATTCCTCCAGATTGGAAAGCGGCCCGTTGATGCGGAATTTTGCGGGCGAATGCGGGTCGGTGTTGATCTGGAGACGGAGCGACTGATCGCGGATGTTGGCATGCCAGACATTGGCCCAGCTCAAAAAGAAACGCTGCGCGGCCGAATATCCGCCGATCTTTTCTTCCGGACGCCCCGCGGACGCCTTTTGCAGCGCGGCGCAGGCGATCTTCACGCCGCCGAGATCGGCGATGTTTTCGCCCTGCGTCAGTTCGCCATTGATATGAAGGCCGTCGATCGCGACGTAGCCGTTGAATTGTTTAACGATGGCGGCGGAGCGCTCGGCGAACTTTTCGGCGCTTTCCCGGCTCCACCAATCCGCGAGGTTGCCGTCGGCGGCGTACTGGCGGCCTTCGTCGTCAAATCCGTGCGTCATCTCGTGACCGATCACCGCGCCGATGCCGCCGTAGTTCATCGCATCGTCGGCCTGCGCATCGAAGAAGGGCGCCTGCAGGATCCCGGCCGGGAAAACGATCTCGTTCATCGTGGGATTGTAGTAGGCGTTCACGGTCGGCGGCGTCATGCCCCATTCCGTGCGGTCCACCGGCTGGCCGATCTTGGCGAGTTCGCGGCGGGTGTTGAATTCCCGGGCTCGCATGACATTTCCCACGTAGGATTCGCGATCCACGCGAAGCGGACCGTAATCGATCCACTTGTCGGGATAGCCGATCTTCACGTTGAAGGCGTCCAGTTTTTCCAGGGCCCTGGCGCGCGTCGCTTCATCCATCCATTCGAGGGTCTGCAGGCGGTCGCGGAGGGCGGCGCGCAGGTTATCGACGAGCTTCAGCATCCGCGCCTTCGACCCGGGTGGGAAATAGTCCTTCACGTAGAGCTGGCCGAGGGCCTCGCCGACCGAATCATCCACCGTCTCCAGTACGCGCTTCCACCGCTCCTTCAGTTCCTGGGCGCCGGTGAGGGTTTTGCCCTGGAACGCGAAATGTTCATCGACGAAGTCCTTGCCGAGATAGGGCGACGCGTTGCTCAACAAATGCCAGCGCAGATAGACGCGCCAGTCGGCCAGCGGGGTGTTTTGAAGCTGCGCATCGAAGATTTTCAGGAATTCCGGCTGGCCGACATCCATGACGGAAGGTTCCTCGATCCCCACCGCCGTGAAATACGCCTTCCAGTCGAAGTTCGGGGTCAGCCGGGCGACCTCGGCCAACCCGAGCTTGTGGTAATTGGCGACGGGATCGCGGAGTTCGACGCGGGTCTTCGAACCTTGCGCGAGCATCGTTTCAAGTTTCATCACCGCGGCGGCGCCGGATTTTGCGTCCGCCGCCGCGGCGCCCGCGAGTTCCAGCGTTCGCGCCACATGCGCCAGGTATTCGTCGCGCAGTTTCTTCGATTTTTCGTCGTCCCGCAGGTAATAGTCGCGATCGGGCAGGCCGAGCCCGCCCTGGCCGTTCGCCGCGATCATCATTTTCGTATCCCTGGGATCCTGTTCCGAAGTGAAGAAGAATCCAACGTGGACCGACAACAGGTGCAACCGGGCGATCGCCGCCTGCAACGTCGCCGCATCCCTGATCGCGGCGATGCGGTCCAATTCCGGTCGCAACGGCGCGAGGCCGGCTTTTTCGGCCGCAGCCTCGTCCATGCCGCTGGCATAGAAGTCGCCGACGATTTTTTCGACCGGCCCCGGCCGGCCGGCCTTGGCCGCGCTTTCCAGCACGGCATGCAAGGCGGCCTTGTTGAATTCATCGACTTCGCGAAAGGCGTTCCAACTGCTGTAGGCCGCGGGGATCGGATGGGCTTTTTTCCAACCGCCGTTGGCAAACTGGTCGAAGTCGTCCGCGGGATTTACCGAAAGGTCGAAATTTTTCGGATCGATCCCGGCGCGGACCGATCCGGCGAGCGCGAGGGCGATGGTCAGGGCGGCAAGAAGATTTAAACGCATCCGCCCAGCCTTGCCGGGCCGCCACGGGGCGCAACCCCGGATGTGTAGCCCGCGATCCCGGCGTTGTTACGACTGCCTCGGCGGGGCGGCCTGGCCCGCGCGGGCCGCGATCACGGCGGCGGCCGCCTGGTCGAGCCCGCCCTCAAGGCCGCTGCGCTGGTGGACGATTTCACCCTCGGCGTTCAGGATGGTGATGAGATTCGAGTGCGAGAAACCGCCATCGGAAGCCTGT
>Ga0164241_10006516_pt1 | contig 10630 bp, 4 predicted proteins | sample OricomyardsoilBY_FD_108780 | JGI IMG/M metagenome (GOLD analysis project Ga0164241, IMG submission 108780) | Backyard soil microbial communities from Emeryville, California, USA - Original compost - Back yard soil (BY) | ecosystem: Environmental > Terrestrial > Soil > Unclassified | place: USA... | reverse complement strand
TCCAGCAGCACGCGGAAGCGCACCGGCTTTTTCTCGGCGCCGGGACCGAGCACCAGGTGCAGGTCGCGCGCACGGAAGCGGAACACCACGCGCCCGGGCGGCGCATCGAGCCGCGCCTTCTCGCCGCTGACCTTCCAGCGCCCGGCCAGCGCCCACTGGTTCAGCGCCAGCTTCGGTGGCAGCGCGTAGTTCTTGACGGTGTCGCGCCCGAACGAACCCGGCGAGAGGAAATTCTCGGCGCGTGAATAGCCCAGGTAGGTCTCGGGCGAGGACACGTTTGCGCTATCCGAGGCCGCCGACACACCCTGGCCCGCGGCATCGTCGAGCGGATCGGGCAGGTTTTTCACGCCGGCCTCGGTGAGCAGCTGGCGGATGGTGCGTTCCGAGCGCGCGTACTTGCCCTCGCCGAAGTGATGGCCGCGGATGCGGCCCTGCGCGTCGACGAAGTAATGCGCCGGCCAGAAGCGGTTGTTGAAGGCCTTCCACAGCGCCATGTTGCTGTCGATCGCGACCGGATACTGGATGGCGAACTTCTGCACCGCCTGGCGCACGTTGTTCGCGTCCTTCTCGAATTCGAATTCCGGTGAATGCACGCCGATGATGACCAGCCCGGAATCCTTGTAGTGCTGGTACCAGGCATTGATGTACGGCAACGCGCGCAGGCAGTTGATGCAGGAGTAGGTCCAGAAATCCAGCACCACCACCTTGCCGCGCAGATCGGCGCGTTTCAGGGGCTTGGAGTTGAGCCAGCCGGTGGCACCCGCGAGTTCGGGCATGTCGCCTTCGATCTTCGGCGCGCCGGACGACACGTTCGCCGACATCATCGCGCCGGAAGGCGCGTCATTGGACGAGCTGGTGCCCGCCATGGCCTGGCTCTGCGCCGGCGGATCGCTGGGATTCAGCGACTCCGGCACCATGGCGCGCCTGGGCTGGTAAGCCACGGTGACCGCCTTGGCGTTGTACAGCTGCGGCAGCAGCCGCTCGAAGTTGCGCACCTTGGGCAGGTCGTTGATGGCGATGTACGGTTGGTCGGGGTGGTTCAGTAGATAGTCCTGGTGATAGGCCTCGGCGGCGTAGAAACCCTGCAGCGGATCGACTCGCGTGACGACGCGGGCCGGGTACACCGCCGACTTGTCGAGCTGCGCGATGTAGGCCTCGGCCACCCGCTTCTGCGCGTCGTCGGCGTAGAAGATCGCCGAGCGATACTGGGTGCCCACGTCCGGCCCCTGGCGATTCAGCTGCGTGGGATCGTGCGCCACCGAGAAGAACACCTGCAGGATCTGCCCGTAGCTCACCTGCGCCGGGTCGTAGACGATCTGCACCGACTCGGCATGGCCGGTGTCACCACCACTGACGCGTTCGTATTCGGCCGTGCCGCGCGCGCCGCCTGAATACACGGACAACACGTTCTTCACGCCCTTGAGATGTTGATAGACGCCCTGCACGCCCCAGAAGCAGCCGCCCGCCAGCACCGCTGTCTTGAGGCCCGGCGTCGACGCGGCCGGATCCAGCGCCGGCGCCGGAATCTTCACGGCCTGCTCGCCGGCGCCTGCGCAGGCGGTGAGCATCATCAGCAACGCGAGCAATGTCTTGCGCATGAAATCTCCGTGTATGCCGGTACAGACCCGTCGCGGGGGCTATTTATTGCGCGGGATTCTGTCACGGCGGCAACGAGGCGGGGCCGCCGGGTAGTCGACCGTCCGGCAGCGCGAAAATTCCTCACCGCGCCGGGAAGACTTCTGGATGAAGCCCTCGCGAACCAAAACAAGGCCGGGCCTTGGCCAAACAAAAGGCCCCGCTTCACAAAAAGCGGGGCCTTCCCTGGCCCCGGACACGCGATCGATGGGAGGGTTATCGATCGCGTGTCCTGACTTCCTGTCCTCTTCTACCCCCTACAAAGGCGGATACGCGTTCTGCAGCAGCTGCGTGAACTGCGCCTGGAACCAGTGGCCCGACAGCGGCGCGTTCGGCAGCGCGCCGGTCATGTGGTTGTTGTTGCGGGCATTGCCGCCATAGGTGGGATCGCACATGCGATCGAAGCCCTTGCCTTCGTCGTTCGGGATCGCCGTACTGGAGCCGTCGGATTCACCCGGCGGCTTGATCCACACATAAGCATCGATGCCCGCGGCCGGCGCGGCGCGCGGTCGCTCGCCGATGCCGGCGCCCGACGGATTGCACCAGTTGCCCTTGTGGATCCGGCGGTCGATGCGCGAGGCATCGATGCGCGCGTTCAGATCCGCGAGCGTCGATGGACCCGTGGGACGCGCCGAACCGCCCCAGCCATTTCGAGACGTGTCGATCAGCATGCCGATGTTGGAATTGAAACCGGCCGAGACCGCGGCGTTGCGGAAGGCCTGCGCGTAGGTCAGTTCATCGTTGAACTGGTTCCAGTCGATCCAGGTCGATGGACGCGTGGTGTTGTCGACCGTGATGTACGGCTCCTGCAGCGCCGACGTGTTCGCCGTGTTGGTGATGAAACCCGTGACGTTCGCGACCGTCGAGCCCGAGGCCTGCGCCGCCTGCAGCATCATCTGCACCGAGGGCAGGAAGTTCGTGTCCCAGCCCAGCCACCCATGGTGGCCGGCATCGATGTAGTTGTAGACGTTCGGGATCGCGCCGAGCTTCGCCAACGCGTAACCCACGCCGGTCACGTAGTTGCCATTGGCCTTCATGACGTCACACTGCGGCGTGCCGGTGGCACGGTCCGTGGTGTTGGTCACGAGGTTCGGCAACGAATCGATCTCGATGATGGTCACGATGCGCAGCGCCGAGTATTCGGGCCTGGCGAGAATCGCCGCGATCGGATCGATGTACTCGGTCCGGTAGCGCCCGATCTCGGTGGGGCCGAGCTCGCCGTTGCTGGCCAGCGCCGCGCAGTCGCGGCCCGGCAGGTCGTAGATCACCAGCTCGAACGTCAGCGCCGAGGACCCGTTCTGCTGGTCCTGCGTCACGGCCGCGTTCAGGTGATCGACCAGGCCAAACGCGCCCGTGGTGCCGGAGCCGTTGCCCGCGATGGCGCTGATCCGGTCGAGCCACACGCCGGTCGGCTGGTTGGCGATCGAACTACCGCCACCGGCCACCGCGTTCGCGCGCCAGATCGAGTTGTTGTAGCCGGTGGCGCCCGAGAACGGATTGTCGACCCGGCCGGGAGGATTGGTGTTCGGCGCCGTGCGGTTCACGGTGATCGACGTCCCGGTGTAGTTAGTTGCTGCGGCCGCGAAGGTCGAAGTCGCCGCCGTGGAGCCGGCCGCGGCCGTGAAGGTCACGGTGACACCCGCCTGCCAGTTGCTGCTGGTGAAGTTGATCGTGCCCGGGCTCGAGGTGATGGCCGCGCTGCCGCTGCGCGTCAGCGTAACCGCCACTGTCCCGGACGGTGCCGCCGACAGCCGCACATTGGACGTGCCCGTGGTGGTGGCGCTGGCGTTGCCGGTGATGTTCACCGTGGTGGGGTTGGCGATGATGCTCGGTGTCGTGGAGACCGGCACGATGCTGAACGGAATCACCGCGGTCGCGGTCGACAACGGCGGACTCGCATTGTCGAAGGCCGTGGCCTGTGCGCTGTGGCTGCCCACCGCCAGCGTCGAAGTGCTGAAACCATAAGGCGACGTGGTATCCGTGGAAACCAGCGCACCGTCGATGCGGAACTCCACGCGGCTCACGCCACTGTCGTCGCCGGCATTGGCCGCGAGATTCACCGCCGCGCCCTGGTTGAACTGCTGGCCGCTGGTGGGGCTGGTGAGGCTGACCGTGGGCGGCGTGTTCGCGGGTGGCGTGCCGCCACCATTACAGGTGGTGCCATTCAGCGTGAAGGACGCCGGTGAATTGTTGGTGCCGGTGAAGGTGCCGTTGAAGCCGGCGGTGAAGCTGGCGCCGCTGCCGATGCTCTTGTTCCAGTCCGCATTGCTGGCCACCGTCACCTGCGCGCTGTTGGCGGGCTGGCTGAATGCCACCGGCCAGCCGTTCTGCAGCCGCTGGCCATTCGGGAAACTGAACAGCAACGTCCAGCCGTTGGTGATGGCCGCGCCATTGTTGGTGATGACGAGGTTGGCGCCGAAGCCGTTGCCGCCCTCCCAGCTCTTGGTGTACGTGACCTGGCAGGCCGGCGCTTGCGCCAGTGCCGGGGTCGAAACAGCCGTGGTGCCCAGCGCCACGAGGGCCGCGGCCGTGATCAAGCCGCGCGTGCGAAGCAATCTCATGATGGTCTCCTTGATGTCGGCGGCGCCGCGCGCGCTGTGCGCACGACGCCGCCGGTTGTCTCCCTGCGTATTAACTAGAAGGCGCCCTGCAGGTTTTGCGTGGTGCCGCCAGTGGTCATGTAACTCACCGTCCAGCCATCACCGGTCACCGGGTGCGCAGTGCCATTGCCGCCGAACTGCGCCGCGAAGGTGCGCGACGACGACGGGCTCAGCTGCTGGCCGGAATTCAGCGTCCAGGTGTAGGTGATGGTGCTGGTGGTACTGGCCGAACTTTGGGTGATCTGCCCACCCACGGTGTTGTACTGGCCCGAGAAACTCGTGCCGGTGGTGCGCGCCACCGTGACGGTGACCGTCATCGCCGTGATGGCCTGCGTATTGCCCAGCCGCACCTGCAGCTCGTTGAACCACGGGCTGGCGCTGGCAATCGCGCCGGTCGCCGTGGCGCCGCCCGTGCCGCCGCCGGCCGACGGCGTAAGCGGCCCTGCCTGGTTCGAGATCGCGCTCTCACCGCTGGCGTTCACCGCGGTCACCACGTAGTAGTAAGGCGTACCGTTGGTGAGACCGGTGTTGGTGAAACCGTTGGTCGTCACGCCGGTCTGCACGTTGGCATACGGACCACCGCTGGTCAGCGAACGCTTGACGTTGTAGCTGGTGGCGCCCGAGGTCGCCGTCCAGGTCAGCGCCACCTGCGTGTTGCCCGCCGTACCCGCGAGACCCGCGGGTGCGTTCGGCACCGCGCCCGGCACCAGTTGCAGGAACGCACTCTGGATGTTGGCGCTGGTCATCGCGAACACGCGGTTGCTGGTGGCGTTGGCCGCGGGCGCGATGCTGTTGTTGGACGTGTTCAGCACGCCCACGCGCACGGCGCCATTCATCGCATTGACCGCGTTACCCAAGGTCACCGGCCATTGCGTCGACCCGGTGTTGGCCGAGGTGATGGTGATCGGCGTGGTCGGCCAGAAGGCGTCCTGTCCGGTGGACGACACGGTGCGCACCGAGACCCGATCGCCGACCACCAGCGTGCGCGCATCCGCCGTGAGCGCGCCGAGATCCTGCCAGGTGGTGTTGGCCACCGGCTGGTGCAGGAAGCTGCGCGACTCGGTATCCGAGGAATTGCCGCTGGTGATCAGCAGGCTCACGGTCACGTCCTGCGCGGCCGTCGGCGTGTTGAGGTTCAGCGTCGCCATGGCGCTCATCGGGTTGGTGATGCTGTACAGCGCCGCGTTCGGCGCGCTCACGCTCCAGCTGTAGGAGAGATTGCTGCCGGTCGAGCCGCTGCCGTTGAGCTGGATCGCCCCCGGGCCCGTGAAGGTGGTGACGTTCGGGCTCAACGCGATGTTGGCCGTGATCACCGGCGGCGGTGTGCCCGAGAACTGCGCGTCGATGCAGCCGTGGAAACGCTCGAAGGTCGGGGGCGTGCGGCCCCACTCGGCGTAGATCACGTGGCGCCCGCTGCGCGAAGGCACGGTGCAGCGCGTGGTGAACTGCGCATTCGCGACGTCCGGGATCACATTCGGATTCGCGTTGGGCGTCGCGTCGTTGTAGGCCAGCGAGCAGAACGGCGCGTCCTCGAAATCACTGAACGACAGCGCCCTGCCCGTCTGCCACACGAAGCTGGACTTGGTGATCCAGTACTTGAAGTCCTGGGTATCCGAGAAGTGCGGCCCCCACGAAATGCTCCACACGAAGTTGCGCGTGCCCGCGGTCATGGGCTGCGTGGGCCAGTCGATGGGCACGTCCCAGGGCACCACGCGGCCCGGAAAGCTTTCAGAGTTGAAGCTGCACACGTTGTCGCGCGGGCCGACGCCCTCGCGCCCCGTGGTGTGCGTCAGCACGCTCATGAAGCTGTAGCCGTCGGTCTGGTTGGTGTTGGGCGCGAAGAACGCGTCGCCGCAAACCGGATACTGCGCCGTGCCGTTCTGCACGTGATCGGGCTTGGTGATGAACCCGCAGATCCAGTTGCGTGACGGCGGATCCTGGATGAGACCGTGGCCGAATACCGCCGAGGCCAGCAGGACGAGCATTGCGATGCCCGTCGCCATGATTGTCGACTTCATGATGATTCCCTCTTTGATCGTTCGTGGAAGAAGCAGACGATCAACGAGAGCTAGGGCGGCCGATCCTTTTCCGCTGCGGCAGCATGCAGGGCACGCGGCGCGCGGCGCCGCGAGAAAACACTTGCGTCCATACAAGTCCCCCTTCTCCGCCCGCGTCACCGCGAGCGGGAGGGATGTTAGACACGGTCTTCAGCCGCGCGAACTACGTGGACACCGCAGTCGCCGAACCGGCGACAACGTTGTCATTCTGGAAAGCCGCGAGGCGTCGCGCCGCGCGCGTCGAATCGACGCGGCAAATTATTTGCGGATTTTCGTGGACACGAGCGGCGCACGAAGACATGTGGCGCGCCAGACCACGCGACATTTCGCCGCGACATCCACGCGGGCGCGTTCCCGACAATACGTAGTTGGCGCAGCACCGCCGCGTTCCCGGGGACTCCCGGCTGACCGCTTCTAGATTTCGATGTCGGTGGCCAGCACGATCACGCCGCGCGTCGGCATGCGGAAAAATTCCGCCGCCTGCGCGCTGCGGCGCTGCAGGAATGCGAACGCGCGTGTCTTGAGGCCGGCGAATCCGGGCCGCGGGCGCGCGCGCACCAGGTGCCAGCCGAGGAAGAACGAGGAATCCTCGGCGAAAATGTTGAGCCCCTGGCGCCGCGCACTGCGCAGGGCGTCGCCCACGTCGGGGGTCTCCATGAACCCGAAGCGCGCCCGCACGTCGATGACACCTTTATATAGCTCCTTGATCAGCACCCGGGACATGGGATCGACGCGCGGGATGCGCTGGATCTCGATGTGCAGGATGACGATCTGCTCGTGGTGCACCTTGTTGTGTTCGATGTTCCGCAGCAGCGCCGTCGGCACGAAGCCCGACTGGCTCACGAGGAACACCGAGGTGCCTGACACGCGCGTGGTCTTTTCGATCAGCTCGGGCAATTTCGAGTCGGGTACCGCGCGCGCCTCGAGTTCGCTGCGCAGTTTCTGCCGGCCGTCGCGCCAGGTGATGAACATGATGAACATCAACGAGGCGAAGGCCAGCGGCACCCAGCCGCCGGTGGGGATCTTGGTCACGCTGCCAGCCAGGAAGGCCATTTCGACCACGAAGAACAGGCCGAAGAGCGGCACCACGCGCCACCACGACCACTTCCACATGGAGCGCGCCACCAGCACGCTCAACAAGGTGGTGCAGATCATGGTGCCGAGCACGGCGAGGCCATAGGCCGAGGTCAACGCCGCCGAGCTCTGGAACACGAGCACGAACAGGATCACGCACACGAACAGGAACATGTTCGCCGCCGGCACGAAGATCTGGCCCTTGGCCTCTTCCGAAGTCTGCTGCACGCGCACGCGCGGCAGCAGGTCGAGCTGCACGGCCTCGCGTGTCAGCGAGAAGGCGCCCGAGATCACCGCCTGCGAGGCGATGACCGACGCCGCGGTCGACAGCAGCACCAGCAGCGGCAGCGTGGCCTGAGGCGTCATCGAGTAGAAAGGATTCACCGCGGCCGCGCCGTCGCGAATGATCAGCGCGCCCTGGCCGAAGTAGTTGAGCACCAGCGCGGGCCACACCACCACCAGCCAGGCCAACTGCACCGGCTTGCGGCCGAAATGCCCCATGTCCGCGTACAGCGCCTCGCAACCGGTGACCGCCAGGATTACGGCGCCGAGCACCACGATCCCCAGGCCGGTGTGGTGCACCAGCAGTTGCAGGCCATACAGCGGATTCACGGCCTGCAGCACCTGCGGAGTCTGGACGATGGAGACGACCCCGAGCACCGCCAGCGTCAGGAACCACAGCATCATGACGGGGCCGAACATCCGGCCGACCTTCTCCGTGCCGCGTCGCTGGATGGCGAACAGGATGACGATGACCACCAGCGTCACCGGCAGCACCGCGTGCGAGAAGTTAGGGTCCAGGATCTCGAGACCTTCGACCGCGCTCAGCACCGAGATCGCCGGAGTGATCAGCGAATCGCAATAGAAAAGCGCGGTGCCGAGCACGCCCAGGGAGACGGCGTGGCGCACCCAGGGCGCCGCGGTGCCGAAATGATTCTGCACCAGCGCCACCAGCGACAGCACACCGCCCTCGCCGGCGTTGTCCGCGCGCATGACGACGCCCACGTACTTGACCGTGACCATGATGGCCAGGGCCCAGAAGATCAGCGAGCAGAGACCCAGCACCTTGAACGATTCACCCGGCACGAATCCCGCCGAGGTCAGTGCGCTTCCCAGCGCGTACAGCGGACTCGTGCCGATGTCGCCGAACACTACACCGACGGCGCCGAGGACCGCGGGCGACAGAGCCTGCTGTGACTTCATGAACCACCGAACGCGAAAGCGCGCATTTTACGGGCGCCGCCGGCCGCTCTTGTAAATTTTTTGGCCTCCTTTTCGGGTACCCTCGCCCGAATGCCCGCGGAATTACACGAAACTTCACTGATCGCGCTCCTGGCCATCGGATTCGTCCTTGCATTGTTGTTGGGTTTGTTGGCCAACATGGTGCGCATCTCGCCGATCGTCGGTTACCTGCTCGCCGGCATCGCGGTCGGGCCATTCACGCCGGGATTCGTCGGCGACACCGGCCTCGCCTCGCAGCTCGCCGAGATCGGCGTGATCCTCCTGATGTTTGGCGTCGGGCTGCACTTCTCGATCAAGGACCTGCTGTCCGTGAAGCACATCGCGCTGCCCGGCGCGGTGGCGCAGATCATCACGGCCACGGCCATCGGATACGGGCTGGCGCATTTCCTGGGCTGGAGCATGGGCGCGGGGCTGGTGTTCGGCCTGTCGTTGTCGGTGGCCAGCACGGTGGTGTTGCTGCGCGCACTCGAAGAACGCAATGCGCTGCAATCCTCGGAAGGCAAGATCGCCGTGGGTTGGCTGATCGTCGAGGACCTGGCCATGGTGCTGGCGCTGGTGTTGCTGCCGGCACTCGCGCCCTCGCTGGGCGGCGACGCCAGCGTGGTTCACGCGTCCGGCTCGCCCTCGAACACCTGGCTCGCCATCCTCGTGACCCTCGGCAAGGTGGCGCTGTTCGTGGTGCTGGCGCTGGTGGTCGGCACGCGCGTGGTGCCGTGGCTGCTGATGCGCGTGACGCGCGCCGGCACGCGCGAACTGTTCACCTTGTGCGTGCTCGCCATTGCGCTCGGCATCGCGTACGGATCTTCCGCGGCGTTCGACGTCTCCTTCGCTCTGGGCGCGTTCTTCGCCGGCGTCATCCTGTCCGAGTCCGAGCTCAGCCACCAGGCGGGCAACGATACTCTGCCGCTCAAGGATGCGTTCGCCGTGCTGTTCTTCGTGTCGGTCGGCATGTTGTTCGATCCCACCGTGCTGCTGCGCCAGCCGCTCGCGGTGCTGGCCGTGCTGGCCATCATCATGTTCGGCAAGTCGATCGCCGCCTTCGTCATCGTGCTGGTATTCCGTCACCCGGTGCGCACCGCGCTCACGGTGTCGGCGAGCCTCGCACAGATCGGCGAATTCTCGTTCATCCTGGCCGGACTCGGTGCGGCGCTGGGCCTGCTGCCGCCCGAGGGCCGCGACCTGATCCTGGCCGGGGCGCTCTTGTCCATTGCATTGAATCCCGTCACTTTCGCCGGCATCGATCCGTTGAATCGCTGGCTGGAAGCGCGACCGCGACTGCTGCGCCTGCTGGAGCGACGCGGCGCGGAGAAACATCGCACCGCGTCGACCAGCGCGGTCGGGCTGCGCGACCACGCCATCCTCGTCGGCTATGGCCGCGTCGGTGGCGCCATCGGCGAAGTGCTCAGCGCCCAGGCGTTGCCGTTCGCGGTGATCGAACGCGATCACCTGATGCTCGCGAGCGCGCAAGCCGCCGGCGTGCCCACGCTGGTGGGGGACGCGGGCGCACCCGGCGTACTCGAAGCGGCCGGCATCCAACATGCGCGCCTCGTGGTGGTCGCCACGCCCGACAGCTTCCAGGCGCGGCACATCGTCGAGCTCGCGCGCCAGCTCAAGCCCGGCATCGATATCGTGGTGCGCACGCACAGTGCCGGCGAGATGCAGAAGCTGGAAGCGCTGGGCGCGGGCCGCGTGGTGTTCAGCGAACGCGAGCTGGCCTACGGCATGCTGGAGTACGCACTGCGCAGCCTCGGCGTGCCGGCCGAACGCGCCCGCGCCGCCGCCGGACGTGCTGCGCCGGTGAACCCGGAAGGAACCTAGTCGCAGTAGCCGGCGGTGCATTGCGCGCTCGCCTATACTGCCCGGCGATGTTGTCGCCCGCCGAGACCGAAGCCCTCACCCTGAGCCTGTCCGTGGCGGCGCGCAGCGTGGCCTTCAACCTGCCGTTTGCCATCCTCGTGGCCTGGCTGCTGGCGCGCGCCCGCTTCGCGGGCCGCACGATTTTCGACGCCTTCGTGCACCTGC
>Ga0164241_10006515_pt1 | contig 10630 bp, 9 predicted proteins | sample OricomyardsoilBY_FD_108780 | JGI IMG/M metagenome (GOLD analysis project Ga0164241, IMG submission 108780) | Backyard soil microbial communities from Emeryville, California, USA - Original compost - Back yard soil (BY) | ecosystem: Environmental > Terrestrial > Soil > Unclassified | place: USA... | reverse complement strand
GTCTCAACGACAAGATCGAGGGCATCCAGTTCTACGACGCCTCCGGCTCCGTGACCGACACGGCCGTGAAGCGCGTCCAGGACACCGGCACCGAAGGCGTCGAGGGCCGCCACGGCATCCACGTCCTCGTCGACGACGCCTCGGCGCAGAACGTCGCCATCACCCGCGCGACGATCACGGAGTACGGCCGCAACGGCGTCCGCGTCGAGGGCGCCGGGGCGTCCGCGACGGTCACCGACAGCACCGTGACCGGCGCGGGGCCGGTCCCGAGCGCGGCGCGCAACGGGATCGTCTTCCTCGACGACAGCGCCGGCTCCGCGACGCACAACACGGTCACCGCCAACGAGTGCGACAACGACCCCAACTGCGGCGACGACCTCTACGGCGACGACCACAACCAGCAGAGCTACGGCCTCTTCGTCCAGAACTCGGCCGCCGACGTCACCCTGGCCGACAACACGGTCACCGGCAACGACACGGGGATCTACCTCGACACCTCGCTCTCCGGCACCACGACATCGATCACCGGCAACACGATCACCGGCAACCGCCAGCACGGGATCGTCACCACCGGTGGCGAGCTCGTCGCCACCGGCAACACGTTCAGCGGCAGCCGGTACGCGCTCGTCGCGCTCGGCTACGAGGAGAACCCCGACGGCGAGCAGCCCCACGGCACGTTCACCGGCAACACCATCTCCGGCATGTCGCTGGGAGGCCTCTGGTTCCAGACCGACGACCCCGCGACCCCCGGCTCGGCGATCGCGATGCACGACAACCGCTTCCCGGCCAGCGGCGTCGCGGTGCGCAACGAGACGTCGGCGTCGCAGGACGCCACCGGCAACTGGTGGGGCAGCAACGCCGGCGCGGGCGGCGGCGGGAGCTCCTCGACCACCGGTCCGGTGAACACCGGCTCGCCGCTGCAGCTGACGCTCGGCGCGAGCCCCACCACGGTCGCGCCGCTCGGCACGTCGACGCTGGCCGCGTCGCTCGGAAGCGCGGCGTTCCCGACGGCGAGCATCGGCTTCGCCAAGGCGTCGGGCGGCGGCTCGGTCGCACCGGGCTCGGCCGGCACCTCGGCGGGCGCGGCGTCCTCGACGTACACGGCGGACGCGAGCGCCGGCACCGCCGACCTGACCGCGTCGCTGGACAACCAGACCGTCCACGTGACGGTGACGACGGCGGCGTCCGGCCCGCCGCGCGACCCGCTCGCGCCGGGCGTGGTGAAGCAGGGCCTGCTGACCAAGTTCCCCGACCCGTCGCTGGACTCCAAGTCCGGCAGCGTCTCGTTCACCGACACGATCCTCGAGCCCGGCACCATCCTCTACGGGCTCGACCTGACGTTCTACCGGCCCTCCGGCGGCGCCCGCGCCGCGGCGGCCAAGAAGCCGATCCACATCGGCAACCTGTCGCGCACGATCACCGCGCCGGGCAAGATCAAGGTGACGATCCCGATCGGCACCAAGGGCAAGCGCTACCTCAAGCGCCACAAGAAGGCGAAGCTGGTCGTCCGCGCCTACTTCGTCTCCGCGGTCGAGAAGTCGCACGTCAACACGTCGCGCGGCCTGCCGGTGAAGGGCCGCGTCGGCTGAGCGAGCGCGGCGAAGCGCCCGCGAGCCGCGGGCGCTTCGCCGTTCTGGGCCCGCGCGGCTAGGCCGCGCGGTAGTGCAGGTGGACCACCCCGCCGCCGAAGCGGCGCTCGGCGACCAGATCGAGCGGCCAGCGGACGCCGTCGGGGAGCGCCGGCGTGCCGCCGCCCACGACGATCGGGGTGACCAGCAGGTGGCACTCGTCGACCAGCCCGGCCCGGATCGCCGCGGCCGCCAGCGTCGGGCCGCCGATGCTGACGTCGCGGATCGCCGATGCCTTCGTCCGCCGGATCGCTTCGGGGTCGAAGTCGCGCTCGATCCGCGTCCGGGTGGTGGACGCCGCCGCCAGCGTCGTGGAGTACACGACCTTCTCGGCCGCCCGCCAGATCGCCGCGAAGTCGCGTATGACGGGCGGCTCGGCCGCGCTCGTGTCCGCGGTCTCCCAGTAGGCCATCACCTCGTACATCCGGCGGCCGTAGAGGTAGGTGCCGATCGGCCGCTCGAGGTCGTTGACGAAGGCGTGCACCTCCGCGTCCGGCGCCGCCCAGTCGAACCTGCCGTCCGCGTCCGCCACGTAGCCGTCGAGCGACGTGATCGCCGAGTAGATCAGCCTGGCCATCGTCAGCCTCCTCCTGTCGGGGCCGGAGCGTATCCGGGGGCCACGCTCGCGCCGCGATCCCGCGGCTAGCATCGTGGCCCAAGTGAGCACCACGACGACCCGCCCGATCTACGTCTCCGGCCACCGGAAGCCGGACACCGATTCGATCGCGGCAGCGGTCGGCTACGCCGAGCTCTGTCGCGAGACGGACCCGGCCACCGAGTACGTCCCCGTGCGCCTGGGCGAGCTGTCGCCGCAGACGCGATGGTGCCTCGAGCGCAGCGGCGCGGCCGCGCCGCGGCTGCTCCCGCACGTGTCCCTGCGGGCGTGCGACGTCATGGCCGCCGCCCCCGGGTCGCTCTCGGCGAGCCACTCGATCCTCGAGGCCTCGAAGGCGCTGACCGAGACCGACGCGACGTTCGTGGTCCTGCTCGACGACGACGGGACGCTGTTCGGCGTCCTCACCGAGCGCACGCTCGCGCGCCAGTACGTCAGCGAGGCGAGCGCGAGCCTCGCGCTGCCCGCGCCGACGTCGGCGCGCGACCTCGCGAGGACCGTCGAGGGCACGCTCGTGGCCGGATCCGAGCAGAGCATGGTCTCCGGCCGCGTCTGGGTCCTGGCCAGCGAGGGTCCGCTGCTCCTGCGCACGATCGCGCCCGGGGACATCGCCGTGGTCGGCAACCGCGAGGACGTGCAGCGTGCGGCGCTCGCCGCCGGGATCGCCGCGGTCGTGGTCACCAACGGCGCCGGCGCGTCCGAGGAGACGCGCAGCCTCGCCCGCGAGCTGGGCACGCCGCTCGTCACCACCGATCTCGACAGCGCGGTCGTCGCACGGCGGGCGATGTTCGCGGCGCCCTGCGGCGCGCTCGCCGATCGCCAGCCGCTCGTCGTCGGGCCGAACGACCTGATCGACGACATCTCGCCGCGGCTGCGCGACGTCCACTACCGCGGTGCGGTCGTCACCGACACCGACCACCGGCCCGTGGGCGTGGTGCGCTACCGCGACCTGCTGACCACGCAGCCCCGGCGCGTGATCCTGGTCGACCACTCCGACCGGTCCCAGAGCATCCCCGGCGTCGAGGACGCCGAGATCATCGAGGTGCTCGACCACCACCACGTCGGCTCGATCGAGACGCGCCTCCCCATCCGGGCCACGTTCGACCCGGTCGGCGCGACCAGCACCCTCGTCTCCGAGCGCTTCCGCGAGGGCGGACGCGAGCCGTCCGAGCCGACCGCGCTGCTGCTCCTCCTGGCGATCCTGGCCGACACCGTCCTGCTCCGCTCGCCGACGACGACGAACCGCGACAAGTACGAGTGCTGCCTCCTCGCCGACCTCGCCGGCGTCGACTACGACGAGCTCGGGCGCGCGATGTTCGACGCCTCGACCGCCAACCTCACGCTCAGCGCCCGCGAGATCGTCGAGCGCGACGCCAAGACCTACGAGCTGTCGCTGGACCGCACGGTGTACATCGCGCAGGTCGAGACCGTCGGCGACGAGTTCAACCGCCGCGCCGCGGAGTTCGGCGAGGAGCTCGACCGCCTCGCCCGCGAGGACGGCCACGTCGTCGCGGCGCTGATGATCACCGACATCATCGCCGAGCAGACGCTCGTCGTCTGCGGCGGCGACCTCGAGGTCGCCCAGGCCGCGTTCGGGGACCTCGACGCCCAGAGCTCCCGCCTGCTCGCCGGGGTCATGAGCCGCAAGCGCCAGGTGGCGCCGCTGCTGCTGGCGATCTAGTCGCGCGGGACGAGCCGCAGGATGGGGATCGTGCGCTCCACGCGGGCCGCTCGCTCGCGGTAGCCCGCGTACGGCGGGAACACGCTGTCGGCAAGCGCCCAGAGCCGCGCGCGCTCGGCCTCGTTCTCCACGACCTCGGCCCGGAACGGCCGGCCACCGAGCAGGACGTCGGGATGGGCGCGAGCGTTGTGGAACCACGCAGGGTGCTCGGGCGCCCCGAGCTTCGAGGCGACGATCGTCACCCGCTCGCCGTCGTGGAAGTAGATGACCCCGTTGCGCCGCGGGCGACCGGTGCGCGCACCGCGCGTCTCCAGCAGCGCGGTCGGAAGCATCAGCCCGAGGCCGAGGCGGCCGCCGGTCAACCGCATCAGGTGCGGGTCGACCTTCCACACGACGTTGGCCGAGAGCCACGCGGCCGCGCGCGTTCCGAGGAACCGCACGAACGCCCGGTAGAGCGGGCCGTGGTGGGCCTGGGGATCGACGCGGGGCAGCGCTTCGCGGGAGGCCATGGCGTGCTTCGCGGCGCAAGGCTACCGGCCATCTCGTCGGCCGCCGGTCGCCGGCGTGACCCGGCCTGTCAAGCTGACCGCCGATGAGGTTCGGCATCGTGATCCTGCCCGAGTACCGCTGGGCCGAGGCCCGGCACCTGTGGCGGCGCGCGGAGGAGTACGGCTTCGACCACGCGTGGACGTACGACCACCTCGGCTGGCGCGACCTCGTCGAAGGCCCGTGGTTCGACGCGGTCCCGACGCTCACGGCCGCCGCGACCGTGACGTCGACGATCCGGCTCGGCACGCACGTCGCCTCCCCGAACTTCCGCCATCCGGCGGCGCTCGCCCGCGCGGCGACCGCGTTGGACGACATCTCCGGCGGCCGGTTCCTGCTCGGCGTCGGCGCCGGCGGCCAGGGCTTCGATGCCGAGGTCCTCGGCCAGCAGCCCCTGACCGGCCGCGAGCGCACGGACCGCTACGCGGAGTTCGTCGCGCTGCTCGACGCGATCCTCACCAACCGGAGCACGACGTCGACCGGCGAGTACTTCTCGGCCGTCGACGCGCGCAGCACGCCGGGTCCGCTGCAGTCGCCGCGGATCCCCTTCCTCCTCGCCGGCAACTTCCCCCGGTCGATCGCCCTGGCCGCGCGCTACGGCGACGGCTGGGTCACCACCGGCCCCCGGGCCGACGACCTCGAGTCGTGGTGGAGCGGGGTCGCCGTGAGCTGCGCGCGCCTCGACGAGAGCCTCGCCGAGCACGGGCGCCCGGCCGCCGGCTTCGGCCGGTACCTCTCGGTCGACGCCGCCCCCGTCTACTCGCTGGCCAGCGCCGACACCTTCGCCGACTTCGCCGGCCGCGCGGCGGAGCTCGGGTTCACCGATGTCGTCTCGCACTGGCCGCGGGCGAGCGGCTGGTACGCCGGCGACGAGTCGGTGCTCGAGGACGTCGCCGCGCTGATCGCGGCCCGGTAGCTCGTCTGCGCGATCATGGAGGCGTGACGACCTTCCCCGAATCCCACGCGGACCTGCTCGAGGGGCAGGTCGCGACGCTCGCCACGATCGACGGCAAGGGCTACCCGCAGCTCACCGCGGTGTGGTTCCTGCACGACGAGGGCGAGCTCAGGATCTCGCTCAACACGTCGCGGCTGAAGACCAAGCACCTGGTCAAGCGGCCCGAGTGCAGCCTGTTCATCCTCGACCTCGCCAACCCGTACCGCTACCTCGAGGTCCGCGGCCGCGCGCAGCTCGAGCCCGATCCCGACTACGCGTTCGCCAAGAAGGTCGGCGCGAAGTACGGCGGCGCCGACCTGTCCGAGCACGACGGGCCGGGCGACAGCCGCGTGGTCGTGACGATCGAGCCGGTCAACATCGCCGCGGTGGCGATGGGCGGCTAGCGGACCGTCGTCCGCCGCAGCATCTCGACGACGAGGAACGCGAGCTCGAGCGCCTGCTGGGTGTTGAGGCGTGGGTCGCAGGCCGTCTCGTAGCGGGAGCCGAGCTCGGCGTGGGAGATCATCTGCGCGCCGCCCAGGCACTCGGTGACGTTCTCGCCGGTGTGCTCGACGTGGATGCCGCCGGGGTGCGTGCCGAGCTGCTGGTGGACCTCGAAGAAGCCCTCGACCTCGTCCATGATCCGGTCGAAGTGGCGGGTCTTGTGCCCGCTCGGCGACTCCTCGGTGTTGCCGTGCATCGGGTCGCACTGCCAGACGACGAGGTGGCCGCTGCGGGTGACGGCGTCGACGATCGGCGGCAGGAGGTCGCGGACCTTGTCGTTGCCCATCCGCGACACGAGCGTCACGCGGCCGTCGACGCGGTCCGGGTCGAGGCGCTCGAGCAACGCGACCGCCTCGTCGGGCGTCGTGGTCGGACCGATCTTCACGCCGACCGGGTTGGCGATCAGCGCCGCGAGGCCCACGTGGGCGCCGTCGAGCTGCCGCGTCCGGTCGCCGATCCACAGCTGGTGCGCCGACAGCAGGTAGAGCTTCTCGTTCTCGGCCCGCAGCATCGCGCGCTCGTAGTCGAGCACGAGCATCTCGTGGCTGGCGAACAGGTCGACGGTGCGCAGCGAGCCGTCGTCGACGCCGCACGCCGACATGAACCGCAGGCTGCGGTCGATCTCGCTGGCGACCCGCTCGTAGCGCTCACCCGCGCTCGAGTTGCGCACGAAGTCCATGTTCCACTCGTGCAGCCGGTGGAGGTCGGCGAGGCCGGCGCCCGTGATCGCCCGCACGAGGTTCATCGCCGCCGCGGCGTTCGCGTACGCGCGGATCAACCGGCCGGGGTCGTGGCGGCGCGCCTCGGGCGTCGGCTCGATCCCGTTGATCATGTCGCCGCGGTACGAGGGCAGGCCGGCGGCGTCGACGTCGGCGCTGCGCGGCTTCGCGTACTGCCCGGCGAAGCGACCGAGCTTGACCACCGGCATCGCCGTGCCGTAGGTGAGCACGACCGCCATCTGCAGCAGCGTGCGGACGGTCCCGCGCAGGCGCGGCTCGGTGTTGTCGGCGAACGTCTCCGCGCAGTCGCCGCCCTGGAGCAGGAACGCCTCGCCGCGCGCGACCGCGCCGAGCCGCGCCCGCAGCTCGTCGACCTCCGCGTGGATCGCGATCGGCGGCACGGCGCCGAGGACGCTGCGCACCGCCGCCGCCTGCTCGGGGTCGGGCCACGTCGGCTGCTGCACGGCCGGGCGCGCGACGACGTCCTCGACCAGCGTCGAGAGCTCGGCCGGCAGCTGCTGCTGCGCGGAGGCCTCCTCGACCACGGCGATGTCCACGGTCCAGCTCATGTCGCAGACGCTAGTGGGATCGCCGCCGCAGCGTTGGACGGCGCCGGCTAAAGGTCCACCGTGCCGCGCACGACGGTCGTCGCCGCGCCGCCGATCCACGTCGTGCCGTCCGCGTCGCGATCGACATGGACGCGCCCGGCGCGGCCGATCGCCCCGCCCTGCGCCGCGACGTAGGGCGCACGCACGCGCCCGGCGCCGAGCAGCCACAGCGCGATCCCGGCGTTGAGGCTGCCGGTCACCGGATCCTCGCGCAGCACCCCGTCCTGCGGGAAGAACGCCCGGACCTCCAGCGCCACCTCGCTCCCGGACGGGTACGGCGCGACGACCCCGACGTCGAGGTCGTCGTAGCCCGGCGCGATCGCGAGGACCTCCTCCGGGCTCGTCAGCAGGATCGCGATCCACGCCGGCCCGTTCTCGACCCACGCGGCGTCGACCACCGCGTCGGGCGCGATCCGCAGGGCGGCGACCACACGCCCGAGCGTCTCCTCGTCCACGGACCCGGAGCGCCGCAGCGGCGGCGCCGCGAAGGCGAGCCGCTCCGCCCCGCGGCGGACCTCCACGACGCCGACGCCGCACTCCATCCGCACGACGCCCGGGTCGGCGGGCCGGCCGCCCGCCTCGAGCCACGCGTGGCACGTGCCGAGCGTCGGGTGCCCGGCGAACGGCAGCTCGGTCGTCGGGGTGAAGATCCGCACCCGCAGGTCCGCGCCGGGCGTCGTCGGCGGGAGCACGAACGTGGTCTCCGAGAGGTCGGTCCAGCGCGCGAACCGCGCCATCGCCTCGTCGCCGAGCCCGCCACCGTCGAGCACGACGGCGAGCGGGTTGCCGCCGAGCGCGACCTCGGAGAAGACGTCGACCTGGGCGAAGGGCCGTTCTCGGTGCATGGCCCGCGCGACACTACCTCGCGCGCGCCCGGCCGTGCCGAGCAGGCCGCTCAGACCGTCCGCAACGCCACGGTCGGCGGCATCCGGGACGCGCGAACGGCCGGCGTCAGGCCGGCGAACGCGCCGATCAGGACGGCCGAGGCGATGCCGCCCGTCCACGCCTCGACGGGGATCACGACGGCCCAGCCCTTCGTGCCGGCGTACACGGCCGTCGCCGCGGCCCCGGTCAGCACGCCGACGACGCCGCCGATGACGGCGAGCAGGATCGACTCGCCGAGGAACTGCGTCCGGATCTGGCCCTTCGTCGCACCGAGGGCACGGCGCAGGCCGATCTCAGAGCGGCGTTCCAGCACCGAGATGAGCATGATGTTGGCGACGCCGACGGCGCCCACGATCAGGGCCACCACCCCGAGCCCGAGGAAGAGGCTGTCGAACGCGCCCGCCGCGGCGGCCCTCGCGGTGAGCACGTCGGACGGCTGGCTGACGGCCGTCTCGTTCGGTGCCTCGGGGCTGGCGGTCGGCGCGAGCACCGACTGCACCGCCTCCTCCCGACCGGTGGCGACGCGCACGTAGATCGAGCTCGGCGGGCCGGCCTGCGCCTCGCCGTGGACGAGGCTGACGTAGCCCAGGAACTCCCGAGCGGCCGGGTAGCCGATCAGGACGCTGCTGTCGACGTCGGGCTCCAGCGGCGAGGGTCTCAGGATGCCGGCGACGTCGAACCACTGATGCCCAAGCCAGATCCGCTGATCGGGGTGGATCCGGTCGATTCCCAGCTGCTCCGCGGCGACCGAGCCGAGCACCGCGACCGGCTCGCGGGCGGTGCCCACGTTGAGCCAGTCTCCGCGCGCGACGCCCGTGTTGAGCACGGACGGCAGGTTCAGGCTGGTGGCCCGCACCTGGAGGCCGCCGGTGTTGGCGTCCGGGATCATCGAGCTCCGGTAGACCTGCTCGTCCTTCATCAGGCCGGTGTGCGCCAGCGCCTGGACGTCTTCCAGGTGCGCGATCCGCGCGGGCGCTTCGAGGGGCAGCTTCGCCGGTCCTCCGGTGAGGCTCTGCCCGACCTCGACGGTCAGCATGTTCGTGCCGAGCCGGTCGATCTCCGCGAGCAGCCCGGCCTGCGACGAGGAAGACAGCCCGAGGACCGCCACGATCGCCGCCGTCCCGATCGCGATCCCGAGTGCGGAGAGCGCGGCGCGCAGCGGCCGGGCGCGCAGCCCGACGCTCGTCACCCGAAGCCCGTCCTTCAGCCCCAGTCGTCCGTCCTCGGCGGTCACGACGCCGCTCCGGTGTCGGAGACGACCTGGCCGTCCAGCATCCGGATCCGGCGCGGCAGCCGATCGGCGAGGGCGCCGTCGTGCGTGATCACGATGATCGTGGCGCCCGCGGCGTTGAGCTCGCGGATGAGCTCGACGATCGATGCGCCGGTGGCGCTGTCGAGGTTCCCGGTCGGCTCGTCGGCGAGCACGATCGCGGGACGCCCGACGAGCGCGCGGGCGATCGCCACCCGCTGCCGCTCCCCTCCGGAGAGCTTGGTCGGCCTGAACGTCGCGCGGGCGGAGAGGCCGACCCGGTCGAGCGCCTCGTCCGCGCGCCGGTATCGCTCGGTGGCGGGAACGCCGGCGTAGAGCAACCCGTCGGCGACGTTCTCCCGCGCCGTGGCGTGCTCGGCCAGGAAGAACTGCTGGAAGACGAACCCGATCTCCCGAGCCCGAAGCAGCGACACCTCGCGGTCGTCCATCCGCGCCGCGTCGGCTCCACCGATCCGGACCACGCCGCCGCTGGGCCGCTCCAGCGTCCCCATGACGTGCAGGAGCGTCGACTTGCCCGACCCGGACGGCCCGACGATCGCCACCAGCTCGCCCCGCCGCACGGTGAAGGACACTCCGCGCAGGGCAGCGACCCGTGGCTGCTCGCCGTAGACCTTGGTCACCCCCTCGAGCTCGAGGACCGGTTCGCGGCTCATGGCGACGGCACGACGACCCGGTCGCCTTCGCGGAGACCGCCCGCGACCTCCACCCGTCCGTTCGGGGTGTCGAACAGCCCCAGCTTCACGCCGACCAGCTCGCGACGATCGTCGTCGCGCACGACCTCGACGGCGAACCCGCCGCCGGACTTCCCGACGAGCGCGGTGACCGGGACGCTCAGGGCGCTCTCCACCCCCTTGGTCGTCACCTCCACCTGGACCGGCGCCTGGTCGAGCCCGCGCGCATCCTCCGGGTCGTCGAGGCCGATGTAGGCCGGGATCGTCGCGGCTCCGACGTCCTCGTCCTTCCCGGCGGTCCGGGCGACCCTCCCGAGCCGGTCCACCCGTCCCGTCACCGAGCGGTTGCCGGGCAGGGTGATCCGGGCGCGGTCGCCCTTCTTCACCTCGCCCTGCTGCGACGCCTCGAGGCTCACCTGCACCTCGAGCGTCTCGGAGGTGGCCTGCGCGACCTCGGCCCCCGCCCGGGCGAATCCACCGAGCTTGCCGGTCACCCTGGCGATCCGCACCGCCTCGGGCAGGACGACGGCATCCTCGAGATCGAGCGCTCCCGTCGCGCCGAGGCCCTTGT
>Ga0164241_10006514_pt1 | contig 10635 bp, 7 predicted proteins | sample OricomyardsoilBY_FD_108780 | JGI IMG/M metagenome (GOLD analysis project Ga0164241, IMG submission 108780) | Backyard soil microbial communities from Emeryville, California, USA - Original compost - Back yard soil (BY) | ecosystem: Environmental > Terrestrial > Soil > Unclassified | place: USA... | reverse complement strand
GAGCTGGTATTTTATTGAACTGCTTCCTGAGTTGATGACAAAGACATTCATAGTATTATCAAGCTAAAAAATTATTGCTGAGCCTGAATGGCAGTGATCACTACTGTATTAAAAATATCCGCCACGGTACAACCGCGACTGAGATCATTCACCGGTTTGTTTAGACCTTGCAACATTGGCCCGATCGCGAGTGCCCCCGTTTCTCTTTGCACTGCTTTATACGTATTGTTACCTGTATTGAGATCGGGAAAGATCAACACGCTTGCTTGCCCGGCCACTTCTGAATTAGGCATTTTCTTTTTGCCCACCGAAGGGTCAACTGCCGCATCATATTGAATAGGTCCTTCCACTTTCAGATCAGGTCTTTTTTGTCTGACGATCTCGGTGGCCTTTCTTACTTTCTCAACGTCTGCGCCTTCACCCGATGAACCGGACGAATAGGATAGCATGGCAATTTTCGGTTCGATATTAAACATTTTACTGGTTTCAGCGGAGGAGATAGCGATGTCTGCAAGTTGTTCGGCTGTTGGATTTGGATTAACGGCACAGTCACCAAAAACGGAAACACGATTGGGAAGACACATGAAGAAAACAGAGGATACGGTTGAAACACCTGGTTTGGTTTTAACAAACTGCAGTGCTGGCCGTATAGTATGTTGTGTTGTATGAACCGCTCCTGACACCATTCCATCTGCTTCTCCTTTGTACACCATCATAGTGCCGAAATATGAAACATCCAGCATCAGGTCATGGGCCATTTCCAGCGAAACCTTTTTATTTTTCCGAAGCTCATAAAGTGTATTCACGTATTCTTCGTATCGCTCAGAAGTAGTGGGATTGATAATTTTTACTTTCTCCAGGTCCATTGTGATATTCAATCGGAGTAATGCCGCCTGAATGCTTTCCTTGTTACCCAGGATGGTAAGATCAACCACATTCTGTTTGATCAATGTATCGGCTGCAATCAGTATCCGATCGTCATCACCTTCAGGAAGTACAATATGTTTTTTTTGCTGCTTTGCCCGCTTTACAATTTGATATTGAAACATGCGCGGAGTAATGTTACTGGTATGGAATGAAATAATTTTTTCTTCCAACGATTTAACATTAACATATTGGTCAAACAAGCTGATAGCAAGAGCAATTTTTTCTTTGTTCTCCGGATAAATCCGGGCTTTCGTATTCGCGACCCGGGTAACAGTTTTAAAAGTTCCGCTTTTTACTGAGATGATTGGAACAATTGTATCCAATCCTTCAATCAGATTTAAAATTGTTTCTTCTGGTATTAATCCACCAGTGAGAACAAGGCCTGCAATTTTTGGATAGCTTTTCGAGATGTTTGCCTGCAGTGCACCGATGATGATATCCCCGCGATCTCCCGGTGTAACAATGAGCACGTTTTTACTGAATCGATTCAGGCAGTTAGGTAATTGCATTGCACCCACTATGGAATCTTCCACCTGGTTGGTCATGAGGTGTTCGCCAAATAAAATTTTACCACCCACTGATTCAAATATTTCTTTCATCGTTGGGCTTCCTAAATCAGTATTGGTGGGAATAACCGACACAAGGATTCTTTTTGGAAGAGCTACAGTAAGTTGCGTCCGTATTTCTTCTGCCTTTTCGGGATCTGTTTTATTTACAATCACAATGATTACCTCTACTCCTTCATCGATAAAGTTTTTAGTAGTGGATACGGCATTATCGACAATTTCAGAAACCGATTTGTCTTCACCCTTAACGATGATAGCTGCAGGAATACCCAGGTTTTTAGCGATGGAAATGTTTCCGTCAAAATCGAGGTTAGTACTAGTGCCGCCAAAATCAGTTCCCTCGACTACCACAAAATCATTCTTTTCCTGCAGCCGCTTGAATTTTTCGATAATAGTATCGATAACGAGCGCCTCATTTCCGGAATTAAAATGCCTGACCACTTCATTCCGGGTGAAAGCAAACATCTCGGGATAAGGGGTGCTCAGATTGAAATAGCCGCAGATCGTATCCAGGTGTCTGTCTTTCTCTTTGCCTTCGTTGCTGATGACAGGTTTGAAATAAGCGATTTTCTCTGATTTGCCAGTTAACAAATTAACAAGCCCCAGCGCTATAATAGATTTGCCGGAGTAAGGCTCGGTGGTGTTGAGATAGATTGCATTTGTCATGGTGAACTAAGCTGTTTATAAATCCATTGCAGACTTAACATAAAACTAAAGATAAGCATGATCAATGGGTATTTTAAAAAGAAACTGAAAGAGTAAGCAAAACAAAAGGATCGTCAAAGCCAAGATTATAGAGGTATGCGTTAAGTTCCCAATTTTTAATACCGCCACCCACCAATACTCCGCGTTGGATGTCAAGGGCTGTTTGATATACACGGGTTCGTTGTCCACTGATCCCGAGCCATAGCCAATCTGTTGCAGAATAGGTGAGGTCAGTCCAGTTGTAGAAGAAGTTATTACTCCCTGCTTCCGAATCAAAAAAATATTCTGATTCTGTGGACAATTCGAAACGTTTATAGTTCAAAGTCATTTCAAGACCTGGAGCAATTCCATTTGAAAGGCCGACTACTCCACCAATCATAGGAGTGATGGTGTATTCTAATTTATTTCCACCTGAAAAATTATAACCTGCCCATCCTGAAAAAGTCTGACGATCTTCATAATTGTAGCGTGCTTCCAGGTGTAATCTATTTTTGTCGGCCTTGAAAACAGGGAGAATAAAAAAATCATTCGGTATTAAATAAAAATTAGCATCGGTATTGAATTCCCAGCGAGATGAATCTGATTCTTTCGTTTGCGCAAAGCCGGTTGAAATTCCGACCCCAAATAAAATTAATACGCCAATATTTTTTTTCATCCTCCCAGGGCCATCGTGAGTGCAACGAGTAAAACTCCAATAATTACGTAGATGATTGCTGTGATAAAACGATTGAAGCCGGCATACCCAGCTAACAGATATCCTCCGATAGACAACAAGATCAGCGCCACTCCATTGGATACCCGCATGGCAACCCCAAGCTCTTGAAGAAAAGCAAACGGAAGCGCTACGGGAAAGGTGCAAAGAAATACAAGCAAAAAGATTTGGACGCCTGACCATAAGTCACGACCTGTAATCAAATATTTCTTTGAAGGTTCAGGGAGCTCTTTCAACCGACTGCTTAATTCATTTAGCTCTGCAGTAGTCATGATACTTCCAATAAGGGGTTGGATTTCGTCTTTCAGAATTTGACCACCTTCCTCTGGTTTTACCGTTGAATGTATCTTTTTAATTATGGCGATTCGGTGCCCTCGTTCAATCGCTACATTCATCAGATACATAATAGCATCAACAATTCCCCAGGCTACATTACAACCCAATGCTGCCCAAAGTAATTCGCGCACATCCTCCCGTGCATCGGTGCTGGCACTGATGGCGCCTGTGAATGACAACACCATAATCAAACCGAATAATACTTCAGAAATCCGGTCGACCGGATTGAGTACCGCTCCTTCTTTAATTCGTTCCTTCCAGAAGTGCTGATTTTTCATGGGCTTGGAATAAAGTAAAGCATCATACCGATAATCAGGTAAACAATAATCAATTGAACACCTTTATACCAGTTTGAGCGCCCGTCACCGGCAACCATCGCTGCCAGTAAGACGGATAGGAACAATGCTACAATTAACCCCCTGGGAAAGTTGAGGTTCAGTTGAGTCGGTCCAACAAATGTGCTCATGATGACCAGCACGGGAGCAACGAAAAGAGCAATCTGAATAGAACTTCCCAACACTATTCCGATACTCAGATCCATCTTATTTTTGGCCGCCATTGTTACAGCCGAAATACTTTCAGCGGCACCTCCCACAATGGCAAGAAAAATAACTCCGATGAATACGCTGGACATGCCGAGTACTTTTCCTGTTTCTTCAGCAGCACCCACCAGAACTTCACTCATGAATGCGGCTAACAAAGAAGCAATCACCAGTGTGATCAATGCCCGGGTAATAGACCATCTTTCTTCGTGCTTTTCAGTATGTCCACCGCCCTCACTTCTGAAAAAATCAGGATGAGTTTTGATCATAAAAAAGAGATACAATACATATCCTATCAGAAGCACAATAGCCAGGTAAAGGTTTAGCTTGTTTTCATTGTCAATAACCGCTTGTTCTACTGTAAGGATATGAAAGCCACTCGGTATAGTGAGACTAATCACTGCGATCATCATCATCGAGCTGTACATTCGAATACTGGTAGCATTATATTCCTGGTTATGAAACTTTATACCGCCTACCAGAAAAGATACACCTGAAGCCAGCAATAGATTGGCCAGGATTGCTCCGGCCAGAGAGGCCAACACCATTCCATGCAACCCCGCTTTCAAGGCAATCACTGCAATAATCAGCTCCGGAAGATTGCCAAACGTTGCGTTGAGCAAACCGCCAACCGCATCACCTGTATAAGTAGCCAGTTGTTCCGTTGCGTTTCCAATCAACCGGGCAATAGGTACGATGGAAAGCGCTGCGGAGAAAAAGATGAAAGGTGCTGATGCACCACTTTGCTCCAGTAAAACGGCAATTGGAATAAATGCAAATAGCCAGTAGATGCCTGGTTTCAAAATCTTTTTCATATGATTAAAATTATGGATTGAAAATGCCAGACCAGTATTCCCGATACATCACTTTCGCTTCAATTTTTCCTTGAGTCTTCAATTTGTTGACTTACCAGTTTTGCAATAAAAATGGCGGGAAACAACTGACCCAAAAGCCCTTCCAGCATTACGAATACCCGGGCAGCCGGACTGATTGCTGTGATATCACCATAACCAATAGTAGTAAGAGTGACGAAGCTGAAGTAGGACAGTTGTTTTAATACCTCACCGTCCTGAATCTGTTCTCCACCATATTGAAATGAATCAGGTTGAATAATATAGACAGCAAGATAAAGTGTTGCCCATATATGGCCGAGTAGAATATAAGTAGCCACACCTCCCGCAATTTTATAGGTAGTAATAATTGTATTGGCAAAAATCTGACTTACCACCAATGCTATAATATAGACCATATACCCGGTGACAAGGATTGTATAAAGTAAATTTAAAATTTGTGTTTCTGTTCGAATCATGGCGATAGCCAGTAACAGTATTGAGGCTGCAATGATGTATCCTATGGATTTTCCAGTGACTGATAAAGCAGATGATTTGACAGCAATCAGTGTAAATAAGAAGAATCCCACGCGCACAATAAACTTACCTTGCCAGAGGATACCATTCGTAATTTGTGTGCTTGCTAAGATTACAATGGAGATCAACAACATCCAGACAAAACCCTTATCGTTTTTCCAGATGTTGTTGATTGCATTCATGTTCCGTTTTTACATGATTTTAAATCGACCTTTGCCTATCAGATTATTCTTAACTGATTACCAACCGCCACCCAAAGCTTTGTACAGTCGCACAGTTGAGATTAATTGATATTGAAGCGCTAATGACTTTTCGAATTGTGAATTGAATAATTCTCGCTCAGCGTCCAGCACCTGGAGAAATGAAGTGTATCCATTATCATAAAGCGCTTTCGAAAGCATCAGTGATTTTTCAGTAGCTGTTACCTGAGTCTGACGGGCATTAAACTCATTGCGATAGGTTCGAACTTCTACCAGGGAATTCTCCACTTCGGCAAAAGCACTTAGAATTGTTTTCTCATACGAGTATCCCACTTGTAATGCCACCGCTCTTTCCGCTTCTACTCTGCGCTTGTTTTGACCAAAGTGAAAAATAGGTCCGGCCAATTGTCCCGTTATGGATCCGATAAAAGCATCGGCCTGGAACAAGCTTGAAAGAGACGGACTGGCGACACCAAGAAATCCGGTAAGGCTTAATGAAGGAAAGCGCATCGCCACCGCGACACCTACTTTTTCAGTTTGCGCAATTAATTGCTGTTCAGCTAAACGTATATCGGGTCTTCTTTCCAATAATTGGGAAGGCAAGCCGCTTGGTATTTCTACTGGCAATTGCTGCTCATCATTCAGCAGTCCACGCGTGATGGGCGAATAGGTTTGTCCCATTAAAATGTTAATAGCGTTTTCGGTTGAAATGATGGCGCGTTCAAGACTGTATAATTGTGCTTCTGAAGAGGCAGCTATATTTTCTGCCTGAAGTTTATCCAACTCGGCTACTTCTCCTTTCTCAAAGCGAAGCGCGATTATGCGCAAATATTCTTTACGCGTTTCATTTGTTCGTTGGGTGATGACCAATCGCTCATCCAAACCGCGCAACTGAAAATATAATTCAGCAACCTGCGCAACCAGACTGATGTAAAACGATTTTCGATTTTCTTCAGAGGCAAGCAAATCTGCATAGGCAGCACGATTGGCGTGACGAAGCTTACCCCATAAATCAATTTCCCACGATACATTTCCTAATAATGAAAGCGAATTCGTTGGGAAAGCAACACCTGCATCAGTGGCAATAGGACGGAAGTCATTAGCCCGGGCTCTTGCCGAGTAGTCAAAGAAGGGAAGGAGATTTGCTTTATTATATCCGAGTATTGCTTTGGATTGCTCCATTCGTGCAATGGCAATCTTCAGGTCCAGATTCTGGTCGATGGCTTTTTGTATTAGCGAATCGAGTACCGCATCCTTGTACACGTCCCACCATTTCATATTGGTGATGGAGTCAGTGTGGGCAGTAGTTTGTGTGTACGCCTCAGGCTTTTTAGTCTCGGGCCTTGAATACTTTGGTCCTACGGCACAACCCGCAACAATCAGGATTAATCCGATGAAAATTATTTTCTTCATATCAATGAGCCGGTTCTGAAGGTGAAACAGTTGAATCAGTTTTTCCTGGCTGATTTTTTTTTGCTCCAATACTTTCGATGAATACAAATAGAGCAGGCACTACTATTACGCCAATAATGGTAGAAATTAATGTACCCATAAATACAGCCATTCCCATTACCTTACGCGCTTCGGCACCTGCGCCCGAAGCGGTGAGTAACGGAACCACACCTAACATAAAGGCAAAGGAAGTCATCAGAATAGGACGAAGGCGAAGCTTCGCTGCTTCCAACGCTGCTTCATACAATGGTTTGCCTTCTTCATAAAGCATTTTGGCAAACTCAACAATCAGGATGGCGTTCTTTGCGGTGAGTCCGATTAGCATCACTAATCCGATTTGTGCAAAAACATTATTCACGTAACTCGGACTCCATAATCCGCCAAGCCATAATCCAAAGAAGGCGCCTAAAATTGCAGCGGGTACTCCGAGTAAAACACTGAAGGGAAGTTTCCAGCTTTCATATTGCGCAGCCAAAATCAGAAACACGAATATTAATGCCATCAGGAACATCGTTCCACCCGTTCCTTCGGCAGCCTTTTCCTGGTACGACATGTTACTCCACGCAATGCCGAGTTCTTTTGGTAAAGTTGCTGCCACTTCTTCCAAGGCATTTAATGCATCGGTTGAACTATATCCTTCAGCAGGTGCTCCTGAAATTTCAGCAGCGCGAAACATATTGAAGCGATTGGTATAGGACGGGCCAACGATATCTTCAACCTGAGCCAGTGTATTTAATGGAATGATATCTCCCGCACGACTGCGCACATAGTACATGGCAATATCTTCTGGTTCGAGCCGGTCTTCTGCTTCCGCCTGTACAAACACTTTGTATTGCCTTCCAAACCGGTTGAAGTCATTGACATAGTTACTACCGAGATAGGTAGAGATGGTACTGGTAATTTCGTTCAGATCAATATTTAATTTTTCAGCCTTATCGTAATCGATTACAATTTGTTTCTGAGGAACATTTGATCGGTACAGGGTGAAGGCATTTGCAATTTCAGGTCGCTTTTTAGCTTCTGTTATAAAGTTCCGCGCTTGCTGATCCAGATATTGAGGTGTGTTACCTGAACGATCAAGAAGTTGCAATGTGAAACCTGCCGAAGTTCCCAATCCTTCAATAGGAGGAGGGCCGAAGGCAATGGCGGTAGCATCTGAAATGTTATTTCTGAACGCAAGATTCGTTTGTTGAATTAATTGTTTCGCAGTTTTCGTTCTTTCATCCCAAGGCTCCAATGACACAAACACGAATGCATTGTTGGTAGAATAGGATTGTGTTAACATACTATAACCAACCACCATGGTTGAATAGGCAACACCTTCTGTATCGTTGATGATCTTTTCAATTTTTTTAGCAATCTCATCTGTACGTTCCATAGAGGAAGCATCCGGAAGCTGAATGTTCACGAGGTAATATCCTTCGTCTTCTTCGGGCACGAAACCACCAGGTATGAATTTTCCTAGTATTCCCGTAAAGCCAAGAACCACTCCCATAATGATGACAGACCGGATGGATTTTCTGGCAACGATGGCGGCTACTCCGGTATACCCTAAGGTGAACTTGTCAAACATGCGGTTGAATGCATCGAAGAAGCGTTGCAGCCATCCGGTTGATTTTTTCTTAGGCTTTAAAAGAATAGCACTTAATGCCGGACTAAGAGTTAATGCATTGAAAGCGGAGAACAATACTGAAATAGCAATGGTGATAGCGAACTGCTGATACAATCTTCCGGTAATACCTCCGGCAAATGCAACAGGAACAAACACGGCAGCTAGAATAAGCGCAATGGCCACAACAGGCCCACCCACTTCTTTCATCGCTTTTTGCGTTGCTTCTTTCGGGTTCATGCCGTGTTCGATATTGTGCATCACGGCTTCTACAACCACAATCGCATCATCTACCACCAAGCCGATGGCGAGTACCAGTCCCAATAATGACAAAACGTTAACAGAGAAACCTAGCAAAGGGAAAATGATAAATGTTCCAATCAGGGAAACGGGTACTGTTAGTAAGGGAATGAGGGTTGCACGCCAGTCCTGCAAAAACAAAAACACCACGATAATTACCAGGAACGTAGCTTCGAAAAGAGTGTGAATAATCTCTTCAATACCTACAGATACAGCGCGTGTGGTATTAAGTGAGATGTCATATTTTAAATCGTCCGGAAAACGGGTATTTAATTCTTCCATCGTGCTCTCGACACTTGCTGCAACATCCAATGCATTAGATCCGGGCATTTGATACACCACGATCGTGCTGGCTGCTTTTTGATTCAAGCGGCTGAATGAATTGTAGTTTTCCATTCCCAACTCTAATCGTGCGATATCTTTCAGACGAACGATTGAACCTTTCTCATCTGATTTAACAATGATATTTCCAAATTCCTCTTCGGTCACTAAACGCTCTTGTAACAAAACACTGTAGGTATATTCTACCCCTTTCGGGGAAGGAGGCGCTCCAAACTTTCCACCCGGAGCAATCGCGTTTTGTCTTTTTACTGCATTCGAAACATCATTTACGGTGAGGTTCAGCTTGGTGAGTTGATCCGGTTTCAGCCAAACACGCATGGAATAATCTGCACCACCAAAGAGAATAACATCTCCTACACCTTTTAATCGCTTGAGTTGATCAACAATATTAATGTTGGCGTAGTTGTTTAGAAATAATCCATCGTAGGTTGAATCAGGTGAGGAGAGTGAAACCAGCATTAAGGGAAACACTAGTGATTTTTTTGTGGTTACACCATAAGCCTTCACTTCATTGGGCATCTTTGCGCTGGCTTGCGACACCCTATTTTGTGTGAGCATGTTGGCATTGTCAAGATCCGTCCCCACTTCAAACGAAACTTGTAATGTCAGTGATCCATCGGCTGCGTTGATGGATTTCATGTATAACATTTCCTCCACACCATTCACTTGCTGTTCGATTGGGGTAGCTACAGCCTGTTCTACGTTTACTGCATTGGCACCATTGAATAAGGTGGTAACCTGCACCATGGGTGGTGTTATTTCCGGATATTTAGAGATTGGGATACCGGACAACGTAATCAACCCCATGATCACCATCAGGATGGAAATAACCATCGCAACGATCGGTCTTCGGATAAAAAATTCGCTCATAAAAGTAGTGGAGGTTAATTATTTCTGATTGCTTTTCTGAGCATCATCCGGCCATTTCATTTCAACCGCTTCAATTTTTGAATTAGGCGTTAAGGAAGCATTTCCAATCACCGCTACTTTATCTCCTGCTTTTATTCCTTTTGTAATAATCCATGCATCACCCACCTTAGCACCCGTTTCAACAATATTCACTTTGAGCGTACTGGAATCACTTACAGTAAATATTTGCGACAGGCTTTGCAACTGAAATACGGAGCGCTGAGGTACAAGAACAGCATTTGGATAAGTCCCTAATAATATGCGGGTCTTAACAAATAATCCAGGACGCAACAATCCGGTAGGGTTTTGGAAGGTTGCTTCAATAGTTAATGTTCCCGTTTTTGGATCAATTTCACGATCCGCAAAATTTACTTCTCCGCTCTGAGGATAAATGGAATTATCAGCTAAAATAAGTTGTACGTTTTTGCGGGCAGAAGCTAATTCCTCCGAAGTTAATTTGGCGATTCTCAAATACTCACGTTCACTGATTTGAAACCGGACGCGAACATCACCCACACTTGATATCGTTGTTAATGTTGAAGTTGCGCCCATACGGCTTACATAGTCACCTACGCGTACATTAGATATTCCCACGAGACCATCGAAAGGCGCATATACACGTGTATATCCCAGTTCTATTTTTGCGTTTTGTAGGGATGCTTCAGATG
>Ga0164241_10006513_pt1 | contig 10636 bp, 6 predicted proteins | sample OricomyardsoilBY_FD_108780 | JGI IMG/M metagenome (GOLD analysis project Ga0164241, IMG submission 108780) | Backyard soil microbial communities from Emeryville, California, USA - Original compost - Back yard soil (BY) | ecosystem: Environmental > Terrestrial > Soil > Unclassified | place: USA... | reverse complement strand
GTCGCACGCAACTCCTGATGGACAAACGCCGAACTGGTTCGAGGTAGTGGTTGAGATGACCCGGTCGAACGGAGACAGCAGGGCGGCGCGGCCGGTGAACGGCCGACCTAGCAACCCGGGATCGACCCGCCATTGTCCCCGCACTCCCTCGACGACGGCGGGCTCGCCGGCATCGCCGGCCGCGCTGGACTCGACACCACAGAGCGGCCCCTTGGCCCGGGCGATCCCGAGCGAACGCAGCCGTCGGCCGTCGCGAATCCGCTTCGCCTCGTCGGCCGGGACGATCGGATCGTCCGGGTAGACGCGTTCGGCCAGATCCCACAACCGGTCTCCACCCTCGCGCCCTACGGCGGCCACCTCGCCCCGTGCCGCCATGAAGCCCAGCATCCGCAGCACATTCTTGTCGTTCGTCCACCCGGTAGATCGCCACGGCAGGACACACGTGTCGGGCAACTCCCGAGCCGGCAACGGTCCGTCCTGCCGCAGTCGCTCCAGCAGATCGAGCCGACAGCCGTCATTGGCCAGCACCCAGTCGCGGACATCCTCCTGCCACTCTCGCAGCGGATCCCGGCCAGGCCAATCCGCCATGTCCGCCCGGATAAGTGAGATGTGGTCGCTCGGACGAACCGTCATGCCGATCTCGACAAGCGTGCCCGCAGCCACCAGCGCTATCAGCTGATCCGGCGAGTACGACGAGCCGAGCCGGCTCCACAGCAGCAGGTCGGCGCTCGGGGCGATGGGCCGAGTCGGATTCAGCTGCACCAAGGTGAGGTGGCGGATCACTTCGAGCAGATCGGTCGGCCGAGGGGAGTCGAGGAGCTGAGCCTGGATCGCGATCCGGCGAGCGTCCGTCTTCGACAGCCGATGTGGACCCATCGTCCGACCCTAGGCGAAGCCACGCCGGGCGCGACCCCGAAGGGCCGCACCCGGCGTCGTTGCCCAGGGCGCTGGAGGGGCGCCCCCTGGTTGCGCTACTTCTTGCCGTACACCTGCATCGCCGCGTCGATCGGGATGGGATTCCAGGACGCGCCGGTCCAGTTCGCTTCGTTGCCTGCGTTGTTCTGGAAGGCGAAGTCACCGCCGGAATATGCGGATCCGTCGAGCGATGCCCACCAGAGCCCGTAGTTGCCGGTGCACTTCTCGTAGTCCTTGTCGATGCTGGCGAAGATCACGTACTGCTTGCCCGGCGTGACCTTCGCCTTCGGGGTCTTGAAGGTGACCGCGTGGATGCTGGCGTCGCCGAACGCGATCGTCTGCGGCTTCGACTCGGCGACAGCCGAGCCGGTGGCACCGGAGCCGCTCCAGTTGTAGACCTCGCCACGGACGACCATGCTCTGTCCGGCGCCGGCTTGGCCGGCCATGTAGAAGCTGAACTTGGTGAGCTTCTTCGTCTTCGCCGGGATGGTGATGACCTGCCCGTACGTCGACGAGTCCGGGCAGCCGAACGGGCTGACGGAGCTTCCGCCGTTCCAGGACGAGTAGGTGTCGATGATCAGCTTGGCCTTTGACTGCGATGGAGCGGAGGCAGCGGCCGCCGACATCGTGACGGCGATCCCGAGGGCGGCAACGCCGGCCACGAGCGCCGTTCTGCGGAACCTGGAGGAGGGGGTTGAGGATCGGTGCACTATTGCTCCTAAAGAGAGTCTTCGCGACTGAGTGCCGCGAGCGCACTCATGTTTCTAGCAGCGCCTGCGTTGCCACGCAATAGTCCCAATAGTTACGACAAGTCCGCCATCCCGTCGGTGCAAAGTCCCCGGTAGCCAGCTGTCGACGCTGCACTTACTCACGAGCGAGGCAGCCCCGAAAGCGCATCCTCGAGCGGCGTACCACGCCCGGCCTGATAAGCCTCCTCCCACTCGTCTCCGGCCATGGCAGCCCGGGTCTTGTCGATCAGCTCGGCCCGGTCACCCTGCTGAAGCGGATCCGGCCGACTGCCGATCCGCTCATGCGCCGCGTCGGTTGCCCCCATCAGCTGTACGGCGGCATGCTGGCGGCCCAACTCGGCCAACACGACTGCATAGTCGAGGGCGACCGGCAGGTAAAGGGAGGACTCGTCGAGCTCGATCGACGACTCGATGACGCCGCGCATCTCGCGCTCGGCTTCCTCCGGGCGACCCATCTCGAGCAGCGTCCAGGCCAGGTTGTGTCGAGCGACCAGGGCACCGTACGTGTGTCTCAGGTCCTGCGCGATGGCCAGCGCCTCGCGTCCCAGCTCGAGTGATCGCTCCTGATGGTGTTCGGTGCTTTCCAGGCTGGCCAGGTTGACCAGACAGTCGTGCAGCGCGACCCGGTCGCCGATTCTGCGGGCGACCGAGATCGCCTCCTCGTACAGCTGGTGCGCCGTCTCCGGCTGACCACGGTCCAATTGCAGGATCGCCATGGTGTTCAGCGCCATCAGGAGGGTGGTGTGGGAGTCCTCCCAGCCGCGGGCAAGCTGCAGGGCCCGGTCGGCCAGGGCAAGGGCGCGGTCCGGCTCACCGAGGCTGCGGCGCTTGCGGGCCAGCAGGGTCAGGCACCTGGAGAGCTCCCTGCTCTCCTGGTCGTTGCCGCGCTCGACCGCGAGCTCCAGCCAGCGCAGGGATTCGCCGTGATACCCGTTCGCGAGCCAGAAGCCGTTAAGCGCCAGGCAGAGATGCATACCCGCCTGGACGTCCGCCCCTTCGACCGGGAGGTCCGAGCCGTCCGGTCGGAGCGTCCAGGCGAGGGCTCCACGGAAGTTGTCGTGCTCGACCTCGAACTGCGCACGAGCCTCGAGTCGCCGGTCTCCGGACAGACGCGGAACCAGCTGTGCAGCAACCCCGAGGAAGTGCCTGGCATGCCGATCCCGGGCCGCGGCGAGACCGCCTCGAGCGGTGAGCCGGTCGCGAGCGTACATCTGCACCGTCTGCAACATGCCGACACGTGGCTCACCGTCGGCGCTCTCCGTCACGGTGACCAGGCTGGCGTCGACGAGGTCCGCCACCAGGTCCAGATCATCGGCGACGTCGTCGTACCCGTCAAGGCTGACCACGTCTGCGATCGCGGCCAGGTCGGCGCCACCGGAGAACACCCCGACCTGGTGGAAGAATGCCTGTACCTGCAGCGAGAGCAGCTCCTCGGACCAGGCGATCGTGTCCCGCAGCGTCTTCTGCCGGTCCGGGACGACCGCTGCAGCGGGGATGTCGAGCGCCTTGTCGAGTCGAGCGAGCAGGGCATGGGGACTCAGCAGCTTGATCCTGGCAGCGGCCAGCTCGAGGGCCAGTGGCAGCCCATCGAGGCGCCGACACAAAGCGATCACGTCGGTCGCGTTGTCAGCGGTGAGCTCGAAGGTCGGTCGTACTCTACGTGCCTGCTGCACGAACAGCTGCACCGCGCCCGAGCGCTGCGCCTCCCCCAGGGTGGTCCCGTCCGGCACGTCCAGAGACGTGACGGGACGCTCATACTCCGCGGCGACGTGCAGTGGTCGTCGCGAGGTGGCGAGAACCGCGATCTGTGGCGCCTGGGCCAACAGCTCGGAGACTACGGCGTCAGCGCCCGGCAGCTGCTCGAGGTTGTCCAGGACGAGCAGCGCCCGCCGGTCGGCCAGGTGATGCAGAAGGGTAGCCGGGCTAGGGTTCGGCACCCTGAGGTCCAGGGCCTCCGCGATCTCCGTCCACAGCAGATCCGGCACGGTGACGGACACCAACGACACGAAGTAGACCCCGTCCGGGAACTCGTCGACCAGCCGCAACGCCACCTCCGTCGCCAGCCTGGTCTTGCCTGACCCGCCCGGGCCGGTCAACGTCACGAGGCGCATTCGCGACCAGGCAAGTGCCTCGGCGATCTCCGCGAGATCCTTGTCCCTGCCCACCAGAGGCGTGGGCGGCACCGGCAGGTTCGACGCGGCGCCAACCGTCTTCAGCGGAGGGAAGTCCGCCGGCAGCTCTTCGACCACGAGCTGGAACAGGTGCTCGGGCCGCGGCAGGTCCTTGAGTTGATGGGACCCGAGTGACTTCAGCTCGACCCCGGACGGGAGGTCGTCCTCAACGAGACGCGCCGCCGCCTCCGACAGGACCACCTGACCTCCGTGCGCGCTGCCGGCGATCCGGGCCGCGCGATGGACGTCCTTGCCCACATAGCCTCCGTCGTGGAGCATCGGGTTCCCCACATGGATGCCCATGCGGACCCGCAGCCGCTCACCGGCCGGCCAGGAGTACTCGGCTAGCCTGCGCTGTCCGTCGGCGGCGGCCGCCACCGCGGACGGGGCCGACGCGAACACCACGAAGAAGCTGTCCCCCTCGGTGCCCATCTCGGCGCCTCCGTTTTCACCCCAGACCGCGCGCAGCATCCGACGTTGTGCGTCCAGGGCCTCGGCGTACGCCGGACCGAGCCGCATCAGCAGCGCGGTCGACCCTTCGATGTCCGAGAACAGCATCGTCACTGTCCCCGTCGGCAGGCTGGTCACCGGCCCATTACACCAGCCTCGCCGGACCGATCGGTCCGCTCGCCCGTCCGCGAACCTCGACGGCCCTGTGAGACCCGGGTTAGCTTGTGGACCCACGGGGTAGTCCGGGTGCTGGTCCGGGGTGAGCGAGGCGGCTGACGATGACGTACGACTTCCGGTCGTTCGAGGCCAAGTGGCGCCAGTATTGGCGCGATCACCCGCCGAACCCCTTCGACCTGGCCAACATCGAGCCGGAACGCAAGTTCTACAACCTCGTCGAGTTCCCCTATCCGTCGGCCGAGGGCCTGCACGTGGGCAACATGTTCACCTATTGCGGCGCGGATGCCCTGGGCCGCTACCTCAGCATGAACGGACGATCCGTGTTCCAGCCGGTGGGGTGGGACTCCTTCGGCATCCACACCGAGAACTACGCCCTCAAGATCAAGGAGAACCCACGGCGGGTGACCGACCGGGCCACCGCCGCCTATCGCCGCCAACTGGAGCGCATCGGGGCCAACTGGACCTGGGAGTGCGAGCTTCGCACCGACGATCCTTCCTACTATCGGTGGACCCAATGGATCTTCCTGCAGATGTACGGCGCCGGGCTTGCCGTGCGCACGGAGTCCAAGGTCCTCTGGTGCCCGTCCTGCCTTACCGTGCTCGCCTTCGAACAGGTCGACGGTGCCCTGTGCGAGCGCTGCGGTACCCGCGTGACAACTCGCATCATGAAGCAATGGCGGCTGCGCATCACGAAGTACGCGGACGTTCTGCTCGAGGAGCTGGAGCGGCTCGACTGGCCGGAGACCTCGAAGCGCGTGCAACGAGAGTGGATCGGACGATCGGCCGGCGTGAAGGTGACCTTCACCCTCACCGGCGAGCCGGCCGGATCCCTTACCGCGTTCACGACGCGGGCGGACACTCTGTACGGCGTCACCTTCATCGCGCTGGCGCCGGAGCATCCGATGGTGCCGGCCATCGCCGCGGGCTCGAGGAATTGCCAGGCGATTCTCGACTATGCGGCCGAGGCGGCCGATCAGCTCGGTGGCGACCGGTTCACGCCGCTCGAGCGGAGCGTGCCCGGCGTGATCACCGACGCGCGGGTCGCGCATCCGCTCACCGGCGTGGAGCTGCCCGTGGTTGTCGCCGACTATGTGCTCGGCGACTACGGCACTGGGGTCGTCATGGGTGTTCCAGGCCATGACGACCGCGACCTGGCGTTCGCCCGGGCCATGGGTCTGCCGATCCGTAAGGTCGTTCGTGCCGTGGACGCCGAGAACCGGCACGACGGTGTGGATGCCAGCGCCTTCACCGACGATGGCATCCTGGTCGGCTCCGCCGAGTTCGACGGCCGGTCCAGCGAGGCCGCCCGGGAGGACATCGCAGCGCGACTCGCGGAGCTCGGTCTCGGCGGCAAGGCCGTCGTCTATCGGCTGCATGACTGGCTGGTCTCGAGGCAGCGCTACTGGGGGTCACCGATCCCGATCATCTATTGTCCGAGCTGCGGCGAGGTTCCAGTACCCGAGGACCAGCTTCCGGTGACACTGCCGGCCCTCGACGATGTCGTCGCCACCGGATCGGGCGAGTCGCCGTTGGCCGCGGTCGACAGCTTCGTCGAGACGTCCTGCCCGCGCTGCGGCGAACCGGCCCGTCGGGAGACCGATGTCTTCGACGCTTTCGTCGAGTCGTCGTGGTACTTTCTGCGCTACCCGTCTCACGACCGAGACGACGTGCCATGGGACCCCAAGCTGACCGCCGCGATGCTGCCGGTGGACATGTATGCAGGTGGACGCGAGCATGCGGCGCGCCACCACCTCTATGCCCGGTTCGTCACCCGGGTCATGCACGAGCTGGGACACCTGCCGTTCGCCGAGCCGTTCCAACGGCTTCGCCTGCATGGGCTGATCGTCAAGGACGGCGCGAAGATGAGCAAGAGCCGCGGCAACGTGGTGAACCCGGACGACTACATCGACCGCGTCGGGGCCGACAACCTACGCGGCTACCTGCTGTTCTGTGGGCCGTGGGAGGACGGCGGAGACTTCAACGACAGCTCGATCATGGGGGTGGTGCGGTTCAACGCGCGGCTCTGGGAGCTGATCGGCCGGGCCGCACCCGCTGGACCCGGGGTCGCCGACGTACGACCCCAGCACCGAGCCGTCCACAAGGTGGGTCAGGACATCGAGCGGTTGAAGTTCAACACCGCGATCGCCGAGCTGATGTCGCTGTCGAACTGGCTTCGCGGGATCGCCGACGAGATGGACGCCGACCAGTGGGGGGAGGCATGTCGAGTGCTGGTGCGGCTGCTTGCCCCGCTCGAGCCCTTCCTGGCGGAGGAGCTGTGGTCTCGGCTCGGAGAGCCGCCGTCGGTGCACAGCCAGCCTTGGCCGGCCTTCGACTCCGGGGCACTCGCGGACGAAGCCGTGTCACTGCCAGTTCAGGTCGATGGCAGGGTTCGCGCGACCATCGAGATAGACCCAGCTGCCGAGCAGGCGCAGGCGGTCCAGCTCGCCCTGTTGCAGACGCCGGTACGGCAGGCCTTGTCCGGGGCGTCTCCCCGCCGCGTCGTGTACGTTCCAGGCCGCATCCTCAACCTGGTGACCTAGCGATCCAAGCGTGGATGGATGATGGCTCCATGACCTGGACGTGCCCAGACGTGTCCCTGCCGGAAGGGCCGCTCACCGGCGACGAGCGGCCCATGCTCGAAGGCTATTTGAGCTGGCATCGGGCCCTGCTCCAGCACAAGTGCGCCGGACTGGACGGCGACCAGCTGGCGCGGCGTTCGGTTCCGCCGTCCAACCTCTCGCTGCTGGGTCTGGTCCGGCACCTGGCGAAGGTCGAACGACGCTGGTTCCGCGAGCGGATCGCCGGCCAGGACCTGGAACCCATGTTCGACCCGTCGCTCGGTGACGACGCCGACTTCGAGGACCTGGACCCGGCCCGCGCCCAGTCCGAGCTCGAGCGATGGCGCGACGAATGCCGACTTGCCGACGAGGCGCTGGCCGCCGCGTCCTATGACGATGTCATCGAGACCCGCCATGGGCAGATGTCCGTGCGTGCGGTCGTCATCCACCTGGTCGAGGAATATGCCCAGCACAACGGACATGCCGATCTGCTCCGCGAACGGATCGACGGCACCACGGACAAGTGACTCCCAGGGATACGGTCCGTACGGCGGAGGTTGTCGCGAGACTGCGTAGGGCCGGCTGCGTGTTCGCCGAGGACGAGGCCGGCCTGCTGCTGTCCGCAACCGACTCCTGGCCGGAGCTGGAGGTCCTGATCGCCCGCCGAGAGGCCGGGGAACCGCTTGAGACGATCCTTGGCTGGGCGGAGTTCCACGGCCTCCGGATCGCGGTCGAGCCTGGGGTGTTCGTGCCGCGGCGCCGCACCGGCTTCCTCGTCACCGAGGCCGCCGGATTGGAGTCCAAGGGTTGCGTCGTGGTCGACCTTTGCTGTGGCAGCGGAGCGGTCGGCGCGGCCATCGGCTCGGTGCTCGGCGAGATCGAGCTGTACGCCGTGGACATCGACCCGGTGGCGGTGCGATGTGCCGCCCGCAACGTTGCCCCGATCGGTGGCCGCGCCCACCAAGGTGACCTGTTCGACGCCCTTCCGGCCCGGCTCGCGGGCCGAGTCGACCTGCTGGTCGCCAACGCGCCGTACGTGCCGACGCACGCCATCGGCCAGCTTCCGCCCGAGGCGCGCGACCATGAGCCGCGGACAGCACTCGACGGCGGCCCGGACGGGCTCGACGTCCACCGTCGCATCGTCGCGGCCGCCACGACGTGGCTCGCCCCCAACGGACACCTGCTCCTCGAGACCAGCTCCGGCCAAACAGCGGCCGGGCTGGCAATGCTGTCCGCTCACGGGCTGGCCGGCCGGGTGGCGACGTGTGACGACCTGGGTGCCACGGTCCTCATCGGCGCCCCGGGCTGATCCGGGGCGCTTGGTTGGTCGGCCGCGTGGCCGAGTCGCTTGACAGCGGGCGCCATCGTGGTGAGCATGTGCCCTGACCACGGGTGAGACGGGCACTCGGCAATTCACGACTCCGAGGAGTAGACGTCATGTCCGATTCACCGGTTGGTCGTGCCCGTTCACGGCACGCAACGACCTTCTCATCCGGGCGCAGGCGCGTTCGGGTGACAGCGGCCCTAGGTGCCGCTGCGCTCGCCTTGGCCATTCCAGCGGCCGCGGCTCAAGCCACGAGCCAGGGCATCAGCTCCAGCGCTCACCAGACGACCCAGCAGACGCACTATCCCAACCCGTTCCACAAGTTCAGCCAGGCCGCGTTGCAGGTCGGACACGGCAAGACGCCGGAGGACCGGGCCCGGCTGATGGCCCAGCTGACCGACTACCCAGTCGAGGTGCCGGCCTATGACGTGCAGCCCTTGTGGGACAAGGGCATCACCGGCAAGGGCACCTCTATCGCCACCATCGTGAGCTTTGGTGACCCGAACATCCAGGCGGTCATCGACGCGTATGACGAGAGGTACGGACTGCCCAAGGCGCACGTCACGATCCTGACGCCGGATGGTGACGTCAGCTGTCCGCCCGGCCAGGAGTCGACCTGTGCGGGCTGGAAGGGCGAGACGGACCTGGACATCGAGATGTACCACACCCTCGCACCCGGCGCGCACCTGTACGTCGTCGCGACCCCGGTGGCCGAGACCCTCGGCATGCATGGCTTCCCGAAGATGATGCAGGCGATCGACTACCTGCTTGAGCACAAGACGGTCCAGGTCATCTCGATGAGCCTGGCCGCGACCGAGGAGACCTTCAAGTCCGGTCGCCAGATCAAGCGTCTCGATCCGACCTTCGAGCGGGCGAAGGCGGCGGGAGTGCCGATCGTCACGTCGTCCGGCGACTCCGGGGCAACCGGGCCGCACCGCGGCGGCGGTGTCTACGGCCACCGGGTTGTGCAGTGGCCGGCGTCCGATCCGCTCGTGACCGCGGCAGGTGGCACGGCGATCCACTGGGCGGATGGTCACCGCACGTCTCCTGACTCGCTGATCAACCTGTCCGGCGGCGGACTCTCGCATGTGTTTGAGCGCCCGTCCTGGCAGGACAGCGTCAAGAACATCACCAAGAGCAAGATGCGGTCCCTCCCCGACATCACGATGGAGGGTGTCCGGGGTACGTCCCAGTCCGCGCCCTTGTTCGCTGCCCTGCTGTCCCTCGCGACGCAGGCCAACGACGGCAAGCCGCTCGGCTATCTCAACCCGACTCTCTACCAGATGGGCCCACAAGGCACGAAGGTCGGCATCATCGATGTCACCGAGGGAAACAACGACTGGCAGGGGGTGAAGGGATACGAGGCAACGAAGGGCTTCGACATCCCCACCGCCTACGGAACGTTCGACGCCGCGAAGTTCGTCCCCGCACTGGTCGACGCCTTGCACTGATCCGATCAGCCGGCTTCGCACTGATCCGAATCAGCTGGCTGCGCGGGCGCGAGCCCACGAAGAGACGAGTGGCCGGGTACGAGAACTCGTACCCGGCCACTTCCTCAATGGCTGACTCAGCGAGGGATCATCCTCAGAACGCCTTCGCGCCGTTCGGGGTGCCGAGTCCAGTAGGTCCGTCCCAGCCCTTGCCGGCCGTGCACAGCGGCGCGCCACAGGAGCCGTTCGAGCCCGTCGTGATGTCGAACAGCTCGTTCGACTTCGCCTGCCACGGGTACCGACCGGGGTAGCCGTCGGTCTTGCCCGACAGCGCGTACACCGCTGCGATCATCGGCGTCGACTCGCTGGTGCCGCCGACCTGGGTGAAGTGGCCGCTGTAGTAGATGCTCAGACCGCCCTGGCCGGGGTTGGCCGGTCCGGAGACGTCGGCCATCGCGTCACCCTTGCACTTGGTGACGGAGGTGTCCTGGTACCCCGGTGCATGGTTGACATCGGAGCAACCCGAGCCCGAGCCCGACCAGGTGGTCTCGCTGTAGCCGCGGGAGCTGCCGTCCGGCAGGATCGAGGTGCCGCCGACGGCGATCACGGTGTTGAAGCTGGCCGGGATCGAGGCGTCCTGGTAGCCGGAGTCCCCCGTGGCCGCGACGACCGCGATGCCGGGCTGACGGTACGAGTGGCGGTTGTGCACGTCCTTGCCGTTGTTGCCGTAGCTGTTCGAGATCGCAACAACACCCTTCACCTTGCCGGCCTGGATCACCGCCTTGCCGATGCTGTGGTTGTGGTTGTCGTCGCTTTCCACCATCACGATCTTGCAGTCGGGACAAGCGGCCGAGACCATGTC
>Ga0164241_10006512_pt1 | contig 10637 bp, 13 predicted proteins | sample OricomyardsoilBY_FD_108780 | JGI IMG/M metagenome (GOLD analysis project Ga0164241, IMG submission 108780) | Backyard soil microbial communities from Emeryville, California, USA - Original compost - Back yard soil (BY) | ecosystem: Environmental > Terrestrial > Soil > Unclassified | place: USA... | reverse complement strand
CAGACAATAAACTGGCAAACCTTGCCAGCGAGGCTTTGGAAGATTATAAAAAAGGAAAATTTAAAGATTTATGAAGCATTATGCATCACCATCATTTTGGAGTTGCTATAAAAATCTTCCCAAAACCATACAAGAACTTGCAGATAAAAACTACGAATTGCTTAAGCAGAACCCAACCCATCCTTCATTACATTTTAAGAAAATTCAAAATTACTTTTCAGTTTGGGTAGGGATAAGACATCGGGCATTAGGAATTGAGATTGATAATGATGTTTTATGGTTTTGGATTGGAAACCATGCAGATTACGATAAACTTTTAGGCTGATTATTCCTGTTGTTTTGCAGTCTTGTTACAATCCTCCACAAAACCCAACACTTCATTTTTACCTCTTTTATCAATGGCGCTCGTTACAAAATACTGCGGGAGAAATTCCCAGTTCTCTTTCATCTTTTCAAAGAACAATTTCACATGGCGTTCAACAGCGCCGGGCTTTTCTTTATCGGCTTTTGTAAATACAATAGTAAAAGGTAATTGCCATTCGCCAAGGCTGTCTATAAATTCAAGGTCAATTTTTTGCGGTTCGTGGCGTGCATCTATTAATATAAAAATGTTTAACAGGTTGCCGCGCTTACGTAAATAATCTTCGATCATCTTCGTCCATTCCTTGCGTAATTTTTGTGCGCGCTTTGCATAACCATAACCCGGCAGGTCAACTAAAAACCAATTTGTTTTTGCTTTACCTGTTACACTTTCAATAGTGTAATGATTTATTAATTGTGTTTTACCGGGCGCGGCAGATGTTTTGGCAAGCTTCGTATTATTGCAAAGCATATTTATTAATGATGATTTGCCTACGTTGCTTCTGCCGATAAATGCATACTCAGGCCGGTCGGGTTTCGGGCATTTGTCAACAGATGGGCTTGATATTAAATATTGCGCTTTTGTTATCGTCATCATACAAAATAAACACCATTCAGCGATAGAACAGCTTAATTTGTAAAACATGGATTGTCTTCCTGCCAATTTCCATTTTGGTTTTGACTTGTACGTAAATGGTTACAAATCCGGTAATAGCTTTTACTTTGCAATGGATTTAAAATGAATATGATGAAAAAAGTAGTAGTTACAGGTATGGGTGCACTTACGCCAATTGGCAATACAGTGCAGGCATTTCAGGCGGCTTTAGCGGAAGGAAAAAGCGGGGCTGCGCCTTTAACCCGTTTTGATGCATCGAAGTTTAAAACCCGTTTTGCCTGCGAGCTTAAACAGTTCAATCCATTCGATTTTATAGAAAAATCAGAGGCGAGGCGATACGACCCCTATACACAATATGCACTAATTGCTGTTGGCGAGGCCATACACAATGCAAACATCAATTTTGATGTATTAAATAAAAACCGGATCGGCGTTATATGGGGTTCAGGCAATGGCGGCTTTGTAACTTTTGAAGACCAGGTAACAGAATTTGCAATGGGCGACGGTACGCCCAGGTTCAACCCATTCTTTATTCCTAAAACAATTGTTGATATTGCTTCGGGTGTTATTTCAATAAAATATGGTTTAAGGGGCGTAAATTTTACTACCGTATCTGCCTGCGCCACTTCAAACACTGCCATAATTGATGCGATGAATTATATACGCTGGGGTAAAGCGGATATGATCATCACAGGCGGTTCTGAAGCGCCAATCACAAAGGCTGCCCTGGGTGGATTTAATGCAGCAAAAGCCCTCTCAACATATAATGATGATCCGGCTACGGCATCAAGGCCTTTTGATGTGAGCAGGGATGGATTTGTTATGGGTGAAGGCGCAGGTGCGCTTGTACTTGAAAGTTATGAGCATGCCATGCAAAGAGGCGCCACTATTATAGCCGAAGTTGCAGGCGGCGGCATGGCAGCAGATGCCTATCATTTAACGGGCACGCATCCCGAAGGGGAGGGTGCATACCTGGGCATGCAGGCTGCATTGGAAGATGCCGGCATACAACCGGGTGATATAGACTATATAAATGCCCATGCTACTTCTACACATGTGGGCGATACCAGCGAATTAAAAGCCATCGAAAGAATGTTTGGTAAAGACGCGCGGGCATATATTAATGCTACCAAATCCATGACAGGCCATTTACTTGGCGCTGCCGGTGCGGTTGAGGCTATTGCCTGTATCACAGCCATTCAAACCAATAGTATTGTAGCCACGATCAATACCCGTGTTATAGAACCTGGTTACGAGCACATGAATATTGTTACCGGGAAAGCTGTAACAACAAATGTGCGCTATGCCATGAGCAATACATTTGGTTTTGGCGGACATATAGCTACTGCAATATTTAAAAAATTTGAGGGCTAACATATAGTAGCGGTAAATGTATTCGTGCCTGGTAGTGCAATACTGAAGCAACATAAAATGTTTTTAAAAGGGATCTTTTATGCAGTTGCTCTATATAACAATCTCCACTGGTATCCTTCTTCAAACAAAATATTTTATACCGTTGGCTTTAGTTGGCAATTCACCATGTGCAGGTTATTTTAGCTGATTCAATAAAATACGAATGTTGCAGATGTTTAAGAAATTTGGTTTTGGATTGATTGTCTTTTTTACGCTGTTATTTTCATCCTGCCTGCAAAAAACTGATCCTTATAATTCACTTACCGAAGCAGAAAGAAAAGAAGGCTGGCAATTGCTTTTCGATGGAAGTTCATTTAAAGGCTGGCATGCGTATAATGAAAAAGAAATACCGCCTGTATGGCAGGTAAAAAACGGGGAATTGCAATGCATCCAGATACCAAGTAATTTATTACATGCAGACCTGGTTACGGATAGTATTTATGAAAATTTTGACCTGGTTTTTCAATGGAAAATAGAAAAAACAGGAAACAGTGGTGTGATGATCAATGTGCAGGAAGACCCAAAATACGCTGCCACGTTTTTTACCGGTCCTGAATTTCAAATGCTGGATGATGATAACGACTCTGTACATCATGGTAACCCTAAGGAGATCTCAGGTGCTGTATATGGAGTTGTTCCGCATAGCGGAGCATCAAAACCAAAACCCTTTGACGAATGGAATGAGTCACGCATCGTTCAGGATAATGGCAAGATCACTTTCTGGCTTAATGGTATTATTACAGCAAGTATTGTAATTAACAGCGAGGAATGGAATGAACTGGTAGCAAAAAGCTCGCTGCATACGTACGCAGATTTTGGTAAGCTTACCTCCGGGCGCATAGCCTTACAAGATCATATTGATAATATGGCCTTCCGTTCAATCAGGATCAAAAAATTATAAGCGTGTAAGTCAGTTAAGGTATTGTTCTCCGGGGCATCTTGCTTCTTTAAGCATATGAATAATTTTATTCTAGTAGGCAGTTATTAAGCTTTCTGTTTAACGCTGCTGCGATCCTGCAAGCACCTATTTACTTTCATTGCATCCCCGTATTTTAATCATTTCCCGGTTTGCAGCAACATTTGCCCTGTTTGCAGCATTTTGAAAAAGCACGCCCTGCTGCCATTGTAGTTTTGACTCGTCAATTAAAAAAACAATTTCAAAACAATAAAAATTTAAAAATGAAAAAGAACATCTTATCAATCGTTTTAGCGGTTTCAATCCTGTTAACAGGTACTGTTTCCAATGCAGCAGCAACTAACAGCACAGATAAAAAATTAACACCACAGGAAAAAGTAATGAAAGATTTTAATGCGCAGTTTACAGTAACGCCAACAATAACCATTCTTGATAATGGCTTTATGGCAAGTTCTGTTGTTGATGGCCGTAAGGTTAATGCTACCTATAATAAAAAGGGCAACAGGGTCTATTCAATCGTTCGCTACACTACTGCAGACCTTGATAAAAATATTGTTGATGTGGTTAAATATGATTACAATGAATACTTTATTACCTCAATGGAGAAGATTCAGCAACCCGGGTTTGATGATGTATACCTCGTGCACCTTGTTAATCCCACCTCAATAAAAACAGTAAGAGTTAATGGCGACGAAACAGAGCTGATTCAAGATTTAAAAAAGATCTAAGCGCATCCGTGATAATATAAAGGAGGCTGTCTCAAAAGGCTGGGCAGCCTCTTATTATTTGACGCCTGGTTAAATAGGCCTTCGTTTATTCGATCCTTAGGGCTGTATTTAATTTTTGGGATATTTTCTTTTTTCAGCTTACATAACTGCACCTGCCAAATAAGCCGGGCAACATCTTTTATCTTTATAGCAACAATGAAAATCAAACGTTCTACTTTAATCCATATAATAGTTTGGGCAATACTTCTTTTATTGCCCTATATTTTTACGCCGCATGAGGCAAATAAAGATCCTGAACAAAACACCAAAAGACTCTTCATTACCATCACTACGCTTTCCTGGATGGGATTGTTTTACCTGAATGCTTCAGTATTAATTCCCAAATTTTTATACAATAAAAAATACATTATTTATTTCGCCCTGCTTGTATTACTATATGGTATAGTGCTGGCGATGTTCGCGTTTATCTTCAACATTCTATTATCGCATGAGCAGTTTAAGCTGCAGGAAGCAGCTGGGTGGAATGTGCTTCCTTTTCTTTTCACTATTATGATCAGCGCTACGTATAAAACGATCTACGACAAAATACAAGCAGATGCGCTGGCCGATGAAAAGCAAAAGGAAAACCTGAAAACTGAACTGTCCTTTTTGCGTTCACAGATCAGCCCGCATTTTTTATTCAATGTACTCAACAACCTGATTTCATTAATACGATTCAAGAGCAACGAAGCAGAACCAACTGTTTTAAAACTGTCTTCATTAATACAATATATGTTGTACGAAACAGACGAAGGGAAAGTGATGCTGGCAGATGAAGCCCGGTATTTGCAATGCTATATTGACCTGCAGCAACAACGTTTCGGCTCTAAAATAAAAATAACTGTATCCATGCAGGCAGATGACAGCACTGATGCCATAGAACCAATGTTGTTGATACCCTTTGTTGAAAATGCTTTTAAGCATGGTGTGGGATTGATCGATAAGCCTGAAATAAATATTGAATTGTATTCAAAAGCAGGTACACTGTATTTTTTTGTGCGGAATAAATACAATCCAACAAACATTGTAAAAGATAAAACATCGGGAATAGGATTGGCTAACGTTAAAAGAAGGCTGGAACTCCTATATGGCAAAGAACATGAGCTTACCATTGAAAAAGATGAAAACCTCTATTCAATTTCTTTACAAATAAAATTGAAATAATGCTGAACTGTATTGCTGTTGATGATGAGCCGCTGGCGCTGCAACTGCTTGAAGATTACATAAGCAAAGTGCCTTATTTAAAACTGGCAGCACAATGCGGCGATACCTTTGAAGCTACAAAAGCATTGCAGGAAAATGTTATTGATCTAATGGTCATTGACATACAAATGCCCGGGCTGTCGGGCTTGCAGTTTGTAAAAAGCCTTACACACAAGCCGATCATTATTTTTCTTACAGCCTATAAGCAATATGCAGTGGACGCGTATGATCTTGATGTGATCGATTACCTGGTAAAGCCTGTTGCATTAGACAGGTTTATAAAAGCCTGCAACAAAGCAAAAGAATTATACGACCTGAGAGCATCGAAAAAAGAAGCAGGGCAGGCACCTGCTGTTGACTATTTTTTTCAGAATGTTGAATACAGCCTGGTCAAGGTTATGTTCAGCGATATTGTATGGATCGAAGGCCTGCGCGATTATATAAAGATCCATCTTAAAAGCACCAGCAAACCACTGGTTACAAGAAGCACTTTTAAAACCATTGAAGCTGACCTTCCGGCTTCAAAATTTATCCGTATACATAAATCTTATATAGTTTCTATTGATAACATTACTTCTATCCGGAAGAGTGTTGTGTTTATGAAAGACCTTGAGTTGCCCGTTGGGGATGCCTATAAGGAGGCGATCGATAAGCTGACATCGAAATAGATCAACCCCAGGCGGCTATTAAGATCTTCGTTCATTAAAGCCAGCTTCACTAAAGTTTGTATTCAATGGTAATAAGATGTATTGTTAGATCTGCCTAAAGAATAATGAAGACATTTACAGGGAACAGTTCTAAAGTAATATATTGGAAGAGGAATTATTCACATGATCAGGATACCCACGTAAGCCAGTTGACTAATACAGGAAATATGTGAATTATGTAAATCATTAATAAAAAATTATAATGTTTTTCCTGACATGAATCTCAACTTTATCCCTCGAATAATTTAATAATGCTTCATAATGAAATTATACAGCTTAAAACCCAGATCGAACACGAAGAGACCCTTTACAGAGCAGAATTACGAACCGCTCAAAAGTTTGAAAACCTTAAAGCTATCAGGCTTAAGATCTCCATATTAAAGCAACAGCTATCCAGGCTTGAAGGCAACGAACCTATTGAAGGATTGCCATCAATTGACTAGTGTACCCAACTCTGTGAGCGTTGGAAGCCGTGGTAAGATTTTCAACGTTTAACCTTGATGATGGCCTTATACATGGCGGCAGGTTCTGGAAATTTACGCCGATGGTTAACTGGTATGTTTCAAATAATTTGCGGTTGGAGATGGCCTATGGTTAGGGAGTACCTGACCGGTTTAATTTAAATGGAGCCGCTCAATTCTTCCAAACGCGTTTACAGCTGGCGTTGCGGTAAAAATCAGGAAGCCTAACCCTGTGAGGTTATGTAAAAGTGCTGGCTGCACTCATAATTACAACCACCCGGCTCTTCTAAAGAACATATACACGATAATACAGGAACTGATAGTAAGCGTTACTACGAAAGGATATCCGTACCGCCATTCCAGCTCCGGCATAAACTGAAAGTTCATCCCATAAAACCCCGCAACAAGTGTGGGTACAGCAATAATTGCAGCCCAGCCAGCCATCTTTTTCGATACTTCACTCTGTGAAATAGAGATCAGGGAAAAGTTGGCATCCAATGCAGTATTTAATAATTCACGTGCATTATCAACCATTTCATTGATACGAATGGCATGATCGTAAATGTCACGAAAATAAGTCTGTGTTTCTTCTGCTATAAGTTTTATGTCAAAACGCATCAGCCTGTTACAAATATCTATTAATGGAGATACCGCCCGTTTTACTTCCAGCAGTTCACGTTTTAGTTCATAGATCTGTTCTGTAGTTTGCCGGCTTGGTTTTTCGCTGAATATTTTTTCTTCAATTGCGGTAAGTTCTGTTTCCAATGCATCCACCACAGGAAAATACTGGTCTACTATAGAATCCATTACTGCATACAATGCAAAGCCCTGGCCTTTGCCCAATAATTGCGGCGTACGCTCGCATCGGTTACGCACTTCTGTGTAAGCAAGTGAAGAACCATGTCTTACTGTGAGCAAAAAATTGGCGCCTACAAAAAAATGTGTTTCCCCAAAATCTATATGATTCGCAGCATTCATTTGGGCAGTACGCAATACAATAAAAATGGTATCTCCGTAAGCTTCTATTTTGGGGCGCTGGTGTGCATTGTGCGCATCTTCCACTGCAAGGTCGTGCAGGCAAAACTGCTGTTGCACCTGGCTCAGCAACGCTCCACTTGGTTCATGCAAACCTATCCATACAAAATGATCCTGTTGTTGCAATACGGTATTGATATCTTTTAATTCCACATTCGCAACACGGCGGCCCCCGGAATAAGCGGCGCAGTTAATTACTTCATTCATAGCGGAAGCTGTTAGTTGAATAATCGTATGCTGGCAATCTGCTGTAATTTAATATTTCGGAAAGGCTGAACCAATTTATTTTTTTTGATCCGGCCAACCGGTGCCCGAATCATCCTTCCTTCGTTGCACACTTGTATGGCACATAACAATCCACTGTTCCGGCTTGCAATCTTTCTTTATAGATATATAACGGCCAATACACGAATTAGCAGTCATTGAAACAAACTAACAACTAATAAACTCATCTATTTACTACTGAATTGGCAAGTTAGCAGCATCCAAACTGTTGCAATTTTAAGCCAGTATTGAAATCATTACTAAAAAAGTAGTATTTGAAATAAAATATATTTTTATTGTTTATCGATAATTTTTTATTATTTTTGAGATATAATTTAAACTTTTAAGAATTATGTCAAAAAGAAACAACTTCATATTCAGAGGCTTACACGTTGTTGCGTGGGTCATCTTCGTTGGCTTGTCCATAGAAGCCGGTGGTTTGATAGTCAATTTTGTATTTAGTATTTACAAACCTGAATTTGTCCAAAACCTGTATCAAAAGCTGGACTTAAGTGAAATGTATAATCGTAACAAATGGGCTTTCTTCGGAATGTATAGTTTTATCCTGGTCGTCGCAGTTTTGAAAGCATACTTATTTTATATAGTTGTCATGCTTATGCACAAAATAGATTTATCAAAACCGTTCAACAGCTTCGTTTCGGAACAGATAACAAAAATATCTTACTGCACTTTTTCCATAGGAGTATTAAGTTATATAGCCCGGCAAACTGCCAAAAATTTACAACACCGTGGTTATGCTATTGACAACCTAAACCAGTTTTGGGCAGATAGCCAGGCATTTATCTTGATGGCGGCTGTAATCTATGTTATTGCAACTATTTTTGAAAAGGGAGTTGAAATCCAAAGCGAAAACGATTTAACTGTTTAGTTATGCCAATTATTGTAAACTTAGATGTGATGATGGCAAAACGTAAAATTTCTCTAAATGAACTTTCTCAAAGAGTTGATTTGACATTATCTAACCTTTCTATCTTAAAGACAGGGAAGGCAAGGGCAATCCGCTTTAGTACCTTAGATGCAATTTGCAAAGCCTTAGATTGCCAGCCAGGTGATATTTTGGAATACATAAGTGACGAAAAAAGAACAACGAACCGATAACCGGGAAGGCGGTCAATAACTTTGCAGGCCATAATACCATGCCGCATGGTATTATGGCCTGCAAAGCTTATCCTATTCCGGGAAAATAAAAATGATTACGCTCCTGATTCCAAAATCGGGCTTTGAATTTTCAGGGCCGGCTAACGGAATGCGTGGGCCAATGGCCATCTGGATCGGCTGTTTCCCAATTTTGGTTATGCCGGAAATAACAGGATTTAAAAATAATAAGGTGGTGTTAGCCTGCCAGTTCTGCGTAAGTTCCATGTTGCCGCCAAGGCTGGCGCCGCTGGCAAAGCTGTGTGAGAAAAAAGGCTGAAAAAACAACTGGTTCACATCCTGCCGGTCTTTAGCGCCCGCCACAGACCATAACTGGTTTGCCAAAAAACCAATTGTGTTACCATGCCCTTGCTTTAATACTAATGCTGACGGGCCTACACCAAATTTTTTGGTGCCGAGAAAATCATTTGTAGCCGTTGGAATTAATAATGCGGGCCCAATTCCCCATATAAAACCATTTTTTGGATGAGAGGGGGAAAAGAAGGCGGTTAGCGTGGCATCGCTTAAACCAACTTCTTTCGTATCCGGGCCAACCACATCGCGCTGGGAAACAATGGGCAAGATCAGCCTGGTAATAAGGTTAAGATTATTAGTTAATTTAAACGGCACTACCGGTTGGAAGTTGAGCGTATTTTTTGAACCGTTGTATTCTCCAATACCCCAATCGGTATTATTTTGAAATGGAACGCTTATCATACTTGCCACGGGATTAGAAAGTTTATCAGCCAGTTCCTGTGCACTTTGTGAAGGTGGTTTTGCCTCCCCGGTCTTTTGTTGGGCCTGTAATGCTGCGGTTGTTAATAAGAATATTGTAATAAAAACGAAGGTGTTTTTCATATTGTTATTTTATGCAGGTGTCTGGCACTTCTAAAAGTGTCTGGCACCTTTGCTTATTTCACTTCTTCAATCTCTCCCGGTTTCCATGAATTCTGTTGGCAAGCAGGTTGCCCTGCAAATGCTGCCAATACCGGGCGACTTAATTAATTAAAGATAACAAGGTTACAAACAAATAAGTTTTTTTGGTGTCAAGTTTTGGGGTTAAGCTGTTAGGTGTGTGCCTGGCAGGGTTGTTATAATCAGCTACGCTTTGAGGGAAGTTAATTATATTTTTAGCTGAGTTGCCTTGTGCAAATACAGTTGCAGTAGGCAGATTTGCGCGATAAAAATTTGTAAGTTGGGGCAATATTTGCTTTGTACGCAATGCCGCGCAAGACTGTTTAGCAGACAAATGCAAATCTGCAGGCGAATTTTCAAAACCCAGAGACAGTGAAATAAAATTCGAGCATCATGGAGCAAACTATAAAAGATCCGGTTAATCATGTGTGGTATATGCGTCCCGTGTTTTTTGTCTCAGACATTCAGCGCGCCATAGCGTTCTATGTAAGCAAACTCGGTTTTACAAAGAAATGGCATGAAGCGGACGGAGTGGGCACAGTATGCCAGGTAGATCGCGGGGGTTGTGAGATCATTCTGTGTGAAGATACTAGCCGCAATGAACGGAGCCGCCTCTTCCTCGGGTTATCGGGAGAGGGAGTTGACCAACTGCTTAGGGAAATCGATGAGCAGAACATTCCAGTAAAGAAGATGTGGTGGGGATACGACGTGCTTCGGATTGAAGACCCTGATGGCAACGATCTTCTTGTTTGCCTCGAAAATCTATTGCAGGAAAGAGAAAGTTAAGCGACAAAATTTTCTGTATTACCAAGAGCTTCATTGTTT
>Ga0164241_10006511_pt1 | contig 10637 bp, 14 predicted proteins | sample OricomyardsoilBY_FD_108780 | JGI IMG/M metagenome (GOLD analysis project Ga0164241, IMG submission 108780) | Backyard soil microbial communities from Emeryville, California, USA - Original compost - Back yard soil (BY) | ecosystem: Environmental > Terrestrial > Soil > Unclassified | place: USA... | reverse complement strand
CCAGTCGCGGCTCGCGCGCGCTCTTCACACTGCTTCGCCGCAAGTTCCGGCGAGATCGGCGCGCAACCCGCAATCCCGGCAGCGAGCATCAGTGATATCGTGATCAATCGCATTTTCATTGGAAGCAATCCTTAAATCATTCGTAATTCAGCGAGTCACGGATGGTTCCGCCCTGCTTCAGAAAGGTCAGTGCGCGCTCTTGTTGCGCGCGAGTCAGGGTTGGCCAAAGCTCGGCGTCGCCGGGCAGCAGCGGATACTGCGTCGGCAGCGGCAGCTTCCCCGGCGCAACCTTTTGCGGCGCAACCGGCAATTTGGCAACGGTCGTCCCTAGGTTCTGGGCGATACATTCGTTCAGCAACACTTGGCCGCGCAAGTTGCCACCCGGACCTGCACTGACGACCGGAACGCCATTCGTGCCTTTTGGCCCGACAACGTACTGGCCTGTCGCCCCGGTGATCCGTTTGCAATTGGCATAGGTCAGATCGAATTGCCGACCGGGACGATTATCGACCTGCTGTTCAACGCAGGCGGAGGTCAGACAGGCCAGCGCGATCACGATTACTTTGTTCATTGCGGCAATCTCCTGCGGTATCTCCCCAGCATCGGCATTCGGTTCGCCGGGTCAAGCATGTTCAATCCCCAGAACACGCAGGATTTCCTGCGCGCGCTGATCAAAGTTGTGATGTGTGCGGATGAATTCGGCAAGTTCGAGCCGCGCGGCACGACCTGCTTCGTGATCTTCGAGCGCCTTCGGAATCGCAACTTTCAACTGTTCGGCTGTGGATGCGACCTGCGCGCTTGGTATGTCAGGACCAAGGTCGGCCAAAGCGTCGCTGATCAACGCGGCGCCCGAGGCCAAGACGTCATAGACGCGGTTTGACACCAGGCCTTTGCTCAACATCGACGGCAGGTGATCGTTCAGCACCACCTTTGCCGAAGCGTAATGCGCACCGAGTTCGTCGTTTGGGATCAGCACCCCGCGAAACAGATGCGCTGGATATTTGTCGCGCCATCTGTGACCCCAGACAACAGGAGGAAAGCCTGCTTCAGTCGCTGCGGCGACAACCGGGCGATGGAAGTTCACGCGCCAGCTGCCAACAAACAGGACATCCGTCGCAAGATCATCGCGCGCCTTGTCGGGTGAAAAAATTGCCGCATCGGTACATTGCAGCAGAACAGTCGCGCTTCTGCCGAGGGCCGTTTGTTCATCGGCAAGCTGCTGTGACGCCGCAAAAATATGGCTGTCGGCTTTCACTTCGTTTGGTGTGATCTCGCCGGTCGAGATCAGCCACAGATGCGACTTCACCCATGGCCACACGCGCGGCAAGTGCGCAAATGGCCCGCGGATGACAATGTCGGTTCCGGATCGCAAGCTGAAGCGGGCGAGGAAAGGCCGATGCGGTCTGTAGATAATGCGCACTGAGATCCCGCGCCGTTCAAGTGCTTTCGCAAGCGAATGACCGAAGTGGTAGTCACCCCAGTAGCGTCCTGTCGGCAGGCCGGGACATGGAAGTAATATGTTGATCCTCGTCATTGGCTGACGCCAGCCACGGCCACCGGTTTGTGCGCAATGAACAGCGTTTCGCCCCGCATCAGGCCGTAAATGCGCACATCGGGTTCGACCGCAGTGAACTCGTCAAGGTCCAATCCGGCAGCGCAGATGCGCGTGCGAATATCGCGACCATACATCCGCACGTGATCAGATTGTCCAAAGTGAAGGACACGGTCCTGAGGTTCGATGATCGCAGGATTCTCGTAGGTTTCGGCCCAGCCTTCGACGACCGGCGTCATCAGAAGCGCGAACCCACCGGGCTTCAGCATTCGGTACAGTTCGGCAAGCGCCTTATGGTCGTCGACATGCTCGAGAACATGGTTGCAGATGATCCGGTCATAGCGGTCTGACGGCAAACCTGTTGCTTCGATGTTGATGTGATGGGTGACATCCGCCTTCGGATTCAGATCGGCTGTTTCGAACTGTGCGTTGGACCGCATCAGCATATCTTTAAGCTGCCGTTCTGGTGCAAAATGCAACACCAGTTGGTCGGCCCCGAACGCGCCGGGGTTCCGGTCGACCCAAAGGGCCAGCAATCGGTGCCGTTCCAGTGATCCGCAATGACCGCAGCGCGCATCAATGCGCGGCGGCAGACCAAAGCTGCTGAACAAACTTTCCGTGCCACAGAGCGGACAGGTCCGCGGAAACATACCATGCGCAGTTTTCTGAAACTGCGCGATTTGCCGGGCAACCGGGTCCAGTTTCTTTCGCGACGCTCGCGCGACACTGATACCAAATATTTTCAAGGGGTTCACAGGTCCGGTTTAATAGACACGTGCCTTTGGTGCCACCTTCTTTAAGCTGATCCCGCCCTCGTCCTCGGTCGTCAGGGGCTCTGTGTGGACGGGCCGATAGTTCAGAGCAACCCGAGTTCCATCGACCACCGCCAAGGAATGGACACGCCAATTGACGTCGTCACGGTTCGGGAAATCCTCGTGCGCATGCGCGCCACGGCTTTCCTTGCGGGCCTCGGCGGCGACAATTGTCGCCAAAGCGTTGGGCATCAGATTAGTCAGTTCCAGCGTTTCCATCAGGTCCGAGTTCCAGATCAGCGAGCGGTCGGTCACGTGCAGATCATCGAGCTTGGCAGCAACCGATTCCATCTTGGTGACGCCTTCGGCCAGCGTCTTTTCGGTGCGGAACACCGCGGCGTCGGACTGCATAGTCTTCTGCATCTCAAGGCGCAGTTCAGCGGTCGGCACGTTGCCTGAAGCATTGCGCAAGCCGTCAAAGCGGGCCAGCGCCCAATCGACGGCGCGCGGATCAATGGCGCGGTTCGCCTCGGCAGGATTGACGATCTGACCCGCGCGGATCGCAGCAGCGCGGCCAAAAACCACCAAGTCGATCAGCGAGTTGGACCCCAGCCGGTTTGCGCCGTGCACGCTGGCGCAGCCCGCTTCACCGACAGCCATCAGTCCGGGCGTCACGCGGTCGGGAGAACCTTCAATGGGATTCAACACCTCGCCCCAATAGTTCGTCGGAATGCCGCCCATATTGTAGTGAACGGTCGGCAGAACCGGGATTGGTTCGCGCGTCAGATCGACGCCAGCAAAGATGCGGGCGCTTTCCGAAATGCCTGGCAGACGTTCATGCAGAACTTCGGGCGGCAAGTGGTTCAGGTGCAGGAAGATGTGATCACGTTCTTTGCCAACACCGCGACCTTCGCGGATTTCGAGTGTCATGCAGCGGCTAACGACATCGCGCGACGCGAGGTCTTTGTATGTCGGCGCGTAGCGTTCCATGAACCGCTCGCCTTCAGAATTGGTCAGGTAGCCGCCCTCGCCGCGCGCGCCCTCGGTGATCAGACAGCCCGAACCATAGATACCGGTCGGATGGAACTGCACAAACTCCATGTCCTGCAAGGGCAGGCCTTGGCGCGCGATCATGCCGCCGCCATCGCCGGTGCAGGTATGGGCCGAGGTCGCGCTGAAATACGCACGGCCATAACCGCCAGTAGCCAGCACAACCATCTTTGCAGAAAACACATGCATCGTGCCGTCGTCTAGCTTCCACGCGAGAACGCCGTTGCAGACCCCATCCGCTGTCATCAACAGATCGATGGCGAAATATTCGATGTAGAACTCGGCCTTCTGCTTTAGCGACTGGCCGTACAACGTGTGCAGGATCGCATGGCCGGTGCGGTCGGCAGCGGCACAGGTGCGCTGCACGGGCGGGCCTTCGCCGTACTCGGTCGTGTGGCCGCCAAACGGGCGCTGATAAATCTTGCCCTCTTCGGTGCGGGAAAACGGCACGCCGTAGTGCTCAAGCTCGTAGACGGCCTTCGGTGCTTCGCGCGCGAGATATTCCATCGCGTCCATGTCGCCGAGCCAATCCGAGCCCTTGACGGTGTCGTACATGTGCCACTGCCAGCTATCGGGCCCCATATTGCCAAGCGAAGCAGCAATCCCGCCTTGCGCAGCCACGGTATGCGAGCGCGTCGGGAACACCTTGGAAATGCAGGCAGTCTTCAGTCCCTGCTCGGCCATGCCCAAAGTCGCGCGCAGACCAGCGCCGCCAGCCCCGACAACGACAACGTCGAATTCATGAGTTTCGTAGGGATAAGCGGCCATCAGAGAGCAATCCTCGCCAGAGCGAACAGGCCCGTCGCCGCAGCGACGAAGCAAATGACATACATGCCGATAATCAGGAACTTGCGGGTCTCGCCATGCGCGTAATCTTCCAGCATGATCCGCGCGCCAATCGCCAAATGGTGGAAGCCCAACAGGATCATCAGACCCGTGATCACCGCCCGAAATGGTGCGGAAAAAGCCGTCAGAACGGTATCAAAACTTGCGCCAAACAACGGGGCAACCTGCCAGACGAACAGCGGCGTCAGCACTGCCAGCGCCACCGACGAAATCGTCATGATCCAGTGGCGCTCGGTCCCGGACCGGGCGGCCCCCAGTCCGACTGCGCGTTTGCGGGCACTTAGGAAATGCATGCTCAGACCCCCCACACCAATACGATGGTCAGAGCGGTCAGGATCACAGAACCGATGACACAGGCCCAGCCAAGCAGTTCGGCCGTCTTCATGTCCAATCCATGCCCGGAATCCCACCACAGGTGCCGCAACCCTGCGAGGAAATGATACCACAGACCCAACGCCGAGAAGACGAGGACCAGTTTGCCAAACCAAGAGGTAAGGAAGCCGTTTGCAAGATCGAAGGCCTCGGGTGAGGTCGAAGCGGCCAACAACCACCAGACGAACAGCAGGAAACTGATCAGCAGCGCATTTCCGGTAATCCGCGTCAGGATCGAACTGATCGAGTTGATCTGCCAGCGCCAGATCGAGATATGCGGCGAAAGCGGGCGCTTGCCCCGGTTCACGTCAGCCATCTTGCCCTCCGGATGGTATCTGACTGCCTTTTAAGCAATCAGCGGCGGATGTCTATTGCCCACGCGTCCTTGAGCGGAAGATGACAACGGGCCGGAGCAACCGGCCCGTCCAGACGAATTGAAGCGATCTGACTAAAGGTTAGTCAAGTCGGTATCCCACGACAACACCAGTTCGACGCGCGATTCGTCGCCAAAGTCGTTGTCGTAATAGCGCAGGTCGACCGCAGTTGTGTCACTGAGTGATGCGGTGGCACCAAAGTCATACTCGGTGCCGCCGCCGTCATTGTATGCGGTGACACTGCCGGACACTTCGAAGACGTCGGTTGCCGTGACCGCCCAGTTGAACGTCGCGTATTGCGTTCCTTCGAAATCGGTCGACAGATCGACTCCAAGCGTGACCTTGTCGCCGACCGGAACCTCGCCCGAGATGATCAGCTCTCCGCAACAATCGCCCATATCATCGTAGTAATAGCGGGTGTAACCGGCATCGAAGCTGACTTGGCCGAATTCGGTCCGATAGCCAAAGTAAAGATCAGCTTCGATAGTGTCAGGCTCATCGTCCGGACCAAGGCTGCCCAGCCAGATCCCCGCGTAAAGACCCGAGGAATGTTCATATTCGACATAGGCTTCGACGGTGCCGAAGCCGTCACCGACGTCAGGCTGAACGTAAGTCAGCGCGCCGCCCACATAGGTGGTACCGTCGGCTTGTGCGCTGACAGGGACAAGCCCGAGCGCCGCAGCCAGGAGGATGTATTTCATGATGGTCCCCAAGATGTTGTAAGCGGAGGTTAAAACGCACACGTCGCCCCGGCCAGACAGAATATCCAATCCGGCCCGAAATCCGGACGGCGTGTCCGAAGCGCCTATAATTCGCCCAGCTTCACCTCGGCAGAATAGTCGCCTGCGACTTCCTTGGTCACCGCTTGTCCGCACCGCATGACACCATTCACCGCGTCAAAGCCATAAGTGGGCGAACCATAAAGCGACCAGCCTTTTGACAGCGCCTCGGTCACTTTGTGGCAGAAGGCCGACGTGTCGTCCGCGGACAGAAATCGATACGCAATCATCTCACCCTCCGAATGGTGTTAGTCCAAGCGCCATATGCAGTGCGCCGATCACGACGACAAGCACGGCGGTGCTGACAGCCAGCGTCAGATCGCCCTTCAGCGTGCCAGCGGGCGGTGTCCATTTCGGCTCTTTGTTGTTGATAATGATCATGGTTGCGATGGCCCAGAAACTTAAGCCACCAAACAGTACGATAGCGCGGAATTCACCGGCAATCAGCAGATGCGCAATCGCCCACAAAACAACGCCGACCAGCATCGGGTGACGCATGATCTTGGCGATCCGGCTTTTCAGCGTGCCGGTCAGCAGCAACGCAATGGCGATCACCATCAGCAGGTTGTTCAGATAGATCGTGTCAGGCCCCAGATCGTAAATCTCGGACTGCGGTGCCAGGCGGTAGCCGATGATCATCAGCCCGATCGAAACGAAGGACGCCGCCGAGACAAAGGCTTTGGCCTGACGGTTGCCCAAGGCTTTGCGAAAGCGCGGCATCGTATGGCGGATCGAATGACTCGCCGCCCAGAGCAACACGCCAAGAATCAGTAACATCCTGTCCTCCTCCGATCTCGCGGCGGGCCTGCGCAACACTTAACGCTCTGATTGCGCGGCCATCAATCGCTGCGAACGGTTTATTAACCAGTTTTTGGTAATTTTGTCCGAGCCTTTCGGTGTCGAGGAAAGGCGCTTTGCCTTTGCTCCTGAACACTGGGGTGGAAACCATGACCTTGAATGACATGATGGCGTTGTCTGCGACTGTCGGCGCCCTGATGCTGGGGGCCGCACGTGCGGACGCGCAGAGCGCATGCGCCGACCATGACCAGGTCGTTCAGCAGTTGGGACAGGCTTATGGCGAAACCCGCCAGTCTTTGGGATTGTCTTCGGATGGCTCGGTGATCGAGATTTTTGCCTCGGAGGCCGGGACCTGGACCATCGTTGTTACCGACGTGAATGGGCAGGCCTGTCTCGCTGCCGCTGGCGAAGCGTGGCAAGCCGCTCCCGTAAGCGTCAAGGGTCAGCCGGCCTGAGCGGCGTTTCTGAGTGCGGTAATATTGGCCGCGTAGGTCGAGGCACCGCCTGCGAAAATACTTGATCCCGCAACGAGCACGTCGGCCCCGGCTTTGATCAGCGTCCCCGCATTTGCAGCACCAACGCCGCCGTCGACTTCAAGATGGATGGGCCGGTCGCCAATCATCGCTCTGATCTCGCGGATTTTTTCCATCTGACCTTCAATCAGCGTCTGCCCCCCAAATCCGGGGTTGACGGTCATCACCTGAACCAGATCGACCTCATCCAGCACGTTCTTGATGGCGGCGGCAGGCGTCGCCGGGTTCAGGGTAATTCCGGCTTGGCATCCCGCGTCTTTCACCGCTTGCAGCGTGCGATAGACATGCGGACCGCTTTCGATATGCACGGTCAACCGGTTGGCACCGGCCTTGGCGAAATCAGCGATATATCGATCCACGGGCGCGATCATCAGATGCACGTCAAAGAACAGATTGACCTGCCCGCGCAACGCCGCAACCACGGCCGGGCCGAACGAGATGTTCGGAACAAAGTGCCCATCCATGATGTCGAGATGCAGCCAATCCGCGCCTGCGGCCTCGACCGCTTTCGCCTCGGCTCCCAGCTTTGAAAAATCGGCCGCAAGGATCGAAGGGGCGATCTTCACGCGTCGGTCAAGGGTCATGTCGGGCCTCCCGCCACTGTCTTAGCAACGGTGAACCGACTTGAATAGGCCCTTCAAACGTTAAAATTTGGTTAACGAGTTTCGTGATTTTCTTTTATAATCATGAACATAGCTGAGTTTTCAACCTTGAAAACTCGCTAGCGCCTCACTCGGCCACGCCGGTCAGAATAACCTCGACCCGGCGGTTTGCCTCGCGACCTTCTTCAGTCTGATTTGTCGTGCGCGGAGCCATGTAACCCGCTCCCATCGCCTCAATCCGCGCGCGGTCGACACCATATGTCTCCACCAGCCGCGCTACCACCGACGCTGCACGCCGCTTCGATAGAGCGACATTTGCATCCAGTCCGCCAACCGCATCTGTATGCCCGACGATTCCGATCTGGACAGCAGGATTGGCCGCGATCCACTCGGCCAGTTCTTTCAGACTGGCAAATTCGCCTGCGCCAAGTTCAGAGGAACCGGTCTCGAACGTCAGGTCTTCAAGGACCGCATGTCCGTCGGTCTCCAGCGCGCCGATGATTGATCCTGCCTCGACCGGATCGGGCGTCGTGATGGGTGCAACTGGCGGGTCAGGTAAGACGGGCTCTGTTGTCAGTTCGTTGACCGGTTCGACCACGGGACGGGACGGCCCGATTTCTGTAACCTGCACAAACGTCGACAGCGCGGATTGTGACACCATCAGGGCTACAACCTCCGTGCCCTCAGGATTAGCGGCCACAACATAACGATAGTTCGAGACGTCAACATACATGTCCGGCTCGGGCAGAACATCCAAAGCGAAACGGAAGTCGAAGCCCCCGCAAATGCTCGCTTGGCAATCATAGATCACCTGCAGGTCAACGAACTGCGCGATCAACTGGTCAGCAACCTGATCGACCGGCTGTGCGGGAGTCAGCCGCCAGATGGTATCGCGGCGCTGACCTTCGAAGACCTGTCGGACAACTTGACCATTCGCGAAAGGCCCGGTCGGCAGCGCGTGTTCTGTCCCGTCTCTGATCACGGTCTCGCGAGCGACTGCGCCGTCCGGGACGGTCAGCGCCACCGCTTGATGGGCCGACAACAGCCAGACCCCGAGCCACAGAACCAGCCCCCTCATGCGGCGTCAGGCCATTCCGCCCGCCACCGGGCAACCGCAGCCGCGACCCGTGCTGGGTCTTCGCCCCGGAATACAATGACCGTTGCGGCCCGGCCATCAAAGGTAAACGGATAGGACCCAAGCGACAGGTCGGGATAATCGTCCGCCAAGGCCGACAGCGACGCTGCAACATCGCCCTCTGGCCGGGCCATCCGCACGCTGGTCGTCGTCAAAGGAATACCGCCCGTCAGCTTTGGCAGGATCGAGGCCACCATCGCCTTGAAGACGTCAGGCACACCCGCCATCACATGAACATTGCCCAGACTGAACCCCGGCGCCGTCGAGACCGGATTATCAATCAGCGTCGCCCCATCTGGAATGCGCGCCATCCGCAGGCGCGCAGCGTTAAATTCTGCTCCCATGGCAGTGTAACGCGCAGCGAGCAGCGCGCGGGCATCTTCGCGCACGTCAATGTGAACATCGAAAGCCGCCGCTATAGCGTCTGCGGTGATGTCATCATGGGTTGGCCCAATGCCGCCCGATGTCACCACGTGGTCATGGGTATGTCGCAGAGCATTGACCGCAGTGACAATAGCCCGATGATCATCCGCCACGACCCGGATTTCACGGAGATCAATCCCGCGCTCAAAAAATGCGCCCGCTAGAAAATGCGCATTTCCTTCGCGGGTTCTGCCCGAGAGAATCTCGTCACCAATCACAAGAATCGCAGCCGTGGGGTTTGCCATAAAGCTGGTTCTGACCTATCTCTCACAGGCAAAGCAAGGACCACGATTTTGGACGAACGCAAAGCGCACCGCCTGACCCGTGAAGGGATTCGCATCCACCCTGCGGCGGATTTTGCCGGGATGCGTGTCGCCGGGCAGGTGGTTGCGGGCATCCTTGATGACGTCATCCCCTTGGTCAAACCGGGCGCAACGACTGCCGAAATTGACGACTGGATCACGACGCGGATCAAGGAACTTGGGGTCACTTCGGCCACGATTGGTTATCGTGGCTACAAACACGCGTCCTGCATCAGCGTAAATCATGTCGTCTGCCACGGCATTCCCGGACCAAAAGTTCTGCAGAACGGCGACATCCTCAACATCGACGTGACCGTCATTGTTGATGGCTGGTTCGGTGATAGCTCGCGTATGTATGCGGCGGGCGATTTGTCGGTGAAATCACGGCGCCTGATCGACGTCACGCACGAGGCGCTGCTGGAAGGTATCCGCGCGGTGAAGCCGGGGAATACCTTTGGCGATATCGGAGCGGCGATCCAGATTTATGCTGAGACCAACCGCATGTCGGTGGTGCGCGACTTCTGCGGGCATGGGCTTGGACGCGTGTTTCATGCCCCGCCGAATGTCCTGCATTACAAGACCTCGGATACCGCGATCCTGCAGGAAGGCATGTTTTTCACCATCGAACCGATGATCAATCTGGGGCGGCCCGAAACGAAGATTTTGGCGGATGAGTGGACCGCTGTGACTCGCGACAGGTCGCTGTCGGCGCAGTTCGAACATTCGATTGGAGTCACTGCGGACGGCTGCGAAATCTTCACCCTATCACCGGCGGGCAAATTCCACCCGACGTGGGGCTAGATGCGGCGCTTCATTCCGTTCCTGCCGAAACCGCCTTTGGTGTCCGTTGTCCGTTTAAGCGGCACGATCGGCACCGGTCGCTCGCGGCTGTCTGACGAAGCGACCGCGCCGCTGATAGAGCGGGCGTTTCGCAAAGGCAAACCTGCCGCAGTCGCTTTGCTGATTAATTCGCCGGGCGGCTCGCCGGTGCAATCGTCACTGATTGCGGCCCGCATTCGCCGCTTGGCGGCCGAGACCGCAACCCCGGTCTACGCCTTTGTTGAGGATGTCGCCGCCTCGGGTGGCTATTGGCTCGCCTGCGCAGCGGATGAAATCTGG
>Ga0164241_10006510_pt1 | contig 10638 bp, 10 predicted proteins | sample OricomyardsoilBY_FD_108780 | JGI IMG/M metagenome (GOLD analysis project Ga0164241, IMG submission 108780) | Backyard soil microbial communities from Emeryville, California, USA - Original compost - Back yard soil (BY) | ecosystem: Environmental > Terrestrial > Soil > Unclassified | place: USA... | reverse complement strand
ATTGCCATGGCGATGTCCTTGGCCTCGTCGGATTTTAGGTCCATGGCGGTGGCCGCGAGATACGGGCCGCCGACGGGAACCTCCGGCGAAAGGATGACGAAATTCAGATTTTCAAAGGCGACCGGCCAGAGTTCACGCAAGCTCTGTTGGTATTCCGTTGGAGTATCCGGGTCGGTTTTGTCGATGAGGATCCAGTTGATGCCCAGCGCTCGCCAGAACCCGAGCTGCGTTTCCCGCGAGATCGACCCAAACCGGCTCAGCACGGTGAGGCTGCGCTGTTGCAGATAGCTGTTAAAGGCTTCAATCGCGAGGCCCCGCCCCGAGAGCATGGGGGTGAGCAGGTAAAAGTAACGTCCGGAAACCGGATAAACCAAACCGTGCTGCGGACTTTCGCGCAGGAATTGCTGCGTGGCCAGAAAATCGGCGAAGACCGATTCCGAAAGCGCGGCTTGGCGCAGGGGTTTGGTGTAGGTCCAGACATCCGTCACCTGCAACGCCGCCGCGCAGACCAGGACAACAGGCACGAAGGCGGGCCGGGCCAGCGTCAATAACTCGCGGAGGCAGAGCGCGGCGGCCACGGCCACGACGAAGATTCCGCTGACTTGGAAAAAATCGAAGGGAGCGCGAATGTTGTGAAACGCCGGCAGCAATTCCAACAACCGAAACCCCGGCACAACGAGATAGACCGCCGTCAGCCCCCAGCCCAGCAAGAGTCGTCCGGGTAGATCGCGCGGGATCAATTGAAATATGATGAGCGGCGGCAGCGCGAGGAACAGCCAGGAGAGCGCCGGTGTGAAGTTGGCTGAGCCATTGGCGGCATCGAGGAAGTTGAGTTGTCCCAGCAGCACGCCCTTGGGGCCAAAGGAGAGCCAGAATGAGAGCAGCGCGAGGGAAATGAATAGACGGCAATCGGCCAATCGGCTTTCCGCGAACCGTCCTCGCGGCAATAAATACACGAAGGTCGCAAAAATAATCAGAGTGACGATTCCGAGGTAGGTGCCGGCATTTCCCGTGGTGGGAGCAAACGTGGGCCCCATTCCAAAGGAAAGAATGGAGTCGCGGTCAAACCAGGACAGCGCGCTCTTGCTGGAGAAACTTTCCTGCCATCCCGCGAACGGCGCGAATTCAAAGAAAGTGACGAAACGACTTTCCCGCACCGCGGGCAGCGCGGGCAGCAAGGTCAGGAGGCCGGAGAGTCCGGCGAGCGCAAGCCATTGCCGCCAATCCGGTCGTTCGTAATGGGGACGACGCAGCACTTCGTAAAGCGCGAATCCCCCCAACACGGGCGAAGCCATGATGGCGGTTTTGGAATAAGTTAATGCCAGCAGCGAGAGGCCCAGCGCGGCGGCGGCCAGCGTGCGACGGTTGGGATCGCGGATAAATTCCAGCAGCCCCCAAAACGCCAGCGGGAGAAAGGCCAGCGAGGCGACCACGATGAAGTGTTCGACCTGCCCGAGACGGGCGAGAAAGGAGGGTGAGAAGAAAAAGAGAAACGCGGCGATGGCCGCCGTGAGCGAGTCGCCGGAGAAGCGCCGAACGAACCCGAACGCCGTAAGCGCGGCCAGCACCCAGCAAAGTAGAGCCATGATCTTCGGACCGACGAAAATTCCGCCGAGCCAGCCGCTGAGTCCCATTAAGGCATGGGTAAAAATCTGGGTCCACGCGAAAGCCTGCGAGGTGCCGCTCAGAAAATTGGGCGTCCACCACGGAATTCCGCCGGCGGCTTTCCATCCGTTCCAAAAGTCCTGCGCCTTGGCGTAGTTCGCGAGAAGTTCCTGATTGGAAGGAGGAAGTGGGAGCCAGGTGATTCCAAACAGGATCATCCCGGCGACGACCGCGAGCAAAACTATGAACGGACCGTTTATGACAAGGCGTCGCATGAGGTGGGTGCAAAAATAGGGCAAGGCAAGATGAGGATCGGTTGAGGGTTAGTCAACCTACACGCTTGCTTGGCATTGAATCGAGGAGGATGCCACCTTGGGGTTAATTTTGTTTCGATGCTTCAAATCGGGGGTTCGCAAGAACCATGTATTCACCCTGGCGGAAAACGATTGGCCAATTTGCTTTCTGAACTTCTTCGATGATTGTTCGGACGCCCTTGTATCCCATCCAAAATATCGCATCAATTCCATAAGGAGGCGCGCCCGGTTCTTGCCCGTATGCCAGAACTAGGTATTTGGCGTTCTCGATACTGCAGTCAAACCAATACTGGTCTTTCGAGACACCCAGGGTTGAGTTTTCTTCGATCCCTTTACTGTAATGGGCGCAATGGATGAGTTGCGCTTTACGCGGGTGGTCATAAAGCCAGAAGAGCTGATCCGGCATGACCACATAGTCATCGGGTGAAGTGTGCCGATTCACATAGGCCATGGCAGCTTCCGCGTTTTGCCATGATTGAATGGTCCAGCGATCGATCTTGGTTCGGAAATGAGAAAGCGAACCAATGAGCGAGGCGAGTCCCAGTCCTCCCAATAAAATGATGGCGGGAGCCTGGCGAGCAGTCGCTCCGCCGGACGGCAAAATTTTACCGGCCAGATTTCCCATTGCGACCAGGGCGCTCGCAAAGCCGATGGCCAATATCGGAATAAATCCAAGAGCCTGATACAGGAACATGCCGACGGTGTTCCGAGTGCTGAACACACCCAACATTAACGCCACTAGCCAAAAAATCAGCCAGTAGCGATAGCGGGCATCCGGATAAAACAAGATTCCTAATGAAGCAATGGCGATCCAAATATCGACGCCGGGCGAACCGTTCCAATTGAGCGTTGGAGTTAGGAAAATAAACTCAATAAACAGCCGATATAATCGGGTGGCTTCTTCGACCCAGGAAGGTTGGATTACTCCAAAACCTTGATGAGAGGCTGCGCCGATCCGCCCGAACAAGCTTTCCCATCCGTTGGGTTGTCCAAAAATAAACCAGAGCAAAAATATTCCGACAAATAATCCGGAACTCGCGATCGCGGCGGGTATATGTCGGACGTTAATAATCAACGCCGTGACGACAACGGCTCCCATCATCGGATAAGCAAAATAGTGTGATCCGACCGCGAGTGATGCCATCAATCCAGCAAGCACGATGTCTTTAATCCGTTTTTCCTGGAGATAAGTGATGAGAAAACCGACCGAGGCCAGAATCCACATGGCTTGCATGGGATGGCCTCTGACCCATCGATGATGGATAACTACCTCTGGGTAGCACAGGAAGGCTGCCGCACATAAAAAGCCGAAGGTTTTGTCTCGGAGGCGGGTGCCGATCCAAAAAAGCAATACCGAGGTAGCCAGGGCGACCAATATCTGCAAAATCCTCCCCGATAAAACATCGTTACCGAACGCCGCCATAAATCCCCCCAAAACCGCGAGGTAGAGTGGCGGGTGTGGATTTGGCGAGAGAAAATCTTCACTTAAAGGGCCGTATCGAGGAGTTCCTTGAATCAAGGTCCAGGCTTCTTCCAAGACAATGCCCTCATCTCCATACCAATTTGGATTGGTTCGCAAATTAGGAAGAAAAAGCAGCGCCCAAAAAACCAGGAGTAAAAGGGCGGTGAGTTTTTCTTTGGGGGTATCGAGCGTGAGTTTCATTCGTTCTTGGGGAAACCGTTGAACTTTTGCCGGCAAACTGCCGATGGGCGGAAGTTGATCATCCCCGAATCCGCGCGATCTTTGGTTCCAGCAATTTTCGGTCTTCTGATGTCATTCGGTCAATGAACAGCACACCTTGCAGGTGGTCGAACTCATGCTGCACGGCGCGGGCGAGCAGGCCGGCGGCTTCGAAGGTGAGTTCGCTGCCGTCGAGCAACTGCGTTTTTACGCGCACGCGTTCGGGGCGGGTGATATCGGAGGAAATGCCGGGGAAACTCAGGCAGCCTTCGGTGCCGGTTTCGGGTGAGCCGAGCAATTCGACTTCCGGATTGATCAAAACCAGCGGCATGTATTCTCCCAACTCAACCGCTTTGCCCTTCACCCACATTTGGCTGGGACGGTCCGTCACGTCTTCGACATCGATGACGCAAAGCTGAAGCGGCCGACCGATCTGCTGGGCAGCGAGGCCCACGCCGTCGGCTTCCACCATGGTTTCCAGCATGTCATCCACGAGATCAGCCAAATCTTCGTCGATTTTGGTAATCTTCCGTCCCTTCGCGCGGAGGGCGGGGTGGCCGTATTGGACAATGTCGAGAATCATGGTTTTTTGGGGTCAGTGAAGGCGGGGATATTTTTAACCCCGGCGGCCTGGAGGGCGTCGAGGACTTTCACGATCAGGCCGAAGGACGCCTCCTTGTCGGCCTGCAGGGCCACGCCGCGTTGGGGGTGCTTTGCGAGGGCGTCCTTGAGCGCCGCCGCCAAATCGCCGACGGTGACGGGTTTGTCGTCGAGGGTGAGATTTTGCTCATTCTGCACGCGGAGCAGGAGCGGCGGTTCCTTCTCGGTCGCCGCCGCCTTGGCTTCCTGGGACTCCGGCAGATTGATTTTGAGCAGATTATTTTCCTTCCGGAACGTGGTGGTGACGATGAAGAAGATCAGCAGAATGCAGAGAATATCGATCAATGGAATGATCGTAATGACCGGGGCTCTCCGTTTCTTGGTATAGAACTTCACGGTTGAGTTTAGTGGTAAACTTTCTGCAGTAGATCGGCGAGCAGGGCTTCCATTTCCACCGACATGATTTCTACTTTGCGGATAAAATAGTTATGCGCGATCAGGCTCGGAGCGGCGACGGCGAGGCCCATGATGGTGGTGTTCAGCGCCTCGGAGATGCCGCGGGCGACGAGTGTGGGATCGCCGGATGCGCCGATGTTGGCGAAAATATTGACCAAGCCGGAGAGGGTTCCCAGCAGCCCGAGCAGCGGGGCGACGCCCGTGGTGATTTCGAGAACGACCAGACCTTTTTCCAGTCGGGAGACCATGTAGCGGGCCCGGGTCTGAACGGCTTCGAGGGCTTCGGCGCGCGGCCATTTTAAGTGACGGAGCAACACGAGAGTGATGTTGGAAAGCGCGGAGCTGTCCTTGGTCACAAACTCATGAATCGAATCCAAACTTTGGCCGGGTTCGTATTGGTCGATCAATTGCCGAAGTTTGGGCGGGACGACCGCGTTAAACCGCAGGCTCATGGAGCGAAGCAGGATGACGGTGAGGGCGATGAGGGAAAGCAAAAGGAGCAGCACCATGAAGGGGCCGCCTTTTTCAAAAAATTGGTAAGCTGAGTGCATAGATTGGGTGCGGGTCTAGTTGTTCATAATGGTAAAGGTGTAATCCACCTCGATCTTGCCGTCTTCCAGCACGCTGGCCACCTCGGGGGGAATGGGCGGAATCTCCGCTTCGATGATGGACCGCACGCTGGTATTGGCAAAACTTTCATTCGACGAGTTGGTGAGGACCCGGACCCCTTCGACGCGGCCGTCTGGACGGACCACGAACCGGATGACGACGGTGCCGATATTCAGCAAACCCATGTCATTTTGGACATAATAATACCAGCGGGAACCGATGGCGTCGGACAGCATTTTTTTATAGCGGCCCATTGGAGTGGCCACGGCATTGACCGCACTGCGGCCGCGGTTGGAGATGCCGCCTTGGATGCGGGTCGTCCGGGTTTCCGGCCGGTAAGCCTTGGGTTGGGGGGGCGGCGCGGGTGGCGGAGCGTTCTGCGCCGTTTCGGTTTTGGGTTTTTCCGCTTTGGGCGGAGCGGGTTTGAGTAGCGCCAATTCGCTGGGCTCCACGGTGGGTTCCGGTTTGGCCTGATCCGGCGGAGCTTTGTCGGGAGAAGGTTGGGGCACGGGCGTTTCCGACGGCTTGCTTTCGATCCGGGGTGCCGGCATCGGACGAGCGATATGATTCGGGGGAATCGGCATGTTCTCGAGGGGTTTCGGGCCGAGCGTAAATTTCCGGTCCTCGAACTGAACGCCTTGATCCGGGCGGCCATCCTGGGAGGGCAGCGGTTTGTCCGTCACCGCCGGTTTCTCACTCGCGGCCTGCGTGTCTTTATCTGACTCAAACGTTTTCTGATCCGGCGCGGTGGCGCTGCGCTGGGCTTCGGTGGTCTCGATGTAGGGATCTTCGAGTGGCGTGGGCGCCGGTTCCGGCAGGATCGTCAATTCGATCGGTTCGGGTTCGGCGGGTGTTTCCTTTGCCGGGGTCATCGTGAGGACCACCGCCACGCCGCCGATCACGCCAAAGTGGATCAGCACCGATAGCACGATGGCTATGGCGATTTTTTTGTTGTCCCTGTCGTCCCTGATTTCCATGAGAATCAGCATCCAGGGAGCTCGCGACTGGCTCGTGCGTAGTGGAACAGGTATTGTTGAATGTAACCGGCGTAACGGCCGAATTGGTTGTCGGCGTAAAGTTGCAGCGAGGCAAGGCTGGCGGTGGGCTGGCCGATCATGCCGCGCAGGATGCGGGCGATCCAGACATCCACGGGCACGGAATCCAATCGTTCGTAGGCAAATAAAAGCGCGCAATTCGCAATTTTCTCGCCGACACCGGGCAGCGACATCAAATGCGCGCGCAACTCGGGGGTCGGGAGCGAGCGCAGCGATTCGAGATTCAGGTCACCGTTCGCGATTCGACCCGCCGTCGCGCGAAGATTCGCGGCGCGAAAGCCGAGGGCGCATTCCCGCAGGGCGGCTTCGTTGGTTTCCGCCAGACGTTCCGGAGAAGGGAATGCGTTTAATGAGCTGCCGCGCACGGGTTCGCCGAAACGTTCGCGGAGCTTGAACGAAATCTGCCGGATATGCGGCACCTGCTTCATCGAGGAAAATAAAAACGTCGCGAGACATTCCCAAAGCGGTTGCCGCAAAATCCGGATGCCGCGGCTGCGTTTGAGCGCCGCCTGGGAATAAGCATCGCGCGGAAAGCTGCGGTAAACCGAGCGCAGGGGATGATCGAGGGCGAAATAATTCGCGCACAAGGTTTCGGTGCCGGCGGGGACGATCAGGCTCGCGCCTTCCTGGTGGACGCGCACGGCCCGGGTGCCGATCAGGCCCGTCCATTCCCCCGAGGTCTCCGTCCAATGAAACACCTGCCCGCAGTTCAGGGTGCCAGCGAGGTCAAAATCGGGAGCGGGAAGCGCGGCGAGTTTCACGGGAGAAAATCGCACGGGCGCTCACGCGGAATCGCGAGATTGAGGGTAATTTGTTGGGAAACTTTCAAAACCAATTGGGCGGAGTTCAGAATGGCCGGAATGCCGTTGCCGACAAGCTCATTACCTGTTGCGACCGGGAAAAACATCACCAGTTTCGGGCCGTCGGTTGATCGCTGTTAGATCGCCAGCACCGATTCCTCGGATTCGGCGTAATTCAGCACATCCACCATTCCGTAAAGCGTGGTGGTGGACGTGTGGGTGATCCGCAACGGAAATACTTCGCCGACATGCCGCGGTTCACCTTCGAAGACGACAATTTTATTCGTCCTTGTCCGCCCGGTCAGGCGATCGGGATTGTGTTTGCTGGGCCCCTCGCAGAGAATTTCGAGATCCTGGCCGACCACGGCATCAAGTTTGTTTTGAACGCCGCGGTTGATGACTCCGAGCAGATCCTGATTCCGGGCTTCCTTGAGTTCCTCGGGAAGTTGATCCGGCATCGTCGCGGCCGGCGTGTCCTTGCGGGGCGAGTAGCGGAAGACAAAGGCGTTATCGAATTCGATCCGCTCGGCGAGATTGCGTGTGGCTTGGTAATCCGCTTCGGTTTCGCCGGGGAATCCCACAATGATGTCCGTGGTGATCGCGATGCCCGGACGCGCCGCCCGCAGCTTGCCGACGAGTTCCTCGAAGCGTTCCGCCGTGTAACCCCGGTGCATGAGTTTGAGCAGCCGATTGGATCCGGACTGCAGGGGCAAATGGACGTGCTCCATGAGTTTCGGCAGCCGATTGAAGGCTTGGATCAAGTCCTCGCGAAAGCCGATGGGATGCGGCGAAGTGAAACGCAGGCGTTCCAAACCTTCGACGTCGTGGACCGCTTCGAGCAATTGAACGAAGGGGCTTTTGCCATCGCGTTTTTCAAATTCGTGACGGCCGTAGAGATTGACGATCTGGCCGAGCAGTGTGACTTCCTTGACGCCGCGCCCCACGAGTTCGCGAACCTCGCTGACGATTTCTTCGATGCGGCGCGAGCGTTCCGAGCCGCGCGTATCGGGCACGATGCAAAACGTGCACCGCATATTGCAGCCCTGCATGATGGAGACGAACGCGGAGGACTGGTGATCCTTCAGTTTGTGATCGCGGATCGTTTCCTGCGAACCAGCTTCCGCTTCGACATCAACGATGGCGCGGCGGTCGTCGTCGATGAGTTGATGAAGCCGCTCCTGGAGCAATTCGTCCACGTAATCCGCGACGCGGTGAAATTTCTGCGTGCCCACGACGAGATCGACGTGCGGCGATTCTTTAAGCAATTGCTCCCCGCGGCTCTGCGCCATGCAGCCGAGATAACCGAGCACGAGGTGCGGCTTCCGTTTGCGAAGTTTGCGGAGGAAACCCATTTTTCCGATCGCCTTGCGTTCCGCCATGTCGCGGACGCTGCAGGTATTGAGTAAAATGACATCCGCTTCGGCTTCCTGCGTGGCCACGGCATAACCCCGCGATTCCAGCATGCGCAAGACCTGCTCGGAATCGCGCTCGTTCATCTGGCAACCGTAGGTTTTGATGTAAACAGCGGGCATCGTTATTGGGAATGGAACCCGATTTGCGGCTTCGGCGCAAGCGGCGGGGGTGTGAGCAGGGGCTGCAACTCGCGCCAAATGAGGCGGAGGGCGTCATCGTGCTTGAGTAGTTTGGCGTCCATTTGCGCGAGGCGCTTGAGCACCTCGGCTTGGGCGGACAAGAGTTCGCGTTGTTTGATAAACGCGCGGATGAGGTAAACGCTCATTTGAATCGCCTCTTTGCTGTTAAGGACATTCGGCCATCAAGGCGTCATGTTCGGTGAAGGCATAAGGCGGGGTGTGGCGACCGCCATATTGGTTGCTTAAATATTGATGATTAACGTTTTTCAAACTTGAAGTCACAATTTGTGATTTCAAGTTTGGATCCTTGTGGTTTTGAGTGGATTGCGAATTCTTGGATCCCAAATGAAAGCTGGCCAATTCGCGCCGGGTCAATTGAAAACAAAAATCTGCGGGGAAGCGTTCAAGATTTCGTTTAACCGCTTGATTTAATACGCGGGTTTCCCTTCCGTATAATGCCGCCAAGTCTGCATCCAAAATCACCTTCTGACCCCGAAGGGTAAGAATGAGCAAATCGAGTGGCGGGCTGGGTTTCACGGAATCTGAGGTAATCAGAAAGTTTACCGCTTCTCCGGCAAAAAAGCCAGTCTCCTTGTGCCATTGCCTGATGCGAATTCGCTCACGTTTTTTGCATCCCTGAGCTAGGATTTTTCAACCATGTCCACTCCTGCCAAACAAGGTTACCGAATGCCTGCCGAATGGGAGCCTCACGAAGCCACCTGGCTCTCCTGGCCGCGCCCGGATGGAATCAGCTTTCCCGGTGCTTACGCCAAAATTACCCCGGTTTTCGTGAAGATCGTGGAATCCCTGGTCGAATCCGAGATGGTCCGCATCAATATCGGCGAACCGGAGCTCCTCGCCACGGTGAAAAAATTGTTGAAACATTTGCCTTCCGATCGGGTGGAGTTTTTCGACAACCCGACCAACGAACCTTGGTGCCGCGATCACGGCCCGATCTTCGTCAAGCGAGCCAAGGCGCCCAAACTTGCGGTCATCGATTTCGGCTACAACGCCTGGGGTTGGAAATACCCGCCGTTTGATGCCGACGACGTGGTGCCGACCCGAATCGCGACACATTTTAAGCTGCCCGTTTTTGACGCCGGTGACTTTGTGCTCGAAGGCGGCTCCATCGATGTCAATGGCGAGGGCACCGTGCTGACCACGGAGAGTTGTCTGCTGAATCCCAACCGTAATCCCGAACTCGACCGCAAAAAGATCGAGCAGAACCTGAAGGATTATCTCAACGTCAAACAGGTGATCTGGCTCGGGGATGGCATTGAGGGCGATGATACCGATGGCCATGTCGATGACATCACGCGTTTTGTTTCCGCCGATACCGTGGTCACCGCGCTGGAGGAAGACGAGGACGATTCGAACTACGAACCGCTCCAGGCGGATCTGCACCGACTCCACGAAGTCAAATTGCACGACGGCCGGCCGCTGCGGGTGCTCCATTTGCCGATGCCGCCGAAAATCATGCGGGAGGGTCAGCGCCTGCCGGCGAGCTATGCGAATTTTTACATTGCGAACAGCGTGGTGCTCCTGCCGGTGTTTCATGATCCGAGCGACGCGTGGGCGGAATCCGTTTTGAAGGAAGTTTTTCCGACCCGGAAAATCGTGCCGATTGATTGCCGGGAACTCATCTGGGGCTTGGGCGCGTTTCATTGCTTGACGCAGCAGCAGCCGACGGCGAAGTGAATCGCGTGTTTCGATTGCTGGCGCCCATTTTCCGATTCGCTGGTTTGTTCGCCTTGGGTTTGATCGCGAACGTTGGCCTGAGTTCGCTGACTTGGGCGGCTCCCCGTGAACCGGTTCCCGAAACGGAGAGCGAGCCGGGGGAGACTGATGGAACCCCAGTGCGAATGTCAGCCGCGCAGATTCAGCGAACGGTCATGGATTTTTCCGACCGGTATTTCTCCGCGCTGT
>Ga0164241_10006509_pt1 | contig 10639 bp, 12 predicted proteins | sample OricomyardsoilBY_FD_108780 | JGI IMG/M metagenome (GOLD analysis project Ga0164241, IMG submission 108780) | Backyard soil microbial communities from Emeryville, California, USA - Original compost - Back yard soil (BY) | ecosystem: Environmental > Terrestrial > Soil > Unclassified | place: USA... | reverse complement strand
TATCGAGGCGGTGCATCGATCGCATCCCAGTCCCTGTCCTTGAGAATTCCAGATTCCGGAGAGATTTCACATGATGTTCAACCGCCGCGAAGTGCTTTCATTCACCGCCGGTCTTGCCTTCGCCGCTGGCAGCGCGAAAGCCGCCGCCGAGCCGTGGCAAGAGGGCAAACACTACTTCAAGATCAACTCGCCACCGCCGGCTCCCGGAACCGTGGTGGCGGCCGTGACGGAAGTGTTCTCGTATGGCTGCCCGGCCTGCAACGCCTTCCTGCCCTACATGAACAGCATCGAAAAGAAGCTGCCCGCCAACTCGGTGGACTACGTGCCGGCATCCTGGATTGCCGCGGAAAACTGGCCGCTGTTCCAGCGGGCTTACCTCACCGCCAAGGCGCTGGGCGTGGCCAGAAAGGCGCACGACCAGATGTTCGCGGCGGTGTGGAGCACCGGTGAGCTGGGCATTTCCGATCCGCGCACGGGCCGCCCCCGAAATCCGCTGCCCACCATCCAGGACGTGGCCCGTTTCTATCAGCGCGTCACCGGTGTAACCGAGGCGAAGTTCCTCGAGGCTGCCAAGTCCTTTTCGGTGGATACCGAGTGCCGGCGCGCGGATGCGCAGATCAAGCGCTTCCTGGCCGACAGCACGCCCACCCTCGTGATCAAAGGCAAATACCGTTTCGAGCCCCGATCGGCCGGTGGCGGCGCACAGGCGGTGGATCTGGCCGTGTGGCTGGCTCAGAAGGCATAGCCGCAGGAGCATTCCTACCCGAGGCCGACCGCTGCCGGAATTGGATGCGTTTCTCCCAGTCCTATAGTTGCAGTGCGAACGCGATGTTCGCGACCAACGGAGAGGATCATGAAGGAGCAAACCACCGAGCAGAAACAACGCCCGCGTATTCCTGAGGAAGAAGTCAAAGGCAGGCCCAACCGTACCGACGAAGGTGGCGGCACGCGCCAGTACGAAAGCGGCCGCAATCCGGACATGCAGGCCCAGCGCAGCGACCGGCAGGGCAGTGGACAACCGACCCAGCAGCGCCCCGAAGATCGATAACCGTCTCGGCAGGATCTGGCAGCTCGCCAGATCCTGCTTCGCATCTGGCGCTACATGACGTTTCGATGCGCCGCGGAATGTGTCAATGAATTGGGCGCATTCAACTCGGCATCGTCATCCACGCCCACCCCGAGGCGCGACACCAGTTCCCCACCCAGCCAGCCCGTGATCAGCGCCAGGGCGATACCGGCGAACGACAGCGTCAACGCCACATCACCCGGATATACGCCGGAGCTGCGCAGCAGCCAGCTTCCCAGGAAGAGCAGCGAGACCACGCCATTGCCCAGGCCATGAAGGCGGCCGATTTTGCGTGCCCGGGTGCCGCGTGGAATGGCGAGCCAGTCGATCAGCCCGAAGGGCGCCGCGATCAATGCCCCGACAATGCCCGCCGCCATGACCCAGTACGACAGCGACCACCAGCCCGCTTCATCCAGCAGCAGGCCGACCACATCGAAGATCACCGCAGCGGTGAGCAGGCCCAGTGGAAACACGATGAGCATCTGGTGGACGGGATGACCAAGCAATCTTGCGCGCGATTTCATGGGCTTCTCCATCGGTTGGCGGAGCCTTATTAGACCGCCGACGCGGCCTTGGTGCGGGCGCGTTCAACCGTAGGATTCGACCTAGACGCGGCGCACCAGGCACCCGCGCCAACGCTACCGCCTGCCAATGAACTGGATCACCGAGGCCAGACCCGTATGGTGCGTTCCTTCGACCACCTGCCTTTCCACCTCGCGCAGCACAATGGGCTGCAGACTCGGGAACTCCCCGCGGATCTTGTCCTCCGTCATGAGCAGATCGGCATCCCGCGGGCCGCCCGTATCCCGTGACAGCTGGTTCTCCGAATAGGACTCGAGCAGCAGCACGCCGCCTGGCTTGAGCGCGCGCTCGAGCAGCGGATAAAGCCGGCTGCGAATGGCGCTGGGTAGATGCGCCGAGATCGATATCACCGCCCCATAGTGATCGGGTTCAGGCTCGTAGCTGGCCAGATCGGCGACGGCTGTGCTGATCGACAGGCCACGCGATGCGGCCAGGCTGCGCGCCTTCTCCAGTCCGATTGCGGAGATGTCCACGCCAAGCACATCCAGCCCGCGCGACGCGAGGAACACGGCATTGCGACCCTCACCTTCAGACAGCGACAGCACCGGGCCTTGCACCAGGTCCGCATGCTCTGCCAGGAAGCTGTTCGGCTGCGTTCCGTACACGTAGTCCGTTCCCGCGTAGCGGGTATTCCAGAATGACTCTTGGTCCATGTCAGCTCCTTGTGTTCGTAGCGTGTTGCTAGCAGAGTGCCACTTCAAGTCGACTTGAGGTCAATATGGATATCGCAGAAGTCGCGCGCCGCAGCGGTCTGCCCGCCTCCACGCTGCGCTACTATGAAGAAAAACGCCTGATCCGGTCGGTCGGTCGCAGCGGCCTGCGCCGGGTGTTCGGTGCCGGCGTGCTCGAAACACTGGCTCTCATTGCCCTGGGACGCTCGGCGGGATTTTCCCTGGATGAGATGGCCGGGATGTTCTCGGCCGACGGGAGGGTGCGCATCGACCGCAAACTGCTGGCCGCCAGGGCAGAAGAGCTGGATGCCACTATCCGCCAACTCGGCGCGCTGCGGCAGGGGCTCCGCCATGCGGCGGCTTGCCCCGCGCCCAGTCATATGGAATGTCCCACATTCCAGCGCCTGCTGCGGCGCGCGGCCACGCGTGGTCGCCGGCTGCGCTAGAGTGCCGCTCAACGTCTCAGGGAGGAGATCAATACATGAAGGCAGTCGCCGCCGTCGTCGCTTTGGTGGGGTTCACCTCGAATCTGCATGGTGCCGAGCCCGCCTTTCTCAGTGCCGCGGAACTGCGCGGCCTCATCGTGGGCAACACCGTCGAAATCAGTACCACAGGCAGTACGACCGCCCGCGTCTATTTCGATCCCGATGGTCAGCGGCTCGCGCTGCAGCCCGAAGGTGAATATGCATTGCCGTGGCGCATCCTGCCGGATGGCCTGCAATGCGTGACCACGGGCACGGGCGATGACTGCGCCCGCGTGGTCGGCAATGTCGACGGTAGCTATTCACGCATGCGCGATGGCCAGATCGTTACGCGGTGGCTGAGGATCCTGCCGGGCAAGTCTCTGGGTTCCCTGGCGCAGGGTGTCTATGTGCGTCAACTCGCCGCCGACAAATACCTGCTGCAGCTGGTGGGCCCGGCGTCACTGACCGAAATCCAGTCGCATGCGCGGGTGGCGGAAACTGCCAGCGCTGTCTGCAAGACAATGAATCCGGTGCTCGGCGTTTACCGGTACGAAACCACGCAGCGCGTGGATGCCACCGTTGCATCGGAGGGATCCAACAGCCTGCGCTTCATGCAGGAACTGGCCTGTGAGGCCAAAGCGCGACCATCCCCTGTCGAACGTCGTCCAACTTTGCAGTCGGCAGAAGAATCGCGGGACGTGCAGCAACAAATCCGCACGCGCAGCGAAACCTACCTCAAGCTGCTTGCAGATGGCCTGCTCGACGACGCCTACGATCAGGTGGATGGTGAAGGAATGGGTGTGGACGCGGCCACATGGAAGAGCCAGAAGCGTTCGTTTCAGGCGCTCGCCGGGCGGGCCGTGCATCTGTCTGTCGTGAAGATCACGGTATACGACAATCCGCCCGCGGCGGCGAGGCCAGGGCTTTATGTGGCGGCGGACTACGTCAACGAGTACCAGAACATGCCACTGCATTGCGGCTATCTGATGTGGTTCCGCGAGGCAAATGGTCAGTTCCGCATTGCGCGCGAAGAAGTCGGGTACATGACTGCAGAGGAACTGAAGAAACTTCCGCCAGCGCAACTGGCCACCACCCGACGCCAGCTGCGATGCGTTACGCCCGCGGAGTGATGGATGAAGCTCGCGTGGATCATCTGCAATGGCGTGGCCGTGGTAAGCGCCCTCGTGTGCATGTCCTATCTGCATTACGCGTGCCGGCCGGCACGCCCCAGGTGGCCCTGGTTCAGCGTCGCGCTCATGGGCGTCACCGCCCTAGTCACCGCATTGCAATTCTCCTATCCGGAGCTGCTTGCCGCATTGCGGCGCGACCCCGACGCACTGCGCGCCGGCGAATGGTGGCGACTGCTGTCCGCGCTGTTCGTGCAGCCCAATGGCCTCAGCCAGTGCCTGGCCAACGGCGCCATGATGCTGATATTCGTTCCGCCTGCCGAAAGGCTGTATGGCGGCAAGATGCTGATCGTGTACTTCACCGCCGGGCTGGCCGGACAGATCGTCAACTTCATCTGGAATTCCGGCAGCGGCGGCTCATCCACCGCGATCTTCGGCGTCATGGGCAGCCTGCTCATCTACATCGTCATGAACCGCGGTAGACTGCTGCGGCCGTTTCAATTCATCGCGCATCTGGGATTGCTGGCCGCCGTGTGCATGATTGTCCTGCACGACGGTCATGGTGTCGGGCTGGTCATCGGCGCCGCGGTGGCGTCGATCATGGTTACGCGTGAAGTGCTCTTTCGAAGCTTGCAGGAGACGAAATGATGGCGGCGACCGACGAGGCATTGCTCGCGCAGTTGGCCAGCTCCGGATCGGACCTGACCAAACTGCATCACATCGATTTCACGCTGCGTTTTCCGTCGCGGTTCACGGCAGAGCAGGCCGAGCTGAAGCTGGTCGGCTTGGCCTTCCTCGACACGAAGATCGAGCCCGGGAAGTCCCACAAGGAATGGGTGGTCCGCGGCTGGAAGCGGATGTACCCGGTCGAATCCGACTTGCAGCAGCTGCGCGACAAGCTCGAGCTCATCGCCACCGAAGGCCGCGGCACCTACGACGGCTGGAAGGCCAAGGCTATTTCCCAGCCTTGAAGAGATTCAGGTCGATGGAATTTCCCACCGCCTTGAGCCCTGCATCGCTGCCGTGCAGGTGATCGCCCATGTGATAGCCCTCGCGCATCTGGCGGGGATCGGCCGGATCAGCGAAGGCCGTGTCGATGCGCACCGTGCCATCGAAGGCGCCGCTCTTGAGTATCCAGTCGTTGATCTTCTGCCGGGCGGCTTCACCTTCTTCTGTCCAGTAACCCGCGCCCTTGTACGGGCCGATGGGTGAGCCGATGACCTTGATGCCCTTGTCATGCGCGCGGGCAATGATCTGCTGGTAGCCGGCGATCATCTGCTCGACGGTGATCTGCGGCTGATCAAGGCCAGGCAGGTTGGGCTGTCCGGGCCCCTGCCGGCCAAAGCGGTTGCCGATGTCGTTCACGCCCTCGAACACGATCACATATTTCACGTTGGGAAGGCTCAGTACGTCTTCATCGAAACGTGCCAGCGCGGACTCACCCATGCCGGGGCTGAGGATGCGATTGCCGCTGATGGCGGCATTGGCCACTGCCCAGTGCTTGCCGGCGGCCTGCAGCCGATTGGCGAGAATGTCGGGCCAGCGGCGATTCGCGCCGGCGGTGGCGCCCACGCCATCGGTGATGGAATCGCCAAAGGCAACGATGGTGCCCAGGGCCTTGGTTGAGTCCACTTCGACCGCACTGAGGAAGGCGCGGAATTGCGCCTTGCTGGCCGGCGTGAACGGCTTGCCCACGAAATTGCCCGGCGGCGAAACCGCCAGTTCATCCACGCCGGTCAGATGGCAGGTGCACGGCCCGGTGGGCTTGGGCAGGTAGAACTCCACCTTGAGTCGCGACAGGCTGGGAACGTCGAGCTTCACGATGTCGCTGACGAAGGGCGAGCCGCGAGGAATCACCGCACCGGCCTCGCCACCAAACGTGAGCGTGCGCGAGGAGCCGGCGATTTCCTGACCGGCATCATCGATGCGCACCACACGCGCGGCGCCGATGGCCAGCGGACCAGGCCCATAGCGATTGGAGAAGCGCACGCGCAGTTGCCCGCCGCCCTCACTGATACGCAAGATCTGGGTGAGGGTGACATTGTCGTACGAGGCGGCCGCGAAAGGCCCTTCTGTGCCCAGCGGTGCATGGGGTGAGGCTGCCCAGCTGGCCACCCACATGGCGCTGGCGGGCATTGAACTGGTCACGCCGATCATGGCGGCGGCAACCGCCGCGAGTGTGTACGTGCGCATGGCTTTCCTCGCTGTTGCGGACCTGGGCCGCCGTAAGTTATGGCTACCAGGGCCTGTTGTGCAAGCACTTGCAGGGGGTAGAGTCAGCGCGACCGCGACTTTCCGAACTCTCCGAGGGACTCATGCTGCGTATTGCTGTTTCCATCCTGGTGCTCGCGGCCTGCATGCCAACCCTGCAGGCGGCAGAACCTGAAATCCACATCGTGTTCCTCGCTGGCCCGAAGGATCATGGCTATTCAGGCCGTCATGAGTACGAAGACGATTTGCGTGTGCTGGAAAAGGCCTTCAACAACGCGCCCAATATTCCCAAAGTCCGCACCTCGTTCTATGTGGGCAAGGCCCCACCGGCCTCCGCCATCGCCGATGCGAATGTGATCGTGATCCTCAGCAGCTCCGATCGCGCGGCCAACGAGGTGCATCCGCTGTTTCCGCCCGATCCTTCCACCGATCACCATGGCTATGACGCCGCGACCAAGGCCTTCCTGCAGGGCTATGACGATCTGGTGCGCAAGAAGGGCATGGGCGTGGTCGTGCTGCACTACGCCGTGTGGGCCGAGAACTGGGCGGCGCGACAGATCTATATGGACTGGACCGGCGGGCTGTGGGTGCAGATCGCCTCGCGCAATCCAGTGGATCAATGGGCCATGCAGCCGGTGAACACCACGCACCCGGTGCTCAATGGTGTGCAGCCCTGGACGTATCGTGACGAGATCTTCAGCCGCTTCCTGCTGCCCGAGGATTACCGCCGCACGAATCTCATCGTGGCCACGCCGCAGGATGATCGCAATGGCATCGGTCCGCAGGTGGCCGCCTGGGCTTATCAGCGCGATGATGGTGGCAGGGCCTTCGTGTTCGGCGGCGTGGACTTCCACGATGCCATGCTGGGCGACAACTACCGGCGCTTCCTGCTCAATGGCATCTACTGGGCGGCGCACGGCAAGGTGCCGGTTGAAGGTGTGCAGTCCGCGACTCCCACCGACATCAAGCCCTACGTCGCGCAGCCATCGCGCCGATGAGCCATTGGCGCCGGTTGCTGCCTGTGCTGGCGGTAGCGCTGCTGCCGGGCTTTGCCGACAGTCAGGCGCGTGTCACCCAGCTCGACTGGCCCGTGTTCGGCGGCAGTGCCGCGCAGTCACGCTACATTGATTTCGGGCGCGGCAATGCCGCGGCCATCACGCCCGCCAATGTGGCCCGGTTGCAGGTGGCCTGGGAATATCCCGTCACCGACGGCAACATCTACCAGTTCAGTCCGCTGATCGCCGATGGCGTGATGTATGTGCTGGCGAGGAACAACTCGCTGGTGGCACTGGATGCGGCCAGCGGCAAGGAACTGTGGTCGCGCCCCGGGTTCTCCGGCATTTCACGTCGCGGCATGAATTACTGGAAGAGTGTCGACGGCACCGACCGGCGTCTGCTGCTGACGGCGAACGACCAATTGCAGGCGTTGAACGCGCGCAATGGCGAACCCATCAGCTCGTTCGGGCACGCGGGCAAGGTCGATCTGCGCGAGCACCTCGGACGCGAGGTCCAGAGCGTGCGCCGCGTGCAGTCCTCGGGTCCGGGCGCCATCTTCGAGGATCTGATCCTGCTAGGTTCATCGCCGGGCGAGGGCTATCTGTCGCCGCCGGGTTACCTGCGCGCGTACAACGTCGTGACCGGCAAACTGGCGTGGGTGTTCCACACCATTCCGCAGCCCGGTGAATTCGGCTACGAAACATGGCCAGAACAGGCGTGGCGCTACGCGGGCGGCGCCAACAACTGGGGCGAGATCACCATCGATGCCGAACGCGGCATCGCCTATTTTCCGCTGGGTTCGCCCACCTATGATTACTACGGCGCGGACCGCATCGGCGCCAATCTGTTCGGCAATTGCCTGCTGGCGCTGGATGCACGCACCGGCCAGCGCCTGTGGCATTTCCAGACCGTGCACCATGACCTGTGGGATTACGATCTGACCGCCGCGCCGCAGCTGCTGGAAGTGAAGCGCCACGGCCGAAAGATCGCCGCCGTGGCGCAGGCCACCAAGCATGGCTTTCTGTTCGTATTCGACCGCGTTACCGGCAAACCGCTGTTCGACATCCAGGAGCGTGCGGTGCCCGCGAGCACCATGCCCGGCGAACAGGCCTGGCCGACGCAACCCTTTCCTGTCGGACTGCCTGTCACCGCGCGGCAGCAACTGAAGGCCAAGGACCTCACCACCTTGTTCCTCTCGGCCGAAGAGCGTCGCGCCTGGCTGGCACGTATCGCCGCCGCACGTTCCGGGCTGTTTCTGCCGCTGTCGGAGGTGGAAACCATCGCCGTGCCCGGCGGTGTGGGCGGCACCAATTGGGGCAACACCGCGGCAGATCCCCGGCGCGGCATCCTGTACGTGATGAACCAGGATTTCCCGTCGTTCTATCGCCTCGAAAAAGAGGAGCGCGCCCGCGCGCCCGCCAACCTGCCCGCCACCGCAACGAACGCCCCGCAATTCACGCGCGAGCAGATGACGGCGGGCGAGGTGGCCTACAAGCTGTACTGCCAGGTGTGTCACGGCGGTGACCGGCAGGGTGGCAACAATGGTCCATCGCTGCTCGGTCTGCAGGGCACGGTCAGCTTCACCGAACTGCACGCCATCATTACCAAGGGGCAGAACCGCATGCCCGCGCAGCCACATCTAGACGATGACACCATCACCGCGCTGCTGGCATTTCTCAGTGGCGGCAAGGCGCCGGCCTTTGCCGTGGGCGCGGACTATCCCGCGGGTGTGCAAGCACCGCCCGTGCAGTACCGCACCGACTACGGCCTGGGCTTCCCGCACATCATGGCGCCGCCCTGGTCCACCATCATGGCGGTGGATCTGAACAGCGGCAAAATGCTGTGGAAGGTGCCGCTCGGCCAGGACGAACAGGCCGCGGCGCTGGGCTTCAAGGGCACGGGCGTGCCGCGCGGCTCGCAGCGCAATGGCATGCTGGTCACATCCACCGGACTGGTCTTCTCCACCGCGAAGGATGGCCACATCTACGCATTCGATGCGAGCAATGGCCGCGTGCTGTGGAGTGGCCAGCTTCCCATGGGCACCGAAGGCCTGCCCGCCATGTACGTGCTCAACGGCCGGGCCTACCTGGTCGTCAATGCCACCACGCCGCTGACCTTCGGACCGAAGTCGCGCGAAAGTGGTATCGGCTCATCGCTTCCAACCGGCAAGGGCGGCTATGTGGTCTTCGCGCTGCCCGAGCAGCTGGGCAAACCATGACGACGCGCCGCGCGCTGCTTGAATGTTCACTGGCGATGGCCGGTGGCCTGGTGCTCAACGGCTGTGCAACGCCCGCAGCGCCGGTACGCCGCCGGCTCATCGGTCATACCGGCATCACCTGGGGCTACTCGGCGGACAACGCCCCCGATGCCATCCGCGACGTGGGTGCGCTGGGATTTCATGGCTTCGAGTCCTTCGGCAATGTGCTCGAAGCCTGGCAGTCGCGCGGCGGGCTGCAAGCCGCGCTGGATGCGGCGCACCTGCCGCTGATCGGCGCCTATTGCCCGATGTTGCTGGTCGATCCGCAGAAACGCGATGAGCAAGTGCGGCTGGCGCAGCGCTGGGGCCGACTGATCAGCAACTACGGCGGGGGCATCGCCGTCATCGGTCCCGACAATGTGGATCGCCAGCGCTTCGAGTTCGCCGCCCATCGCAGCGACATCCTCGCGGCCCTCAATGACATTGCGCTGGCGCTGGCGGATGTCGGCGTCACCGCGGCCCTGCATCAGCACAGCGGCTCGTGCATCACCACTCGCGATGAAACCTGGGCCGTGATGGAAGCAGCCAATACCCGCTATCTGAAGCTCTGCCCGGACACGGGCGAGCTGCTGTCGGCCGGCATCGATCCGCTGGCGGTGATTCGCCACTTCGGCGAAATCATCGCGCATGTGCATGTGAAGGATTACGACGGCGGCGCGCATCACGATGGCTACACGGCAGTGGGTGCCGGCAAGGTCGATACACAGGCCATCATGAATGCGCTGGAAAAACTGCCCGGCCACTTCATGGTGATGGCAGAACTGAATCCGGACGCCGTCGCCAATCGCGCCGACCCCGCTGCGCCGCGACGTCTCGCGGCGCAGTCCCGGGCAGCCTTCGAATCCCTGGGATATCGATTCAGGGCCTGAAAAACGGGCCCGGAGCCGTTCTGCTGACGTTCAGGTGAGCGGGTGCAATCTTGCCCCACGGTTCCTTCAAGGAACCCATGGAGGACAAGGATCATGAAGAAGTTACTTGCAGCCCTGGCACTGACATCGGTGGCTTGCGCCGCGCCCGCATTGGCCTCTGACGTGGGCGTCTCGATCAGCATCGGCGAGCCCGGGTTCTATGGTCAGCTGGACATCGGCAACACCTATCGGCCGCGTCTGATCTACAGCCAGCCGGTGGTGATCGAGCGTGGCTATCGCAACCAGGCGCCGATTTACCTGCGTGTTCCGGTGGATCATTCCCGTCACTGGAGCCGTTACTGCGGCCGCTACAACGCCTGCGGAAGGTCGGTGTATTTCGTGCGCGATGACTGGTAT
>Ga0164241_10006508_pt1 | contig 10639 bp, 13 predicted proteins | sample OricomyardsoilBY_FD_108780 | JGI IMG/M metagenome (GOLD analysis project Ga0164241, IMG submission 108780) | Backyard soil microbial communities from Emeryville, California, USA - Original compost - Back yard soil (BY) | ecosystem: Environmental > Terrestrial > Soil > Unclassified | place: USA... | reverse complement strand
GAAGCCGGCGGCGCGCGTCGACAGCTACCGCGGCTTCGTCTTCGCCAGCCTGGACGCCGAGGGCCCGGGCCTGCTGGAATTCCTCGGCGAAGCCAAGGTGGCCTTCGACGACATGTGCGACCGCTCGCCCGTGGGCGAGGTCGAGGTGGTGCCGGTGTGCCACCGCGTGGTGCAGCACTCGAACTGGAAGTTCTTCATGGAAAACCAGCTCGACGCGCTGCACCCTTCGGTCACGCACCAGTCCACCGGCGTGCCGGCACGGCGCGTCGAACAGCGCGTGAAGGCGGACAAGGGCGCCGCGCCGCTGTTCTTCCACTACCTGTCGGCCTTCGCCACCAGCTTCGACCAGTGGGACTCGGTGCAGACGGTGAACTTCCCGCGCGGGCACGGCATCCTCAAGGCCTACATGGGGCTGCGCCCCACCGACCCCGACACCGTCGCCTACGAAACGATCATGAAGCAGGCCTACGGCGAAGAGAAGGCCGAGGAATACCTGTCGCGCAGCATCCACCACGTGCTGATCTACCCGTACCTGTCGGTGCAGTCGCCGCTGCAGCAGCTGCGCTGCCTGCGGCCGATCGCGCCCGACAAGACGCTGTCGGAGATCTGGCACTTCCGCCTGAAGGGCGCGCCCGAGGCCATCTACCGCCGATCGCTGTGGTACTTCAACCTGGTCAACTCGCCGGCCACCTTGATCAACGCCGACGACCTGGAGAACTGGACCAAGGGCCAGTGGGGCCTGCAATCGACGATGGCCAGCCCGTGGGTCAGCTTCCACCGCAACGCCGGCGGCGACGAAGAGCGCGACGGCGTGCTGTATTCGAACAAGGGCACGTCCGAGGTGGTGATGCGCAGCCAGTTCAAGGCCTGGAGCGAGTACCTGGCGCCGGCGCTGGCGGCAGCCAAGGCTTGAGGAGACACGCGATGAACGAGACCGATGTCAAGAAGGCGCTGGGCCAGGGCGTGGTGATCGAAGCCATCGAATCGATGACCGGCGCCGAATCGATTGCCCCCGGCCACATGGGCCGTGGCGCGCGCCCGGCCACCGGCTACGTGCCGCAAGCGGTGAGCGTGTCGCCGCAGCAGCAGCACGAATTCGAGCAGCTGCTGTACCGCCAGGCGGCGATGCTCGACGCCAAGCGCTGGCAGGACTGGACCGAGCTGTTCGCCGACGACGGCGTGTACTGGATGCCGGCCCGCCCCGAGCAGACCGACTGGATGGCCGAGCCGTCGATCTTCGCCGAGGACCGGCTGCTGATGGAAGTGCGCATGGGCCGGCTGCAGCACCCCAACGCCTGGTCGCAGGCGCCGCTGTGGCAGACCAATCACCTCGTCGGCAACGTCGTCGTCGAGGCCATCGGCGACACGCAGGCCGAGGTCTGGTCGCGCTTCCAGATGATGGAGCTGCGCCGCGACGACGTGCGCCACTTCGGCGGCAGCTACCGGCATTCGCTGGTGCGCGCGGGCGATGCGTGGCGCATCCGGCTGCAGCGCGTCGATCTGATGAACGGCCAGGCGGCGTTCGACTATGTGATCCAGGCGTGGATCTGAACGGTGGGCTGCCGCAGGACCGCCAACCGATGCGTCATGGGAGCGACTGCCACGTGCGGCGCACACCGGGCGGACGCCGCTGCCGGCGCTACCGCTGCGATGTCGGCACCGTCAGCGCACGCAACGCCAGCGGCATCAGCACCAGCAGCAACAGCGCCAGCATGTTCCACGGCGGCACGACGAAGGCCAGCACGAAGGCCAGCGCCGCGCACACCGCCACCGCCGCGGCACGCCGCAGCAGTTCGCGCCGCGTGGCGATCGTGAAATCGGCGCCCTGCAGCGCCGGACGCGATGCCAGCCAGCCCACGCGCGCCAGCGACACCAGCGACAGGCCGAGCAGGTGACCGCTGTAGATCGCGGCGGCGACCACCTGGTCGCCGTGTTCGCCCATCAACGCGGTCGAAAACGGCAGCAGGCTGATCAGCGCCAGTTGCGCCAGCTCGATCAGCGCGCCGACGCGGTCCAGCGCTGCCACGTAGCGTTGATGCTTCTGCTGCGCCAGCCAGAACAGCGCCATGACCCAGAAGCTGAGCAGCCACACCAGCACCTTGGGCACCAGCGCGGCCAGCGCCGCGGGCAATGCCGGGGGCGCCAGCGCTTCACCGGGCAGCTTCAGCTCCAGCACCAGCAGCGTGATGGCGATGGCGTAGACGCCGTCGGACAGCGCTTCGATGCGATGCTTGGGGACAGCGGTTTCCATGGTGAGCGCGGGCGGACTTCGGGCTTCCTCAGTATTTCACGGCGGCAAGGCGGCATGGCCGAACGTTGGCGCGCAGAAGAATCGCCTCAGCGTTATCGTATCCCATGTGATACAGTCCGAATGTGGTCGAAATCCGTCAGACTGCCGAGTACTTGGAGTGGTTCGCAGGGTTGCGAGACCGTGCCGCCAAGGCGCGCATCGACATTCGGGTCCGGCGCCTCTCGCTGGGCAACCCGGGTAATGTCAAACCGGTCGGGGACGGCGTGTCCGAGTTGCGTATCGACTATGGGCCCGGCTACCGCGTCTACTTCGTCCAGCAAGGCGCCACCTTGATCGTCCTGCTTGCTGGGGGCGACAAGTCAACTCAAGACCATGACATCAGGGCCGCAAAGAAGCTGGCGCGTGAACTGTAGGAGTCGATCGATGGCCAAGACCAAGACTACCCCCTGGGACCCTGCTGAACACCTCGAAACCGAGGCGGACATGGCGGCATACCTCGAAGCGGCCCTCGAGGAGAATGATCCTGCTCTCGTCGCGGCAGCGCTCGGCGACATCGCACGAGCCAAGGGCATGACGCAACTCGCTCGCGAGACGGGCTTGGGCCGCGAGAGCCTCTACAAGGCGCTGTCACCATCGGGCAATCCGGAGTTCGCCACGATCATGAAGGTCATCGCTGCGTTGGGTCTGAAACTCCACGCCGCGCCTGCGAGCGCGGTCTGACTCGGTATTCCGCCGCGGCGATGGCGGCGGGCCGCCCGTTCGTCGTCAGTACACCACCACCGACCGTATCGACTCGCCCTTCTTCATCAGCTCGAAGCCTTCATTGATGCGCTCCAGCGGCAGCCGGTGCGTGATCAGGCTGTCGATGTCGATCTTGCCGTCCATGTACCAGTCGACGATCTTCGGCACGTCGGTGCGGCCGCGCGCGCCGCCGAAGGCGGTGCCCATCCAGACGCGGCCGGTGACCAGCTGGAACGGCCTTGTGGCAATCTCCCTGCCGGCCTCGGCCACGCCGATGATCACGCTCTTGCCCCAGCCGCGGTGGCAGCATTCCAGCGCCTGGCGCATCGTCGCGGTGTTGCCGATGCACTCGAAGCTGTAGTCGGCGCCGCCGTCGCTCAGCTGCACCAGGTGGTCGACGACGTTGTCGTGCTCCTTCGGATCGACGAAGTGCGTCATGCCGAACTGCCGCGCGATGGCCTCGCGCTTCGGGTTCAGGTCGACGCCGATGATCCGGTTCGCACCGACCATCTTCGCGCCCTGGATCACGTTCAGCCCGATGCCGCCCAGGCCGAACACCACCACGTTGGCGCCGGCCTCGACCTGCGCGGTGAACAGCACCGCGCCGACGCCGGTGGTCACGCCGCAGCCGATGTAGCAGGCGGTGTCGAAGGGGGCGTCGCTGCGGATCTTCGCCAGCGCGATCTCGGGCACGACGATGTGGTTGGCGAAGGTGCTGGTGCCCATGTAGTGGTACAGCGGCTTGCCGTTGCAGCTGAAGCGGCTGCTCGCATCCGGCATCAGCCCCTTGCCCTGCGTGGCGCGGATCGCCGTGCACAGGTTGGTCTTGCGGCTCAGGCAGCTCTTGCACTGCCGGCACTCGGGCGTGTATAGCGGGATCACGTGGTCGCCGGCCTGCAGCGACGTGACGCCGGCGCCGACCTCGAGCACGATGCCGGCACCCTCGTGGCCGAGGATCGACGGGAACAGCCCTTCGCTGTCGGCGCCCGACAAGGTGTACAGGTCGGTGTGGCAGATGCCGGTGGCCTTGACTTCCACCAGCACCTCGCCGGCGCGCGGGCCTTCGAGGTCGACGTCCTCGATGCTCAGCGGCGCGTTGACTTTCCAGGCGACGGCGGCGCGGGTCTTCATTGCGATTCTCCATGGGGGACGGGGCAGCGCCAAGCATAGCGAGCCGCCGCGCGATGCCATACTTTGGCGATCGTTTGCGACAAGGACACCGAATGTACAAAGCCCTGCTGATCGAAAAGGACGGCGCTGCCGGCTATCGCGCCGCGATCAAGGCGCTCGACGACGACAACCTGCCCGAAGGCGACGTCACGGTGCGCGTCGACTACAGCACCCTCAACTACAAGGACGGCCTGGCGATCACCGGCAAGGCGCCGGTGGTGCGCAAGTTTCCGCTGGTCGCCGGCATCGACTTCGCCGGCAGCGTCGAACACAGCAGCCACAAGGACTGGAAGGCCGGCGACAAGGTGGTGCTCAACGGCTGGGGCGTCGGCGAAAGCCATTCCGTCGGGCTGGCGCAGCGCGCGCGGGTCAAGGGCGACTGGCTGGTGGCGCTGCCCGGCGGCCTGAGCACACGCCAGGCGATGGCCATCGGCACCGCCGGCTACACCGCGATGCTGTGCGTGATGGCGCTTCAGAAGCACGGCCTGCAGCCCGGCGACGGCGACATCCTGGTCACCGGCGCGAACGGCGGCGTCGGCGGCGTGGCCATCGCGGTGTTGTCGAAGCTGGGCTATCGCGTCGTCGCCTCCACCGGCCGGGCCGAACAGGCCGATGCGCTGAAGCGGCTCGGCGCGGCGGAAATCATTGCGCGCGACGAGCTGTCGGCGCCCGGCAAGCCGCTGGGCAAGGAGCGCTGGGCCGGCGTCGTCGACGCGGTGGGCAGCCACACGCTGGCCAATGCCTGTGCCGGCACCAGGTACCGCGGCGCCGTGGCCGCCTGCGGGCTGGCGCAGGGCATGGACTTCCCGGCCAGCGTGGCGCCGTTCATCCTGCGCGGCATCACGCTGTACGGCATCGACAGCGTGATGGCGCCGCCGGCGCTGCGCCGCGAAGCCTGGTCACGGCTGGCGGCCGACCTGGACACCGCCAAGCTCGACGGCATGGTGCGGGAGATCCCTTTGTCCGCGGCCGTCGCCGCCGCGGCCGACATCCTGGCCGGCAAGGTGCGCGGCCGGCTGGTCGTGAATGTCAACGCCTGAGCCGCTGGCGCTCACGTGCTGAGCCGGGCTGCCGATGCTTGAAATCCTGACTGACCCGCAGGCCTGGATCGCGCTGCTGACGCTGACGGCGCTGGAGCTGGTGCTGGGCATCGACAACATCGTCTTCATCTCGATCCTGGTCGACAAGCTGCCGGCGGCGCAGCGCGAGAAGGCGCGCCGGCTGGGCCTGTTCATGGCGATGTTCATGCGCATCGGCCTGCTGCTGGTGCTGGCGTGGATCATCGGCCTGACGGCGCCGCTGTTCACCGTGCTCGGCCAGGCGCTGTCCGGCCGCGACCTGATCCTGATCGGCGGCGGGCTGTTCCTGATCTGGAAGAGCACCGGCGAGATCCACCAGTCGCTGGAAGGCAAGCACGGCCAGGCATCGGCAGCGGTCCGGGCCGCCTTCGGCGCGGTGATCGTGCAGATCATGATCGTCGACATGGTGTTCTCGCTGGATTCGATCATCACCGCCGTGGGCATGGTCGACCAGCTCGAGGTGATGATCGCCGCGGTGGTCCTGTCGGTCGGGCTGATGATGGCCTTCGCCGGCATCATCGGCCGCTTCGTGTCGGCGCACCCGACCATCAAGATGCTGGCGCTGGCCTTCCTGGTGGTGGTCGGCGTGGTGCTGCTCGCCGAAGGCTTCGACCATCACGTGCCGCGGGGCTACGTGTACTTCGCGATGGCCTTCGCGCTGGCGGTGGAGGCGCTGAACATCCGGCTGCGCAAGCGCGCCGCGCAGCCGGTGCAGCTGCACGCCGCCTACGAAGGCAGCGATGCGGCGGACGCACCGCTGAACGCGCCGGCGGTCAACCCCCCAGCGGACTGACACCGAACAACCAGCGGTGCAGCCCGAAGGCGAAGGCCGCCCAGACGGCGATGCCGACGACGACGGTGAGCAAGGTCGCGCCGGCGCGACCGGGCGCGTAGCTGACGTGGCCGACGCGGTCACGTTGCCGCGCGGCACGAAAGTCCAGCACCGCCCAGACCAGGAAGCTGCCGAACAGCAGCAGGTCGGCCAGCGTGTTGTTGGCCAGCAGGTGGCCGAAGGCCCAGACCTTGACCGACAGCACCATCGGGTGGTGGACGCGATAGCGGATGCCGTTGTGCGGCACATAGGCCGCGGCCAGCAGGATGAAGGCGATCAACACCAGCAGCGCCGTGACGTGCGGCGCCCAGCCCAGCGGCGCCCACAACACCTGCGGGTGCCGGCGCGCTTCGCCGTAGCCCCAGACGATCAGCACGAAGCCGGCCAGCGAGACGATCGAATACAGGCCCTTCCAGGCCTTTTCGCCGCGCCGGGCGATCTGGGCGCGCCGCCAGTCCTCGGCGAAGATGCGCACCGAGTGCAGGCCGAGGAACAGCACCAGACCGATGATCAGCAGCGTCATGGGGGCGGGCCTTCGCGGAAGGGGTCGAGACCGCCGCATTCTCGCGCGTGGCGCAGCGGTCGGCTACCCTTGCGTTTTGTCGCCAACGCCTGTCCAGATGCAAGCCGATCCGCCACCACCGACGCTGTACTGGGAAGACTTCCCGGTCGGCACCGTCCTGAGCTTCGGGGCCATGAAGGTCGAACGCGAGGACACGCTGGCCTTCGCCCGCCGCTTCGACCCGCAACCCTTCCACATCGACGACGAGGCCGCCGCCGCGTCGCTGTTCGGCCGGCTGTCGGCCAGCGGCTGGCACACCTGCGCGATGGCGATGCGCATGATGTGCGACGGCTACCTGCTGCGCTCGGCCAGCCTCGGCTCGCCGGGCATGGACCAGCTGCGCTGGCTCAAGCCGGTGTTTCCCGGCGACACGCTGCACATGCGCCACACCATACTGGAAGCGCGGGTCATGCAAAGCCGTCCGGCGGTCGGCCTGATGCTCGGCGAATCGGTGGTGCTGAACCAGCACGACGAAGCCGTGCTGTCGATGCAGGGCTGGGGCATGATGCGCCGCCGCCCGCCGGGCGGCTGAAGCCGCAGCCCGCCCGTTCAGCCGGCGTGGCGCTTGACGAAGGCCACGTAGCGGTCCATCCAGCCCTGCAGGAACTTGCGGCTGCCCTCGCCGATGTTGCCGGCGTCGTCGAACAGCCCGTCCTTCATCTGCAGGAACACTTCCGGCTGGGCCAGTGTCGGCATGTCCAGGAAAGCCAGCATGCCGCGCAGCTGCTGTTGCGCCACCGCGGTACCGACGGCGCCGATCGACACGCCGACGATGCCCGCAGGCTTGCCGGCCCAGGCGCTCTTGCCGTACGGGCGCGATGCGTTGTCGAGGGCATTCTTCAGCACGCCCGGTATGCCGCGGTTGTATTCGGGCGTGACGAAGATCACCCCGGTCGCGGCGGCAACCCTGGCCTTGAACTGCACGACCGCGTCGGCCTGGTTGGCGTCGTCGTCCTGGTTGTACAGCGGCAGGTTGCCGATGTTCAGCGTCTCGAAGCCGAACTCCGCAGGCGCCAGCTTCACCAGCGCGTCGGCCAGCCGGTGATTGAACGATTCACGGCGCAGGCTGCCGACGACGACGGCGATGTTGAACTGACTCATCGATTTCCTCCGTTGAAACGCCCGGCCGGGCGACGCCCGGCCAACGGCGAAGACGCGCAGACTAACGCTTCGTGCCGCGGCCTGCACCGCCGCGCGAGGTGTCGATTCGCGCCACGCCCGTTCGTCGTCCGTTTGTGTTCATGACCACCCGACAAGGAGCCCTCCGATGGCATCGAAGCCGAAGCTGTATGCGCACCCGTTCTCCTCCTACTGCCAGAAGGTCCTGATCGCGCTGTACGAGAACGACACGCCTTTCGAATTGCGCATGCTGGCGCACGACGACGAACAGGTCATGGCCGAACTCGAAGCGCTGTGGCCGCTGAAGCGTTTCCCGGTGCTGCTCGACGACGGCAGCACGGTGCTGGAGGCAACCATCATCATCGAGTACCTGCAGCTGCACCATCCCGGGCCGGTGACGCTGATCCCGCAGGACGCGAATGCGGCGCTGGACGTGCGCATGATGGACCGATTCTTCGACAACTACGTGTCGACGCCGCAGCAGCGGATCGTGTTCGACAGCCTGCGCCCCGCCGACGCACGCGACCCGCACGGCGTCGCCCAGATGCGCTCGCAGCTCGACGACGCCTACCGTTGGCTCGACCGGCGGATGGCCGCTCGCGAATGGGCCTGCGGCGGCAGCTTCAGCCTGGCCGACTGTGCCGCGGCGCCGGCGCTGTTCTATGCCGACTGGACGCATCCGATCGGACCCGGGTACGGACACGTCCAGGCCTACCGCCGCCGATTGCTGGCCCACCCGTCCTTCGCCCGCGCCGTCGACGAAGCGCGGCCGTACCGCGGGCTGTTTCCGCTGGGGGCGCCGGATCGGGATTGACGGCACGCTGCCGACGGGATCGCGACACAGGCCCTAGACTGCGGCGGCACATGCGCACGCCGGCTTTCCCCTTGCTCGTTCCTGATTGGCCGAGGTTCAGCGCTGATCAGGGGCTCGTTTGAGCGCTCCGTCATCGTCGCTGCGGTCGCTGTTCGGGCGCCGCGACTTCATGCGGCTGTGGTGGGCGCGCATCGCCGGCGTCAGCGCCGGCCAGATGCTGATGGTGGCCGTCGGCTGGCAGATGTACGACCTCACCGCATCGGCGTGGGACCTGGGCCTGGTCGGGCTGCTGCAGTTCATCCCCGCCGTGGCGCTGGCGCTGGTGGCCGGCCATGTGGTGGACCGCAGCGACCGCGCCCGCGTCGTGGCGCTGTGCCTGGGCGTGCAGGCCGCCGTCGCGGTGGCGCTGACGGCCGCGCCCTTGCTCGAACAGTTCACCGCGCTGTCGCAGCGCGGCCTGCTGCTGGCGCTGTCGGTGGTGCTGGGATCGGTGCGCGCCTTCCAGATGCCCGCGCAGCAGGCGCTGGTGGCGCAGCTGGTGCCGTCGGCGCTGCTGCCGCGCGCGATGGCCTTCAGCTCGGCCGGGCTGCAGTCGGCGATCATCGCCGGCCCGGCGCTGGGCGGCTTCATCTATGTCGCCGGCGCCGCGGCGGTGTACGGCTGCTGCGCCGTGCTGTTCGTCGTCGCCGCGCTGCTGTGCCTGCGCATCGGCCGCGCCATCGCGCCGCCGCGGCTGCCGACCAACCTGCACACGCTGCTGGCCGGCGTGCGCTACGTGCGCGCCAACAAGGTGGTGCTGGGCGCGATTTCGCTGGACCTGTTCGCGGTGCTGTTCGGCGGCGCCACCGCGCTGCTGCCGATCTTCGCCAAGGACATCCTGCACGTCGGCCCGTGGGGCCTGGGGCTGCTGCGCGGCGCGCCGGCGCTGGGTGCGCTGGCGATGTCGGTGCTGCTGGCGCGGCGGCCGATCATGCGCCGCGCCGGCGCCAGGCTGTTCGGCGCGATCGGCGTGTATGCGCTGGCGACGCTGCTGTTCGCCGCGTCGACCTCGCTGCTGCTGTCGATGGCGGCACTGCTGGTCACCGGCGCGGCCGACATGGTCAGCATCGTCGTGCGCCAGACGCTGGTGCAGCTGGAAACGCCCGACGCGATGCGCGGACGCGTCAGCGCCGTCAGCTCGGTGTTCATCGGCGCGTCGAACCAGCTCGGCGAGTTCGAGTCCGGCGCCACCGCGGCGCTGCTCGGGCCGGTCGGCTCGGTGCTGCTCGGCGGCGCCGGCACCTTGCTGGTCGTGGCACTGTGGTGGCGCGGCTTTCCCGCACTCGCGCGCCGCGACGCGCTGGTGCAGGCCCCGCGCTGAGCCGCGCAAGCATCGGCCAATCCGGCGCTTGACTTTTATTTAACGTGACAGTTAAATACATCATGGATGCGCTTTCCACCACCTTCGCCGCGCTGGCCGACCCGACCCGCCGCGCCATCCTGGCGCGGCTGGCCGACGGCGAGGCCCGCGTCGGCGAGCTGGCCGCGCCCTTCGACATTTCCGGGCCGGCCATTTCGCGGCATCTGCGGGTGCTGGAAGGCGCCGGGCTGATCAGCCGCGAAGTGGATGCGCAGTGGCGGCTGTGCCGCCTGCGCACGCCGGCGCTGAAGCTGGCGCACGACTGGCTGCAGCGCTACAGCGAGCACTGGGAGCAAAGCCTCGACCGCCTCGGCGAGCTGCTCGAAACCCCGGCCGAACCCCGTCCCCGCAAGGCCCTACGCAGGAGAAGCCCACGATGAACGCGCCCGACGCATTCGAACTCACCCAGGTGCGCTTCATGCGCGCACCGCGCAGCAAGGTCTTCGACGCCTTCGTCGATCCCCAGGCGCTGCGCCAGTGGCATTGCCCGCGCGGCATGACCGTCACCGACAGCCGCAGCGACGCGCGCGTCGGCGGCGAATGGGCGCTGGCGATGCGCGCGCGCGACGGCACCGGCCACCGCGTCGGCGGCGTCTATCGCGAGCTGCAACGCCCGGCGCGGCTGGCCTACACCTGGAGCTGGCGCGGCGACGACTCGCCGCTGCCGAACCT
>Ga0164241_10006507_pt1 | contig 10641 bp, 12 predicted proteins | sample OricomyardsoilBY_FD_108780 | JGI IMG/M metagenome (GOLD analysis project Ga0164241, IMG submission 108780) | Backyard soil microbial communities from Emeryville, California, USA - Original compost - Back yard soil (BY) | ecosystem: Environmental > Terrestrial > Soil > Unclassified | place: USA... | reverse complement strand
GAGCTCGTGGACGACGTGATGGTGGAGGTCCCGCCGGAGCCGACGGAAACCACCGAGACCGGGACCGAGACGACCAGCGAGGTGGAGCCGACCGAAGAACCCACCGACGAACCCACCGACGTCCCACCATCCACGTGAGCGAGACCGGGGTCGCGGGCAGCCGATGGCGCGCGGTGGTCGACGTCCTCGCGCTCGTCGGTCCTGTCACGCTGCTGTCCGGGATTCTCTACTACTTCGGCTATGTCAGCGCCCGAACCTTCTACGCCTACTTCGGCATCAGCCTCAGCATCCTGGAGTTCTCGCCCGCGAGCTACCTGGTACGCAGCGCTGACACGTTCTTCCGGCCGGTCGCCACGGTGCTGGTCGTCGTCCTCGCGGTCTACACCGGCCACCGGCTCCTCGGGCACTATCTCGCCCGCGCGAACCCACATCGCGTCCGGTTGGTCTGCCTGGTGGTACTCGCCGCCGGCCTCGCACTCGGCGCGCTCGGCGTGGCCGGGCTGTACGGCTGGTCGCTCGGCCTCGTGTCGCCGCTCGCGCTGGCCGCCGCGGGCCTGCTCGTGGAGTACGGGCTGCTGCTGCTCGCCCGGCACGGCAAGCCGGCCGGGGCGGTGGCGCAACTCGTCGGCACCGGCGTGTACCTCCGCCGGGGCCTGCTCGCCGCGCTCGTGCTCACCGCGGTCTTCTGGGCGGTCACGACTCTCGCCCAGCGCCGAGGCGAGCGCAACGCGCAGCTGACCGAGCTGACGCTCGTCCTTCAGCCGCAGGCCGTGGTCTACAGCGATCGGGACCTGAGCCTGCCCGGCCCGAGCATCCACCGCACGGTCCTCGACGGCAGGGAGAGCGCATACCGGTTCCGCTACAACGGATTGCGCCCGCTCCTGCACGCCAACGACCGGTGGTTCCTGCTGCCCGTGCACTGGCGCCACGACAACGGCTCGACTGTGATCGTCCTCCACGACGAACCCGGCCGCGTCCGCGTCGACCTCGCGCCCTGACCAAGCGGCGGAGCTACGAGCCAACCGACGTCAGGCTCGCCACAGCTGACACGAGCGCGTCCACCTCGGCCGACGTCGTGTAGTGCGCCAGGCCCACGCGGACCGCGCCGCCCACCTCCGCAACGCCCAGGGCCGCGAACACGCCGCTCGGCACGTCGTCGGCGAACGCGCAGATTCCCCGGTCCGCCAGGTGCACGATCGCGGACGACGCCTTCACGTCCGCCACCGTGAACGCCAGCGCGGGGATGCGCCGCATCGCGTCGCCGATGACCGTGACGTGCAAAAGGCCGCGCAGCTCGGAGATCAACTTGCCCAGCATGCCCGCCTGGTACGACTTCGCCGACCCGATCGACGTCTGCAGCCGCTCCCGCCGCGAGCCCGACGCCGCATCGTCCAGGGCCGCCAGGTAGTCGATCGACGCCACCAGGCCCGCCAGCAGCGGGTACGCGTGCTGGCCCAGCTCCAGGCGCGCGGGGCCGGTCACGTTGTGGCCCAGTGCGCAGGCCGGTAGGCGATCAAGCAGGGTCGGGTCCGCGAACGCCAGCGCGCCGACGGTCGGCCCGCCCCACGCGGACGCCGACACCGCGACCACGTCCGCGCCCATCGCCTGGATGTCCATCGGCACGAACGGGGCCGACGACGACGCGTCCACCACGACCAGGGCCTTCGACTCGCTTGCCAGCGTGGTGATCTTCGACAGGTCCGGGCGGGTGCCGACCACGCCCGACGCCGCCGTCACCGCGATCACCTTGGTGCGGTGCGAAACCAGCGACTCGAACTGCCAGGCCGGCAGCTCGCACGTCTCGATGTCGATCTCCGCCCAGCGCACGGTCGCGCCCGCCCGCTGCGCGACGCCCAGCCACGGCGCGATGTTCTGCTGATGGTCCAGCCGTGACACGACGACCTCGTCGCCGATGACCCAGCCGCTGCCCATCGCCTCCGCGAGGCGCTGCAACAACACCGCCGGGTTCGGGCCGAGCACGACGCCCGCCGGGTCGCAGCCGACGAGATCGGCCACCGCGCGCCGGGCCGCGTCCACGATCGCCTCCGCGCGCTGCGAGGCCGGGAACACGCCGCCTGGCCCGGATACCGGCGCCCGCAGCGCCGTCGACACGGCCGTCGCGACCTGCTCCGGGACCTGCATCCCGGCGGGGGCGTCCAGATGAATCCAGCCATCACCCAACGCGGGAAACTGTCCCCGAATCGCAGCGACGTCGAACGCCATGCGCCACACCGTACGGAGGCACGTGTCGACCTCACCTCCGGGGGCATCCCACGGGTTCGGCCGACGCGAACGATGGCTACTCTCGGAGGTGTGATGAACCAGCCAGGCGACCCGGAGCAGCGTTCCGAGCAGCACGTGATGGTCATGGGCCCGGACGGCTCGCCACTCGGCACCGCGAAGATCCCCGACGGCGAGGACGGCCAGACCGCCGAGTCCGTCGGCGACATGGTCGAGCAGCCGGCGAAGGTCATGCGCATCGGCACGATGATCAAACAGCTGCTCGAAGAAGTCCGCGCCGCGCCGCTCGACGACGCCAGCCGCAACCGGCTTCGGGAGATCCACAAGCGGTCGATCGCGGAGCTCGAGGACGGGCTCGCGCCAGAGCTGCGTGACGAGCTGGAGCGGCTGTCGCTGCCGTTCACCGAGGAGAACGCGCCGTCCGACGCGGAGCTGCGCATCGCGCAGGCCCAGCTCGTCGGCTGGCTCGAGGGCCTCTTCCACGGCATCCAGACCGCGTTGTTCGCCCAGCAGATGGCCGCGCGGGTGCAGCTCGAGCAGATGCGCCGCGGGCTGCCGCCGGGCGCGAGCGAGGCTGCCGCCGAGGGTCCCGGCCTGCGCGGCACCGGCCAGTACCTCTAGAGCCGGCCCTCCCGGACGGCCTCGCCTGCGTGCCCGGGGGCAGCCCCGCAGCCGATGAGGCTGCGTGGTGACCGCTAGAGCAGTGCCGGTGTCCCGGCCTCCAGCGCGAGGAGGAAGCGCTTGCGCGGGAGGCCGCCGCCGTAGCCGGTGAGGCCGCCGGACGTCCCGATCACCCGGTGGCACGGCACGACGATGCTGATCGGGTTGTGCCCGTTGGCATGCCCGACCGCGCGGGACGCCGTCGGCCTGCCGATCAGCGCGGCCAGCTCGCCGTAGGTCGTCGTCTCGCCGTACGGGATCTCGCGCAGCGCCGCCCACACCTGCCGCTGGAACGGCGTGCCGAGCGGCGCCAGCTCGAGGTCGAACGACCTGCGCGTGCCGGCGAAGTACTCGGCCAGCTGCTCGAACGCGTCGGCGAACGCGTCGTCGTCGCGCTCGCCGAACGACGCGGGGGCGTAGCGGTGCTCGGCCATGTAAAGCCCGGTCAGCGCACCTGCGCTGCCGGTGAGCGTGATGGGGCCGATGGGACTGTCCGTCACGGCGTGGACCATGCCGTCCACGGTGCACCCCTTCCTGAGCGCCGGCTGGCGGGTATCGGCCGTGGCCGTCGCAGCCGCGCGGTTTTGTCGGTGGGCCGTGCTGGAGTACGGCCATGACTGACGAGTTTCGCGCACTGCACTCCGGCGCGGTCCTGGTACTCCCCAACGCCTGGGACGCGGCCAGCGCCCGGATCGTCGAGCGGGCCGGCGCCCGGGCGGTGGCCACCACCAGCGCCGGCGTCGCCTGGAGCCTCGGCGCGGCCGACGGCGACCGGCTCTCCCGCGAGGCGGCCGTCGGCCTCGTGACCCGCGTCGTGGCCGCCGTCGGCGTCCCGGTCACGGCCGACATCGAGTCCGGCTACGGCCCCGCGCCCGCGGACGTCGCCGACACCGTCCGCGCCGTGGCCGATGCGGGCGCGGCCGGCGTCAACCTCGAGGACGGCGCCTATCCCGGCTTACGCCCGGTCGCCGAGCAGGCGGAGCGCATCGCGGCCGCGCGGAAGGCCGCGCCGCTGTTCGTCAACGCGCGCATCGACAGCTACCTGTTCGGCGTCGGCGACCCGGCTACGCGGCTGGACGACACGGTTGCCCGCGCGGTCTCTTTCGCGGACGCCGGCGCGGACGGTGTGTTCGTGCCCGGCGTCGTCGATCCGGAGATCATCGCGGCATTGACCTCCCGGATCCCGGTTCCGCTGAACGTGATGGCCGGTCCGGGAGCGCCTCCGGTCGCGGCTCTCGCGGAGCTCGGTGTGGCGCGGGTCAGCGTCGGCTCGGGGATCGCTCAGGCCGCGTATGCCCTCGCCGACCGCTGTGCCAGGGAAATGCTCGCCGCCGGCACCTACGACGCGCAGGCCTGCGACCTCGACTTCGGCACGATGAACGCCCTGATGTCCTGACCAGCGAAGATCGACTAAATGAAACCGCCCGGTCGGTATTGACATACCAGGCGGTCGGTTCTTAAATGGGTAGTGGCGCGCCTCACACAGTTCGAAAACCCGTCGAACCCGTTGGGGACCAACATCATGACTACAACGATCACGAACCGGCCTGCCCCGTGGTGGTTGCGCGAGCTCGCGCACGGCCGCGCCGCCTACGAAGAGCTGCTCGGCTGGCCGGTCTCCGTACAGGTGGGCAACCGGGTGCTGATCGTGTCGATCAGCTCGTCGATCGCCGCGCTCACCATGCCGGCCGCGCTCGGGGCCGCGGTGCGCGAGGAGTTAACCGTCGCCCTGCAGGACGGCCCGGTGCTCACCGACCCCGAAGGCTCCAGATGGACCTTCCTGACCCGGCCGGCCGAGTGCCTGCGCCCCGGCGTGGCGACCGAGCTGGCAAAGGTGCAGGTCAACCTCGCGCCGCGCGGTGGGCACGTCGTGGTGCCGACGGCCCCGACCATGGGCCCGGCGCCGGTCGGCACGGCGTGGCGCTGGATCGAGGCACCGAGCCCGGGCCGGCCGCTGCCCCCCGCCTACCCGGTGATCGCGGTGACCCGCCGCCTCACCGAACGCACCGACCTCGCCGCCTGACGCCGATCCCGCGGCACAAAGAAAGGTGGCGGTCGCCCCACGCGGGCGACCGCCACCTTGTCCGTCCGAAGTGGACCGTCAGGCGTTGGACATCTCCCAGGGCGCGTTCTTGCCCTGGTTGTCCTTGTGGCTCGAGTTCGAGATGTCCGTGGTCAGCTGCGGCCAGTGGCCCTGCGGGAAACCGTCGTTGGACTGGACCCGCTGGTTGAGGTCCTTGATCGCCGGCAGCAGCGTGCTCGCGACGAACGCCTCCAGCACGGCCAGCGCCGCCGACACCAGGCCCCACACCTTCGCCGCCGACACACCCGCGGCCGCGGCGGCGGGCGGTGCGCCCGCACCGGTGGCCGCGGCGCCCGCCTCGGCGGTCAGCTCGATCACGAACGACACGACCGCCGACACCACGGCCAGCCACGCGACCCCGATCGCGATGGCCATCTTCGTCAGCACGTCGTCCACCTCGTCGGTGGCCGCCTTGATCATGCCGAGCGCCTTCTGCTGCTGCGGCAGCACGTTCTTGTACGCGTTCGCTGCGGCGCCCGACCAGTTGTCGTCGGTCTTCATCGCGCCGACCGTGAACGTGTCCTGCCAGTTGCTGGCCTTGGCGCCGACCTCGTCGGTCCACGTGTTGCCGTGGTTCCACAGCGTCCACGGCACGCCCGGCTCGGTGATGAACTTGCCGATCTCGGTGAGGACCTTGCCGATGAAGTCGCCGACCGCCTGCAGCGCCTCCTTGATCCGGTCGAGCACCCAGCCGGGAAGCCAGTCGAGCACGCTGTTGACGTTGTCGACCAGCCGCTGGAACTGCTTGGGGATCTCGTCCAGCGCCTCCTTCACCCGGCGGAGGATGTCCTCGAACTCGCCCTGACCCAATATGCCGCCCATGTCGTGCTTCCCCTCACCAGACGTTGTTCATGCGGTGGACGCCGGACTCTTCTTCGGCCTGGTAGGTCTGCGCGGAGTTGCGCAGCGCCGTGGCGACGTTGGCCGACATCGTCTGGCCCTCACCGAGCAGGCCGACGATCTTCGTCTGGATCTGCTGGTACATCGCGGTGACGCCGAGCTTGTCCGCGACGTAGGAGAAGTGCAGCGCCTCGAGGTCGAGGCCGTCCGCCGTGCCCTTGGCGGTGCCGAGGTCGGCGGCGCAGTGGTCCCACACGTCCGCGTCGTCTCTCAGTGCCTGGAGCGCGACCTGGTACTGCTCCGGAGTCGGAGCCATGGAGTCCCTCCTGATGTTCTGTTGTTTCTCGGGGGAGAAGGCGTCAGGCCTGTGGTGGCCGGACGCCGAAGAGCTTGGCGACGAACTCCTGCGGGTCGGCGGTGAGCGCCTGGAGCTCGGTGATCGCGCTGTCGGAGCGGCGGCGTGGCGCGGCCTCGGCGGCGTTTCGGTACGCGGTGGCGAACGCGTCGCGCAGCTCGCTCGCGATCTCGAGGTGGTTGGCCGTGCCGATCCAGCGGGTGTCGGTCTCGATGCGGACCTCGGTGACCTGCTTGCCGTCGACCGCGACCGTGATGTGCCCGCCGTCGCTGCGGCCCTTCACCGGCCGGGGGCCGGCCTGCGCGGCGGCCGCGGTGGTCTTCGCCTCCGCTTCGGCCTCCCGGCCCGCGCGGTGCAGCAGGTACAGAAGATTGTCGATCATCTCGCCGGAGGGGTTGATGTCGAACGGCCCGACCGGGGCCGCCGGGGCGGCGGGGGTGGTCGACGCGGGCGGCTCGTTCTCCTCCGCCTCGGCGACCTTGTCGGCCCAGCCGGACAGGCGCGCCACGCCCGCGGCGTTGACGGCCTCGACGACGGTGGCGCCGAGCTTGCGGGCGTCGATCTTGTCGTACCACTCGTGCTCGAGGCGGACGTCGGTCACCACGCCGTTCATGTCGACGACCGCGGTCACCGACTCGGTCTCGTCCTGCCCCTCGAAGGTCGCGTCGGGGTCCTGCGCGGCGCCGAGGACCCGGCTCATCCGCTCGGCCTCTCCGCGTAGTTGATGCAGTGCCTCGAAGCCTGCGGGCATGGTCATTCTCCGGCCTCCTCGGGAGTCGCCGGAGCCTACGACGGAAAGTCCCCGACCAGCGTTCCAGGCACCCGGTTTCCGTTGCCGAAGCAAACTCGTGGAACCACGGCACAGCAGATCGCATCTACTATCCGCGCAGCCCATCCTGAACGGGGGAGACATGCCCGACATCGAGTACAGATTCGGCACCGGCGAAGGCGACCCGAACACCCACCACTCCCAGGCGAACGTGGACGCCGACGGGGACGGCACCGCGGACGCGGTCGCGCTCGACTTCGACGGCGACGGCCGGGTCGACGACGTCATGTGGGACTCCGACGGGGACGGCGTCGCCGACACCGCCGTGCTGGACCTGGACGACGACGGCGCCGCCGAGTCCGAGTACTCCGACCCGACCGGCATGGGCACGTGGAACGCCGAGGGCCGCGGGGGTTCCAGCCCCGACGCCACCAGCCAGCCGCAGCCCTCGCCCGCGCCCACCCCCGAGCCGCAGCCGGCGCCCGGTCCCGACGACAGCGGGGATGACGGGAGCGACTACGCGCCCTACGGCGACGACAGCACCGACCCCAGCTCCGAAGGCGACAACCCGCCGATCCCCGGTTCGGACACCGACTCCGACGACTCCGACGACTCCGCCGATGACTCCGAGACGAGCGCCGACGACGAGGACGACACCGACGACGGTTCAGGCCTGTTCGACGGCCTCTCGGACGCGCCGGACGTCGACCGCGACGCGATCAGCGACTGGTACCACGACCTCAACAGTTAGACCGGGGCCAGCCGCAGGAGCGCGTGCCCGCCGACCGTGGCGATCGTGCTGATCGACAGCTGACCGTTGATCACGCCCTGAGCGGCCGCGCCAGGGTCGGCATACAGGTCGACGGTGAGCGAGCCACCGCCGGTCGTCGAACCCACGATGTGCACGCCCTGCGGGCCGATCCGCGGGATCGACAGGTGCGTCACGCCGGTCGACGGGTTCAGGTCGAACTGCACCGGCGCGCGCACGTCGACCTCGCACGTGCCGTCGAAGCACGCCTTGAGGTTCGCCCCGTCCTTGGCCTTCGGCACGGTCGGCTCGGCGGGCGGCGGGTCGGTCGTCGTCGTGACCGGACCGGTCGTCGTCGGCGCGGCGAGCGTCGAGCCGATGGGCGCCCCGGACACCTCCTGCCCGCCGCAGCCCGCCAGGACGACGAGCCCGGCCAGAGTGATCACCACACGCCGCACGGCGCCTCCTTCGGACAACAACCCTTTGGCATCATGGACCGCAAACGACGGCATGATCGTGTTGGGGGTTCGCGGTGGACGGGTTCGAGCTGCCCGGCTACCGGGTGCTCCGGGCGCTGTCCGAGACCAACATGAGCGTCGTCTACCAGGCGGAGGAGCTCGAGCTCGACAACCGCCTGGTCGCGATCAAGGTGCTCAAGCCGGGCCTCGCCAGGAATCCCGGCTACACCGCGCGTTTCCGCCGCGAGCTGCGCGTGTCGGCGAAGCTGAGCCACCCGAACATCGTCCCGGTGCACTCCGGCCCGCGCGGCTCGGACGTGCCGCACCTGGTCATGCCGTTCATCGACGGCACCACCCTGTCCGCGGTGCTCGCTGAGGAGGGCAGGCTGGACCTCGCGCGGACCGTCCACATCGTCCGGCAGGTCGCCGCCGCACTCGACCACGCGCACGGCAAGGGCTGGGTGCACCGCGACGTCAAGCCGGGCAACGTCATGCTGCACCCGGAGTCCGGGCACGCGTACCTGATCGACTTCGGCATCGCCACCGAGCTGGAGATCGAGCGGCACACGGCGATCGGCGCCACCATCGGCACGCCCCACTACCTCGCGCCGGAACTGGCCGCCGACGTCGACGACACCGAACACCGCCCGGTCACACCGCAGGCGGACGTGTACTCGCTCGGCGTCGTGGTCTACCGCTGCCTCACGGCCCGCCTGCCGCACGACGAGCAGGACACCGTCGCCGCGCGCCGGCTCGGTCGCGGTGGTGCACCGCCGACGGCGATCAGCGCCGTGCGCCCGGACCTGCCGGCTGCGCTCGACGCGGTCGTGGCGAGGGCGCTCGCCGTGCCGGGCGAGCGGTACGCGACGTGCACCGCGTTCGCCGAGGCGCTGGCCGCCGCGGCCGTGCCACCGGAGACCGCCGCGCCGGGGCCCGGTTTCTTTGCCACCAATCGCAAGCCGCTCGTCGTGGGCGCTGTGGCGCTCGCGCTGGTCGTCGCGTCGGTCGTGGCCCTCGCGCAGCGCAACGGGTCCGGCGGTCCCGATCTCAGCCGCGTCCCGCCCGCGCTCATCGGCGCCTGCACCGAGGGCGAACCCGGTCTGTCCGGCGCCGCCGCTGGGCTCCGGTGCCGCGACGGCGGTCAGGAGATCCACTTCGGACTTTTTACCGACGCGTCCGGCGTGGACAAGGCCTACGGGGACGCGCGGCGCGAAGCGAACGTGCCCCGCGGCACCGGCGACTGCACGGTGGCCACGGGCGCCGAGCACCGCTACCCGGCTACGGGTGCGGCGGCGGGCCGTGTCGTCTGCTGGACGGCCGGGAACACGATGACGCTGGTGTGGACGGACACCAAGCGCCACACGGTCGCCCGCGCGTCCGGCGGCGCGGACCTCGCCGTGTCGTGGGCGCGCTGGACCGGCATCCCCGCGTTCCCCACCGAGGAGGAGTCCGCGCTCACCGGTCTGGTGGACAAGCCCGGCTGCCGCCGCGCCGACGCCGGGCCCCTGGACTCGTTCCAGGGCCTCGCCGCCGCGATCACGTGCGGCGCGAACTCGCGGCTCGCCTCGTCGGTGACCTACTACCGGTTCGCCGACCAGGACGCGCTGCGCGCCACGTACCGCGAGCACGTCGACGCGACGAACCCGCCGGGCGGCGTGCTGTGCGCGGACAACCCGCCGGGCTTCGTCGGCAACCGTCGATACGACCTGCGCAGCGTCGACCTCGGCGACATGCTCTGCTACCCCGGAGAACGCGGCACCCCGACTCTCGAGTGGACGGTCGAGCCGCTGCTGGTGATGGCGCGGGCGACCGGCCCCGACGCGGCCGAGCTGACCGAGTGGTGGCGGCGCGGCATCCCGATTCCGCTGGGCAAGGTGGTGGCCACGCTCAACAAGAAGGCCGTGCCGGCGTTTCCCGACGCGGGCGAGCGGGCGCTGCTCGCGCACGTCCCGCAGGCGTCCCGGGTCAACTGCATGCGGCCGTCGGCCGGGCAGGTGCGCGACAACGTCGGCGACGCGGACGTCATCGCGATCACCTGCGGGCCGACCGACGGAGCGGCCGTCGTCTTCTACTACCAGTTCTCCGACCTCGATTCGATGAACGCCGCCTATGCGTCCAATTTGGACACCAGCGGACCGGGCTGTGCCGCGAAGCCGAAACCGTTCGTCGGCGACGCCCCCTACCGCGAGCGTGGCGACTCCGGACGGCTCGGCTGCGGGGTGTCGGGCGGGCAGCCGTTCCTGGCCTGGACGTCGGAGAAGCTGCGCATCGCAACGTTCGCCTTCCAGGGCTACGACCCCGACGCGCTGCTGGAGTGGTGGCGCGCCGACGCGGGACCGCGCTAGAAATCCAGGTCCCAAGCAGGACCAGCGGCAGCAGTGTCGGTCGCCAACACCGGGCAACTACCCCCGCGCACACGCGCGTGCAGAACGCCAGAAACGTAGCCCCCACCCTGTCCCGGGGGCACCCCTCAGCGCCAGTCTATCG
>Ga0164241_10006506_pt1 | contig 10642 bp, 7 predicted proteins | sample OricomyardsoilBY_FD_108780 | JGI IMG/M metagenome (GOLD analysis project Ga0164241, IMG submission 108780) | Backyard soil microbial communities from Emeryville, California, USA - Original compost - Back yard soil (BY) | ecosystem: Environmental > Terrestrial > Soil > Unclassified | place: USA... | reverse complement strand
TCGGAAAGTAATTCCAATCTGGATTGCTGATTATGTTCTCGCTGGCTACGGCACTGGCGCAATTATGGCTGTGCCTGCTCACGATGAGCGAGATTGGGAGTTTGCTGCTAAATTTGACCTTCCAATTGACATTGTTGTTAAATCACCAAAGCAACATTATTGCAATCGCAAACCGATTCATCTGGACGCAAATGATATTAATTTGCTTCATAGTCCTGATTTTGCGCCAGACATTGAATTTCGTAACGCTGGAGCACACATAGGAGAATGGATTGATTTTTTAGATCGAGAAGAAGCTTTGAAATTTTTCTCTAGTCGTTCCTATGATTATGGCGAAATTGTTCCGTCGCCAGTTGAAGCAGATGGAGTAGCTTGCAACAGTGATTTCTTAAATGGTTCAAATACTGTCGAAGCCAAAAAGAAAATAGTCGATCAACTTGAAACGAAAGACGACGGCAAGAGAACCATCAATTACAAATTGCGCGACTGGTTGTTTTCGCGCCAGCGCTATTGGGGCGAGCCGTTCCCGATTGTTTGGAAAAAGGACGCCGCCGGAAATTTGTTTCACGAAGCGTTGCCGGAAAGTGCGTTGCCCGTGCTGCCGCCCACGCTGGAAGATTACAAGCCCACCGCCAGCGGCGAACCACCGCTGGCCCGCGCGAAAGAGTGGTTGAATGAAATTCCCGGCGCGATCCGCGAAACGAACACCATGCCGCAATGGGCGGGCAGTTGCTGGTATTATCTGCGCTACACCGACGCCAAGAACGCGCAGTCTTTCGTCGGCCAGGACGCGGACAATTATTGGATGGGCGCGGATCAACAACGTGCTGTCGGCGTCTCGCCGACAGATCAGACTAAAAATGATTCTGCCGCCGGGACGGACGGCAGCACGTTGAAAACGACGCCCGGCGTGGATCTCTATGTCGGCGGGACGGAGCACGCCGTTCTTCATCTGCTTTACGCGCGGTTCTGGCATAAGGTTTTGTTTGATCTCGGTTACGTTGCGACGCCGGAGCCGTTTTACAAGCTTGTCAATCAAGGGCTGATTCTCGGCGAGGACATGCAGAAGATGTCCAAGAGCCGTGGCAACGTGGTGAATCCCGACGACATTCTCGCGGAATACGGCGCGGATGCGTTCCGGCTTTACGAAATGTTCATGGGGCCGTTGCAGGACACGAAACCGTGGAACACCAAGGGCGTCGAGGGCGTGTATCGTTTCCTCGGCCGCGTGTGGCGTTTGTTCGTGGATGAAAAATCCGAGACGGCGTTTGAACAGGCCGAAACCACCGCCGAGACGCCGGGGCGCGGAGAACTTTTGGATTTGATTTTATTGAACGGCGAAATCACGGACATGACCGCCACGCCCGCGCAACTCAAAACGCTGCACGCGTGCATCAAGAAAGTGACGGAAGATTTGGACGGAATGCGCTTCAACACGCCGATCTCGGCGATGACGGTTTTCATCAACGAGGCGATGACGTGGCAGACGAAGCCGTTGTCCGTGATGAAAACTTTTCTGCAACTGCTCGCGCCCTTCGCGCCGCATATTGCGGAGGAACTTTGGGCGCGGCTGCATTCGACCTTCGGCCTGCGGGCGCCGTCTCTGGCCTACGCCGAATGGCCGAAATTTGACGCGGCCTTGCTCGTTGAAAGCGAGATTGAAATCGCGGTTTCAGTGAACGGCAAGACTCGCGATGTAATCAAAGTAGCCGTGGATGCCGACAACGCGGCGATTGAAGCCGCCGCCAAAGCCTCGGAAAAAGTGCAGTCGTTCATCACGGGCAAAGCCATTAAAAAAGTCATCATCGTGCCGAAGAAGATGGTGAATCTGATTGTGGGCTGAAATTTAACCGCGAAATACGCCGAATACGCGAACGGGAAGTTTTGTTTGGAATTGTTCGCGTATTTCGTTTGGTTCGCGGTTTATTTCTCCCCACCCGCCAGAATCGTCTGAAAATGCGGCGGCTGTTCTTCGGCGGCGACGATGCTGATTTCGATTTTCTTGAAGCCGGCGTTTTCCAGCCAGCGGTGCAGATCGCTTTCGGCGAAACCGAGCCAGCGGTCGCCGTAAAGTTCACGCGCTTTTTCAAAATTGTGCTTGAGCAGATCGAGAATCAAAATTTGTCCATGCGGTTTTAGAATTGTATGCGCGGCGGCGATCGCATCTGCCGGAATTTCGGCGTGATGGAGCGCCTGGCTCAAGATCACGAGGTCAACGCTGCCGACGTCAATCGGCGGGTTTTGCAAATCGCCCTGGCGGAATTCCAAATTCTTGAGGTGATTTTTTTTTGCCTTGGCCGCGCCGAACGCCACGATTTTTTCCGAGTTGTCCACGGCGATGACTTTTTTGCATCGGCGCGCGAGCAGTTCGCTCATCAAGCCTTCGCCGGCGCCCAAATCCGCGACGGTGATTTCCGGCAGCATTCGCAGCAGCAGATGTCCGAACGCCTGCCACGAGCGGCCCGGGCCATACACGCGGTCAAAACGGCCGGCGACTTGATTGAAGAAAACTTGCGCTTGTTCCTTGCGGCGGGCGAGGACGCGCTTGAGATTGATCTGGTCGCCGTTGTGCTCGGCCAGTTCCTTCGCGCCTCGAATCGCGAGCTGGATGAATTCGCGCGCGACGGAATCGGCCTGCGGGTTGAGCTTGTAAAAAGTGCGTTTGCCATCGCGGCGCGAACCGACCATTTCGCAATCCGCGAGCAGGCCGAGATGCGTGGAGATGCGCGACTGGCCCAGGCGTGTGATCTCTTGAAGCTCGTTGACGGAGAGTTCGTCCTTTTCCAACAGGGCGACGATGCGGAGCCGCGTCTGGTCGGACAGCGCGCGCAGTGATTTTAAGGTGGAGGACATGATTAAAATTTTGGCTAATTCACACAGTTTTTTTATTTATCAATTCCTTGAAGCAATTGTTCACATTGCTTGTATCCATCCGAATAAATCTGCGGAAAACGATCAATCTTGCGAAAAACTACAAGGCTCGAATTGGAAATATGTCCAATCAGTTCCTCCATTTTGTCATGCTGTTCCATCAGGTCACCCCAATGCCAGATGGAATGGTGGTGCAGCGCGGCGTTTCGTAATTTGCGGACAACATTCATCAATCTGGACGCATCTTTTCTTGTTCTCAATGAGTTTGGCATATTGGGGAAAACATCTTTGGCTATTTTGTGCCACATGATTTCATATCTTGAATCCAGCAGGCTGGTCCAAAAACCGAAGCTCATTTCGGCAATCAACACATCTTCAGTCAAAGCCTTTCCCCTTTCTTTAATTATTTGCCTGGCTTTTTGAACAGACGTCTTTTCATCTTCAAGTAGAAAACCAATTTCGTTGATTAACCAATTTGCGTCTTTAGCGCATTTTGAAATTTCCGCGTGAACAGAATTTCTGAACGCAACCTCAAGAATTTGAAAGCCGGGATAGAGCGACTCGCAAAGCAGCAAGTTCCAAACGTATTTACACAAGGCGTCAAAATCTGCTTTTCCATCTGTGCGATACGAATCGAATCTCGCTTTGGACAAGGACTTGACCAAATTTTCATGGAAGTTTGTTGACGCAGCGGATTCCGACATATACGTTCACTTCACAGTCCGGGGGCCATTCCTCTCCCAACCGCAAGGTTGGTGATGAATCCCCGGTTTTTTATTTTCTGCCATAGTTCTGCCCATTAATCTTTTCCCAAATTTTGCAAGGGTGTCATTCTTTTTTCTAAAAAGCGGTTGACGCATCTGGCATTTGTTATATCATCCTATCCAGATACGTCAATATGTTATTGGCGTTGCAGCCAAACAAACACATGAGCAACCGTTATATTTTTTCCTCGGAGTCCGTCGGCGAAGGCCACCCGGACAAAGTCGCCGACACTATTTCTGACGCCGTGCTGGACGCCTGTTTTGCACAGGACAAGTTCAGCCGCGTCGCCTGCGAAACGTATGTGAAATCGAACATCGCCATCATCGGCGGCGAAATCACCACCAAGGCCAAACTGGATTTCGTCAAAATTGCCCGCGACGCCATCCGCGAAATCGGTTACGTCAACGACGACGACGTGTTTCACGCGGACAAAGTTTTCGTCAATGTCATCGTGACGCAGCAATCGCCGGACATCGCGCAGGGCGTGGACGCGAAGAAAGCCAAGGGCAAAAAAACCGCGAAGCAGGGCGCGGGCGACCAAGGTTTGATGTTCGGTTACGCTTGCAATGAAACGCATGAATTGATGCCCGCGCCGATCATGTTCGCGCATCGTTTGGGCCGTGAATTGACGCGCATCCGCAAGGCGGGTGGCGCGGCGTGGCTGCGTCCCGATGCGAAGTCGCAGGTCTCCGTCGTTTATGAAAACGACCGGCCGGTGGCGATTTCCAATGTCGTCATTTCCACGCAGCACGCGGCGGATGTGGAACATGCGGAGATTGAAAAATTCTGCATTGAGAAGGTCATTAAAAAAGTTTTGCCGAAAAATTTGCTCACGCCGAAAACTGAATTTTTGATCAATCCCACCGGCCGTTTCGTCGTCGGCGGACCGCAAGGCGACACGGGCTTGACCGGCCGCAAAATCATCGTGGACACCTACGGCGGCATGGGCCGTCACGGCGGCGGCGCGTTCTCTGGCAAAGACCCGACGAAGGTGGATCGCAGTGCGGCCTACATGGGCCGCTGGGTGGCGAAAAATATTGTCGCCGCCGGTCTCGCCTCGCGTTGCGAACTCCAGTTCGCCTACGCCATCGGCCATCCTGACCCGGTCAGCGTTCACGTCGAAACCTTCGGCACGAACACAGTTGCCAACGACAAGATTGTGCGCGCGGTCAACCGCGTGTTCAGTTTCCAGCCGTCGGACATCATTGACCAACTGAATCTCCGTCGCCCGATTTACAGCAAGACCACGAACTACGGCCATTTTGGCAAGAGCGACAAGGCGCTCACTTGGGAGGCGACGGACAAAGTCGCCGCGCTCAAGAAAGCGTTGTGAAAGTTTTCAGTTTTCAGTTTCAAGTTTTCAGAAAAGACGGGCAGCGTTTGTTCGCCTGACTGAAAACTGAACACTTCAAACTAGAAACTTAACGTGGCCTATCAATCGTTTGAGAAACTGGAAGTTTGGAAGCGGGCTTGCCGGCTGGCGGTCGAAGTTTGTCAGACGCTCGCCAAGTCAAAACAATATGCGCTCAAAGACCAGATGCAACGCGCGGCGGTTTCGATTCCCTCGAACATCGCCGAAGGCGCGGAACGTGACAGCAAGCCGGACAACATCCGCTTTCTACGAATCGCCAAAGGCTCCGCGGCCGAACTTCGCACTCAATGTTACATTGCCCTGAAACTTGAACTTTTGACCAGGGATGACGCCGAAAAGTTCGTGCAAGAAACCAAGGAAATTTCCGCCATGCTCCAGGGACTCATCCGTTCCCTGTCGCCAAAACTGAAAACTGAAAACTGAAAGCTTGAAACTTATGATCAAATTATCTCCGTCCCGTAAAACTGCCGTCAAGGCCGCCAGCAACGGCGCGCCCAAGGGCGATTACAAGATTCGCGACCTTTCGCTTGCCGAGTGGGGCCGCAAAACCATCCAAGTTTCCGAGCACGAAATGCCGGGCCTGATGTCCATCCGCAAAAAATACGGCAAGCAGAAACCGCTCAAGGGCGTGCGCATCACCGGTTCGCTGCACATGACCATCGAGACGGCGATTCTCATCGAGACGCTGGTCGAACTCGGCGCGGACGTGCGCTGGGCGAGCTGCAACATTTTTTCCACGCAGGATCACGCCGCCGCCGCGATTGCGAAGGCCGGCACGCCGGTGTTCGCCTGGAAGGGCGAGACGCTGGAAGAATACTGGGATCTCACGCTCTGCGCGCTGACGTTCCCCGGCCAGAAAGGTCCGCAGCTCATCGTGGACGACGGCGGCGACGCGACGTTGCTCATCCACAAAGGCTACGAACTTGAAAATGGCAGCGACTGGGTCAACAGCAAGAGCGGTTCGCACGAGGAACAGGTCATCAAAAATCTGCTCAAGCGCGTGCTCAAGGAACGCCCCGGTTTCTGGCACACCGTCGTGAAGGATTGGAAAGGCGTTTCCGAAGAAACCACGACCGGCGTGCATCGTTTGTATCAGATGCTGGAGCAGGGGAAACTTTTGGTTCCCGCGATCAACGTGAATGACTCCGTCACCAAGTCAAAGTTTGACAACCTCTACGGCTGCCGCGAATCGCTGGCGGACGGAATCAAACGCGCGACCGACGTGATGATCGCCGGCAAGGTCGCCTGCGTCTGCGGTTACGGCGACGTCGGCAAAGGCTCGGCGCATTCGTTGCGCGGATTTGGCGCGCGCGTCATCGTCACGGAAATTGACCCGATCAACGCCTTGCAGGCCGCGATGGAAGGTTTTGAAGTGGCGACCATCGAAAGCACGCTCGGCACGGCGGATCTTTACGTCACCACGACCGGCAACTGCGACGTCATCACGCTGGAGCACATGCAGAAGATGAAAGACCAGGCCATCGTCTGCAACATCGGCCACTTCGACAACGAGATCCAGGTGGATCGCCTGAACAATGCGCGCGGCGTGAAGCGGTTGAACATCAAGCCGCAGGTGGACAAATACACCTTCATTGGTGGCCGTAGCATTTACATGCTTGCGGAAGGCCGGCTCGTGAATCTCGGCTGCGCCACCGGCCATCCGAGCTTCGTCATGTCGAACAGCTTCACCAACCAGGTTTTGGCGCAGCTCGACTTGTGGAAGAATAGAGACGCGGCGAAAGTCGGCGTCTATCGTCTGCCCAAGCATCTCGACGAAGAAGTCGCCCGCCTGCATCTCGAAAAAATTGGCGTGAAGCTGACCCGCCTCACGAAGAAACAGGCCGAATATCTCGGCATACCCGTGGACGGACCTTACAAGGCGGAACACTACCGGTATTAAGCGAATTCAAATCTGAAACCAGAAAGGCGAACGGGAAACCGTTCGTTTTTTTTCGTTTCAAAGCTGGGACACGAATTGGTGCCGGTTAAAATGTGCTAAAGGCGCTACGGAAATTAGACTGGGGTTGGAACGCAGCGACTACCTCGGGAAAATCACAAAATAATCCTCCCTCTCCTCGCCTAACGAGGAGAGGGCCGGGGTGAGGAGAAATCGGTTAATTGTTTTGAGAAATTGCGAGCGAGGTTAGTAGTGAGGAATCAGTTCTTTTGAGGTAATGGAAATTCTGTGGAGGTCGGAATCCTCCTTTGTGACGGCGCAGGGTTTTGAGGCAGACAGGATTTGGGAGCGGCCATGCGCGTTTGATGGCTAATGCGTGCGCTTGTTTTTTGCCTTTGAAGTAAGCGAAAAACTCCGCGCGTGTGATACCCGATTTATTGCCGACTTTTTTCCACAACGCCGACGGTGAAGCGGTGAGAATTTTTCCAACTTCAAAGCTGCCACGCAATTCCATCGCGGGAGACGAAACATAAACCAACGCCAGATCGCCAACGGAAACTTTTGGGCAAACGCGGCGCAACTCCACCGTCTTGCTGCCAGCGAAAATCATTTCGGCAAAGCGAGGCCGGATTGAAATTAGAAAAGCGTGATTGCTCATATTTTCAAAGTCGCATCCCAAGTTTGTAAATCGCTGCAAACTGCTCACTGCTGATTTCGCGCGGATTCTGCGGCTGCGGAATCTCCATGTGCTTCAATTCGGCGAGCGTGACTGGCCGTTGAAATCGTTCGGTCTTGGAAAATCTAAATGCCATCAGCGGATGGTCGAGGTTTCCCTTCACCGTTTCAAGCACATGCTTCCAAGCATAAACGCCAAGGTGTCGAAACCGAGAAAAAAGTTGCTTGGGCACTTCAATAAATCGTTCCTCAAGATGCGAGCACGCCTTGATGCACATTGAATCCCTGCCGCTCACATACCAGAGAATCCGCCCCGGCGCACAAACGTGCTTGTTGTTTGCGGAACAGTAGTATGCGCCTTCAATTCCCAAATGAAGTTTTTCTTTCAAATCCATCAGCGTTTGCCCGCCGACCGGAATATCAAAAAAATGTTCCGCCCAACTCTGCTTGATGCTGACAATATAGCACGATAAATCTGACGAATTGATTTTGAGGGGATGAAATAAATGTTCCAAGCGCATTACGCCTTGATCGCTGCCCGCAGTATCTGCGACCACGATTGCTCCAGCCAAGCGTTCCTTCAGCGACAGCGGAACATCGCTTTGTTGGACAGCACAAGAAAGTTCCGCACGTGAAAGCAGGCCATTGATTGATATTTTCCACCACATATCCGAATCTGGAACAAATCCAAGTTCAGTGAGTGCGGCAGCGGCTTCATCGCTCAACGCTTGGTCTGTAACTGTGATAATTCTGCGTTCGTCGCTGCCAGCCTCGCGTGTCATCTTGTGAATCAGGTGACGCAAAAGCGTCCCCGCAATCGGATGGTTTGCATGACGCAATATCGGAATTTCAAGCCGCTTTGAATCATTTGTAGATTGGACAAAATAAACCGCAGGGGATTTGCTGCCATCAGCCACAATTTTGCTACCCCATTCGTTTGGTTTGGCAAGAAATCGTCGCACCTGCTGTTCAAAAGCATTGCTCTTTTCTTTCGTGCAATGCTTGAACAGCGAGACAACGGCATTAACATCATCGGCAACGACAAGTTGTTCGCGCCAACCAGAACCTTCCAAGCGCGAAGGCCGATAATCTGCCTCGCGTCGCAAGACATCGCAGCGATTGATTAAATTAGCGGGATGAAGAACTGACAGACCATATTTTTCGTAGATGACATTGCTACGCTCCAGCATCGGTCTGTCCCTTGTCACAAAGAATGGAACTCCGGCAACGATTGCATGAGCGACTTGCCTCATGTCTGAAATATCTCGATCAAAATTCGCCCCATTGAACAACGGAGCTAACTCGCCTTCCAGCTTTCGGACTTCTGCGTCTTCCGTTTTCAGCAACCGATATTTTTCGACTGCCATTCGCCCATGTTTCTTTTCTTCCTCTTTGGGTGAGCGATGAATCTCATTAAAAATTTCCGATGTCACACAAAGCTCAATGCTGTCTTGAAGCCAATCCGCTTCCAAAACACGCGATTCTTCAGCATGAGGCCGTTTGTCATCTGTCAGATCGTAAAACACATTTGCATCAACAACCGTCAAGACTCGATTAGAACTGTCATCGGCGGCGGTAACTTGCGACCACAAGTCATCGTGGTTATGATCGAACCACCAATAATCCAAAATTGCTCCGTCAGCACCACGACCCTGCCTGCTGTCACGCACGGTAAATCTAAACGACTGCCACATATCCGCAATGTTGTAATCTCGGCGGCAACGAAGACTGATTCCGAGAAGATGCTTTGTATTCTCTTTGACACACTCGAGCAACAGACGGGCAACCCCCTTGCCACGAAACCCTTCGCTCGTGGTCAAATGAACGATGGAAGCACGGCGAGTTTTTCTAGCTACGCGATACAGAACATAACCAGCAACGGTTTTGTCGCCGCTGACAGCGGCCAGAATCAATTTTTGACGAGCATAGTCTTCAAAAGCACCCAACGGAAACGGCCCAAGTTTTGACTTGCCTCCTGCGTGCAAAGCAACAACCGCCTTGAACAACGGCGAATCCAGACCAACCTCCTCAATTTGGAATTGGACATCACCCTTCACGGATTCCGGTTTTGTGCTCATCTTTGCTTTGAATGATCATAGCCATTTTCCGATTGCGAAGTCCATTGACTCCTCACCCCGGCCCTCTCCTCGTTTGGCGAGGAGAGAGAAGAGTTTTTGTGGGGGTTTCCCCGGGGTAGTCGCCGCGCTCCAACCCCGGCTAATTTCCGCAGCGCCTTCAGCGCATAAAAAGCGGCCTCCGTTTCACCTATCTTCGTCAGAGACTTTGACGTGGCTGACGCTGATCCACCCGGCCAGTTTTTCCGGCTGGCGAAACGGCTCAATTTTAATTCACTTCGCCGCCGCCGTCAGCTTGTAAAGCAGCACGCCGTGCGGCGGGATGGTGAGCGGCAAGGCGCCGTTCGCGGTGTCCACGACGGTCACATTTTGCTGCCGCCACAAATCGCGGACGTTCTGTTTGCCCGACAAGCCGAGCTTGGCAAAGTCTTTGAAATCCACATTTGCCGGCGCGGTGCCGAGGTTGAAAAATCCGAGCGCGCGGCCGCCGTCTTCGAGTTCTTTTTCATAAACGCGCATGTCGCCGTCCGTGATCACGCAGGTGGCTTCCTTGCCGAGCGCGTCCTGGTCAATCGCGAGCACTTCATCGTTTTCCAAAAGACTCAAGGTGAAGTCGTCGAACTTGGTCATGTCGCAGCCGATGAGCAACGGCGCGGAGAGGAGGCACCAAAGGCTGATGTGGGTGTATTGCTCGTCGGGATTCAGACGCGATGGATGCAGGTTGCCCCAGCCGACTTCGCCGACAACGAGCATGTCGGAGTCGTTCCAATTGCCGGGCTTGGCGTAAGGCGCGGCCGCTGCCTGGCGGAAACCGATGCGGCTCATGCTGCGCCAGGTGTCCGTGATGTCGCCGGTGGTGCGCCAGCAGTTGCCTTCAACCGAGCCGCCCCATTTCCAAACGTCGGCCATGCCGTATTGGCAAAGGCTGAACACGATGTCGCGGTTCTGTGCGCGCAGAAATTTGCCCATGACTTTGTAGGGATAAAT